>Ga0308176_10002363_pt1 | contig 11842 bp, 12 predicted proteins | sample PhyCR2_3_FD_203890 | JGI IMG/M metagenome (GOLD analysis project Ga0308176, IMG submission 203890) | Soil microbial communities from UC Gill Tract Community Farm, Albany, California, United States - DLSLS.C.R2 | ecosystem: Environmental > Terrestrial > Soil > Agricultural land | place: USA... | reverse complement strand
TGGCCGAGGCGATCGTGGATCTGACCGCGACCGGCACGACGCTGCGCGAGAACGGCCTGGTCATCCGTGAGGAGATCGCCGTTGCGACAGCGCGGCTGATTGCCAACCCGGTCGCGCACAAGCTGAAGGCGGCGGCAATCGACGATGTGGTGAGGCGCCTGCGTGCGGGCTGAGCGGTTCGCCTGGCACCCCGGGTTGGCGGCGGAGCTGCGCGCGCTGGTGCCGGGTGGTGCTTCCGTTGCCGCAGACGTCGAGGCGATCGTGCGCGGGGTGCGCGAGGGCGGCGACGCCGCGTTGCGTGAGTACGTCGCGCGATTCGACGACTACACCGGGCCGCTGCGCGTGGCAGCGGGCGGGCCGCCGGAGGGTGAGCTGCGCGCCGGGCTGGAGGTCGCGATCGCGAACGTGCGCGCCGTGGCCGAGGCGGGCGTGGGTGCCGACGAGCTCGTCCAGTTGCCGCAGGGCCACACCGTGCTGCTGCGCGAGCTGCCGGTTCGCCGCGCGGCTATCTACGTGCCGGGCGGCCGCGCGCCATATCCGTCGACGGTCGTGATGGGGGTGGTGACCGCGCAGGCCGCGGGCGTCGAGGAGGTCGTGGTCTGCGCGCCCGGCGCGCACCCGGTGATCCTGGCGGCCTGCGCGCTGTGCGGCGTGCAGGAGGTCTACGCGATGGGCGGCGCGCACGCCGTCGCGGCGCTGGCCTACGGGACCGAGTCGATCGAGCGCGTCGACGTCATCGCCGGCCCGGGCAACCTCTACGTGCAGGAGGCAAAGCGCCAGTGCTCCGGCGACGTCGGCATCGACGGTTTCGCCGGTCCCTCAGACGTCCTGGTCCTTGTCGGAAAAGGGACTGTCCCTTTTCCGACAGTGGACCTTGCCGCGCAGGCCGAGCACGGGCCGGGGACGATCGTGGTGGCTGCGAGTGACGATCCGGCGCTGCTCGACGCGATCGACTTCGATCCCGGCGAGGCGGTCTGCGCGTTGGTCGATCTGCCCGACATGGACGCCGGCCTTGAGCTGGCCAACGAGTTCGCGCCCGAGCACCTGGAGCTGGTCGGAGAGGCCGCGGAGGCGCTCGCGCCGCGCGTTCGCTCCGCGGGCTGCGTATTCGTGGGCGCTTCGGGCGCCACGGCGTTCGGCGACTACGTCGCGGGCTCCAACCACTGCCTGCCGACCGGCGGCGCGGCGCGCTTCGCCTCCGGGCTGGGCGCGCGGCACTTCCGCCGGCGCATGAGCGAGGTGCGGATCGGCGACGCGGCCGGCGCGCTGGCGCAGGCGGGTGTGCCGATCGCCGAGGCCGAGGGCTTCACCGTCCACGCACGATCGATGCGCGAACGGGAGAATGCCCGCCCGTGAGCCGGACCGCCGAGATCAGCCGTGAGACCAAGGAGACGAACGTCCGGCTGTCGCTGGCGCTCGACGGGGTCGGCGCGGGCGAGCGGCGGACGGGCATCGGGTTCTTCGACCACATGCTCGACCTGCTCGCACGACATGGGCGGCTCGACCTGGACGTGGCGGTCACGGGCGACCTCGAGACCGGCGGCCACCACACCGTCGAGGACACCGGGCTGTCGCTCGGGCAGGCGCTGGACCGCGCGCTCGGGGACCGATCGGGCATCCGCCGCTACGGCCATGCGGTCGTGCCGATGGACGAGGCGCGCGCGTCGTGCGCGATCGACATCAGCGGGCGGCCGTTCGTCGCCTTCGAAGCTGTGCTGCCACCCGGGGCGACCGGCGGCTTCGACCACGAGCTGACCGAGGAGTTCTTCCGCGCGGTTGCGAACAGCGCGAAGCTCACGCTGCACGTCACCGTCGAGGCCGGAACGAACGCCCACCATATGATCGAGGCGTCGTTCAAGGCGTTCGCGCGGGCGCTTCGCAAGGCGGTTGAGATCGACCCGACCGAGACCGGCGTGCCCAGCACCAAGGGGACGCTGACGGAGTGACCGCGTCGTGATCGGCATCTGCGACTACGGCATGGGCAACCGCCGCAGCGTCGTCAAGGCGTTCGAGCGCGTGGGGGCCGAGGTGCGGATGACCGACGACCTCGAGGTGCTCGAGCAGGCCGCCGCGCTCGTCGTGCCCGGCGTCGGCGCGTTCCCGCAGGCCATGGACGAGCTGCGCGCGCGGCGGCTGGACAAGCTCGTCCAGCGCCGGGCGGCCGAGGGCGTGCCGGTGCTCGGTATCTGCCTCGGTATGCAGCTGCTGTTCGAGTCCTCCGAGGAGCACGACGGCGCCGAGGGCCTCGGCCTGCTGCCCGGCACCGTGCGCTACCTGCATGCTCCGAAGCTGCCGCACATCGGCTGGAACCTCGTCGACTGGGAGCGCGACTCGCCGCTGAGCGAGGGCCTCGATGGCCCACGCGCCTTCTACCACGTGCATTCGCTCGCGCCGCAGACCGACGCGGTGCTCGGCTGGGGCGAATACGGGGAGCGCTTCGCCACCGTCGTCGGTCGCGACAACGTGTTCGGCGTGCAGTTCCATCCCGAGAAGTCGTCGAACGACGGGCTCGCGCTGCTTGCGAACTTCACGAGGCTCGCGGCGTGATCCTCTACCCGGCGATCGACATCTCGGAGGGCAAGGCCGTCCGGCTGGTCAAGGGCGACTTCAACGAGAAGACCGTCTACGAGGACTCCCCGCTGGAGGCCGCGCGCGCATGGTTCGACGCCGGCGCGCGCTTCCTACATGTGGTCGACCTCGACGGTGCGCGGACCGGCTCGCCGAAGTCGCTGCACCACCTCGAGCAGATCACGCACGAGCTGCAGGTCCCCGTCCAGTACGGCGGTGGGTTGCGCTCGCTGCCGGCGGTGCGCGATGCGCTGCGCGCGGGTGCCGAGCGCGTGATTCTCGGGACCGCTGCCTACACGGACATCGACTTCCTCGACGACGTGCTCGGTGCATACCGCGAGCGGGTGATCGTCTCCGTCGACACCCGTGGCGGCAACATCTCGACCTCCGGCTGGCAGGAGACGACGCAGATGCCCGCCGAGGCGGTCATCGAGCGGCTGCAGAACCGCGGCGTGCGCTCGTTCGTCTACACGAACGTCGACCGCGACGGCATGCTCGAAGGGCCCGATCTCGACGAGGTGAAGCGGATCGCCGCTGTGGTCCGCGGGCGCTTCCTGTATTCGGGCGGCATCGGCCAGCTCGACGACCTCATCGGCCTGGCAGCGCTGCGCCAGGTCAACCTCGGCGGCGTGATCGTCGGCAAGGCCCTCTACGAGGGCCGCTTCACGGTCGCCGAGGGCCAGAACGCGCTCAGCCCGCGCTAGTTCCCAGTCAGCGCAGGGTTCCTGCCGGCAGCAGGTAGCGGCTCGGCGGCGGCACGCCGCGGTCGGCGTCCTGGCGCGCGCCGTGCAACCCGCCCGCGGGGGCTGCGGCCGCGTGCACCTCGGGTACGCCTCCGTGGGCGATGATCCACGCCACGATCGCCGCTGCGTCGGCGCCGGCGGCGAGGATCGCGGCGCGTTCGACCACGTCGCCACCGGAGCGGTGCGGCCGCGCGAGCCGCGTGATCAGGTTCCGGACCTGGTCGTCGTCAATCATTCCGACGACCGGCTCTGGCGCGCATGGCGCAGGCGCGTGTCTGCTGCCTCGGCCGCTCGCTCGAGCTCGCGCATGCGGCTCTCGCTGACAGGGCGCATGCCGTAGGCGCGCGCGCGGTACAGGTCGAGACGGCGCCGAGCGTGCTCGGCCTGCATCCGCAAATCGGTCAGGCGCTCCTCTCGGAGTTCAACCTCGGACATGAGCTCCATGCGCGTTTCCCTGGTGCCAGGGCCGCGATCCGGAAGGGAAACGATCGGAGCCGGAAGGACGACCTGTGATGACTGTAGCGCGACTTCTCAGGTTCGCTCGAAGAAGTCGCGCGGGGTGTGGACGAGCATCTGTTCGATCTGCTCGTCGGTGACGCCGCGGTCACGTAGCGCCGGCAGCACGTCCTGCTCGATGTGCAGGTAGTGCCAGTTCGGCGTGAGCTGGTCGTGCAGCTCGGGCGGGAACCAGTCGGTGAAGACCATCGTGTCGTGGGAGAGCACCATGCTCGCGGCGTGGCCGCGCTCGCACAGCGCGACGACCGTGTTCACGCGATCCTCGAACGGCAGCAGGACGTCGAGTCCGAAACGATCCATTCCCAACGTGGCGCCGCTGTCGATGAGCTTCTGCAGGTAGTCGAGGTCGGCGCTGTCGCCGCAGTGGGCGAGCACGACGCGGCGGGGGTCGACGCCCTCCTCCTCGAGCACCTTCAGCACATCGAGCCCGCGCTCCGAGGGTGCGTGGGTGTGGACGGTCATCGGCGTGTCGGTCTTGTGGTGCACCCGGCAGCACGCCCGAAGCACGCGCTGGACGTGGTCGGTCAAGCCCTCGTGGTCGACGGCGCACTTGAGCATCGCGGCCTTGATGTCCGTGCCCTGGATGCCCTCCTCGATGTCGCGCTGGAAGAGGGCGTCGAGCGGCTCGTCGCCGTTGAGCATCGTGCCGGGGCCCATGAAGTGCCACATGCGTGGCAGGACGTCGTAGGTGTAGACGCCGGTGGCGACCGTGACCTGCAGGCCGGTGCCCTCGATTGCCCGCTGCATGAGGTTCACGTCGCGCCCGAGGCCGAGGACAGACAGCTCGACGATCGTGTCGTAGCCGGCCTCCTTGACCTCCTTGAGCATCTCCTGCGCCTTGGGAATCTGGACCTCGGGGTCCCAGCCGTGGAAGCCGGGCCAGCTGCCCTGCACGTCGACCGAGACGTTGAAGATGTGTTCGTGCATCAGCACGCGACCGAGGTTGCTGGTGTCGATCGGGCCACTCAGCGTCTGGATCTGACTCATGGGCGCAGACTATCTTTGGTCGATGGCTTTCGACACGAGCGGGATCGAACGTGGACCGGACGGGATCGCGCGTTACACGGACCGGCCGTCGTCGCTCGTCGCGATGCTGCGCGCGACGGTCGAGCGCGCCGGCGACCGCGAGGCGGTTGTCGAGCTCGGCGGCGGCCCGCGGCTGACCTACCGGGAGCTGTGGGACGGGGCGGCGCGGGTCGCGGGCGGGCTGCGCGCGGCCGGCATCGGCGCCGACGACCGCGTGGCGATCCGGCTCGGCAACGGCGCCGACTGGGTGCTCGCGTTCTGGGGCGCCCAGCTGCTCGGGGCGATCGTGGTGCCGGTGAACACGCGCTTTGCCGAAAGCGAGGTCTCCTACGTCCTCGAGGACTCGGGCGCGGCGTTCGTCTTCGAGCCGGAGGCGGCGCTGCCCGACGGGGAGCCCGTCGTCAACGAGGGTGCCGGGCCGGACGACGTGGCGGCGATCTTCTACACGAGCGGCACCACCGGCTTCCCCAAGGGCGCGATCCTCACGCACGCGAACTTCCTGTCCAACTGCGAGACCGCGCGGCGCGTCGTCGGCCTGCCGCGCGACGCCGAGCTTCGGACGCTGGTGTCCGTCCCCCTGTTCCACGTCACCGGTTGCAACAGCCAGCTGCTCGTGGCCTGCGACCTCGGCGGAACGACGGTGATCATGCCGACCTTCGAGGTCAAGGCCTTCCTTGAGGCGATTGCCGCCGAGCGCATCGACATGCTCACCACGGTGCCGGCCATCTACTGGCTTGCGATCAACCAGCCCGAGTTCGCCGCGACCGACATGAGCAGCGTGCAGTGGGCGTCCTACGGCGGCGCGCCGATCGCGCCCGAGCTGGTGCGGCGGATCATGGAGGCGTTCCCCAACGCGCGCGTGGGCAACGGCTTCGGTCTCACGGAATCCTCGTCGATCGCGACGTACCTGCCGCACGACTACGCCGAGGCGCGCCCGGAGACCGTGGGCTTCGCGGCGCCGGTCGTGGACCTCGAGCTGCTCGATCCCGACGAGGAGGGCGCCGGCGAGCTGCTGATCCGCGGCCCGAACGTCTGCGCCGGCTACTGGTGCAAGCCCGAGCAGACGGCTGAGACGTTCGTCGACGGTTGGCTTCACACCGGCGACGTGGCGCGGATCGACGACGACGGCTTCGTGCAGATCGTCGACCGCAAGAAGGACATGATCAACCGCGGCGGCGAGAACGTGTACTGCGTCGAGGTGGAGAACGCGCTTGCCGGGTGCCCCGGTGTCGGCGAGGTCGCGGTCGTCGGCGTGCCGGACTCCATGATGGGCGAGAAGGTCGGCGCGGTCATCGTTCCGGCACCCGGCCATCGCTTCGACGTCGACGTGGTCCTTGCGCGGGCGCGCGAGCAGCTCGCCGACTTCAAGGTCCCGCAGTACGTCAGCGTGCGCGGCGAGCCCCTGCCGCGCAACCCCGGCGGCAAGGTGCTCAAGGCGCAGCTGCGCGACGCTAGTTTCGAGCCGGTACGGCCGGCGCGCGCCTGAAGCCCTTCGGCAGCGGCAGCTTGCGGGCCCTCGTGATGTGGTTGCCGCGGCGCTCGTGCGTGGGGAGCGTGATCCTCGCGTTCGAGATCGCGATCGAGAACTGGCCGTTGGACTGGCGCATGTAGGGCACGTCGCGGCCGAGGATCTCGAGCCGCGGCCGATGGCCCTTGGCGAAGTGCCACGCGTTGGCGTTCAGCTGCCAGAGCAGCGAGGTCGCGCCGTCGGCGGGGCGGAACACGTTGCGGGCCACCAGCGTCTGCGAGCCGTCGGGCGCCACGTCCAACAGCCTGCCGGTGAGCAGCGGGAACTGGCCGCTGATCGCGATCTTCGCCTGGATCGTCGGCGAGCCGATCATCGTGTAGCCCCTGCCGCGCGCCTTGCGGAAGAGGTACGACGCCGTGCCGGATTCCTTCGCGGTCTTGGTCGTCGCGCAGGCGCCGCCGCCCAGCACGGGGTCGAACGTCTTGGACACGCTCGGGTCGCCGCCGCTCGACTTCACGGTCTGCGCCGCCTTGGACCGCAGCACGAGCTGGCCCGGATGCAGAGCCGCCCAGTTGCGCGCCGTGAAGGGGCCGCCGGACTTCGCGGTCACCGGGCACGTCTGGGTGAGCACCGTCACGTCCTGTCGCGGTGCCTTCCCGGCGCCAAGCATGTAGTGGTCGAGCCAGGCGTTGACCCTGGTGCGCAGGCGGCTCGTGTCGGCCGGCTTGTTCTGCCCGCGCATGTGCCCGTAGTCGAAGTACATGAGCTTCAGCGGGACCTTCGGATACAGCGTCTTGACGAGCGTGGCGAAGCGCAACGTCTCGGCGGGCGGGAAGAGGTCGTCGGTCATGCCGCTGGAGAGCAGCATCGGCGCGGGCGCCTCGGTGTTCGGGACGGCCTCGCCGTCGAGCACGTACTGCGCGCCGTGGTAGTGGAGGAAGATGTTGATCAGGTCGTCGTAGGCGGGCGTGTTGGTGGGCTCGCCTGCGTTCGTGACCGCGTTCCAGGTGGTGAGGTCGGACTGCGGGTCGACGCCCGGCGGCGAGTAGTAGCCGCTTGTGTTGCCGACCAGGTACAGCCCCTGGACGAAGGACTGCTTGAGCTCGCCGCGCGGGGTGAAGTTCTCGCCCGCCGTCGGCACCGTGTAGTCCAGCCAGCGGCCGTTGGGCGTGAGCGAGCTGATGAGATCGCTCCACGGGATCGTCGGCGTGGCGGCCGCGACCGCCATCGGCGTGCCGTTCGGGCTCGTCCAGGGCGCCAGCGTCCCGTCCGGGAGCATGATCCGGTCCTTGAGCGTGGCGAGCATGATCGAGCTGCCGCCGCCATAGGACTCGCCGATCGCGCCGATCTTCGTCGGCTGCGCGAGGCCCTGGTCGACGAGCAGGCCCGCGAGGTACTGGAAGTCGCGGATCTCGAAGCGCGTGTCGAGCAGGTGGATCCAGCCCCTCGCGCATTCCGGCAACGTCCGCGAGGCGAGCGCGCCGCACGAGTTGCCAAAGCCGCGGTCGCTGGCGTTGATGACGGCGTAGCCGCGCTGGGCGAGCTCATGCGCGGTGGGCAGGTACGGCGCCTCACGCTCGTCGTAGGCCTTCTTCGAGCCGCCGTAGCCGTGCAGGACGAGCACGAGCGGTGCCGGGCCGTCGGTCTTCGGCAGCGCGACGTTGACGTCGAGCGGCTGGCCGTCCCATGACGGGACGCGGTTGGCGATCGACCCTTCGCAGAAGCGCGTGCCGTCCGGCTGGGCGGCGCAGGGGATCTTCCCGAGGGCTGTCGGCTGGTCGGCCTGCGCCGCGGCGGGCAGTGCGAGCAGGGCAAGCAGGATGAGGAGGCGAGCGTGGGACCGCATGGGCGCGAGCCTAGCTGCGCGGGGTCGCAGAATCGATCATCTAGGGTCCGGGCCGTGCACCTAAAGCGCGTCATCCCGTGTCTGGACGTGGCGGACGGCCGCGTCGTCAAGGGCACGAACTTCGTCAACCTGCGCGACGCGGGCGACCCGGTCGAGCTGGCCGAGCGTTACGACGCCGAGGGTGCCGACGAGCTGATCTTCCTGGACATCACCGCGACGCACGAGCGGCGCGACACGATCGTCGACCTGGCGCGGCGCACCGCCGAGAACGTCTTCATCCCGTTCACGATCGGCGGCGGGATCCGTTCGGTCGCCGACGCGCAGGCGGTGCTCGACGCCGGCGCCGACAAGATCAGCGTCAACTCGGCGGCCGTTGCGCGGCCGGAGCTGGTGAGTGAGCTGGGCGATCGTCTCGGCGCGCAGTGCGTGGTGCTGGCGATCGACGCGCGCGCGGACGGCGATGGCTCGTGGGAGGTGTTCGTGGCGGGCGGCCGCACGCCGACGGGCATCGATGCCGTGGAGTGGGCGCGCGAGGGCGTGGAGCGCGGGGCGGGGGAGATCATGCTGACCTCGATGGACCGTGACGGGACCGAGGACGGCTACGACCTTGAGCTCACCCACGCGGTCAGCGAGGCCGTCGGCGTCCCGGTCATCGCCTCCGGCGGCGCGGGCACCCTGGACCATCTCGTGGAGGCGCTGCAGTGCGGCGCCGACGCGGCGCTCGCCGCCTCGATCTTCCACTACGGCACCTACTCGATCGCGGAGGCGAAGGCGCGCCTGGCCGAGGCGGGCGTGCCGGTGCGGCGGACCTGAGCGCGCTTTCGCTTTGAGGGCTTAGCGGGGGTGGCACTCAGCTCCGGCGCTTGGGTGGCGCGACGCGTTTGCTGGGTCATTGAGGGAGAGGGATTCGCCCGCCGCGTTAGTTGTGGGCCGGATTCTCGTCGCATAGCGATACTTATCCGGCCCACAACTGCGGTCGCCGGCGCGACGCAAGCGCGCGAGCTCAACGCCACTTCCGCAAACCGGCCAAAGCGTGCACCTAGACAGTCCAGGCGAGAACCGTGGCGCGGCCGTGGCCGCGGGGCGCGTTGCCGGCCTCGATGTCGGCGCGCAGGCGCTCGAGGCCGGCGGCGAGCTCGTCCGGGTGGTCGCGGGCAAGGCGCTCGAAGTAGCTGGTCTGTGAGCGCCAGGCCGGATCGAGGACCTTCTCCGGGAACGCGGAGAGGGCGGCGAGCGAGCCGTCCACGAGGTCGCGGAAGACGAGCTCGATGTGGCGCGCGCTGGGAAGCTCGGCCATGAGGTCGGACCGGTGCGGGTGCGACGCATCCATCCACGCGCGGGTGGACGGGAAGTAGTCCTGATACCAGGCGTCCTCGATGTCCTCACGCGTGAAGACCATCAGCGCGCCGCGGCCGCCGGGCCGCAGCACACGACGCTGCTCGGCCAGCGCGCGCGGGCGGTCGTCGACGTGGTGCAGCATCGAGACGCAGATCACCGCGTCGAAGCTCGCGTCCTCGAGCGGCAGTGCGACCGCGTCGGCCTCGACGGTCTCGAGGCCCTTGGCGGCGGCGCGCGCGAGCATGTCCGGCGAGCGGTCGCAGACGACCGGCTGCCAGCCCTCGGACCGAAGCGCGGCTGCGTAGTTGCCGGTGCCGCCGCCGACGTCGAGCAGTCGCGGTCCCGGCGCGGGTGGGTGGGCTCCTAGCGCTTCGCGCAGCGGCTCGAGGACCGAGGGGCTCGCCGCGCGCGTGGAGTCGTAGGTCCGTGCCTGGTTGCCGTAATCCGGGAGCAGCCCGCTCATCGCTTGCGCGCAATCGCGTGGCACTTCGTGTGCCCGTGCGACTTGTAGCAGCGGTACGGCTTGCGATGGCGGCAGTGCGTCTTGCCGCCCCGCTTGAAGCACACGACCGCCGAATGCGACAGGTGGTGGTGCTGATGGCGCAGGCGCGCGGGCTTGCGATGGTGACGCTTGCGCGCGGGCTTCTTCGCGGCGTGGTGCTTGCGCTTGGGCTTCTTCTTGACCACGGGCTGCGCGCGCTTGGGCTCGAGCGCGGTGAGCGACGCGTGACCGACGAGATAGATGCGATCGCCATCGCTGACGACGGGGTTGAACTGCCCGCGGTTGATCTTGAACAGCAGCTGGCCGGTGCGCGCGCCGAGGGCACGCGTCTGCTTCTCGAGCGTCGAGAACCAGACCGTGTCGCCGATCACGACCGCACCGCCGGATACGCGCCCGTGCGCGTTCGCCACCCAGAGCTTGCGGCCGGAGCGGGCATCGAGCGCATAGAAGCGGCGGTCGTAGGAGCCGACGTAGACCGTCGGGCGGCCGCCGGGCACCTGCGCGACGGCGGCCGACCCGTAGACGTAGCCGCCGGTGTGCACGCGCCACGCGAGGTTGCCCGTCGACGACGCGTACGAGTAGACGAACCCGTCGGTGTTGCCGAGGTAGACGCGTCCGTAGGCGACGGCCGGCGTTGCGTAGAACTGCCCGGAGGACAATCCGAAGTGCGCGCCGGAGGTCGTCTTCTTCCAGATCTGGTGGCCATTCTGCGAGTGCAGCGAGTAGACCTTGCCGGCGTAGTCGCCGAAGTACAGATGGCCGCGGTAGTCCATCGCGAGGCCGCCCTTCACCGCGCCGTCCGCGCGATAGCTCCACTTGACCGAGCCATCGCGGGCGCGCAGCGCGTAGACGGTGCCGTTCTCGGTGCCGAAGTAGAGCGTGCCGTGATCGAACAGTGGCGAGGACTCGGCGCGGCTGGGCAGCTTGCGCGACCAGCGCGTGCGGCCGGCGAAGCTCAGCGCGACGACGCGCCCCTGACGGGTGTTGCGCTTGCGCTGCAGGATCACCGCGTAGACCGAGCCACCGCCGACCGCCGGCGACGAGGCTGCGAGGAAGCCGAGCCTGCGCCCCCAGACCACGTGGCCGGATCTGCGCGCGATCGCCACGAGCATCCCGTCGTCCTTGAGCAGGAACAGCGTGCGCGCCGAGAGCACCGGCGGGAACTCGAGCAGCGCTCCGGCGCGGTAGTTCCATGGCCGGCGGTACGGCGGGTGGATCGGGCGCTGGAGCGGCAGGTAGCGCGTGCGCTGCTTGTCATAGCCGTAGAACGGCCACTCGAACCCGGGCTGCTTGGGGTTCGTCGGCTGCTTGGGCTGCGTCGTCGTCGTGGTTGCTGGGGGCGCCGTGAACTCCTCGTTCGGATGCGACACGTCGCCGGGCTTGCCGGTCAGGACGACGACGGCAGCAATCCCGACGGCGAGCACGAGGACGCCTACCGCCACGGCGACCCACTGCAGCCACCCATGTGGCCGGGGGAAGCGGGTCATGCGCCCGTTGAGGTTAGACGACCAGCGCCTGACTACGGCCTGACTTCAACAACCTGGTGCATCGTCACCGGGTGCAGGAAGCAGAACAGCCGGTAGGTGCCTGGCACCGTGAACTGCTTGCGATAGACGAAACCGTGGCCCTCGGACGTCGAGTTCACGTCACGCGGGCCACCCGCCAGATAGACGTTGTGACGCAGGTGGCCGGTCCAGTTCCAGGTGACGGTTGCGCCGGCTGGGATCGAGACGTTCGCCGCCTTGAAGAACGAGTCGCCGACTGCGATCCGCGCGTTTCCGTCGGCGACGAGGGTCGCGCCGGCGGGGCGGTCGATCTTGTGTACCCGGCCGTCC
>Ga0308176_10002362_pt1 | contig 11843 bp, 11 predicted proteins | sample PhyCR2_3_FD_203890 | JGI IMG/M metagenome (GOLD analysis project Ga0308176, IMG submission 203890) | Soil microbial communities from UC Gill Tract Community Farm, Albany, California, United States - DLSLS.C.R2 | ecosystem: Environmental > Terrestrial > Soil > Agricultural land | place: USA... | reverse complement strand
GATGACGGCCTCGTCGTAGTTGGGCTCCTCGTCGATGAGGCCGTACTTCTTCATCAACTGGCCGGTCAGCTGGATCGACTCCCGGTCGGACTCGCCCCGCCACTGGATGAGGTTGATCTTCTGCGCTAGCGCCGGGTCCAGATCGATCAGGTCGGGCAGGGCCTTGCGGAAGGCGTCTGGGTTCGCCCGGATGTCGTCGGCCGTCTCCTTCACCGCTCGGGCGAAGGCGTCCACCACGTCCTTGTCCTTGTTGATCTTCTCCTCGGTCATGACCATCGTGCCGATCTGCAGGCCGGGCTTGATCCCGACCCACGGACGGTGCACCACGCGCATGCCCTGCTTCTCGCCGATGGTCACGAACGGCTCGATGAGGATGCCGGCGTCGACGTCCCCGCGCCCGATGGCGGCGAGGATCTCCGGGAACGGCAGCTCGACCGGTTTGATCGCGTCCTTGGGCAAGCCCTGCTGCTCGAGGGCGCTGCGGATCGCGAGCTCGTTGATGTTGCCGAGAGCGTTGACACCCATCTTGATGCCCTTGAAGTCCTCCGGTCCCTTGATGGGGCTGTCCTTCTTCACGAGTACGCCGGCGAAGTCGCCCTTGGCGTCGTCGGACGTCGCGCTCCCGGCCGTGACCATCTGGATCGGCAGGCCGCGGCTGATGGAGGTGATCGCCGACACCAGGTCCAGGCCCATGACGTCGTACTGGCCCTGGAGGAGCGCCGGCACGCTTGACGTACCGCCTCCGGGGTTGGGCTTCACCTTCAGGTCGATGCCCTCGTCCTTGAAGTGTCCCTGCTTGATGCCGTAGGTGATGAAGGAGAGCGGGCCACCCGGGGTCTCGGCCATGTTCAGGGTGGTCAGCTCACCGTTCCCGCCGCCGCCTTGGTCGTTCCCGCCTGCCGGTGCGTCGGACAGGCCGCCGCCTTCGGAGCCACCGCAGGCGGCGCCCAGCATGAGCGTGGCGGCTGCGATCAGCGTCCACACAGTTTTCGACGGCTTCATCCGGTCTCCTCTATGGGGATTAGGGGCAGGCCTGTGAGCGTCGGTGCCCACAGGTCACGAGTGCCGGTGCGGGCCGCACGGCAGGATGGCGCATCAATGTCTGAGCGCCGACAGCAATTCGCCGCGGAGTCGAGCGAATTCGGGGAGGGCCTTGGTCGTGATCTGGTCGCGCGGCCGAGGCAGGTCTACCTCCGCCTCCAAGCTCACGGTCGCCGGTGCCTTGAGCACCAGCACGCGATCGGCCAGGTAGACCGCCTCGTCGATGTCGTGTGTGACGAACACGATGGTCACGGCGTAGCGCTCCCAGACCTTGAGCAACAGGTCCTCGAGATCGGAGCGAGTCTGGGCGTCGACAGAGGCGAAGGGCTCGTCCATCAGCAGCACGCGCGGTCGGTACGCCAGGGCGCGGGCGATCGCGACCCGCTGCTGCATGCCGCCGGAGAGCTGCCACGGGAAGGCCCGGTGCCGGTTGCCGAGGCCGACGGCGTCCAGCGCCTCCGCCGTGGTCGCCTTGACGTCCTGCTTCGACATCCCCTTGTAGCGCAAGGGGAACGACACGTTCCGCTCCACCGTCATCCACGGCAGCAGCGACCGGCTGTAGTCCTGGAAGACGTAGGCGAGGTCCTTCGGCGGGCCGTTCACCGGGCTGCCCTCCAGGACGACGCTGCCGCTGGTGGCCCGGGCCAGGCCGGACAGGCACCGCAGCATCGTCGTCTTGCCGCATCCCGAGGAACCGAGGATGCAGACGAGCTCCTTCTCGTCGACGGCGAACGACAGGTCGCCCACAGCGACGTTGCCGGTCTCCTCGCTGCCGTAGACCTTGCGCAGGTGTGACACCTCGAGCACGAGAACCTCCGGCTGACTACGAGTGGGGCGACGAGCGCGCGATGGGCGGCATGGTGGGCGGCATGGCGGGCGGCGCAGCGGTGTCGGCGGCCGCCTCCTCGGCGCCTGCAGCGTCGCCGGCACCGTCGCCGGCGCGGTGGCCGGTGTCCTCACCGAGGAGACCCCGGGCGCCGCGGTGCCAGAACAGGAAGCGGGCCTCCACCCGGAGGAACAGCCAGTTGAGGACGAAGCCGAGGATCCCGATCAGCACGATGCCGGTCCACATCTCTGGGATCGCGAAGCTGCGCTGCGACTGCAGGATGAAGTAGCCCAGTCCATTGTCGCTCGCGACCATTTCCGAGATGACCATGAGGATGATGCCGATCGACAGGCTGGTCCTCATGCCGGCGAAGATCCTCGGGCTGGCCGCGGGCAGGATGATGTGCAGCAGCCCGCTGCGCGGCGGGATCCGGTAGGAGCGGGCCATGTCCAGCTGCTCGCTCTCCAGGCCCCGCACCCCGTCGATCGTGTTCAGCAGGATCGGCCAGACGGTGCCGAGCGCGATGATGAAGACCTTGGAGTTGTTGCCCGTTCCGAACAGCAGCAGGGCGAACGGGATGAGCGCCGGCGCCGGCAGTGCGCGGAGGAACTCCACGACCGGCTCGGAGGCCAGCCGGGCGAGGTGCCAGAGGCCGAGGGCGACACCCACCGAGACGCCGACGACGACGGCCAAGGCGTAGCCCGCGGCCAGCCGGGCCAGGCTGGGCACCAGGTCGACCGGCACCCTCTCGAACAGCCAGGTGTCGGCGAAGGTGCGCCCGATCTCCTGCAGTGGCGGGAAGTAGAAGCTGTCCGCCTGCGAGCTCCACACGCCGTAGCCCAGGAGGAGAGCCGCCGGAAGCAGGAACTGCAGCAGGAAGGTGCCGGTCCGCGACGCCGATCTCACCGCGCCACCTCCCGATGGGAGGGGTGCCACCGGAGCAGGCGCCGCTCCACGGCCTGGAAGACGGAGTTGAGCAGCCACCCCAGAAGGCCGGTGGCCAGGATCAGGGCGTACATCTGCGTGATCTGCCCCGAGGTCTGCGAGACGACGATCGCCCGACCCAGGCCCGGCGCGCCGACCACCAGTTCCGCCGTCAGGGCGAGGATGAGCGCGATGGCCGACGAGATGCGCAGACCCGTCGCGATGTAGGGCGCGGCACTCGGCAGGGTCACCCGGGTGAAGCGCGCCAGCAGCGGCAGCCCGTAGGACCGTGCCGTGTCCGTCGCCACCGGGTCGACGTCCTGCACGCCGTAGATGGCCTGGAAGAGGATCGGCCAGAAGCACGCGAACACGATCAGGAAGACCTTCATGTCCTGATCGGTCCCGAACACCAGCACGGCCAGAGGGATCAGCGCAACGGACGGAACCGGCCGCAGGAACTCGATGATCAGGCGGGTCATCTGGAAGGCCAGCCGGCTGGCGCCGAGGAGCATGCCCAGGGGCACGGCCAGGACGATGGCAAGGAGGAGGCCGACCGCCCACCCCTGCATAGTCCGGCCGACCTCGACCCACATCGGGGTGTCCGTCACCAGGCCGAGCAAGGACGACCAGATCTCGCTCACCGGCGGGAACGACTCGCGGGGTAGGACGCCGGTGCGCGAGCCGATCTCGAGGATGACGAGGACGGCGGCAATCCCCGCCAGCCGCGGCAGCCAGCCGGCGCCACGTCGCCAAAGGGCACCTCGGCCTGGCCGTCGAGCCGTTCGGGAGGCCGCCTCCGGCGGGGCGGCCGCCACGGGCGACGCCGTCTCTCCTAGGCGTGTGGCCAACGCACTACTCCGTCTGCTTGCACCATCCCCCGCGGCCTGGTCCTGGGGCGCGGCGGACAGCCCGCGCGTGGTGGGCGACGTCCCTCCTGGTCACTGCCCGGAGAGGCGTCCGATGCGGCGTAAGCTAGCTCACTCTTCCCCAGCGAGGCAATCATCCACCTCAGAGTTCCGCGACCGGGAATTCCGTCGCCTGAGCGGTCGTCGTCGCGCGGGGACCGGTCCGGCATGGCCCCGGCATCGGCTCTCGTCACAAGGCGCCGGCCATGGTCGGGGGTCGCGCCTACTCCGGCGGCTCGCCACCGATCCGCTTGGTTGCCCGCTCGGCGGCGGCCCTGGTCTCTTCCCCGACCTCGGCCATCTTGGCGCCGACGAGCTCGCCCTCCGAGCCGACCACCACGAGCAGGAACTGAGGAGAGCCCCCCGGCCCGAACACCGGCGCCGCAACCGCATTGTGCCCGCGGTAGTACTCCCCCAGGCTGGTCGAGTATCCGCGCTCCCGCGTGGTTGCCATCTCCCCACGGAAGGCCCGCGCGTCGGTGATCGACCTGTCGGTACGGTGCGGGAGCCGGTGCTTCGCCACGAGGTCGTCGACCACCTCCCGTGGCGACCAGGCGAACCACGCCTTCGCGGCGACCGCACCGGTGAGCGGGAAGGTCGCACCGCGGTCGATGGTGACCCGGATCGGGTGCCGACTCTCCACCTTGTCGAGCACCACGAAGTGGCCGTCGATCAGCGCCATGACGAAGCAACCGAGCCCGGCGGCGGCGGTGACCCGTCGCGCCTCCTCCAGGACGAGCGGGAGGGCCTGCGACCGTCTGTCGACCAGCCTGCCGAACTCGGCCAGGCGCAGACCTAATCGGTACGTCTTGCTCCCCGGCTCGTAGGCCACCACGAGGCCGTCCTCGAGCGTCTTCAGGATGTTGAAGCACGTCGAGACGTTGAGCCCGGCCCCGCGCGCGATCGCGCTCAGGGTCGTCGGCTCGTTGTCGACCGACCTCAGGAACTCGAGGATCGCCAGCGCGCTCTGCACGGCGGGCACCCTCTTCGGCCCAGTCGTCGTCACGTTGTGCACCTTCCCACGACGTCGTCTCGCGGCAGGACCGAACACGGACTGCCGCACGCCGTGCGGCCGGACGACAGGCGGCAGCGCACACGGACGGGCCTAGGCGCCGGATTCCTTCACGATGGCCGGCGCAGCCGCGAGCACCTCGCCGTCCTCCTCCGCGCTCCAGGAGCCCGCCTGCTCACGGACCATGTGCTGGGTGTTCTCGGAGCCGACCGGCTCCTGCCAGAACAGGGCACGCGCCTGGGCGAGGATCGGCAGATCGTGGATGGCGATCATGGTCATGTCCCCGTCACCGGTGTTGACGAAGGAGTGGTCGTGCCAGGCGGGGCAGGTGAAGAAGTCGCCGGCCTTGAACGGGATCTCCTTGCCGTCCACGTACGCGGTGCCCTCCCCCTCGATCCAGTAGTAGATCGCCACAGAGTTGTGCCGGTGCCCCGGCAGTGTCTCGCCCTTGTGGATGCGCTGCACGCCAACGAAGATCAGCGGCGACGCGCCCGGCGCGCCGTCCCACTGCTGGTTGACCAGGGCGGCGAACCGGCGGTACGCGGGGTAGCGCTTCGGCCGCTTCTTCATCTCCTCGAGGACGTCCTCGATGTCCTTCCAGCGCCAGACGCCCGGCGCGGTGTCCGGCTGCACCATCCGCTTGAAGTAGGCGTCCGGGTCCATGATCACCGAACCAGGGGCGACGCCGTCGGCCGCGCCTGTCGGCGTGATCACGCCGTCCACACCAACGCCCGAGAACTGCTCCTGCTGCGCCTGGTCCATCGTCATGGCGGCTCTCTTTCTCTGTAGGGAACGTCTTCTCCCATAGAGAAACACTGGGCCCGGCACTCGTCAATGCCCGACCGCATGCGCGTCGGCCCCGGCGCTGGGCCCGGCGCCAGCGGTCGGCGGACAGCTCGCCGCTCTTGACAGCCGGCGGACCGCTTCGACAGCCTGGCTTCACTCCGGTGAAGGAGCTTCTCAGAGGAGAAAGGGGAGGCATGGGCCGACCGGTGCCCCCACGCTTCGCCGGCGGCCGCGTCCCCGATCCGGAGCTCCCGGCCGACGGCGGACGGCGGGTCGTCTCGGTCGACGGCCGGAAGTTCGTCATCGTGCGGTCCGGTGACGAGCGGTTCGCCTGCGAGGACAGGTGCCTCCACGCGGGGATCCGCCTCTCGGCCGCCATCCAGCGGGACACCGTCCTGGAGTGCCGCTGGCACCATTGGGAGTACGACCTGCGCACCGGGCACATCGACGCCGAGGACTCGCCGCTCGAGTCCTTCACGACCTATCCGGTGCGGGTGGACGGGGACGACCTGGTCATCGACCCGACGCCGCGGACGCGCACCCGGCGCAAGCCCTGGGACCTGGACGATCGCGAACAGTGCGGAGGAACCACGTGAGCGACGACCTGATGATCGGTTCGATCGAGCTGCCCGGGGGGCGGGGGGCAGCCACCACGATGACGCCGCCGAACGGCGCGCGTGCCCGCATCATCGTGCTGCCCGGCATCCACGGCCAGACGCGACACCTGTCCTGGGTGTGTCAGCGGCTGGGCGAGCGCGGCTTCGAGTCCGTGGTCGGCGACTTCTACTGCGAGGCGGCGCGCCGGGGCGAGGTCGACACACCGGCCGATGTCGCGACTGCCGTGGCCGCGCTGGACGACACGGCGATCGCCGAGGGAGTGGCCGAATTGGCCACCTCGCTCGCCGAGGATCGACCCGTGGCCGTCCTGGGCTACTGCATCGGCGCGACCCTGGGCCTGCTCGCCACCGAGAAGTCCGACGCCATCACCGCCACCGTGGCCTACTACGGCGTGCTCCGGCACCGAGGCCCGCTGGCCGTCAAGGGGCCCGACCCGCTGGACTCCCTGGGCACCACGACGACTCCGGTCCTGGCGCACTACGGCACGGCCGATGTCTGGGCCAGCGGTGAGGACGTCGACGAACTCGAGAACAAGCTGATGGCCACCGGCGGCCCGCACGGCGTGTACCGCTACCCGGGTGCCGGCCACGCCTTCGAGGAGCCTGGAAGCCGCGGCTTCCGACCCGTCGCGGCCGCGGAGGCGGCGGCGCGCACGCTCACCTTCCTCGACTACTACCTGCGGTGCGCAGGCTGAAGGAGCGCATCGTGCCCCTCGCGCACTCCCTCCCACCGCTGACCGGGAGCGACGACGAGCTCGCCGAGATGGTGGCGCAGGCAGAGCTTCCCGCCCTGCTGATCGCGCTGGCGCACATTACCGGTGACCTCTCGCTCCTCGAGCCCGGCCTGCGTCCGCCACTGCGGCCGACGCTGGCGGCGATCGAGCCTCAGGGCGGTATGTCCCCGGAGGCGCAGGCCCGCGCTCGCGACCTCGCCGTGGCGGCGCTGCAGCGGTTCCGGGACGACGGCAGCCGGGTCATCGCAGCGCCGACGCCGGGCCAGCTGCGCCACCTGATGACCTTCCTGACCGGCGACGTGAACGAGGCCTACGTCCCCCTGCTCCAGCACGAGCTCGGCATCCCGGTCGACGCCGGCGCCCCCACCTGGACGGTCGCCGGTGTCGCGCCCGGCCGGCAGCTGGCGGCGGTGGTGGTCGGGGCGGGCATGTCGGGGCTGGCCGCGGCACACCGGCTGCGCCAGGCCGGCATCGACGTGACGGTGATCGAGCGCAACCCCGACGTGGGTGGTGTCTGGTTCGAGAACGGCTACCCCGGCTGCCGGCTGGACACGAACAACTTCCACTACAGCTACTCGTTCGCGCAGAAGGAGGACTGGCCCCAGCAGTTCTCCACGCGCGAGTCCATCTACGGATACTTCCGCGCCGTCGCCGAGGACCTGGCAGTGCGCGAGCTCATCCGCTTCCGCACCGCGGTGACCGGCGCCGTGTGGGACGAGGAGACGGCACGTTGGCGGGTGACCTGTGTCGGCTCGGACGGCGAGCAGGTGCTGGACGCCGACGTCTTGGTCACCGCGGTCGGGCAGCTCAACACCCCCAACATCCCCGACCTCCCCGGAGCGGACCGCTTCGCCGGCCTGTCCTTCCACACCGCGCGCTGGCCGGAGAGCCTCGAGCTGACCGGCCAACGGGTCGCCGTGGTCGGCACCGGGGCGAGCACGTACCAGGTGGTGCCGTCGATCGTCGACGAGGTGGACGAACTGCACGTCTACCAGCGCACCCCGCCGTGGATGCTGCCCACGCCCACCTACCACGACGACATCGCACCGGGCCTGCGGACGCTGTTCGAGCGGGTGCCCTACTACGCCCGCTGGTACCGGTTCTTCCAGTTCTGGACAGCGGTCGAGGGGCGGCGCGCCATCGTCCAGGTGGATCCCGAGTGGCAGGAGGACGGCTCGGTCTCGGCAGTGAACGCCGCGGTGCGCCGCGCCCTCGAGCAGCACATCCGATCGCAGTACACCGACCGCCCCGATCTGGGCGAGCGCGTCGTCCCCGACTACCCGCCGGGCGCCAAGCGGATGCTGCGGGACAACGGCGTCTGGGCGCGGGCGCTCAAACAGCCCCACGTCGAGCTCGTGACGGAGCCGATCGCGGAGCTGACCGAGAAGGGCATCCGGACCACGGACGGCGTCGAGCGGGCGGTCGATGTCATCGTGTGGGGCACCGGCTTCAAGGCCTCGGACTTCCTGGAGTCGATGACCGTCCGCGGCCGCGGCGGCGTCGACCTCCACGAGCAGTGGGCCGGCGATGCCCGGGCCTATCTGGGCATTCAGATCCCGAACTTCCCGAATCTGTTCTGCCTGTACGGCCCCAACACCAATCTGGTCGTGAACGGCAGCATCCTGCTGTTCTCGGAGTGCGCCATCCACTACTCCCTGGAGTGCCTCCGGGCGATGCTGGCGGGAGGGCACCGCTGCGTCGAGGTCTCCCCGGGCGCCTTCGTCGAGTACAACCGGGCCGTCGACGCCGGCAACGCCGCGATGGCGTGGGGCGCCTCCGACGTGAACAGCTGGTACAAGAACGCCTCCGGGCGGGTCTCCCAGAACTGGCCGTTCACCCTGCTCGAGTACTGGCAGCGCACGCGGACCCCGGAGCCGGGAGCCGTCGTCCTGCGCTGAGCCGGAGAACTTCGTCTTCAGCTAGCCGATGGCGTCGGCCAGGAAGCCGGCGATCGCGGCGGCGAGGTCGCGCTCCTGGCCGCGGTAGTAGTGGTCCGCGCCGGCGAGGACGAGCCGCCGATCGCTTCCGCCGGCGAACTGCCGGAAGAGGTCATTCCACAGGGCGTGCCGGGGTTCGGTGTCGCCCCAGCCCATGAGCACCGGCGCCGCGGCGTGCCCGACGTTGTCGAGCCAGATGCCGTCGGGCTCCTCGAGGCGCTGGACGAGGGAGGCGGCGCTGATGGCGTGGAACCAGCCCGACACGGGGATGAGGTCGCGACCACGGCCCTCGGCGACCATGGCGCGGGCCAGCGCGGCGGCCCGGTCCCGGTCCTCGGGGTCCGGCCACCACAGGGGGAACGGGTTCTTGTTGGTGGTCAGCGGCGACAGCAGCACCCAGGCCGCGATCCCGGCGTCCCGGGGCATGAGGTCTGCGGCGTAGAAGCCGCCGGAGGAGTGCCCGCTCACGACCACCTGCTCGACGCCCCGCTCCCGCAGGTGCGCCACCCCGGCGGCGAGATCCAGGTGTCCGGTCGAGAGGTCCTCCCACATGCCGCCGTCGACCGCCCAGTCGTCGGTCCCGACGGTGTAGGCGAGGTCGTGGCAACGCATGTTGACGGCCAGGTGCGCGATCTCCGGCAGCAGCGGGGGGAGGAAGCGGCTCGGCCCGGTGAGGACGCTGCTGCCTTTGCCGTGCACGTGCAGGACACCGACCCGCGGCTCGTCCGCCGGGTACCAGAGCGCGTCGATGGGGTGCCCGTCATCGCGACGCAGTTCGACGAGTTCCACCCCGACCCGTGCCGGCGTATTCCAGGAGGACAGCGGTTGCTCGGTCACGGCGTCGCTTCTGCGCCCTGGCCGGTCAGACGACCTGGACGCTCATGGAGCCGATGCCGCTGATCGTCATCTCCAGCTTCTCCCCGGCCGTGATCGGGCCGACCCCCGGGGGTGCACCGGTGAACAGCACGTCCCCCGGGTTGAGCGTCATCACCCGGGAGGCGTAGGACACGATGTGCGGCACGGGCGTCAACATGTCCCGGGTGTTCACCGACTGCCGGGTCTCCCCGCGACTGGTCAGCCGGATGTCCAGCCCGGACCCGTCCCCGATCTCGTCGGCGGTGACGAGCCACGGCCCCAGCGGGCTGAACGAGTCATAGCTCTTGCGCCGCGACCGGTCCCCCGTCGACCGCACAGTGATGTCCAGGCCCGCGGTGAACCCCAGCACCGCATCCATCGCCGACTCCACCGGGATGTCCTTCCCGCCCCGGCCGATCACCACCACCAGCTCGGACTCGTGGTGGATCTCCTGGCCGGCCGCCACCACGTCCGCCGGCAGCACGATCTCCGCACCCGGCCCGACGATCGACGACGGCGCCTTGAGGAAGACGTCGAACTCCATCATCCAGGCCTCCACCCGGCCCAGCGTCCGCTCCTGCACCCCGTGCATCTCGGCCACGTGCTCGCCGTAGTTGCTCGCCGCCGCCAGCACTTTCGACGGACCCAGCACCGGCGCCCGCAGCACCTCCTCCTGCACCGGGCGCGGGGTTCCCGCTTTCGCGGCCGCCCGCAGCTCGGGGGCCAGCCCGGTGAAGTCCCGGCACAACGCCCGCCACCACCCCGCCGTCAACGGATCCGGGTCGTGCGGCCACGGCAACGCGCCCGTGACATCGACGAGCACGTCTCCGTCCGCAGTGGACGTGACCACCCCGAGACGGTTGTCGCCGAACAGCGCGAGCTTCACGGTTCCTCCAGGAGCAGGCGGGATCGCCTCCGGGGCGACGCGGGAACGCGCGGCGGAGGTCGCGGGCTGGAGTCAGCGGGGGGTGAAGACCCCGGAGACGGTCTGCGGACCGGGCAGCAACTGCTCCCGGTAGATGCCAAGCGCGCGCAGCACCGGGGCGTCGGTGAGCACGAACAGGTCGGCCTGCTCGGCGGCGGTGTGCTCGACCGCCGACCAGGAGGGGGCGACGAACATGTCACCGGGCCCCCAGTCGAAGCGCTGTCCGTCGATCACGGTCGATCCGGAGCCCTGGAAGGCGACGTAGACCGAATTGCCGGTCCGGCGGACCGGCGCGCTGTGCCCACCGGCGCGCACCCGGTGCACCGCGCAGCCCAGTGTCGGCAGCACGCTCGCCCCGGTCGTGGGGTTGACGTACTCCACCGCAACGAGGGCGTCCTCCGTCGCGGCGGTTCGATGGTCCAGCTCGGCCGCGGTATCGGCCCACCGGTAGACCAGCAGCGGCGAGGGGGCCGGGGTCAGCGCCCCGGTCACCGCGCCCTCGACGTATCGGGTGCCATCGGCCTGCGTGCGCTCGGAGACGTTGTGCTCGGCGGGCTCCGGCTGGTTCTCGCCCGGGCCGGGGTACTCCTCGAAGAACACGGCGTCCAAGGCCTCGACCATCGGCAGGTCCAGCCCATCGAACCAGAACATCTCCGAGTCGCCGCCGTTGACATGGTCGTGCCAGTTCCACGACGGCGTCAGCACCAGGTCGCCGGGGCGCATGTCGCAGGCGTCCCCGTTCACCGTCGTCCAGACCCCCTCGCCCTCGAGCACCCAGCGAATCGCCCCCGGGGTGTGCCGGTGCGCCGGTGCGGTCTCCCGCGGGCCGAGGCACTGCAGGGCACCCCAGAGGGTGCCGGCGGCGTACGGGCGCCCACCCAGGCCGGGGTTCTGCAGCGACAGCACCCGCCGCTCTCCGCCGCGCTCCACCGGCACGAGCTGGATCGCCCGCCGGGCCAGCGGCTTCATCGTCGCTGCCGACCACAGCCACGGGATCGCCTTGGGCTGCGGCGTCGCCGGGAGCAGCTGCTCGGTGATGGTCCACAGCGGTTGCAGGTCCACGGCGGCCAGGTCCCGGTAGAGGGCCTCGAGCTCGAGGTCCTCCCCCGTCTTCGCTGAGATGGTCATCGGACTCCCTCCAGTTCGATCTCGGCCGGCGGCCGGCCGATCCCGAAGCGCTGCACGCTCTCCAGTAACGACACCCGCCGGATGTAGGCGCGGGCCTTCTCCGGGTCGGCGGCCAGCTCGCGCATGTCGTCCTGGTGTTGCAGGCGGACCGCC
>Ga0308176_10002361_pt1 | contig 11843 bp, 11 predicted proteins | sample PhyCR2_3_FD_203890 | JGI IMG/M metagenome (GOLD analysis project Ga0308176, IMG submission 203890) | Soil microbial communities from UC Gill Tract Community Farm, Albany, California, United States - DLSLS.C.R2 | ecosystem: Environmental > Terrestrial > Soil > Agricultural land | place: USA... | reverse complement strand
GCGGCGAGGGCGTACTCGTGAGAGTCCGCACATATGGTTTTCCCGGGGTTTTACGAGGCCTCCGGGACCTCGGCTCGCAACCACACCCACGGAACCGACCACGTCGAAGCCTGTCGTCCCCGGGTGTGTAGTTGTGTCTCACATTGTAGTGAGGCTGCGCGCGGTGTCCTCGACAGAGTCCCCCGCGGGGCGCGTCGTCCAGCCGAGCGAGCTGCGCGCCTTCTCGCTCGAGAACCAGGAGCGCTTGCCGAGCTCGCCGATGACCGAGCGGGCGCCGCCGTCGAACAGAGCCATCGCGCGGATCAGCAGGTTGGGCGCGGTGCGCGTCGGCACCTTGCGCGCGGCGTCGCCGAGCCGCTCGCGCAGGATCGCCGCCACCTCCGGCATCCAGAGGAACTCGTCGGTCGCGACGAAGCGCTCCCCGCCGGCGCCCGGGCCGGTCATCGCGCGGATGTGCAGGTCCGCCACGTCGCGGACGTCGACGAACGAGAACCCGAGCCGCGGCGCCGCCGGCATGCCGTCCAGCAGCCGCTCGATCGCCTGCAGCGAGTAGGAGTGGTCGTCGTTGAGCGCGGGGCCGATGATCGCGCCCGGATTCACCACCGCGAGGCGGTCCTCGGCGCCGGCCTCGCGGACGCGGTCCCAGGCGGCGCGCTCCGCGATCGCCTTCGAGCGCACGTACGGCGTGCGCGACGTGTCGTTGCCGTCGGCCCAGTCGGCCTCGGTGTACGGCGCCGCCTCCGAGCTCTCGCGGTCGCTGCGGATCGCCGCGATCGACGAGGTCATCACGACGCGCTCGACACCGTGGTCGAGCGCCGCGCCCAGGACGCGCAGCGCGCCGTCGCGCGCGGGCACGATCAGCTCGTCGGGGTCCTTCGGCTGCACGGGCGGGAACGGCGAGGCGACGTGGAGCACGTAGCGCGAGCCGTCCACGGCCTCCGCCCATCCTGCGTCGGACGTCAGGTCCGCCGCCAGCACCGTCAGCCGCGAGCCCGCGTCGGCCCCGGCGGCCGCAACCGCGTCGCGCACCGCCTGCTCGCGCGCCAGGTCGCGCACGGTGGTGCGCACGTCGTAGCCGCGCTGCAGCAGCTCGGCGACGCACCAGCCGCCGAGGAAGCCCGTGCCGCCGGTGACAAGGACCGTCTCGTTCGAATCCGCCATGCCGGCGACGCTACCCGAACGTCGTCTGGGCGTGCGGATCCTTGCCGAAGGCCATGACCTTCGCCGTTTCGACGCGGAACACCGCCGCCTCGCCGGGGCCGTGCACGAACACGCCGTCGCCGACGTCGAAGTGCCAGACGTCGCCGTACTTGCTCTCGATGGCACTCGCGAGCGCCTCGAGCGCGGCGGCCTCGGACACGCGCTCCACGATCCCCTCGACAACGACGTCGAGGCCCTTCGCCCAGGTGTTCGTCCCCGTGGTGAGCGCCACGTGGGCGTTGCGCTCGAGGTTGCGGGCCTTCTGCTCGCCCAGGCCGGTCGTGAAGTGCATCGCGCCGTCGAACCACACGCCGATCAGGGGCGTCACGTGGGGCCGCCCGTCCGACCGGACGGTGCTGATCCAGTACAGCTCGGCGCGCTCGAGCACAGCTTCGGCATCGGGCCACGGAATCGCCTCGGCCCCGGGTTCGCTGTAGCGGGTGTCCAGCTTGCCCTCCATATCAACCTCTGACTAACATCAGATAATGCGCGATGACCGGGTCGATCATGTTCGGCATTTCAACAGGACCGTCGCCCAGCGCATAGGGGCACTCAGCGACAACTTCCTGGCGCGGCACCGGCCGATGGCGGAGGCACGGGTCCTCTGGGAGATCGGCGCCGACGGGTGCGAGGTGCGCACGTTGCGCAACCGCCTGGGGCTGGACTCTGGGCATGCGAGCCGGCTCCTGCGCTCGCTCGAGGCCGACGGCATCGCGCACGTCGAGCCGAGCCCGGCGGATCGCCGCATCCGCGTTGCGCGGCTGACGCGCGCGGGCTTGAAGGAGTGGGGCGAGATCGACCGGCGCAGCGACGAGTTCGCCGCGTCGATGCTCGAGGCGCTCGGCGAACGCGACCGCGAGCGCCTGGTCGATTCGATGCGCACCGTGCAGCGTCTCCTGACCGCGTCGGCGGTCGAGATCCGCGAGGCCGACGCGGCCGGATCGGACGCGCGGCAGTGCCTGCGCGCCTACGTCGAGGAGCTCAACCAGCGCTGGGAGGCGGGCTTCGACCCGGCCGCAGGCGTCTCCGCGGAGCCGCACGAGCTCACGCCGCCCGCCGGCTGCTTCCTGGTCGCGTACCTGCACGGCGAGCCGGTCGGCTGCGGCGGCGTCAAGCACCTCCCCGGCGGCCCCTCGGACATCAAGCGGATGTGGGTCTCCCCGGCTGCGCGCGGGCTCGGCGTCGGGCGGCGCCTTCTGGAGGCGCTGGAGCAGCGCGTGCGCGACAGCGGCGCGCCCGCCGCGCGCCTGGAGACGAACCGCACGCTCGTGGAGGCGATCGCGCTCTACCGCTCCGCCGGCTACCGCGAGGTCCCGGCGTTCAACGACGAGCCGTTCGCCCATCATTGGTTCGAGAAGCCCCTGAGAACGTAGAAGACGCGGTCACCGAAGCCGCTTCAGGGAACCTCCTTCAGCGCCTGACCCGAAGGTCCGTCGCCGAGCTCGGTGGCGAGCCTCACACCCTGTGGCTTCGCTCTTTGCGGCCTCGGAACCGCGTCTGGGTGGAACTTCTCAGGCTGCGCCCGGCGCGTCAAGAGGCCGCGCGCACCGATCCCGCATCCTCCGCATTTTTGACGTAGACGGCGAGCCTGACGCGGGTCACCGGGTGGGTGCGGTCGCGGCCGCGCGTCATACCCAGGCGCTCCGCGACGCGGACAGACGCGGTGTTGCGCGGGTCGATCAGCGAGATGATCTGCCGCAGGCCGAGCTCGCCGAAGCCGTGGGCCAGGCTCGCCCGCGCGCCCTCGGTCGCGTAGCCGTTGCCCCAGTGCGCGCGCGCCAGGCGCCAGCCGACCTCGACCGCCGGCAGCACCTCGGGAAGGAAGCTCGGGATCGCCAGCCCGACGAAGCCGGCGAACGCTCCGCTGCACTTGACCTCCACCGCGTAGAGCCCGAACCCGTGCTCCTGCCAGTGGCCGCGGACGCGCGCAAGCAGCTCGTCGCTCTCATCGCGGCGCATGGGGCCGCGCAGGTAGCGCGTGACCTCCGGGTCGGCGTTGAGCGCCGCGAACGGGTCGGCATCGGCCGGCCGCCAGGCGCGCAGCAGGAGACGCTCGGTCTCGATCATCGCCCCGGACCATACGGCCCGTTAACGAAGGCGACGCGATCCGGTGCCGCTTTGGGAAACCTCTGCCCGGCGCCGGGACCGAAGTCCTGTCGACCGGGGTTCGGTGGCGAGCCTTACATCCCGTGGCTTCGCTCTTTGCAGCTCCGAACCGCGTCTGAGAGCAATGTGCCATCGCCGGCGGCGCGTTGCAAGAGCGCCTGGACGAACATTGCGCTAATTGCGACAAACGGCGCTATGGAGGGCCCGCGAGACTGGTCCCAGAACGAAAGCGACGCGGTTACCGAAGCCACTTCGGGGTACCTCCCCCGGCATCCGGCCCGAGGGCCAGTCGCCGAGCTTGGTGGCGAGCCTTACATCCCCTGGCTTCGCTCTTTGCGGCCTCGGAACCGCGTCTAAGGCAAACCTGCCAGGAGCGCTCGCCGCCGTCAAGCGCGCGCCGCGGTTGATCCCGCAATCTCCGGAGAAATGCGTCAGTAGCCGAGGCGCTCGAGGCGCTCGCGCTCGGCCTTGCGCTTTGCCTCGCGCTCCTCCTTGCGCCGGCGCTCGCGCTCCTTGCGGTCCTCGTTTTGGTCGTCGAGGCCGATGATGCGGATCGTCGGCTTGAAGGTGCCGTCCTGGGCGCCCTGGAGGTCCTCGCGCGAGATGCGCTCGCGGCGCGGCCCCCGATCGCCGCCCTCGCGGCGACCTCCGCCACGGCCGCCACCGGCCTCCGCGCCCTCGCGCCGGCGTCCGCCGCCGCCGCGACCCGGCCCGCCACGGCGACCGCCGCGGCGCTCGCCGTCGTCGGGCCGCACGAGGCCCTTGATCTCGCGGACAGGCGTGGCCGCCAGGCGCACCCAGGCGTTGAAGGTCGGATCGCCGGGCTTGAGCCCGAGCGACGCGTCGCAGCACACGACGGCCCACTTCTTCGGCTGCCCGTCGTCGTCGCGCTTGGGCTGCAGGGCCTGGCGAACGGTCTCCGCGCCGCCGACGCGCTCGATCGCCGCGGCGAGCCGCGCCTGGCGACGGGCGGGCGTCTCCTCGGAGATGGGCGGCTCCGCCTCCTCGGCGGGAGCGGGTGCCTCCGCGACGGGGGCAGGCGCCTCCGCGACGGGGGCGGGCGCCTCGTCGGCCGGAGCCTCGGAGGCCGGCGCCTCCTCCGCGGGAGCGGGCGCCTCAGCGGCGGGCGCCTCCTCGGCGGAGGCGGGCGCCTCCTCCGGCACCGAGCCGGCCTCGACCGGCATCTCGGCCTCGACCGCCTCGACCGGCGGCTCCTCGACCTGCGGCTCCTCCGCCGCCGGCGGGGCCTCGGCCGGCGAAGCCTCGGCCTGCGGGGCCTCCTGCTTGGGCGGCGCCGGGCGGCTGCCGCGCAGCTCGTTGAGCCGCGCGAAGAACGCGCGGCGGTGCTTCTCGGCCGCGTTGGGCCGCTTGCGCCGCGGCCGGCGCGGATCCTGAAGTCGCTTGATGACGGCGATCGGCGGCGGCTTCTCCTCGGCCATGCCGACGATCTTCGGCCCGACCCGCGGCTGCTCGGTGTCGGGCTCCGGGACCGCCTGGGCCTCAGGGGGCGCCTCCGCCTCGGCGGGCGGGTCGGTCGGCCGCACCTCCTCGGCGGGCGCCTCGGGCTCGGCCGCCGGCGCCTCCGGCTCCGCAGCCGGGGGCTCCGGCGCAGACGGCGCCTCAGGCTCCGCCGCCGGCGCCTGCGGCTCTGGAGCGGGCTCGGCGGGCTCCGCAGGCGGCTCCGCGGCGGGCGCTTCCGGCTCGGCTGCCGGCTCAGGCGGCGCCGGCGAGTCGGTCGCAGGCGACTCCGCCTCGACAGGTGGATCCGTCGGGCGCGCGTCCTCCGCGGCCTCGGGCGGGGTCTCCTCGTGCTCCGTCACGACCGCAAGGGTATGACCTTCTACGCTGCGGTGATGGCCGCCACTCTCGAAGACGTCGCCTGGGACCTCGATCCGCTCGTCGACGGCGACGGCGAGGCGGGCGCCGACCGGATGCTCGCCGAAGCCCGCGAGCGCGCGCAGGCATTCGCCGGCCGGTTCCAGGGCCAGGTCGCGACGATCGACGGCCAGGCGCTCGCCGAAGCGGTCGCAGAGCTCCAGGCGATCGCCGAGCTGGTCGGCCGCGTCGGCACCTACGCGATGCTGCGCTTCGCCACGAACACGGCTGAGCCCACCAACGGCGCCCTGCTGCAGCGCGTCCAGGAGCAGGCCACCGCCGTCGAGACGAAGCTCCTGTTCTTCGACCTCGAATGGGCCGAGCTCGACGATGCGCGTGCGGACGAGCTGCTCGAGGCCGACGGCCTCGACACCGCGCGCCACCACCTGCGCACGATCCGCCGCTACCGCCCCCACCTCCTCACCGAGCCCGAGGAGAAGGTGATGAGCGAGAAGTCCGTCACGGGCCGCGACGCCTGGACGCGCCTGTTCTCCGAGCTGACCAGCGCGGTCGAGGTCGACCTGGACGGCGACAGGGTCGCGCTCGACGTCGCGCTGGCGAAGCTGATGTCGCCCGACCGCGAGCTGCGCGCCCGCGTCCAGCAGGCGGTCACCGAAGCGCTGCGACCGACGCTGCGGACCCGGGCGTTCGTCTTCAACACGCTGATGGCCGACAAGTCGACCGACGACCGGCTGCGCAGCTATCCGAGCTGGATCTCGAGCCGCAACCTCGCCAACGAGGCCAGCGACGAGTCGGTGCAGGCGCTCGTCGAGGCGGTGCGCGGCGCCTACGACATCCCGCAGCGCTGGTACCGGCTCAAGGCGCGCCTGCTGGGCATCGACCAGCTCAAGGATTACGACCGGATGGCCTCCGTCGCGACCGCCGACGAGTCGTTCGAGTGGGACGAGGCCAAGCAGATCGTCCTGGACTCGTTCGGCGACTTCTCGCCCTTCCTGGCCGATACCGCGCGGCAGTTCTTCGACGAGAACTGGATCGACGCTCCGCCGCGGCCCGGCAAGCGCGGCGGCGCGTTCTGCGCGTACGCGGTGCCGAGCGTGCACCCGTACGTGATGCTCAACTACACGGCGCGCCGGCGCGACGTGCTGACCCTCGCGCATGAGCTCGGCCACGGCGTGCACGCGTCGCTGGCGCGGCCGCGCGGGGTGCTCGAGCACCACACGCCCCTGACCCTCAGCGAGACCGCGTCGGTGTTCGGCGAGACGCTCGTGTTCCGGCGGCTCCTGGACCAGGCCTCGACGCCCGAGTCGCGCCTGACGCTGCTGGCCGAGCACGTCGAGGGCTCGATCGCCACCGTCTTCCGCCAGGTCGCCATGAACCGCTTCGAGGAGCTCGCGCACACCGCGCGCCGCGGCGAGGGCGAGCTGAGCCTCGACCGCCTCGGCGAGCTGTGGGCGCAGTCGCAGGTGGAGATGCTGGCCGACACCGTCGAGATCACCGACAACTACCGCTCCTGGTGGTCCTACGTGCCGCACTTCATCGGCACGCCGGGCTACGTCTACGCGTATGCGTACGGTCAGCTGCTCGCGCTGTCGGTGTACGGGCGCTACCTCGAGGAGGGCGAGTCGTTCGTGCCGCGCTACATCGAGCTGCTCAGCGCGGGCGGCAGCCGCAGCCCCGAGGACCTCGCGGCGATCGCCGGCCTGGACCTCACCGACCCCGGGTTCTGGAATCGCGGGCTCGAGCTCGTGCGCGATCAGCTTGGCGCGGCGGAGGAAGCCGCGGCTGCCACACTGGACGCGTGACGCTCGACGAACAGCGCTGGCTGCCCCCACAGGCGCCGCCGCCCCCGATCGACCCGGTACCCGAGCCGCGGAAACGCAGCATCGGCGGCGGGATCGCGGCCGCGCTGCTGGCGCTGCTGGCGAAGGGCAAGGCGCTGCTCCTGCTGCTGCCGAAGCTCAAGCTGTTGACGACGAGCGGCTCGATGCTCGTCTCGATCGCCGCCTACAGCCTGATCTGGGGCTGGAAGTTCGCGGTCGGCTTCGTGATCCTGCTGTTCGTCCACGAGATGGGGCACGTCATCCAGCTGCGCCGCGAGGGCATCGAGGCCAGCGCGCCGCTGTTCATCCCGTTCATGGGCGCGGTCGTGTGGGGCCGCATCCTGGAGGGCAACGCGCTGGCCGAGGCCCGCGTCGGCCTCGCCGGCCCGATCCTCGGCAGCATCGGCGCGGCCGCGTGCTGGGCGATCGGCGCGGGAATCGACAGCGACTTCTGGCGCGCGCTGGCGTTCGTCGGCTTCTTCCTGAACCTCTTCAACCTCGCGCCGGTCACGCCACTCGACGGCGGGCGGGCGGTCGCCGCGCTGTCGCCGTGGATGTGGTTCGTCGGCCTCTTCCTCGTCGCCGGGCTCGCCTTCGCCTACCCGAACCCGATCATCATCCTGATCCTGATCATCGGGGCGTTCGACGTGCACCGCCGCTGGAAGACGCGCCACGAGCAGGGCGAGTACTACAAGGTCGCCCCCCGCCACCGCGCGATCGTCGCGGTCGTCTACATCGGCCTCATCGTCGCGCTCGCGGTCGGGCTGGACCTGACCCACCTCGCCCGCGACCTGAACGACGTCTGACGCGACTGAGGGGACAGTCCCCTCAGTCGCGCTCGCTCAGCGCACGCTGCACGTCGCGCCGGGTGTCGCGCTCCTTGATCGCCTGGCGCTTGTCGTAGCGGTCCTTGCCGCGAGCGACCGCGATCTCGACCTTCGCGCGCGAGCCGCTGAAGTACATGCGGGTCGGGACCAGCGTGAGGCCGCGCTCATTGACGCGGCCCGCGAGCCGCTCGAGCTCGCGCCGGTGGGCCAGGAGCTTGCGCGGGCGCTCGGGCTCGTGGTTCTCGCGCGACGCCGGCGCGTAGGGCGCGATGTGGACGTTGTGCAGCCACAGCTCGCCGTCGCGCAGCGACGCGTAGCCGTCCTTGAGCTGCACCGCGCCCTCGCGCAGCGACTTGACCTCGGTGCCCCGGAGCACGAGGCCGCACTCGAGCTTGTCGAGGAACTCGTAGCGGAACGACGCCTGCCGGTTGGAGGCGATGTCGCCGGGTGCCGCCTTGCGCTTCTTGGCCTTTGCCACCGGGCCACTCTAGAAGGCGGCGGTTAAAAGCTGCGGGGCGCCCGGAGGCGCCCCGCAAGGCTTTGCCTGAGGTTGAACCGGATGGGGATCAGGCGGCCCTCCCCGGCCTCTCAGTGCGGATGTCGATGACGGCTGTCCCCCGCATCGCAGGTCCAGTATCGACAACCTCGGCCCAAAACTAACTAGTACGAATGTCCAGTCAGCGGGTGACGGTGATCGTCATCTTCATGTCGTCGTGCAGCGAGCAGTAGATGTAGTACTTGCCCGGCTTCTTCAGCGTCCGCTTGAACGAGTAGCCGGTCGCGACGAGCGCCGACGAGAACGGCTTGACGCCCTTCGGGCGCTTGGCGAGGTTGACGTCGTGGGTATCGCCGACGTCGCTCGGCCAGATCCACTTCACGGTGGTCCCGGCCTTCACCTTCAGCTTCAGCGGGTCGTAGTAGTTGTCGTGGACCCTGACCTTCTTGACCTTGCTCGCGCCCGTCCCGGCGGCTGCCGGGACGAGCACGAACGCAAGGGCGAGGACCGGTGCGAGACGGCGCATCAGGTGCCGTACGCGTCCGCCGAGTAGTGCTCCATGGGCTTCAGGTCGCCCTGCGGCGCGTGGTCGTGGCGGATCCACGGCGCCTCGTGGTCGGCGGACACCGCCCAGCCGACCGCATCGTTGAACGCCTGGTCGTCGCGCGTGTTGGCGCCGCTGAACGGGCACGCCGCGAACGTCGAGGCGTTCGCCGGCACCGTCACCTGCACGCCGGTGTTGCCCGAGATGCAGTTGTCGTTGCCGTTGCCGTCGTAGCCGATGTCGCGGCCGTTGAGGTCCGTCCCGTTGAGGCCGAACTGGTTGTCCTTGATCTGGTTGCCGATCAGGGTGCCGTCGCCCACCGGGTCCTTGAGCAGGAACTGCTCGATGAAGCCGGCGCCGAGCAGCCAGTTGCCGTAGATCCGGTTGTTGGAGATGACGTTGCGGCGGCCGCCGAACACCAGCACGCCGACCCCGATCGGGTACGGAACGTCACCGGTCGCGGGCGGGCGCAGCTTGAACGGCGCCCCGACGTAATAGTTGAAGTTGTTCCAGAAGATGTCGTTGTCGGTGATGACGTTGTCCTCTGGCGGCGGGAACTTCTCGCTGTCGAGCGCGTTGGGCACGATGCCCACGCCGTTGTTGAACCACTTGGACTTCGTGATCGTCACGTAGCGCATGTTCGTGCCGCTGAAGCCGAGCACGTTGCCGTAGGAGACGACGTCGGAGACGATCGAGCGCACCGGCTTGGTCTGCTTCGGCGTCTGGCCGATGTAGAAGCCCGAGTCGTTGTTCCACGCGGCCACGTCGCGGCGCATCTCGCCGCCGATGGAGTTGAACGCGTAGATGCCGTAGACCCCGACGTACTTCGTGATCAGGTCGTTGAGGTGGTAGCCCTTGACGTTCACGGCGAAGACGCCGTTGCCGTTGTAGTTCTGGGCCGTCAAGCCGCGGACGGTCACCTCGTTGGCGCCGTTGATGAGCACGCCGTTGGCCTTCGCGGTGCCCTTGAGGGTCTTGCCCTCGAGCACGACCTTCTCCGGATGGGCCACGTCGCCGATGAGGCTCAGGTAGCGCTTCTTGGCGCCGACGATCTTGACGCCCTCCTTCCAGGTGCCGTGCGGGACCCTGACGGTGTCGCCGGCCTTGGCCTTGTTGATCGCCTTCTGGATGGTCTTGAAGCAGCGCTTGGACTTCTTGTGCTTCGCGCAGACCTTGAGGGTGTGATGCGGGCCCTTCGGCTTCGTCTGGACCTTCCCCGGATCCGAGGGCGACGGGTAGTCGGCCGCCATCGCCGGCGCGGCGAGCGCCAGTGTCAGAAGCGGGGTGATGAGGACAGTGCGGGACAAACCTCTTCCTCCTTAGGGGGTGACCAAGAACCAGCCCGCCATCCCGGCGTCCTGGTGGGTGAAGACGTGACAGTGGTACAGCCAGCGGCCCGGGTTGTCCTCGCGCCAGCGCGCGGTGATGACCTCGTTGGGGCCGACCGTCGGGCAGTCGATGAAGCCCTCAGGGGACTTCCAGCGATGCCCGTGGACATGGAAGGTGTGGAACATCGAGTCGCCGCCGATGACGTGGATCGCCACGTCCTGGCCGACGCTCGCACGAATCGTGGGGGTGTTGCCGGCGTAGGCGCGCCCGTTGATGCACTGGAACACGCGGCGCACGCCGGTGATCTGCGGCGGCAGCTGGTGCAGGACCAGCACCTCCTCGACGTCGGGTGCAGGCGCACCCTTCTCGCGCACGATCACGGCGCCGAACAGGCCGCGCGCGATGTTCACCGAGTGGTTGGGGCCGTGGTCGTGGTAGGGCCAGACGCCGACCGAGTCCGGCGTGCACTCGAACGTGTAGGTGAACTCCTCGCCCGGCGCGAGGAAGCCGCCGGCGCGCGTGAAGCTGCCGAGATAGGTGCCGTCGTAGTCGGGCGTGTAGCGCACGCCGTGCGGGTGCAGCGTGACGGCCTGGCCGAAGTGCTCGTCGCCGTTGCGCACGTGCACGACGAGCGTGTCGCCGACTTCGCCGTAGAGGGTCGGGCCGCCCATCTGCGCGGGCCCGGTCGGCGTGGCGAAGCCGTCGGAGTAGGCGCGGTAGCCCAGCGCGCGGAACCTCCGCTTGCCGGGGATCGGCATCTTCATCCACTCGTCGCGCCCGGTCTGCACCGGGTCCCACACGAACGACTCGGCCTGCACCCAGTACTCGCGCGCCTGGCCGCCGGGCTGCGGCTGCGGCGTGTCGAACTTCAGCGCGTCGACGGGGTCCGTGGCGACCGCGCGCGGGCGCCGCAGCGAGCGCGCGACCGCGTCGGCCCGCGCGACCTCGGTGCGGGTCTTCGGACCGCCTCCGCCAAGCGCGCACACGAACGCGCCGGCGCCGGCTGAGTGGAGGAATGAGCGTCGGTTCAACTGGGGCGGAGCACGGTGGGACCGGCCGGACTTGGACAAATGTACAGGATCATCCGACGGCTTCGAAGAGGGCGAGCACCTGCGGTCTCAACACGCGCTCGACCCAATCGGAGCGGGGATCGACGAGCTGGCGGAACATGAGCCCCTCGATCAACGCGATGAACAGCGGCGCGATCCGCTCGGGATCCTCCGCGCCGCCGGAGCGCAGCGCCGCCACCGCGATCTCCTCGTAGGCCGCGAAGCAGGCCCTCGCCTCCTCGGCCAGCGCCGGCGTTCGCGTCGCCTCGAGGTACAGCTCGAACTGCGCGACCTGCTCGACGGGGCGCGCGATCGTCCGCCCGATCTCGGCGACGATCGCGTCGATCACGTCGCCCGGCGCGGCGCGCACGCCCGCGAAGCTGCGCGCGGCCGCGCGCAGGCGCTCGGCCTCCTCGGCGACGAACAGGCGCAGCGCCTCGCGCAGCAGCTCCTCCTTCGTGTCGAAGTAGTACGTCGTCGAGCCGAGCGGCACATCGGCCTCGCGCGCGACGTCGCGGTGGGTGACGGCGTGCATCCCGCGACTGCCGATCAGGCGCAGCGCGGCGCGCAGGATCTCCTCGCGGCGATCGGTCACAGCGCTACGGGTAGCAGGTCCACGCGCCCCCGTGGGGCTTC
>Ga0308176_10002360_pt1 | contig 11844 bp, 9 predicted proteins | sample PhyCR2_3_FD_203890 | JGI IMG/M metagenome (GOLD analysis project Ga0308176, IMG submission 203890) | Soil microbial communities from UC Gill Tract Community Farm, Albany, California, United States - DLSLS.C.R2 | ecosystem: Environmental > Terrestrial > Soil > Agricultural land | place: USA... | reverse complement strand
AGCCAGACGCCGCAGCAGCCGGGGTCGACGGCCGGGTCGTGATGGACCCCCGCGACATCTCCCGGGCACTCACCCGCATCGCCCACGAGATCCTCGAGCGCAACAAGGGCGCCACCGACCTGGTCCTCCTGGGCATCCCGTCCCGCGGCGTCCCGCTCGCCCGGCGGATCGCCGCCAAGATCGCCTCCGTCGAGGGCAACGACGTCCCGGTCGGCTCGCTGGACGTGACCATGTACCGCGACGACCTGCGGATGCGCCCGGCCCGCACCCTGCTCCCCACCGAGATCCCGCACGGCGGCATCGACGGCAAGACCGTCGTGCTCGTCGACGATGTGCTGTTCTCCGGCCGCACCATCCGCGCCGCCCTGGACGCGATGGCCGACGTCGGACGCCCGCGGGCGGTCCGGCTGGCGGTGCTGGTCGACCGCGGGCACCGCGAGCTGCCGATCCGGGCCGACTTCGTCGGCAAGAACCTCCCCACCTCGCTCGTCGAGTCCGTGCGCGTCCGGCTCACCGAGTTCGACGACGAGGACGCCGTGACGATCGCCGGGGGCGCCGCGGGCGTCCCGGCCGAGGAGGACGCCCGATGAAACGGCACCTGCTGAGCGCAGCGGACCTGACCCGGGACGACGCCGAGCTGATCCTGCAGACCGCCGAGGAGCTGCGGTCCCTGGCGGACCGGCCGATCAAGAAGCTGCCCGCGCTGCGCGGCCGCACGGTCGTGAACCTCTTCTTCGAGGACTCCACCCGCACCCGCATCTCGTTCGAGGCGGCGGCCAAGCGGCTGTCCGCCGACGTCATCAACTTCTCCGCCAAGGGCTCGTCCCTGTCGAAGGGCGAGAGCCTCAAGGACACCTCGCTCACCCTCGAGGCGATGGGCGCCGACGCGGTCGTCGTACGCCACTGGGCCTCCGGGGCGCCGCACCTGCTCGCGAACGCCGGCTGGTCGCGGTCCAGCGTGGTCAACGCCGGTGATGGCACCCACGAGCACCCCACCCAGGCGCTGCTCGACGCGTTCACGATGTGGCGCCACCTCGGCAACCTCGACGGCCGCCGGGTCGCGATCGTCGGCGACGTGCTGCACAGCCGGGTGGCGCGGTCCAACGCGCTGCTGCTGAAGACGCTCGGCGCCGAGGTCACGCTGGTCGCGCCGCCGACGCTGCTGCCGGTCGGGGTCGAGGGCTGGGACGTGGAGACGTCCTACGACCTCGACGGCGTGCTCCCGAAGGCCGACGTGGTGATGATGCTGCGGGTCCAGCGCGAGCGGATGAACGCCGCGTTCTTCCCGACCGTGCGCGAGTACTCCCGCCGCTACGGCCTCGACGGCCGGCGGATGGACACCCTGCAGGACCACACGATCGTGATGCACCCCGGCCCGATGATCCGCGGCATGGAGATCACCGCGGACGTCGCCGACTCGCACCGCTCGGTGATCGTCGAGCAGGTGACCAACGGGGTCGCGGTCCGGATGGCCGTGCTCTACCTCCTGCTCGGCGGCAGCGAGCCCGCCGTCGGTACGTCGGAAGGGGCGAACCTGTGACCACCCCACGAGAGCACTCGCTCCGCTCACTCCGTTCATGCTTCCGAGGGGACCCCGAATGAGCACCTACCTGATCAAGAGCGCCCGGATCCTCGGTGGCGACCCGACCGACCTGCTGCTGTCCGACGGCGTCATCGCCGAGATCGGCAGCGGGCTCCCGGCCGACGGCGCCGAGGTCGTGGACGCCGCCGGTCTGGTGGCGCTGCCGGGTCTGGTCGACCTGCACACCCACCTGCGCGAGCCCGGTCGCGAGGACGCCGAGACCGTCGACACCGGCACCCAGGCCGCGGCGCTCGGCGGCTTCACTGCCGTGCACGCCATGGCCAACACCGACCCGGTCGCCGACACCGCCGGCGTCGTCGAGCAGGTCTGGCGGCTGGGCCGCGAGGCCGGGCACTGCGACGTGTTCCCGGTCGGCGCGGTCACCGTCGGGCTCCAGGGCGAGCGGCTCGCCGAGCTCGGCGCGATGGCCGACTCGGCCGCCCGCGTCCGGGTGTTCTCCGACGACGGCAGGTGCGTGTCCGACGCGGTGCTGATGCGCCGGGCGCTGGAGTACGTCAAGGCCTTCGACGGCGTCGTCGCCCAGCACGCGCAGGAGCCCCGGCTCACCGAGGACGCGCAGATGAACGAGGGCGAGCTGTCCGGGCGCCTCGGGCTGCGCGGCTGGCCGGCCGTGGCGGAGGAGGCGATCATCGCCCGGGACTGCCTGCTCGCCGCGCACGTGGACTCCCGGCTGCACGTCTGCCACGTGTCCACCGCCGGCTCGGTCGAGATCGTCCGCTGGGCCAAGAGCAAGGGCTGGAACGTCACCGCCGAGGCGTGCCCGCACCACCTGCTGCTGACCGACGCGCTCGCCGCGACGTACGACCCGATCTACAAGGTCAACCCGCCGCTGCGCTCGGCCGCCGACGTCGAGGCGCTGCGGGCCGGGCTGGCCGACGGCACCATCGACGTCGTCGCGACCGACCACGCCCCGCACCCGCACGAGGACAAGGACTGCGAGTGGCAGGCCGCCGCGTTCGGCATGCTCGGCCTGGAGACCGCGCTCTCGATCGTGCAGCAGACGATGGTCGACAGCGGGCTCATCGACTGGCACGGCGTCGCCGAGCGGATGTCCTACGCCCCCGCGCGGATCGGCCGACTCGAGGGCCACGGCCGCCCGCTCGAGGCCGGGGAGCCGGCCAACGTCGTGCTGTACGACCCGGCGCACACCGCGGTCGTCGACGGCACGAACCTCGCCTCGCTGTCGCGGAACACGCCGTACGTCGGGCGCGAGCTGCCCGGCCGGGTGGTCGCGACCTTCCTGCGCGGCACCCCGACCGTGCTGGACGGGAAGCTGCAGTGAGCACACCCCACGAGAGCGCTCGCTGCGCTCACTCCGTTCACGCTCCCGCGGGGACCCCGGCATGAGGGACGCTCCGACCTGGTGGCCGGTGGCGATCCTGCTCGGGGTCCTGCTGCTCGCCTACCTCGGCATGTGGCGCGGCTGGCGCCGTAGGGCCGGCAAGCACCACCTGCCGCCGCTGGTGCCCGCGCCCGCGGTCGCGGACCTGCCGCCGGCCCGGCTGCAGTCCGGCGCGCGCTACTTCGGCACCACGACCAGCGGCGACTGGCTCGACCGGGTCGTCGCCCGCGGCCTGGGCGCCCGCAGCAGCTGCCGGCTCTCGCTGTCCGCCGAGGGGCTCGACGTGATCCGGCTGGCCGGCTCGTTCCGGATCCCCGCCGCCGCGCTGCGCGGCGCCCGGCACGACCAGGGCATCGCCGGCAAGGTCGTGCCGCCGCACGGCATCCTCGTCGTGACGTGGGCCCACGGGGACTACGAGCTCGACACGGGTTTCCGGCTGGAGCTGTCAGGCGGTGAAGGCGCCATGGCGACGTCAGCGCCTGACAAGTCGGTGGGGGAGCGCCACGACGCGTGGGTTCGCTCGATCTCGAAGATGGCCAAGGAGAACGTATGACGCGAGAAGCCATCCTGGTGCTGGAGGACGGGCGGACGTTCCGCGGCGAGCCGTTCGGCGCCGAGGGGGAGACGTTCGGGGAGGCGGTGTTCTCCACCGGCATGACCGGCTACCAGGAGACGCTCACCGACCCGTCGTACCACCGGCAGGTCGTGGTGATGACCGCCCCGCACGTCGGCAACACCGGCATGAACGACGAGGACCCGGAGTCCCGGCGGATCTGGGTCAGCGGGTACGTCGTGCGCGACCCGGCCCGGCGCTCGTCGAGCTGGCGCGCCAAGCGGACCCTCGACGACGAGCTGCGCGAGCAGGGCGTGGTCGGCATCGCCGGCATCGACACCCGCGCGCTGACCCGGCACCTGCGCGAGCGTGGCGCGATGCGGGTCGGCATCTCCACCACCGAGACCGACCCCGCGGCGCTGCTGCGGCGGGTGCTGGACTCCGCGGAGATGAAGGGCGCCGAGCTCGCGACCGAGGTGTCCACCCGCGAGGGCTACGTGGTGCCCGCGGTCGGCGAGAAGCGGTTCACGGTCGCCGCGGTCGACCTCGGCATCAAGGCGAACACCCCGCGGATGATGGCCGGGCGCGGCATCGAGACGCACGTGCTGCCCGCGACGGCGACCCTGGACGACGTACGCGCCACCGGCGCCGACGGGGTGTTCTTCTCCAACGGCCCCGGCGACCCGGCCGCCACCGAGGGGCAGGTCGACCTGCTGCGGGCGGTGCTGGAGGCGGGGATCCCGTACTTCGGGATCTGCTTCGGCAACCAGCTGTTCGGCCGGGCGCTGGGCTTCGGGACCTACAAGCTGACCTACGGGCACCGGGGGATCAACCAGCCGGTGCTGGACCGGACCACCGGCAAGGTCGAGGTCACCGCGCACAACCACGGGTTCGCCGTCGAGGCGCCGCTGGACCGTGCGACGTCCACGGCGTACGGCGAGGTGACGGTGTCGCACGTGTGCCTCAACGACGACGTCGTGGAGGGGCTCGAGCTGCGGTCGGCGGACGGGGCGCTGAAGGCGTTCTCCGTGCAGTACCACCCGGAGGCGGCCGCCGGACCGCACGACGCGGCGTACCTGTTCGACCGGTTCTGCGAGCTCATGGGGGCTGGTCCCGCAGAGGGGTCCGCCTCCGCCGACCTCCGCCCGACGGGGGCGGCGGCAGAACCATCCGGCGGCGCTTCGCGCCGCCTCCCGCCGGACCCATCCACCACCGCCGCCCCCGCCGGGCTGCGGTCGTCTGCGGCTCACGACCGCGCGCGAGGAGACCACTGATGCCCAAGCGCACCGACATCTCGAGCGTGCTGGTGATCGGCTCCGGGCCGATCATCATCGGGCAGGCGTGCGAGTTCGACTACTCGGGGACGCAGGCCTGCCGGGTGCTGCGGGCCGAGGGCCTGCGGGTGGTGCTGGTCAACAGCAACCCGGCGACGATCATGACCGACCCGGAGTTCGCGGACGCGACGTACGTCGAGCCGATCACGCCGGAGTTCGTGGAGAAGGTCATCGAGAAGGAGCGGCCGGACGCGCTGCTGGCCACGCTCGGCGGGCAGACCGCGCTGAACGCCGCGATGGCGCTGGACAAGGCCGGCGTGCTCGAGAAGTACGGCGTCGAGCTGATCGGCGCGAGCATCGAGGCCATCGACCGCGGGGAGAACCGCGAGTCGTTCAAGAAGATCGTCGAGGAGCTCGGCGGGGAGGTGGCCCGCAGCGTCGTCTGCCACACGATGGAGGACTGCGTCGCGGCGGCCGACGAGCTCGGCTACCCGATGGTGGTGCGGCCGTCGTTCACGATGGGCGGCACCGGCTCCGGGATGGCCTACGACGAGAAGGACCTGCGGCAGATCGCCGGCGCCGGCCTGGTCGCGAGCCCGACCACCGAGGTGCTCCTGGAGGAGTCGATCCTCGGCTGGAAGGAGTACGAGCTGGAGGTGATGCGCGACAAGGCCGACAACGTCGTGATCGTCTGCAGCATCGAGAACCTCGACCCGATGGGCGTGCACACCGGCGACTCGATCACCGTCGCCCCGGCGATGACGCTGACCGACCGCGAGTACCAAGCGATGCGCGACCTCTCGATCGGCATCATCCGCTCGGTCGGCGTCGACACCGGCGGCTGCAACATCCAGTTCGCGGTCGACCCGCGCGACGGCCGGCTCATCGTGATCGAGATGAACCCGCGGGTGTCCCGCTCCAGCGCGCTCGCGTCGAAGGCGACCGGCTTCCCGATCGCGAAGATCGCGGCCAAGGTCGCGATCGGCTACACGCTCGACGAGATCCCCAACGACATCACGCGGGAGACGCCGGCGTCCTTCGAGCCGACCCTCGACTACGTGGTGGTCAAGGTGCCGCGGTTCGCGTTCGAGAAGTTCCCGTCCGCGGACCCGACCCTGACCACGCACATGAAGTCGGTCGGCGAGGCGATGGCGATCGGCCGCAGCTTCACCGAGGCACTGCAGAAGGCGCTGCGCTCGCTGGAGGCTCCGTCGACGGGGAAGGGGGCCGCGGTCTTCGACTGGCGCAAGGAGTACGTCGACCTCGACAAGGCCGCGCTGCTGGAGCAGATCCGCACGCCCCACGACGGCCGGCTGCGCAAGGTCATGGACGCGCTGCGCGCCGGCGCGACCCCGGAGGAGATCTTCGAGGCGACGGCGATCGACCCGTGGTTCGTCGACCAGCTGCTGCTGATCAACGAGGTCGCGCTGGAGGTCCTGGACGCCGACGAGCTGACCCCCGGCCTGCTGCGCCGGGCCAAGCGGCACGGCTTCTCCGACGAGCAGATCGGCCGGCTGCGCGGGATGCCCGCGCCGGTCGTGCGCGGGGTGCGCCACGCCCTCGGGATCCGGCCGGTGTACAAGACCGTCGACACCTGTGCGGCCGAGTTCGCGGCCCGGACGCCGTACCACTACTCGTCCTACGACGAGGAGACCGAGGTGCAGCCCCGGGAGCGGCCGGCGGTGATCATCCTCGGCTCCGGCCCGAACCGGATCGGGCAGGGCATCGAGTTCGACTACTCGTGCGTGCACGCGAGCCTGGCGCTCTCGGCGTCGAAGGGCGGGGCCGGCTACGAGACCGTGATGGTCAACTGCAACCCGGAGACGGTGTCCACCGACTACGACACCAGCGACCGGCTGTACTTCGAGCCGCTCACGCTGGAGGACGTGCTCGAGGTCGTGCACGCCGAGCAGCAGGCCGGCCCGGTGGCGGGCGTGATCTGCCAGCTCGGCGGGCAGACCCCGCTCGGGCTCGCCCAGGGGCTGCAGGACGCGGGCGTGCCGATCGTGGGCACCACCCCCGCGGCGATCCACCTCGCCGAGGAGCGCGGCGCGTTCGGGCGGGTGCTGGCCCGGGCCGGGCTGCCCGCCCCCAAGCACGGGCTGGCCACGTCGTTCGAGGAGGCGCAGGCCATCGCGGCGGAGATCGCCTACCCGGTGCTGGTGCGCCCGTCGTACGTCCTGGGCGGTCGCGGCATGGAGATCGTCTACGACGACACCGCGCTCGAGGCCTACATCGAGCGGGCCACCGAGATCAGCCCCGAGCACCCGGTGCTCGTCGACCGGTTCATCGACGACGCGGTCGAGATCGACGTGGACGCGATCTACGACGGCACCGACCTGTTCCTCGGCGGCGTGATGGAGCACATCGAGGAGGCCGGCATCCACTCCGGCGACTCGTCCTGCGCGCTGCCGCCGATCACGCTCGGCGCCCAGGAGGTCGAGCGGATCCGCGAGGCCACCGAGGCGATCGCCGCGGGCGTCGGGGTGCGAGGCCTGCTGAACGTGCAGTACGCCCTCGGATCCGACGTGCTCTACGTGCTCGAGGCCAACCCGCGGGCCAGCCGCACCGTCCCGTTCGTCTCCAAGGCCACCGACACCCCGCTGGCCAGCGCGGCCGCCCGGGTGATGCTCGGCGAGTCGATCGCGGACCTCCGCCGGGCCGGGGTGCTGCCGGCCGAGGGGGACGGGGGCGACCTGCCGTCCGGCGCGCCGATCGCGGTCAAGGAGGCGGTGATGCCGTTCAACCGGTTCCGCACCCCCGACGGCCGCAACGTGGACACCGTGCTCGGCCCGGAGATGAAGTCGACCGGCGAGGTGATGGGCTTCGACGCCACCTTCGGCACGGCCTTCGCGAAGGCGCAGACCGCCGCGTTCGGCTCGCTGCCGACGAGCGGGAAGGTGTTCGTGTCGATGGCCAACCGGGACAAGCGCTCGATGATCTTCCCGGTCAAGGTGCTCGCCGACCGCGGCTTCGAGATCCTCGCCACCCAGGGCACCGCCGAGGTGCTGCGGCGCAACGGCGTCGACGTGACCGTCGTGCGCAAGCACTTCGAGGGCCCCGGGCCGAACGGCGAGCCGACGACCGTGCAGCTGATCCAGGCCGGCGAGATCGACCTGATCGTCAACACCCCGCACGGCTCGTCCGGCGGCGGCTCCGCGCGCATCGACGGCTACGAGATCCGCACCGCCGCGGTGATGGCGAACATCCCGTGCATCACCACCGTGCAGGGGCTCGGCGCCGCGGTGCAGGGGATCGAGGCGCTGCGGGCGGGCGACATCGGGGTCCGCTCCCTGCAGGACTGGGCCGCCGCCCGGTGACGGCCTACCGCCTGCTGTTCGACCGGGTGCTGACCCGCGTCGACGCCGAGACCGCGCACCGCCTCGGGTTCCGGGCGCTGCGGCTCGGTGCCGCGCCGCTGCGGCTGGGATCCGGCGGGGTGCCGGTGCGGGCGATGGGCATCGACTTCCCGGGCCCGCTCGGGCTGGCGGCCGGCTTCGACAAGAACGCCGAGGGCATCGACGCCCTCGCGGCCGTGGGCTTCGCGTTCGTCGAGGTCGGCACGGTGACCGGCGAGCCGCAGCCCGGCAACCCGAGGCCACGGCTGTTCCGGCTGCCCGCCGACCGGGCCGTGGTGAACCGGATGGGCTTCAACAACGACGGGGCCGAGGCCGTCGCCCGCCGGCTGGCCGCCCGCCTCGGGGCCAGGCACCGCGACGTGGTCGTCGGGGTGAACATCGGCAAGACCAAGGTGGTCCCCGAGGACGACGAGCCGGCCGTGCTCGCCGACTACGAGAAGAGCACGCGGCTGCTCGCGCCGTACGCCGACTACCTGGTCGTCAACGTGAGCTCGCCGAACACCCCCGGTCTGCGCGACCTGCAGTCCGTCGACCGGCTGCGGCCGCTGCTGGCCGCCGTACGCCGGCAGGCCGACGCCGTGACGACCCGGCACCTGCCGCTGCTGGTGAAGATCGCCCCGGACCTCGCCGACAAGGACGTGCTCGCGGTCGCCGACCTGGCCGTCGAGCTCGGCCTCGACGGGATCGTCGCCACCAACACCACCATCAGCCGGGACGGGCTCGCCTCCGACCCCGCCGACGTCGAGCGCATCGGCGCCGGCGGCCTGTCCGGGGCGCCGCTGAGGGCCCGGGCGCTCGAGGTGCTGCGGCTGCTGCGCGAGCGGGTCGGGCCGGACCTGACCATCGTCGCGGTCGGCGGCATCGGGGACGCCGCGGACGCCCGGGAGCGGCTCGAGGCCGGCGCCACGCTGCTGCAGGCCTACACCGCGTTCGTCTACGAGGGTGCGCTGTGGCCCTCGCGCGTCCAGCGCGCGCTGGCCCGGCGATGAGCACCACCGCGGCCGAGACCGGGCCGGTCCAGGTGACCGGCGAGGTGCTGTCGGTCAAGAAGGCCGGTGCCTACCAGCACCTGACGATGGTCGCGCCCGGCGTCGCGGAGCGGTTCCGCCCCGGCACGTTCGTCACCCTCGCCGTCGGCGGCCCGCTGTCCGCGACCACCCTGCGGCGCTCCCTGCCCGTGCACCGGGCCCGCCCGACCGGCGCCTACGGCGGCACGGTCGAGTGCGTGTTCGCGGTCGAGGACGCCGCCACGGCCTGGCTGGCCGCCGCACCGGCCGGGACCCCGCTCGACGTCGTCGGCCCCCTCGGGCGGCCCTACGCGCTGCCGAAGGAGCCGGTCACCTGCGTGCTGGTCGGCGACGGCTGCGCCGGCGCGCCGCTGTTCCCGCTCGCCGAGCGGCTGCGGGAACGGTCCTGCGTGGTGCACATGCTGCTCGGAGGGGCCACCGAGACGGCCCTGTTCGGGGCGCTGGAGGCCCGGCGGGCCACCCGCGGCGTCGTCGTCACCACCGCCGACGGGTCGGTCGGCCTGCGCGGTGGGGTGGTCGACGCGCTGCCCGACCTGCTGACCCGGGTGCAGGCCGACGTCGTGTACGCCGCCGGCCCGCCCGCGGTCCTGCACGGCGTGGCCCGCGCGGCCGAGGCGCACGGGGCGTGGAGCCAGACCGCGGTCGACGTGCCCGACGGCTGCGGCACCGGCCTCTGCCTGGGCTGCGTGCTGCCGGTCGTCGGCGAGGACGGGGTGACCCGGATGGTCCGTGCGTGCGCCGAGGGCCCCGTGTTCCGGGGCGACCGGGTGCGGTGGGACGACCTCGGCACGGTTCCGTCGGACGCGCGGGGTGCCTCGTGAGCGACGTGGACCTGGCCGTCGACCTCGCCGGGCTCGCGATGCCCACGCCGGTGATGACGGCCGCCGGCTGCGCGGGACGCGAGCTCGCGGCGTACTCCGACCTCACCGCCCTCGGCGCCTTCGTCACCCGGACGGTCACCCTGGACGCCTGCGCCGGCTCGCCGCCGCCGCGGGTCGTGGAGACCCCGAGCGGCGTGGTCAGCGCCGTCGGGCTGCAGAACCCAGGCTTGCAAGGGTTCCTGACGACCGACCTCCCGTGGCTGGCCCAGCGGCGGGTGCGCACGGTGGTGTCGGCCAGCGCCGGCTCGCTGGCGGAGTACGGCGAGCTGGCCCGCAGGCTCGCGACCGCCCCGGGCGTCGACGCCGTGGAGGTGCACCTGGAGGTGTCCGACGCGCACCAGACCGGCAAGGCGGTGCACGTGGTCCGCCGCGACCTGCCGGTCGGCGTACCGGTGCTGGCCAAGCTCGGTGCGGGCGGCGACGTGGTCGGCCTGGCCCGGGCCGCGGTGGACAACGGCGCCGACGCGGTCGTGGTCTCGCAGGGCTTCCCGGCCCTGGTCATCGACCCCCGGACGCTGCGCCCCACGCTCGGTGCCGGGCCCGGCCTGCTGTCCGGGCCCGCCGTGCTCCCGCTCGCGCTGCGCTGCGTGTGGGACATCCACGAGGCGATGCCGGAGGTCCCGGTCGTGGGCGCCGGCGGCGTCCGCACCGGCTTCGACGCGCTGTCCATGCTGCTGGCCGGCGCGACCGCGGTGCAGCTCGGCAGCGTGCTGCTGCGCGACCCGGCGGCGGCCGACCGCATCACCCGCGAGCTGGCCGACGAGCTCGCCCGACGAGACCTGAAGTCCGCGGCGGACGCCGTCGGGCTCGCCCACCAGCAACCCGAGGGGACCCGCCGATGACGTTCGGCCGCAGACTCAGCGACGCCCTGGCCGACCGCGGCCGCTTCTGCGCGGGCATCGACCCGCACCCGGGCCTGCTCGACCAGTGGGGGCTGACCGACTCGGTGAACGGCCTGGAGAAGTTTGCGATGACCGCGGTCGAGTCGTTCGCCAACGTCGTCCCCGTCGTCAAGCCGCAGTCGGCGTTCTTCGAGCGGTTCGGCTCCCGCGGGGTCGCCGTGCTCGAGCAGGTCGTGGCGGGCGCACGGGAGCTCGGCTGCCTGGTCCTGCTCGACGTGAAGCGCGGCGACATCGGGTCCACCGCGCAGGCGTACGCGGACGCCTACCTCGACAAGAACGCGCCGCTGTACGTCGACGCGGTGACCGTCTCGCCGTACCTCGGCGTCGGCTCGCTCGACCCGCTCGTCGAGACCGCGCTCGCCAACGACGCCGGTGTCTTCCTGCTGGCGCTGACCTCCAACCCGGAGGGCCCGCAGGTGCAGCACGCGGTCACCACGGACGGCCGTTCGGTCGCCGCCGTCGTGCTCGACGCGGTCGCCTCCCGCAACGCCGACGCCGAGGGCCTGGGCTCGGTCGGGGCGGTGGTCGGTGCCACCGTCGACCTGCCCGCCGACGTCGGCGTCACCAACCTCGACGTGCACGGCCCCCTGCTCGTCCCGGGCATCGGCGCCCAGGGCGGCACCCTCGCGGACGTGCGCCGGGTCTTCGGCGAGGCGACCCGCAACGTCCTGCCCACCAGCTCGCGCGAGCTCCTCGCCGCCGGCCCGGACAAGGCCGCCCTGCACGACGCCGCGCTGCGCGCCGTCGAGACGTTCAGCGCCCTGGGCTGAGCCGCCTCCGCGCCCCGTCGACCCGGGCCAAAGTTCCCGTCGACCCGGGCGAAAGTTCCCGTCGACCCGGGCCGAAATCACCCGGCTCGCGGGGAACTCGGCCCCGGCTCGCAGGAACTTTGTCCCGGCTCA
>Ga0308176_10002359_pt1 | contig 11846 bp, 11 predicted proteins | sample PhyCR2_3_FD_203890 | JGI IMG/M metagenome (GOLD analysis project Ga0308176, IMG submission 203890) | Soil microbial communities from UC Gill Tract Community Farm, Albany, California, United States - DLSLS.C.R2 | ecosystem: Environmental > Terrestrial > Soil > Agricultural land | place: USA... | reverse complement strand
CGGCGGCACCAGCAGGGTGACGAGCAGCGCGTTCGTGGCGCCCGCGCGGTCGATCAGCCGGAAGTAGAGGACGTAGCCGAAAGCGGTGCACAGCAACGCGAGCGCGCCGATCGCGGCCCAGGCGCTGGCCGGCGGAAACGCGCGGGTCCAAGGCTGGTCGACCGCGAGCGAGAGCGGCAGCATGACCAGCGCGCCGGCGGTCAGCTGCGCCGTCGTGAGCGTGAACGGGCTCACTCCGATGCGCTTGAACCGGCGTGCCCAGACCGCGGCGAGCGCATAGCTCAACGACGCGGCGATGCACGCCAGCTCGGCGAGCGAATCGCTGCCGAATTCGGTGAGCAGCGACGGGCCGATCATCGTCGCAACTCCGCCGAAGCCAAGGACGATGCCGGCGACCTTGCGGGGCGACATCCGCTCGTCGTGCGTGAACAGATGGGCGACGACAACTCCCCAGATCGGCGTGGTCGCATTGAGGATCGCCGCGAGCCCGCTCGCGATATGCGTCTGGCCCCAGCCGAACAGCGCGAACGGCACTACGTTGTTGAGCAGCGCGAGCAGCAGGACCGGCCCCCAGACCGCGTTCGGCAGGCCGAGGCGTTCGCCGCGAAGCTTCATGAACAGCCACAAGCCGGCGGCCGCAATGGTCAGCCGCAGCCACACATAGGTCAGCGGCGGCACGTGGCGCACGGCGACGCCGATAAAGAAAAACGCGCCGCCCCAGATCAGCGCGAGAATGCCGACGACCAGCCAGTCGCCGCGGTTCATCACGGTTCGGATCATGGGCACGGTTTCGCAGTCGGCAGAGCGTGCCGCGGCCGCACGCTCGCGGTCGAACGACTTGGGATCGATTGGCTTCACCGAGAGAAACTAGGGATGGCTGGGGCTCGACGCCAACAAATCAATGAGCCGCGGCCATAAGCCCAGCTTATCAATCCCGAAGCAGGTCGTTGATGCTGGTCTTCGACCGCGTGCGCTCGTCGACTTGCTTGACGATGACGGCGCAGGCGAGTGCAGGACCGCCAGTCTTGCCCGGGAGGGTCCCCGGGACCACCACGGAGTAAGGCGGCACGCGTCCATAGTGGATCTCGCCCGACGATCGATCGACGATCTTGGTCGAAGCGCCGAGAAACACGCCCATCGACAGGACCGATCCGCGTTCGACGATCACCCCTTCGGCGACTTCGGACCGCGCTCCGATGAAGCAATCGTCCTCGATGATGACCGGGCCGGCCTGGAGCGGCTCGAGCACGCCGCCAATACCGGCGCCGCCCGAGATGTGGACGTTCTTGCCGATTTGCGCGCAGCTTCCGACGGTCGCCCAGGTGTCGACCATGGTGGCTTCGCCGACATGTGCGCCGATGTTGACGAAGCTCGGCATCAGCACCGCGCCGGGCGCGACATAGGCCCCGCGCCGAACGATCGCTCCGGGCACCGCCCGGAACGCGGCGGCAGCGAATTCCTTCTCTCCCCAGCCGGCGAATTTGGACGGCACCTTGTCCCACCAGTGCGCGCCGCCGGGGCCGCCGGAAATCGCTTCCATCGGATTGAGCCGGAACGAGAGCAGCACGGCCTTCTTCAGCCACTGGCGGACGGTCCAGGCGGCGCCTTCCTTTTCGGCGATCCGGAGCGCGCCGCAATCGAGCCCGGCGAGGGCGGCATCGACCGCCTGGCGGACCTCGCCCCGGGTGTCAGGGCCGATCGACTGCCGATTCTCCCATGCCTGCTCGATCACCTGCTGCCAGTCAGCGGACATCATCTTCCCCCAGGATGGATTCGAGCCATTCGCCGACGTTCTCGATCCGATGATCGATATTTGCCTCGGCATAAGCGTGATTGCCGCGCTCCGATCTGTTGTCGACCCACACCGTCGTCATCCCCAGCGCCTTGGCCGGCGCAAGGTTCTGGACCATGTCATCGACGAGAAGCGCAGCGGCCGGATCGATCCCGAACCGCTCGCACAGCAGCCGGTAGCCGTAAGGGTCCGGCTTGGGCCGGTAGCTGCTCGCATGGATGTCGTGCAGGTCGTCGAACTGCCCGCCGACGCCGATCTTCTCGAGCACCCTGCGCGCGTATGGCGCGTCGCCGTTGGTGAACACGAACCGCCGCCCCGGAAGCCGCGGAAGAACGCGGATCAGCCGTTCGTCGCACTGCACCCGGTCGAGGGCGATGTCGTGCACGTCGTGAAGGAAGTCGTGCGGATCGACCCCATGCTCCTTCATCAGGCCGGCAAGGGTCGTCCCGTGCGCATGGAAATGCGATTTCTGGACCCTCCTTGCCTCTTCGGGGCCGCAGTCGAGCAGGCGCTCGATGTAGGCGCCCATGCGTTGGTCGATCAGCGAGAAAAGGCCGGTCGACGCCGGATAAAGGCAATTGTCGAGATCGAAGATCCACTCGCGGATGTGGGCAAAGCGCGGGTCCATGGCCGAGCGAGGCCCTAAACCGTTCTCCCGCTTAAGCAAATTGAAAGGAATTTGTAACCATAAGAACCCCGGGGAAGCCGCGCGTTTTCAACGGCTTGAGCGGAGACTGGCGATGAGTAACCGGCTGTTGGGCACAAGTGCGTGCGCGATCGTCATGGCCTTTGGCCTTTCAGCATGCGGCGGAGCGGGCGGCGGCGGAGTTATGCCGATCTCCTCGGCGCCGATCACCCCAACGCCGAGTCCCACTCCGACCCCGACGCCAACGCCGACACCCACCCCGACCCCGACACCCACGCCTACTCCGACCGTCAATTACGACACGTCGGAATATCGCGCGTCGAACTATGCCGTCGCCGCCAACGCCATTTCGGCCTATAATTCCGGCGCGACCGGCAAGGGCGTGAAGATCGGAATCGTCGACAGCGGCATCAACCCCGCGCTTTCCGAATTCACCGGCCGGATCGACCCTGCCAGCGGAGACGTGGTTTCGAACCGCGGCATCAGCGACGAGGGCGGCCACGGCACGGCGGTCAGCACCGTCGCCGCCGGGGCGCGCAATGGGTTCAACACGATGGGCGTGGCGTTCAACGCGACGATCGTCAGCGAACGCGCCGACGTGGTCGGAAGCTGCGCTGGAAAAGACGGCTGCCAATTCGACGACACCGCGATTTCGGCGGGAATCGACGCGGCTCGGCTCGCCGGTGCCAAGGTGATCAACATGTCGCTGGGCGGCTCCGCGCCCGGTTCGGACCTGCTCTCGGCAATGCAGCGCGCCGTCAACGCCGGTGTGGTGCTCGTGATTTCCGCCGGGAACGACAGCACCGCCGACCCGGACCCGTTCGCGCTCATTCCCGCCCAGAGCTTTCCGGGCAGCGTCATCATCGCCGGATCGGTCGGGGGGACATCGGGCAATTCGGTGATCTCGGATTTCTCCGACAAGGCCGGCCGCGGCGCCGATTATTATCTGATGGCGGTCGGCTACAACGACCGCGCGCCCGACGCGACCGGCGACCAATATCTGTGGTCGGGGACGAGCTTCTCGGCACCGACGATTTCGGGCGCCGTCGCACTGATGGCGCAGGCCTTCCCCAATCTCACCGGCAAGCAGATCGTCGAAATTCTGCTCAACAGCGGCACCGACCTCGGTGCGTCCGGCGTCGATCCGATCTACGGCCACGGCGCGCTGAACATCAAGCAGGCGTTCCAGCCGATCGGCACGACGAGCCTCGCCGGAACCCAGACCGCGGTGACCGGTACCAACGGCGATTTGCCCTCGGCGGCCGGCGATGCCGCGACGACCCAGGCGATGGGTGCGATCATCCTCGATGGCTACGACCGCGCTTTCGCGGTGAACCTCGCCAAGACCCTGCGCAGCGCGGAGGTCGACCATCCGCTCGCGCGCTCGCTCCAAAACGACGTGAAGGTCGCCGGAGGGCAGGCCGGCCCGATCAGCATCGCGATGACGGTGCGCGAGCGGCATGACCTCGCCCCCGGCTTCGAGCTTGAGCGGACCGGCATCGGCCCCGAGGACCTGCGCAAGTCGCGGTTGATCGCCGGTTCGGCGGTCGCGCGCATCGACAAGGACGACGCGGTCGCGTTCGGCTTCGCCGATGGCGCAAAAGCGATGGAGCGGCGCCTGAGCGGAATCGACCCGAACGCGTTCCTGGTCGCGACCGACATCACCGGCAATCCCGGGTTCAGTGCCGCCCGCAACGGAAGCATCGCGTTCCGTCACGAGTTCGGCCGGACGGGCGTGACCGTCTCCGGCGAAACCGGCAACGTCTGGCAGGAAGTCCCGACGAGCGCGACCGGAGCGCCTTATCGCTGGACCAGCGTAACGGCCGACCAGACTTTCGGAAGCACCCGGCTGGCGTTCGGCATCAGCCGCCTCCAAGAAAAGCAGTCGCTGCTCGGCGGCCGCATGACCGACGTCCTCGGCGGCGGCGGCGCGACTTCGCTGTTCCTCGACAGCGAAGCGCGGCATGATTTCGGGGCCGGGTGGAGCGGGACGTTGACCGCGCGGCGCGGCTGGACCGATTTCGCCGCGGGCAAATTCCAGACCGGTGCCTATGCGCTCGACCTCGCCAAGCTCGGCGTGCTCGAAACCGACGACAAGATCGCGCTGCGATTCAGCCAGCCGCTGCGCGTCGAACATGGCGGTTTCGCGATGTGGCTTCCGACCTCCTACGATTACGCGACCGGCACGGCAGGCAATGCGCTGACCCAGATGTCGCTGCGCCCGAGCGGGCGCGAGCTCGATGGGGAGCTCAGCTACGGCGCCTCGCTGCTCGGCGGCAATGCATGGCTGGGCGGCAACCTGTTCTATCGGCGCGATCCCGGCCACATCGCCAATTCGCCCGACGACACCGGCGGCGCGCTTCGCTTCTCGCTGGCTTTCTAGCGGTCTCGTCCGGTCGGGCTAGACGGTGAAGCTTTCGCCGCAGCCGCACGCGCCCTTGGCGTTGGGATTGTCGAACACGAAGCCCGCCGCGAAATCGTCCTCGCGCCAGTCCATGATCGATCCGACGAGGTACAGCACCGACGCGCCGTCGACGTAGAAGATGCCGCCGGGCGTTTCGATCCGCTCGTCGAAGGGCTGCTCCTCGGTCACGTAATCGACCGAGTAAGAGAGGCCCGAGCAGCCGCGTCGCGGCGTGGACAGCTTCACCCCGATCGCCCCTTCCGGGGCGCGGCTCATCAGCTCGGCGATCCGCGCATTGGCGGTACCCGTGAGGGCGATCGCGGCGGGGCGGGCGCGCAATTTGCTTTCCTTGTTCATCACAGCATTCCCAGTTCGAGCCGCGCCTCGTCGCTCATTTTCGACGGATCCCACGGCGGATCCCAGACCACGTTGACGATCGCGTCGCGGATGCCCGGGACCGACAGGACCCGCAGCTCGACTTCGTTCGGAAGCGATTCGGCGACGGGGCAGTGGGGCGTGGTCAGCGTCATGGTGATGGTCGCGTCGCCATCCTCGCTGATGTCCACATCGTAGATCAGTCCGAGCTCGTAGATGTCGACCGGGATTTCGGGGTCGTAAACCGATTTCAGCATCTCGACGACGGCGGCCTGCAGGTCGCTTCCGGCGCCGCCGTTCGCTGCCTGCGCCTTTTCGCCCGACAGGAAGCCGGTCAGATAGTCGCGCCTGCGCGGCACGCCGTCCTGCACGCGGGCGCGCGGCGGCGGGTCCACCGCTTCGACTTCCTCGGTCTCGATCTTGCGTTCCTCGTTCACCCGAAAACCCGTTTGACCTGCTCGATTCCCTTGACCAGCGCGGCGATGTCCGAGCTGTCGCTGTGGGCGGCGAAGCTCGCGCGAGCGGTCGCCTCGACGCCAAGCCAGCGCATCAGAGGCTGCGCGCAATGGTGGCCGGCGCGGACCGCGACGCCCGCATCGTCCAATATGGTGGCGGTGTCGTGCGGATGCACCCCGTCGACGTTGAAGCTGACGATTCCCGCACTGTCCTCGGGCCCGTAGAGGGTGACACCCGCAATGCTGCGGAGGGCGTGGCGCGTTTCGGCGACCAGCGCGCATTCGTGCGCATGGATGGCGTCGAGGCCGAGCTTCCCGACCCAATCGACGGCGGCGTGGAGCCCGACCGCACCGACGATGTGCGGCGTCCCGGCCTCGAACCGCGCCGGCGGATCGAGGTAGGTCGATTGCTCGAACGTGACCTTCTCGATCATCGCCCCGCCGCCCTGCCACGGCCCCATTTTCGCGAGCAGATCGCCGCGGCCCCAGAGGCAACCGATACCGGTCGGGCCGTAAAGCTTGTGTCCCGAGAAGGCGTAAAAGTCGGCGCCCAGGCTCACAATGTTCACGTCCAAGCGGGGGACGGCCTGGCAACCGTCGAGCAGCAGCAGCGCACCCTTCGAATGCGCGATCTCCGTCGCTCGCCTGGTATCGAGGATCGAACCCAGGACGTTGGAGACGTGGGCGAATCCTACAACGCAATGCTCCTCGGTGAGCATCGCCTCGGCCGCGTCGAGGTCGATCTGGCCGTCGGGCGTCAAGGGCACTGCGTCGATCTCGAACCCGGCGAGCTGCCACGGAACGATGTTGCTGTGATGCTCGAGCTGCGACAGCAGGACGCGGTTGCGGCCGTTTCTCGGAAGCGTGCGGGCGACGAGGTTGATCGCCTCGGTCGCGCCGCGGGTGAAGACCAGCTCGTTCGGCTGGCCGCCGATGAGTTTGGATGCGGCCGCGCGCGACCGCTCGTATGCGTCGGTCATCGCCGCCGAGCGCTCGTAAACGCCGCGGTGAACCGTCGCATAATCGCGCGAATAGGCTTCGGCGATGGCGTCGATCACCGCCTGCGGCTTCTGCGCGGTGGCCGCGCTGTCGAGATAGTGCCAGTCGCCGAGCGCCGGGAACTGGCCGCGGACGGACAGCATCGAGTTCGATCCTCCCCCGGAAGGGGAGGTGGCAGCACGTAGTGCTGACGGAGGGGGTTCTACGCCTGGCACGACCCCCCCTCCACCAGCTTCGCAGGTCCCCCTCCCCGTCCCGGGGAGGAGCTGACCGTCCTCAGCGCCTCGCGCGCGGCGTCAGAGATCACACCGGGTTCGCTTGCGCTCTCCCACAGACCCATAACGAAACCTTCGAGCAGCAGCGCCCGCGCAGCTGCCGCATCCATGCCGCGGCTCTGGGCATAGAACAATTGCATCGGGTCGAGCTCGCCGACGGTGGCGCCGTGGGCGCATTTGACGTCGTCGGCGAAGATTTCGAGCTCGGGCTTGCAGTTCGCGGTCGCGCCGCAGTCGAGCAGCATGGCCTTGACCGACTGCTCGGCGTCGGTCTGCTGCGCGCCGCGTGCGACCTCGACCTTGCCGAGGTACGATCCGGCTGCCTTGCCGTTCAGCACCGAGCGGACGACTTGGCGTGAGCGCCCAGCGACTCCGAGATGCTTGAGCGTCGTGACGATCTCGTTCGTCGAAAGGCCAGTGCCGATGTTGGCGGCGTAAAGCTCGAAATCCGCGCCTTCTTCCAGGCTGACCTCGAGCTCGATCCGGCCGTAAACCGGGGCGCTGTTGAGCGCGAAAATGCGGGCCTTCGCGCCAGCGCCGAGCGCCAGCTGGACGCGGCGCAACTGCACGTCCTCAGCGAAGGGAAGCCAAACCTCTTCGAAGCTCTCACCTGCGCCAACGGTCAGTGTCACCGGATCGGCGAATTGCTCCCAGACGGGTTTCAATGCTTCGAGGTCGGCGTAGCGCCAGTCCTCCTGGCGGCGGGTCGGGAAGGGCGCTGTCATCGCAGTACCTCCCTGCGAGCGCAGCTCGTGGGGAGGGGAACCATGCGCAGCATGGTGGAGGGGTGACTGACTCCGCGCCAGTACCCCTCCACCATTCCCTCTGCGGGGAATGGTTCCCCTCCCCATTTCTGCAAAATGAGGAGGAACGTCACGCCGCGGCCTCCGCGTAGCCTTCGCGCTCGAGCTCGCGGGCGAGCTCGGGGCCGCCGCTGCGCTCGATGCGGCCGTCCAGCATCACGTGGACGCGATCGGGTTCCACATAATCGAGCAGGCGCTGATAGTGGGTGATCAGCAGCACGGCCTTGTCCGGTGCGCGCATGATGCGGTTGATGCCCGCGCCGACGGCTTTGAGCGCGTCGATGTCGAGCCCGCTGTCCGTTTCGTCCAGCACCGCGAACCTCGGGTCCATGATGCCCATCTGGACCATCTCGGCGCGCTTCTTCTCGCCGCCGGAAAAGCCGACGTTGACCGGGCGCTTGAGCATTTCGGCGTCCATGCCGAGCAGCGCCGCCTGGCTCTTGGCGAGCTTGATGAACTCGGCGCCGGAGAGATCGGCTTGCCCGCGCGAGCGCCGCTGCGAATTGAGGCTCTCGCGCAGGAACTGGAGGTAGGAGACGCCGGGGATTTCGACCGGGTACTGGAAGCCAAGGAACAGCCCCGCCGCGGCGCGGTCGTAGGGTTCAAGGGCGAGCAGTGTTTGACCGTCAAACATGACGGTGCCCTCCGTCACTTCATAGCCCGGCCGCCCCGCCAGCACATAAGCAAGGGTCGACTTGCCCGACCCATTAGGCCCCATGATCGCGTGGACTTCGCCCGCGGGCACGTCGAGCGTGACTCCGTTGAGGATCGGCTTGCCCGCGACGGTTGCGTGGAGGTTTGCTATGTTCAGCATCAGCGCGCCACGTCCTTGCCGCCGGCCGGGCAGTTCATCAGGAAATAGTGGCGCATATTGTCCATCGCGTCCTGGCGGATGCCTTCGAGCAGCCGCTGGTCGTTGAGCGCGCGCTGGCGATCCTCGAGCGCGGCTTCCTCGAGCTTGAGCGCCTTGTCGTCGACGGCGCTGGGTTTCGCGCTCTCGCGCCAGTCGCGCCGTCGCTGCGCGAGATCGGCGCGGGCGGCGACGATCGCCTCCTCTTCGCGATAGGCGTCGAGCAGGAACTTGCTGCGCCGCGCCGCCTCGGACGAGAAGGCCGGGTTGACCGCCGCCCGGTCGCACCGCGCCACCGCCTGGTCGAGGGCATCGAGATCGGCCGAGGCCAACGCGAGGGCAAACAGCGGCATCATCCAACAGAACCTTCCAAGCTAACTCCCAGCAGCTTCTGCGCCTCGACCGCAAACTCCATCGGAAGCTGCTTCAGCACTTCGCGCGCGAAGCCGTTGACGATCAGCGCGACTGCGCTTTCGGCGTCGAGGCCGCGCTGCATGGCGTAGAAGAGCTGGTCCTCGCTGATCTTCGACGTCGTCGCTTCGTGCTCGATGGTTGCGGTCGGGTTCTTGACCTCGATGTAGGGCACGGTGTGGGCGCCGCAGTCGCTTCCGAGGAGCAATGAATCGCACTGGGTGAAATTGCGGACATTTTCCGCGCGAGGGAGGACCCGGACCAGCCCGCGATAGGTGTTGTTCGAGCGGCCCGCGCTGATGCCCTTCGAGACGATCGTCGAGCGCGTGTTGGCGCCGATGTGGATCATCTTGGTACCGGTGTCGGCCTGCTGGCGATTGTTGGTCAGCGCGACCGAATAGAATTCGCCGACGCTGCCGTCGCCCTTGAGGATGCAGCTGGGATATTTCCAGGTGATCGCGGAGCCAGTTTCGACCTGGGTCCAGCTGACCTTCGAGCGGTCGCCCGAGCACAAAGCGCGCTTGGTGACGAAGTTGAAGATGCCGCCCTTGCCCTCGGCGTCACCCGGGTACCAGTTCTGGACCGTCGAGTATTTCACCTCGGCGTCCTCATGAGCGAAGATCTCGACCACCGCGGCGTGGAGCTGGTTCTCGTCGCGCATCGGCGCGGTGCAGCCTTCGAGGTACGAGACGTAGCTGCCCTTGTCGGCCACGATCAAAGTGCGCTCGAACTGACCGGTGTTCTCGGCGTTGATTCGGAAATAGGTGCTGAGCTCCATCGGGCAGCGGACGCCCTCGGGCACATAGACGAAGGTGCCGTCGGAAAAGACCGCGCTGTTGAGGCAGGCGAAATAATTGTCGCGCTGCGGGACGACGCTGCCGAGATATTTGCGGATCAGCTCGGGATGCTCGCGGATCGCCTCGGAGATGGAGAGGAAGATGACGCCCGCGGCGGCGAGCTCCTTGCGGAAGGTGGTCGCGACGCTGACGCTGTCGAACACAGCGTCGACCGCGACCTTGGCCGCGCCCTCGACGCCGGCGAGCACCTTCTGCTCCTCGATCGGGATGCCGAGCTTCTCGTAGGTGCGGCGGATTTCCGGGTCGAGCTCGTCAAGGCTGGCGAGCTTAGTCCGCTCCTTGGGCGCCGCGTAATAATATGCGTCCTGGTAATCGATCTCGGGGATCTCGAGCTTGGCCCAGGTGACCTCCTCCATCTCGAGCCACGCGCGATAGCCCTTGAGGCGCCAGTCGAGCATCCATTGAGGCTCGTTCTTCTTGGCCGAGATGAAGCGGACCGTATCTTCGCTGAGGCCCTTGGGCGCGAAGTCCTGCTCGACGTCCGAGACGAAGCCCCACTCGTAATCCTTGGCGATTTTGTCGCGCAGCTCGGCGTTCTTGACGGCTTCGTTCATTGCGCGAGCTCCGTCAGCGACACCGCGCCCAATGCGCCGCGCACCGCGATTCCGACGAGACCCATGTGCGGCTTGACGCGGCAGTGGGCGTCGAGCGCGCAGTCGTTGCGGCCTTCGGAACAGACGGTCATCGCGATCGGCCCTTCGACCGCCTCGACGATGTCGGCGAGGCTGATCTCGGTCGCGGCCCGCGACAGCGCGAAGCCGCCGGACGCCCCGCGCGCGCTGGTCAGAAGCCCGCAGCCGGCAAGCTGGCCCATCAGTTTCTGCGCGGTCGGCAGCGGCACGCCCGTCTCGGTCGCGAGCTCGGTCGCGCTGAGCCGAGCGCCCGCGGGGCGGCGGGCGGCGGCGGTCATGAGGACGACCGCATAATCGGCGAGGTGGCTGAGGCGCATGTCGAAATCGGAGCTTTCCAGTCCGATTTAGGGAGTTTCGCCCTGAAACTCAACTCGTGGATTTGCCTAGCGGTCGCGCTGGTGACAGACGGGCGTCGTGTCGCTCTACCCGCTTTTCCGGCCGCTCGCATTCGCGATGGATGCGGAGAAGGCGCACCGGGCGACCATCGCCGCGTTGAAGATGGCTCCGGCGCGGCGAGCGCCGCGCTTCCCGCCTGCCTTGCACACGAAGGTCGCGGGGCTTGAATTTCCATCGCCGGTCGGGTTGGCCGCTGGCTTCGACAAGGATGCCGAAGTACCCGAGGAGATGCTCGCGCTGGGATTCGGCTTCGTCGAAGTGGGCACCGTGACGCCGCGCCCGCAGCGAGGCAACGACAAGCCGCGGCTCTTCCGCCTGACGCAGGATCGCGCGGTCATCAACCGCATGGGCTTCAACAACCGCGGCCAGGCGGCGGCGTTCGAGCGTCTCAGGCGGCTGACTCACGTCCACGGGATCATTGGCGTCAACATCGGGGCGAACAAGGACAGCGGCGACCGCATCTCCGACTATGTCGCCGGCGTCCGCGCGATGAGCCCGGTCGCTCGATTCCTGACGATCAACATCAGCTCGCCCAACACGCCCGGCCTGCGCCAGCTCCAGGACGAGGGCGCGCTTCGGGCGCTGCTCTCGGCGATCGGCGAAGCGCGCGGCGAAGGCGGTCCGCCGGTCTTCCTCAAGGTCGCGCCCGACCTTGGCGAAGGCGAGCCGGACCAGATCGTTCGCGTCGCGCTCCAACACGGGGTCGATGCCGTCATTGTCGCCAACACGACCGTTTCACGGCCGGCGCTGAAGTCGCGGCACGCTCGACAGGAAGGCGGGTTGTCGGGCGCTCCGCTGAAGCCGCTCGCGCTGAAGGCGCTGCGGGAATTCCGCTCCGCGTCGGGGGCCGAGCTCCCGCTGATCGCGGTCGGCGGCATCGCGACGGCCGAGGACGCGTGGGAGCGAATCCGCGCCGGCGCGCGCCTGGTGCAGCTCTACAGCGCGATGGTC
>Ga0308176_10002358_pt1 | contig 11846 bp, 8 predicted proteins | sample PhyCR2_3_FD_203890 | JGI IMG/M metagenome (GOLD analysis project Ga0308176, IMG submission 203890) | Soil microbial communities from UC Gill Tract Community Farm, Albany, California, United States - DLSLS.C.R2 | ecosystem: Environmental > Terrestrial > Soil > Agricultural land | place: USA... | reverse complement strand
GAGCCGCGATCCATTCCGATGGCGCCATCCACGAGCCGCCGCAAGCGACGACGCGCTTGAACGCGAGATAGCTTGCGATGTTCGCGGCGTTGATGCCTCCCGTCGGCATGAACGAGACGTCGACGTACGGTGCGGCGATCGACTGGAGATACGCGAGTCCGCCCATTGGCTCGGCGGGAAAGAACTTGAGCGTCGTCAAACCTTTCTCCAGCGCAGCCTCGACTTCCGTCGGGGTCGCGATTCCGGGATACACGGGAATGCCGTGCTCGAGACAATAATCGATCGTGCGCGGACCGAACCCGGGCGCGACGATGAACTGTGCACCGGCGTCGCGCGCCGCTTTCGCTTGATCAGGTGTGAGCACGGTTCCCGCGCCGGCGAACAATTCCGGGACCTCGGCCGTGATGCGATGCAATGCCTCGGAGGCTCGTCGCGTTCGAAACGTGATTTCGGCGCACGCGAGGCCGCCGTCGATGAGCGCGCGGGCAAGAGGAACCGCGTCGCCGGGATCATCGATCGTGATCACCGGGACGATACGCACGGCTCGGAATCGTTCGAGGGCGTCGGCGGGCGACGCGAACGCAAGGGTCATGTCAGGTTCGGGCGTGTTCCGTGAGATGTGCGTCGAGGGCCGAATGAATTCCCTGTCGTACGATGCGGACGAGATGGTCGGCGACGAGGTCGGCGAACCCCGTCAGCGACGCCATGTCCGCGCCCCACAGTTTCTCATCGCCGCACACGCGGCGCGCCAATCCGGCTAGGCTCGCATCGTCGCGACGATCGACGCCGAGCCACGCGTCGCGCACGCGATCGCCTTCTCCGTCCTCCGGCACAATGAGACCCATTGTCCGGCGCTCAGCCTGCAGATCGCCGCGCATGAACGCGATGTACGCGGCGAATCCAAACGCGAGCGACGACGGAACGCGTCCCATTCGTCGGTAACAGTCGACGATCGACGGGACCACACGCACGCGCATCTTCGTCGTACCGTACAGCGTGATATCGATCAACGCGTGTCGAATGTACGGGTTGGCGAAGCGTTCCAAGACCTCGCGCGCGAACTCCTCGGCTCCGGCGGCGTCGAGGTTCGGAGCGACATCGTCGAACACCACCCGTCGAATGAACCGGCCGACCCGTTCGTCTTCGACCGCATCGCGCACCGTGTCCAATCCGGCGAGCAGCGCCACCGGAACGGAAATCGTGTGCGCACCGTTCAACAGCCGCACCTTTCGCTCGCGATACGGACGAATGTCGGCCGTAACGACGACGCGCGGATCCGCCTCGGGGAATCCAAGCCTGGCGCGCAACCGATCGCCTCCCTGAATGGCGAACAGCGCGTACGGCTCGCATGAGGTGATCAACCCGTCACGATAGCCGAGCCGTTTCGCGATTCGCTCGGACTCGTCGGCCGACACGACGCCGGTCACGATGCGATCGACCAGCGTGTTGCAGAACGTGACAGACGCGGCGAGCCAATGTTCGAAGCGTGTGCCGAGCGCCCAACGGTGAGCCAGCTTCTGAACGATCGCGCGGAGCGTGTCGCCGTTGTCTTCGATAAGCTCACACGGAAGCACGATGACGCCGCGGCACGCGTCGTAATCGAACGCGCGCGCTCGTTCGGCGAGAAACCGCGTGAGCTTTCCCGGAAATGAGCGCGGTGGACTGGCGTCGAATTGATCGGCTTCGTCAAACACGATCCCGACTTCGGTGGAGTTCGAGATCACGATCTCGACGTCGGGTGACCGAGCGAGCTCCAGCACCGCGGACCAGGCGTCGCGCGCCGAGACGGCACGGCTGAGCGACGCGATCACGCGATGGCGCTGGCGCGCCACTGCTCCGTCCACTCCTTGAATCGCCAACGTGAACAGGCCGTCTTGCGCATTGAGGAGCTCATCGCGCTGGCTTCCCATCGAGGACACAGCGACCACCGATCCGCCAAACATGCCACGTCGGTTCGCCTCATCGATGAAATACTCGGCGAACCCGCGAAGAAACGCGCCGGTACCGAATTGAACGATCTTTTCCGGCAGGTCCAGCGCCTCGACCGGTGGCATCTCGACTCCCGTCTCCTTCTCGAGCGCGAACGATGCGACGAGGTCGCGAGACAGCCGGGGGCGTTCCGACATCTTACAGCGTCACTCCTTCCTTCCACATCGCGATCTCGCGATACCCGTTCTTCTCGTTGTTCGCCAACGCATCGCCCGACGCGACCGCGAGAATCAGTGCGAAAAGGTCGTCTTCGAGCTGCACCATCGTCTTCGTTCCGTCGAGGAGCGGTCCGGCATCGAAGTCGATCCAGTGCGGCTTCTTCGCCGCGATCTCGCTGTTCGACGAGACCTTGATCGTCGGCACCGGGAAGCCGAGCGGTGTTCCTCGTCCCGTCGTGAAGAGAAGGACCGTGGCGCCACTCACGATCATCGCGGTCGACGATACGCCGTCGTTGCCCGGCGACTCGAGCAGTGCGAGCCCGCGCTCGCGCATGGGCTCGCCATAGCGCAGCACCCGCGAGACACGCGCGCGGCCACCCTTCTGGATCGCGCCAAGCGATTTTTCTTCGAGCGTCGTGAGACCGCCTGCTTTGTTGCCCGGCGACGGATTTTCGTAGACCGGCTGATTGTGTCGCAGGAAGTACTGCTTGAAGTCGTTGATCATCGCGACGATGTCGCGAAATACCGGCTCGTTCACCGCGCGATTCATGAGCTGTTGCTCGGCGCCGAACATCTCGGGCACCTCAGTCAGCAGCACACTTCCACCAAGGCCCGTTACGCGATCAGCGAGCCGACCGAGCAACGCGTTCGCCGTGATGCCGCTGAAGCCATCGGATCCGCCGCACTTGTGTCCGAGAACGAGATCCGTAACCGGACACTCCGTTCGCCGATCGGCGCTCACGCGCTCGATCAACTTCGCGACGGCGCCCGTCCCTTCTTCCAGCTCGTCGATCACGTCTTGCGTGTTGAAGAACGCGATCCGATCGCGATCGACGTCGCCGGCGAGTGCCATGAGCTCACTCAACTGATTGTTCTCGCAGCCGAGTCCGAGAATCAACACGCCGCCCGCGTTCGGATGGCGGAGCAATCCCGCCAGTACCCGTTGCGTATTCTTTAAATCATCGCCGAGTTGGCTGCAGCCGTACGGGTGGCCGAACGCGTGAATCCCGTCGATCCGGCCCGCGTAGCGATCAGCGGCCTGCTTGGCGATCCGTTCGGCGGCGTGATTGACGCATCCCACGGTGTTGAGGACCCACAATTCGTTGCGCGTGCCCACGCGTCCATCGTGTCGCCGGTATCCCATGAACGTCGCCATCGGGCCGGGAGCAGGCGCTGTCGGCGCCGCATTTGGCGCATACCGATAGTTCAACAAGCCGGAGAGCGCCGTTCGGACATTGTGCGAGTGCACCCAATCGCCCGGTATGATCGGCGTCGTGGCGAGCCCGATTGGAACGCCGTACTTGATGATTTGCTCATCTGCTTCGAGTGTCGCGAGCGCAATCTTGTGACCGGGCGGAACATCCTGCCGCGCGACGATCGCGCGGTCGCCGATCATCACACGCTCGCCGGCCGCGATCGGACGCAGGGCCACAGCCACGTTGTCTGGTTCGGCAACACGAATGGCCGACGGCCGGTCCGCCGCATTCAGAACGCCACGCTCGGTCGTCCGCGCGCCAGTCATCGCGCTCCCATCGTCGCCGGCGCGGACGCGGCTGTCGTAGCGGGCGCAGAGCCCAGTCGATAAGTGTCCCGCGCCAACTCGTACGCCATTGCACGCGCCAAGGTTCGAGCGTCGTCGATGTCGATGACGTGGCGCGCCACCAACCGTCCGAGATAGTTCGCGTCCACCCGACGCGAGAGGTCATGTCGAGCCGGGATCGAGCAGAACGCGCGTGTGTCGTCGTTGAAGCCCGCGGTGTTGTAGATGCCCGCCGTCTCCGTGACTTGGTGACGGTATCGCGTCATCCCCTCGATCGAGTCGTGGAACCACCAGGGTGGTCCGAGCCGCATGGCTGGGTAATGGCCGGCGAGTGGCGCGAGCTCGCGTGTGTACGCCGATTCGTCCAGCGTAAAGACCACGAACGTGAATCGCGGATCGTTCCCGTACGCGTTGAGCAGCTCGGATAGATTGCGCGTGTACTCCGTCGCGACGGGAATGTCGGCGCCCTTGTCGGCGCCGAAGCGCCGCGCGACGAGGTGATTGTGATCGCGATAAGCGCCGGGGTGCAGCTGCATCACCAGCCCGTCGTCGACTGACATGCGAGCCATCTCGACGAGCATGTGCGCCTCGAACCGCACATGATCGGCGGCCGTCGCTCGGCTGTTCAGCGCTCGGCGAAAGATCTCGTCGGCGTCGCCGGGTGAGAGACGCGCCGTGTACGGCTCGAGCACAGCGTGATCGGTTGCCGCGGCGCCGAGCGACTTGAAGTAGCGGCGACGCTCTTGGAGGGCCGAAATGAACGACGGGAAGTCCGCGATCGGGCGACCGAACCGGTGAGCCAACGCCTCGAGCTCGCCGCTCCATTCCGGCGACGCGATTCGGAACAACGCGTCGGGCCGGAACGTCGGAATCACGCGGCCGTTCCATTCGGCCTGGCGAATCGCGCGGTGCGCGTCGAGCGGATCGGTGGCCTTGTCGGTGGTGGCTAGGACTTCGATGTTGAAGCGGTCGTAGAGCGCGCGCGGGCGAAATTCAGGCTGTGCGAGTCGCTCCGCGATCTGATCGTAGACGTAGTCGGCCGAGTGGGCGTCGAGCTTGACGTCGACGTCGAACACGTCGCTAAGCTCGTGATCGAGCCAGACGCCAGTGGGCGTTCCGCGAAACAGATAGTAGTGGCTGGCGAAGCACCGCCAGATCTTTCGCGGGTCACCTTCGACGCGCGTTCCGTCCTGCGTGGGAATTCCCAGGGACTCGAGCGGAACGCCGCGGGAGTAGAGCATCCGGAAGATGTAGTGATCCGGGACGATCAATAGCGCGGTGGGCTCCGGGAACGGCGAGTTGTCGGCGAGCAGCGCGGCGTCGACGTGTCCGTGGGGGCAGATGAGCGGCAGCTCTCGCGTCTCCTCGTAAAGCGAACGGGCGACGAACCGAACGCTCGGATCCGAGTCGAAAAAGCGATCCTCGTGGAGGACCAGCGGCTGATGGATGCCGCGTGTCATTTCGCGGGCGCTAGAGGGTGCATCTTGATGCGTGGCCACATTTGTTCAAATTAAGAACAAAATCCGGATTTGGTTAGGGTTTCTTCAGCTCCGGCCCCCTGAACCGGCCCCGCCGGCCCTTTTTCGGACCAGGGATTCGTCCAGCCGCCCCTACGCCGATCCGTCACACCCCCCCAGCTTTCGGCATGAGGAAGATCAACACCCACAGTTTCATCAGGGCCACTCGGTCGACGCCGCGCGAGATCAACCGCCAGATCCTGCTGAATCTCGTACGCGAGCATCAACCCATTTCCCGGGCCGATCTCGCCCGGCGGATGAGCGTGGGACGAGGAATGGTCACGTCGCTCGTCAGCGAGCTGTTGACCGATGGTTCCATCTACGAGGGTACGACGGTCGATGCCCCGCGGGGCCGTAAGCCCATGATGCTCTACGTGAGGACGCACGACCGTCTCGTCATCGCGGTCGATGTGCGGTTCACCAAAACGTACCTCATGCTAAGCGACTTCAACGGGACGCCGATCGCTCTCGAAACTTTCGACACGGTCGTCGAACCGGAGGCGCTCGTTGCGGCCCTCGCCCGCCGCATCCCTCGTCTGCTCAAAACCCACCGCGCCGTCGGAAAATGCAACGGGATCGGCCTCGTCGTGCCCGGAATGGTCGATCAACTCACGGGCCGAGTGTTGAATGCTCCGCAGCTAGGCTGGCGCGACGTGGATGTTCGCAACGCCCTCGCCGAGGCGACCGGATTCTCGGTGCAGATCGAAAATGCACCCATCGCCTGCGCGCTCGCCCAGATGTGGCTCGGCCAACGGGGCGGCGACGCACCTCGCGACTTCGTGTATGTCACTGTGTCGGACGGCGTCGGGGCCGGCGTGGTCGTGAACGGCGAGGTCGTTCGCGGACACAACAACACCGCGGGGGAATTCGGCCACGTACCAATCGACCCACTCGGACCCACGTGCCTGTGCGGGTCGCGGGGATGTCTCGAATCGTACACCTCTAATCTCGCGACGCTCTCCCGCTACCTCGGCCACGAATTCTCACCGACAGACACTCGGCACTTGTTGCAGGAGTCGGGTCTCACGATCACCGACGTGCTGGCGCGCGCGCGGTCGGGCGATCGTCGTGCCGTTGCGGCGTTGCACGAGACGGCGGAGCATCTGGGCGTTGGGTTGGCCGTGATCATCAACACGCTCAACCCGGCACAGATTTTCGTGGGCGGTGAGATTACCGAGGCATGGGATCAGCTCGCGCCCATCATGCGGAAGATCATCGCCAAGCGCGCGCTCACGTCGCTCGCCGCCGCAACGCCGATGATACCGGAACCAGCCAGCAGCTATCCGCGACTACGCGGAGCAACCGCGCTCGTCGCGGCACCGACGTTCGCAGCGCCACAGGTGGCATAGCTGGCTTACCGCGCTTTTTTCGGCGCGAGGCGATCACCGTGTCGGTGGGCGTGGACGTCACGAACGTTCCACTGAACGTGACGAGTGTATCGAGTTTGTCTATGAAACCGGGGCCGACCCCGCTCACGCGCCGCAATCCGTCTTTGCTCAAGAACGGTCCGCGCGTCATTCGATCGGCGATGATGCGCCTGGCGATGGTGGGTGTAACGCCTGGAAGCGAATCGAGCTGCGCCGCCGTAGCGACATCGAGGTCGAGCTTGCCGTTGATGTAGCCGCGCCGATCCGCTGGCGGAGTTTGGTCCCGCCCCTTTCGGCCGCCGCCGCGGCCTTTGGACCCGCCGCGGCCACGACCCTGCTGACCCCGCGCCGAATCGGCCGCGGCCAGTTGATGATCCAACGCCGGCTGCTCGGCAACTGTGTTCGGGCCCGTTACGGCGCGCACCACGCGTACGCTGGCGCCAAGGACCGCGATTGAGCTCACGAACACGAGCGCTTTGTGATCTGGTCGGAGAGACATGGGCCCAAGGTAGGCGCGAAGCCCGACAAATCACTCACCGTTTCCATGCACCGCGGATCAAAGTGTCCCGCTATTTTCCGGCGATCGAATTGCCGACTTCCCCCGGTGACGAACTTTGATCGCGTCACCTGAAACGGAGACCTGTCATGCGCATCGGGATACTCGGCACGGGGACCGTCGGTCAAACAATTGGCACGCGACTCGTTCAGCTCGGGCACGACGTCAAGCTCGGATCGCGATCGGCGGCGAACGAGAAGGCGGCAAAATGGGTGGGCGGCGCCGGCGACCATGCAACGCAGGGAACATTCGCGGACGCCGCCGTGTTCGGCGAGATGGTATTCAATTGCACCGGAGGTATGGTCTCGATCGACGTCTTGAATCAGGCCGGCGCCGAGAACCTCAAGGGCAAGCCGCTCGTGGACGTGTCCAACCCGTTGGACTTCTCCCGCGGGTTTCCGCCCACCCTATCGGTCTGCAACACTGACTCGGTCGCCGAACAAATCCAACGAACGTTTCCGGACGCCAGAGTTGTAAAGGCTTTGAATACGATGACCGCGGCGCTGATGGTGAACCCCGCTGCCGTGCCGGGGAGCCACGACCTGTTCCTCTGCGGCAATGACGCCGACGCCAAAGCCCGGGTGACCGAGCTCCTGCGTTCGTTCGGATGGCCCGGCGTCCTCGACCTGGGCGACCTCACCGCAGCGCGGGGTATGGAAATGATCTTGCCCATATGGCTGCGGCTCATGGGCACGCTCAAAACGCCGATGTTCAACTTCCACATCGCGCGCGCATAGCGCGCTGACGTGTTCGGGACGTCGGGTTATTGTTCAACGATGCTCTTCACCAAGGATCGCCAATGAAGTCGTTGTCGTCGCCGCTCGTCCTTCTGTCGCTCGCGATCGTCGCGTGCGGCGCACCGGCAACCGTCGCCACTTCGCCGACGCCGGCGTCCACCCCAGCGGCGACCGCGCCCAGCGCTGCGCCGCCCGCGGCCTCTGCTGCGACGACGAATTTGCCCGCAGTGACGGTGACCGAGGCGCCGCGCAATTGGCAACTGCTCGACGAGACGGCCGACCACATCCCGGGCATCAGCGTCGAGCGCGCGTACCGCGAGCTGCTCGCCGGCAAGTCACCGAAGCAGACCGTGCTCGTGGCGATCATCGACAACGGAATCGACACGGCGCACGCAGACCTCAAGGCCAATCTTTGGACCAATCCAAAAGAGACGGCCGGAAACAAGAAGGACGACGACAACAACGGCTACGTCGACGACATCCACGGTTGGAACTTCATCGGCGGTCGCGACGGCGAGGACGTTCACTTCGACACGTTCGAGGTGACGCGTGAATACGCGCGCTGCCACAACCAGGCCGCCGCGAGCGGAAGCTCCGCCATCACCGATCAAGCGTACTGCCAGAAGGTCGAAGCCGACTACAACAAGCAGAAGGCCGACATCACGCGGAACGTGCAGACGTATCAGCAGATCCGCGACGTATTGCAGCAGATCATTCCGGTACTGAAACAGGCCGTCGCGCCAGACACGCTGAGCGCCGATCGCGTGCGTGCGCTGCGTCCGTCGACACCGCAGATGAATCAGATGCGGCAGATGTATCTCGAGCTCGCGTCGGAAGGTGCTACGCCCTCGGTGATCGAGGACGGGCTCAAGTCGCTCGAGGGTCAGCTCAAGTACGCGCTCAACCCGGCGTTCAATCCGCGAACCGTGGTCGGCGACAACTACACCGACGTGTCCGAGCGTCGTTACGGCAATTCGGACGTCATGGGGCAGGACGCCAAGCACGGCACGCACGTCGCCGGAATCATTGGCGCGGTTCGAGGCAACGGCGTCGGCGTCGACGGAATCGCCGCCGCCGTCAAGTTCATGATGATCCGCACGGTGCCCGATGGCGACGAGCGAGACAAGGACGTGGCGAACGCAATTCGCTACGCGGTCGATAACGGCGCGCAGGTCATCAGCATGAGCTTCGGAAAGGCGTACTCGCCGTACAAGGCAGCGGTCGATGATGCCGTGAAATACGCCGACGCGCACGGAGTGCTGATGGTGCACGCCGCGGGCAACGACGGCGCCGATCTGAGCAAGGGCAAGAATTTTCCGACGCCGATGTACACGGGCGGCGGTCGGCCGCAGAACTGGATCGAGGTCGGCGCGTCATCGTGGAAAGGCGGCGACAAGCTCGCGGCTCCCTTCTCGAACTACGGCCAGCAGCAGGTCGACGTGTTCGCGCCGGGCGTCGACATTCTGTCGACCGTCCCGGGCAACGAGTACGAGCGCGACAGTGGTACGAGCATGGCCGCGCCCGTGGTGAGCGGCTTGGCGGCGTTGATTCTGGACTTCTATCCGAATCTCACGTCGTCCGATCTCAAGAAGATCATCATGGCGTCGGTCACGCGAACCAACCAAACCGTGTTCCGTCCCGGCAGCGACGAGAAGGACAGCGTGTCGTTCCAATCGTTGTCCGTCACCGGCGGAATCGTGAACGCCTACAACGCGCTCAAGATGGCCGAGCAGGTGAGCAACGGGAAAGCGCGTCCGTAGACGCGCCGGATCACTTGACCAGCGTCACCGCGACGTCACCCACGATCTGCAGGCTCTTGGCCGACAGCTTGTCGAACGTGTCCTGCATCGTGTGGTGATAGTTGGGGCTCGGCTGCGTGAACGCGTCGTGCGACGACGGTAGCGGTCCGTATTGAATGTCGAGCACGTCGATGACATGCATGTTCTTTCGCAGAAAAGGCATGTGGTCGTCGGTGATCGCTTGGCCGACCTGGTCGATGAAGTAGCTTCCATAGCCAAGGTCGGCGGCGGTCTGCCACACTCGACGCACGACTTCCGGTGCGGTCTGCGCGGAGTTGGCTTCCTGATAGATCTGCAGGTCGGCGTCGCCGATCATGTCGAACAGCACACCGTAGAGCGGTTTGTAGTTTGGCGACGGCAGATGGTCGGCGAAGTATTGCGACCCGAACAACGCGTCGGGATAGACGCCCGCGCTATCCGAATCGAACGCGCCCCAATCTTCACCGTCGACGAACAGTAGATCGACGCCGACCGACGGCGGCGTCTTCTTGAACACGTCGCCGAGCGCGAGGAACAGTCCAACGCCCGATGCGCCGTCGTTGGCCCCGAGAATCGGGCGACTCTTGTTGCCGAAGTTCGGATCGTCGTCGGCGGTGGGACGCGTATCCCAGTGCGTCAAGTAGAGCACACGATCGGTGGCGGTGGGGTTGAACCGCGCCAGGATGTTCCGCATCGGAAGCTTGATGCCCTTTGCCGTCGTTTGCGTCCACTCCTGCACCGTGACGCTGTCGGTCCGCTTCTTCATCTCGGCCACGATCCAGTCGCCGGCCTTGTCATGGGCCGGCGTACCGGGCGTGCGCGGCCCGAACTCGAGGTGGGCTTTTGCGTACGCGAGCGCCGCCTGACCGTCGAACGCCGTCTTCGGTCCCGAGAATCGTTCTTTGACCTTGTCGCAGCCGGTGAGTGTAACGAGGGCCGCGCAGAGCACAGGAATGAAGGGCATTCTCACAGAAGTCGGCTCGCCAGAAGATAGGGTATACGTTAGTCGGATGATTGGCCAGCAGGCAAAACGTGGATTGAACACGACACGAAGAGCCTACTGCGGCGTCGCGAAGAATTGAATCTGCAACACGGTCGAGAACAGCGTCTGTGCGAAGCGGCGATTCAGGTTGTTGTCGAACACGATCACGTGCGACCCCTGGAACGTAAAGACGAGATTGTCCTGCAGGTTCGTGTCCGCCGTCAGATTGTACGACTGACGCCCATTGTCCTGCAGTCGGCTCTGCAGTGCGCCACTCGCATCGAACACGTGCGTCGTGTTGTGGCTTTCCTGAATTCCAATTCGCGTTCGAATGTCGTTCCGGAGACCCAGCCCCCACGATGGTGGAACGCGGAACGCACGCCCCGCGTCGACGCTCAACTCGTTGCCGTTCGATCGAGCCACGCTCCCGGGCAAGCTGTCGATCCGCCGCGTGAGACTGTAGCGCGCCCCCGTGCTCAACCCGCCGCGCAACGCCCAGACTACGGTCCCGCCAATCGGAAATGTCTCGGCGTGCGTGTGGCGAATCTCCGGCGGCACGTCGTTGAGCGCATTCGGGAGCGAGATGACGACATCGGTCTTCAAATACCCCACATTCGCGTCGAGGTTGGATATCGGACCACCCGCGACAGCCGGACGATACACCCACCGCAGCGACGCGTCGGGAAATCTCGTTTGCACGCCGTTCACCTGCGCCTGCGACAGATCCGGCCGGTCGATCCAGTTCTGTGTCGACGTATGCGAGTATCGATTCACGAACGACGTTCCGAACGGAAGCAGCAGCGACCCCGACGCGCTCCACGTTCCGGTCTGGCCGGCGCTCGTTGCGTTCACACCGTTCACGCTGCGGAATGATCCCGGGCCGCCAAGCCCCAATTGGAACAGCACGGGCGCGCCGACGGGCGCCGCATCGAGCGTCGACAACAGGCTTCGCGTGTACGAGACGTCGATCGGCGCGAACAAGCCGCCGACGTGTGACGCGAGCGACGAGTCACGCATATACGCCGTGAACGCCTTGGCCACATCGATCGCCCCGCCGGCGCTGAGCGTTTGCGCACCGGTCATTCGGCGCGGCAGGCTCGACGCCGCGGCGAGTGCCACCGAGTCGCGTGTCGCGAGAACGCTGTCGACCCCGACGACGCCTGGCAGCGTGGTGAACGACCGAACATTGGGATCACGCAGCATCGAATACTGCGTTCCAAGC
>Ga0308176_10002357_pt1 | contig 11847 bp, 9 predicted proteins | sample PhyCR2_3_FD_203890 | JGI IMG/M metagenome (GOLD analysis project Ga0308176, IMG submission 203890) | Soil microbial communities from UC Gill Tract Community Farm, Albany, California, United States - DLSLS.C.R2 | ecosystem: Environmental > Terrestrial > Soil > Agricultural land | place: USA... | reverse complement strand
CGTCGCCAGGCGCAATGCCCACGTCGAGTCCCACAAGCGATCGAGAAATCGCGGTGTGTAGCGAAAAAGGACCGAATGCTGCTCGAGATAGACGCTGATGCCGCCGAAGAAGACGTGGCCGCCGCTGACATTTCGTTCGTCGGTGCGCGTCGGCGTGTAAACGGGCGTCAGCAGGACGTCGTGTCCCCGCGCCAGCAGCCCCGCCGCGAGCGCGTTGTCGCGCAGGCAACTGCCGCAATACATCGATCCGGCGCCGCCCGTGAATGTCAGAATCCGCATCAATCAACCGCGCGGACACTACGCCGTCTGGAAGGCACGCGCGCGGAACAGGAAATCGACGATGTTGCCTTCGTGGGGCTGGAGCCAGTTGAGTTGAATCGTCGGAACCGGACCGAGATTGAGGCGATCGATATGGATCGCGTCGACCAGGCGCCGGCGGAATTGCGGATCATTCGTAATCGCGCTGCAGACGAGCGTCGGACCGACCGCATCGATCATGCGATCCTGCGGACATTCAACCACTGTGGCAAAGGGAAACATGTACTCCTTGCGCACGATGGCGGCATCGGGTGAAGTGCAATGAACGATCGTCGGCAGCAGAAACTCGGCCCGGCCGTCCTTCACCACGCGTGAGCCATCGCGGTACTTGGCGCTCACCTCGGTCACGCCGGGCTCCTGCAGATCGGCGTCGAGGGCTTGAGAAATGGCGGGCGCCACGCCTGGGACGGTAAACGCCGCCAGCATCGCGTCCGGGTGGTCGGCGGGCAGCGGGCGCACGTCGCCCAACCGCTTGGCAATGGCTTCGGCGATCTCGCGAGTGTGCCGGCTGGCCCAGATTCCAGAGCAGTTGATACAGCCGCGCCCGCTATTCGCGAACACGCTCTCGACCATCATGTCGAGGTACGATTCCCACCGATCGACCTGGTCGTCTCCAAGCAGAATCTTCGAGAAGCCGGGCCCGTGCGCCTGGACCTTCGGATTGCCGCGGTAACGCTCGACCGTCGGCTGGCCGCCGAACACCAGGCTGCGATCGCAGCTGGCGAGCACGGCCGCACCGACCTCCGCTTCGCCCGGATAGATCGAGATCGCCTGGCGCGGGACGCCCGCCTGAAAGAACGCCTCCGCCATGCGAAACGGCGTCCATGGTTCCTGCGGACCGGGCTTGAGCACCAGGCCGATCTGCATCGGGATGATCGGCAGCCACAGGGTGTGTACGCCTGGTGAGTTCGACGGCAGGACCAGCCCTAGCACCGGGCTTTGCGCCTGGTAACTGATCGGGACGCCTCGTTCCTCGCCGAAACCGCGCGACAGCACGTCGAGGTCCAGTCCGCGTGTGAGCGACGTGAGGATGCGCCGCATTTCGGTCAGCACGAACATGTTCTTCTTCATGTTCGCGCGGCAGAGCCGCTCTGGCAGACCAGTGGTGGCCGACTGCGCGTGCACAAATGCATCCGGCGTCTGGGTGCCGTCACCCATCGGCAATTCCGCCGTCGCGTACAACTCACCGGCCTTGCCGACCCGCGCGATCAATTCATCGATCGGAATCTCCCGCAAGGCCGCACGCGCACGATCGGCCCGCCGCATGTCGCGCTGAATCATTCCGCCGTTGGCGCGGCTGACATTCGCAATCGGCTCGCCGGTCTGGAAGTGAACCACCGGGTCGACGTCAATGCTGGTATAGGGCTGGCCCCATCGCAGCACAGGAAGGTGAAGCATGTCGCTCAGTGAAGAATATCGCAACACTCGCTGTTCGCTGTTCGCTGGTCGCTGTTCGCTGGTTCGCGGCTTCGCCGGCGAGAAGAGCCTGCCCTGAGCGAGCGCTCGATTCACGCGAGTCGAAGGGTTACACTGACGCTCGCATGGCGCTTGCCCCTTCCGCGGACACCGCGCTGCGGCCGCCGCTCAAATGGGCGGGCGGAAAGCGCTGGCAGATTCCGCATCTGCGTCCGCTGTGGGAGCCGCACGCGCACCGCAGGCTGGTGGAACCCTTCTGCGGCGGCCTCGCCGTGGCGCTGGGGTTGAGGCCGTCGGCCGCGCTGTTGAACGACGCCAACCCGCACCTGATCAACTTCTACCGCTGGCTCCAGCGCGGGTTGCGGATTCAGATGCCGATGGAGAACGACGAACGTCTCTTCTATCGCTACCGCGATCGGTTCAACGAGCTATTAGGCGAGGGGCAGGACGCGAGCGAAGAAGCGGCGGCGCTCTTCTACTATCTGAACCGCACGTCGTTCAATGGCCTGTGCCGCTTCAACCGCCAGGGGCTGTTCAATGTTCCCTTCGGGCGCTACGCGCGCATCCGGTACATCCGCGACTTCTCCCCCTACCAGCGAACGTTCTCCGAGTGGAGCTTTACGAACCACGACGTCGAAGCGCTGCCGCTCAGGCCCGGCGACTTCGTGTATGCGGATCCTCCCTACGACGTGCAGTTCACGCACTATGCGCGCGGCGGCTTCAGCTGGCGCGATCAAGAAAGGACCGCACGCGTGCTGGCCGCACACCACGGTCCGGTGATCCTCGTGAATCAAGCGACCGATCGCATGGAGAGCTTGTATCGATCGCTCGGCTACGAGGTTCGTTTTCTCGCGGGCCCGCGCCGCATCAGCTGCACCGGCGACCGGACACCGGCGAGAGAGATCATGGGGACGCGGCATTTGTGACGGCGCCGGTGCATTCGGGTAGTGTTCATGTGAACGATGTTCACCCCCACGCTGCGATCGTGTCTCGAGATAAACAGGAGAAAGGAGAAAGGAGATTTTTCTTCGGTTCCTAAGATTTTTTGGGTTCCTCCCTTCTCCGTTCTCCTGTTGATCTCTTGGTACAAATGCAGCGTGACGGTGAACGACGTTGATTAACCTGGAGGCGTCATGAACACCCGGATGACGGCACTGATCGCGGCCGTTCTCTCAGCCACCCTGGCGGCAGCGCTGCACGGACAGAGTGACCGCGCGGCGGCCTGCACGGCTCTGGCGAATGCGGCACTGCCGAATACATCCATCACAGCGGTCCAAGCCGTCACCGGCGGATCGTTCACCGTGCCAGGGTCCACGAACACGATGAGCAACCTGCCGCCGTTTTGTCGGGTCGCCGGCGCGATCAAGCCGACACCGGAGTCGGACATTCGATTTGAAGTCTGGCTCCCTCTGGACAACTGGAACGGCAAGTTTGCGGGCGTGGGAAACGGAGGATGGGCCGGAGTCATTTCCTACGGACAGCTCCAGGAACAGCTGCGGCGCGGATATGCGTCCGCTTCGACCAACACCGGCCATCAGGCCGGCCCACCGTTGGATGCAGCGCGGTTCGCCTTCGAGCATCCCGAGCAGCTCGTCGACTTCGCGTATCGCGCGCATCATGAAACAACGCTGAACGCGAAAGCGCTCGTGAAGGCGTTCTATGGCAAGGCGCCAGCACGGGCCTACTGGTTCGGCTGCTCGTCGGGCGGCTACGAGGGGCTGCAGGAGGCGCAGCGGTTTCCCGACGACTACGACGGGATCGTCGCCGCCGCGCCCGCGAATAATTTCACGCGGCTCATGGCGGGAGACTTCGATGCTGCGCAGGCGGTGTTGAAAGATCCCGCCAGCAACCTGCCGGCCGCCGCGCTCGGCGTCCTCTACAGAGGGGTGCTGGCGGCGTGCGACGCCACAGACGGCGTGAGCGACGGCGTGGTCGAAGATCCACGGCAATGCCGCTTCGATCCAGCGGCGCTGCAATGCGCCGCGAACCAGAAGCCAGACACCTGCCTCACCGCCGCGCAGGTCGAAGCGGCGCGCCGGGTCTATCGCGGCCCAGTGAATCCGTCGGGCGCACGGATATACCCCGGGCTCTCGGTTGGTAGTGAACCGTTCTGGCCGAATCGCGACCCCGCCAGTCCGTTCCCGATTCCGATTTCGTACTACAAGTGGCTCGTGTTCCGCGATCCGAACTGGGATTGGAAAACGTTGGACATGACGCGGCCATCGGACTACGACGCGATTCAGAAAGCTGACGCGACGCTGGCGCCAATTCTGAACGCGACGAATCCCGATCTGCGGGCGTTTCGCAAGCGAGGCGGCAAGCTCGTCCAGTGGCATGGCTGGAGCGATCAGCTGATCGCGCCGCAGAACAGCATTGACTACTACGAGAGCGTACTGTCGCTCTTTGGCGGAAACGCCGCAGACGTTCAGAGCTTCTACCGGCTGTTCATGGCGCCGGGAATGACGCACTGCGCCGGCGGCACCGGCCCGAACACAATCGACATGCAGGCGGTGCTCGAAGAATGGGTCGAGAAGGACAAGGCACCCGAACGAGTCATCGCCACACACATCATCAACGGCGTCGTCGATCGGTCACGTCCGCTCTGTCCGTATCCGCAAGTGGCGACCTACAAAGGCAAGGGTGACACCAACGATGCGGACAGCTTCGAGTGCCGCGCGCCGAAGTGACGGATGTTCAGTACACGCCGACGGTGGTGGTCGCGGCGAACTTCCTATAGGGACGCACACCGCTGACACCGTCCCAGGCGAAACGATCGGCCGGCTGCTCGCGCTCTCCCTCGTCGCGCTCGAGAAATCCGGGCATGAAAAATTCTTTGGTCAGCGTCGTGAGCTTGACGCGACCGGTCGCGCCGTACTCGACCACCTTCGCCGGATCATCAAAGTCGACGACCTCGACGACGGCACGGGGCTGCGGGGCGTAGTAGGTGATTTTGAAATTGTTGTGAGGACCTGACGGCGCACTCGCCGCCAGCCCCATCAGCGTGTTTCCATACGTCGGCGTCATGTAGGCGCCGTCGAGCAGTTCCTCCTGCGCGAAGCGATTCCACTGCGGCGTGAATTCGGTGCCGCCTGAAAAAATCCCCGTGATGCCTGACTGCCGAATCGTTGTGCCCTTCGATTCGAGCTTCAGCGCTAGCGCCTCGAGAAGCTTCGGGGTAGTGAACATGCATCGAATGTCGTGACCGGCGCCAAGGATCGTGATCGCCTGATCGACGACATGGTTCTTGTAGGCCTCGAGTTGATCCATCCACCCTTTCTGGATCAACTTGATGACCCAGCGCGGATCCAGATCGACGGAAAAGCAGATGCCGCCGCGGTGTTGCGCCAGGTGTTCGACCGCCAGGCGAAGCCGTCGCGGTCCGCTCGGGCCGAGCATCAGCCAGTTCGACCCTTTTGGAAACTTCTCGTCAGGAAGCGTTTCGCTGAAGAGTTCGTAATCGATCCGGAAGTCGTCCACGTTGATCCGTGACTTGGGCACGCCCGTCGTGCCACCGGTCTCGAATACGTAGATCGGCTTGTCGTTGTAGGCACGCGGCACCCAGCGCCGCACAGGGCCGCCGCGGAGCCATTCGTCCTCGAACAACCCGAACTTCTGGAGATCGGAAAACCCGGTAACGTCTCTCAGCGGATTGAAGTCGAACGTCTTCGAGCGGTCGAGCCAGAACGGAGATCCGGTCGCGGGATCGAAGTGCCACTGGACGATCTCGCGTACGTGACGGTCGAGCCGTTCACGTGCGGCCGTGAAAGCGCTGTCGGACATGCCGGGGAATGTTATCGCAGGTATCGGCCGGATTCGGACGAGAGCTGCCGGATGAACGCGGCACGCTCGCGAGGCTCCGGTTCGTCACACAGCTGGTCGACCGCCCACGCCATCCGCCATCGCCAGTTCACGTCGTCTACCACGGCCGGCGTGTTGATGCGGTCCCGCGATCCGAAGATGTCCTGTACCGGAACGACAACCAGGTTGGAGCCGGCCGCGAAGAGGGTGTGCAGGAGTGCATCGCGCAAGCGATCGTCAAACCGATCCTCGGCGCGGCAACCGGCAGCACGGAGCGCCGGCCATTCGATCGCGTTTCGCCGTTCGTCGAGGTCTGCCAGATCCCACCATTCGGCCAGCGTCTCGGTGTCGTGCGTCGCGGTCGTAGCGAGCGACACGGGGGGAAACGATCGAGGATCGCGGAAGGGCTTACCGTCGACGTCCCATTCACGCTCCCATCGGAGCACCTTGTAGCCCGGCACGTGAAGACGGGCCAGCGACTCGCGCACGAAGTCCGGGATGCTGCCGAGATCTTCGGCAACGATCTGCGTGCCGAATGAGGCGAGGACCCGAAGGATGCGCTCTCCCTGTGCAATCTGAGATGGTTCGTCGGCAGGAACGAAGGCCCCCGGTTTGCCCTTCTCGCGATAGTACGTGCGGTAGAAGCCAATCAGGTGATCGACGCGAAAGCCGTCATAGAGATCGGCGGAGCGTCGGGCTCTCTGCTGCAGCCACTCGTCGCCGGTTCGTTCGATGACATCCCATCGATACAGCGGCAGCCCCCAGTCCTGACCCGTTTCGGAGAACGCATCCGGCGGCGTTCCGACTGACGCATCGAGACGGAACTCGTGCTGACGCGCCCATACGTCGGCGCTATGACCGCTGACGACGAACGGAAAGTCCCCGAAGATGGCGACCGGCGAGGCCTCTTGGCGCATGCGCCGCCATTGCTGATCCGCGATCCACTGCAACCACGCACGATACCGGATCTCGCGCGCCAGCCGCTGCCGCGCGGCGGCCAACGCGTCCGGCTGCCGATTGCGCACGCCTTCGTCCCACTCGAGCCAGTATCGGCCCCCATTCTCCTGGCACAGCGCGCGGAACAGCGAGTAGTCGGCCATCCACCATGACTCGCGCTCGATGAAATCCTGGAATGCACGGGCACGAGGCGACCCTGCCGCGGATTCGGTGTCCTCGAACCTCTGAAATGCCGCGCCGAGCACTCGCGATTTGATCTCGCGGATGACGTCGTAAGCGATACGTGGCGAACGCCGCGCCTCGTCGAGCGCCGCACGGTCCGACTCGCTCAGCGACGACTCGCCTCCCGCGGCGGCGAACTCTTCAACATCGGCAACGGCGATATAAATCGGATCGATGGCCATCGCACTCATTGCGGAGTACGGCGAGTTCTGGCCGTCGGCCATTTCGTTGACCGGCAGCAAGAGAGTGAAATCGAGCCCGCAACGATCCAGCCAGGCCGCAAATCGCGTCAGGTCGGGGATCTCACCGATCCCCCAGCTCGCGCGCGACGGGATCGAGAAGAGCGGCACGAGCGCCCCGGCATGACGGACGTCGGCAAAGTTCCGGTCAGGCATGCGCCAGCTCCATCACCCGCCGAATACCTTTGGCGAAGACCGCCGGCTGCGGCAACAGGCTGACAACCAGAAACGCCTCGTGTGGGAAATCAAAGAAAAATCCTGGATGCACGACGACGCCGGCACGTTCGAGGAGCTCGATGGCGATCTCGTCTTCGGGGCGGGTCGATGGCACACGCAGCACCGATGACCATCCGGCATCGACAGGCAACACCTCGATCGAGCGATAGTCCTTCGCGATGTGGCGCAACTCGCGGTCGTTGGTCCGAATGCGGTCGAGGATCTCAGCGCGTACCGCCGCTCCCGCTGAAAGAAGCGCTGGCACCGCGTGCTGGACGGGAGTGGACACGGACAGGTATGTGTCGCAAATCCACTCCAGCCGCTCGAGTGCCTCGCGCACCAGCGGTTCGGGGCCGTCGACGATGATCCAGCCAAGCTTCACTTGCGGAAGGCCAGCGGACTTCGAGAGGCCGCCCAGCCGAAACGTCAAACAATCGCGGCCCGGCGACGACGGTCGGGCATCGCTCAACGCGTAGTCCACGAACACTTCGTCGAGAATCAGTGCGGCGTCGCGTTTTGCGCATCGTTGCATCAGCGCATTCACTTCAGAGTCGGTGAGCACGGAGCCAGTTGGATTGTTGGGACTCACCGCCAGCACAGCCCGCACGCTGTCGTCCCACCCGTCGTCCAGCGTATCGAAATCAACGCCCCAGCGGCCGTGAAATTCGAGCCGGTACGGGATCGATCGCACTCCATCGAGGCTCGTGAGGTGCTCGAACAATGGGTAGCTCGGCACCGGAACCATCACCGCATCCCCGGCCGGCGCACACAGCAACTTGAAGAGCACGGAATACGCTTCGCTCGTGCTCGATGTCAGCACGACACGCTCGGCAGCAACCTTGATGCCGTTTCGCGCACAGTCGCGCGCGATTGCTTCACGCGCGTCGAGCATGCCGAGCGGTACCGGGTCGTAGCGAAGCGAGCGGCGATCCGCGAGCGCATCGAGAATGGAGGATGGATACTCGATACCCACATCAGTTGGATTCGTCACGGTGAGATCGAGCAAGGGCATGCCGCCTTCGCGCAGGCGGCGCAGTACTCGGGTGAGATGGTTGGGCTCGAGCGTTCCGGGAGCGCGGGATGAGAACACCGCTTGATAGAGTATAAGAACGTTAGGGGAACCGTATGATCCTGCCTCGTCTCCTCATTGCCACGCTGCTGATTCCGCTCTCGCTGGCGGCCAAAGAAACACCGCCGTTGACAAACGCGCAGGCGCCTGCCGGCCAGGTGGCGCGTCCGTCGCCGGCACCGCCCGTTCAACGCCCGGCGCCACAGACAACGCGGCCCGCGAGCCTGACCGTTCCGTTTACGCAGTTCACTCTGCCGAACGGCCTGCACGTGATCCTGCACGAAGACCATACCGTGCCGTTGATTACCGTGAACGTCTGGTACCACGTTGGATCCGCCCGTGAGAAACCCGGCCGGACCGGCTTCGCGCATCTGTTCGAGCACTTGATGTTCGAAGGCTCGCAACACGTGAAGGAAGGGGAATTCGACACGCTGCTCGAGGCTGGGGGCGCGATCAACAACGGATCGACCGAAACCGATCGGACCAACTACTACATCGATGCGCCGTCGAACGCGCTGGAGCTCGCGTTGTTCCTTGAATCGGATCGCATGGGCTATCTCTTGGAGACGATGTCACCCGAACGGGTGAACGGACAGCGCGACGTGGTGAAAAACGAGCGGCGACAGAGTTACGAGAACGCGCCGTATGGGATGGCGCCGATCGAAATCAGCAAGATGCTCTTTCCCGAAGGACACCCCTACCACTGGCCGACGATCGGATACATGGAAGACTTGACCGCCGCCAGCTACGAGGACGTGGTCGACTTTTTCCGCAAGTATTACCAGCCGGCGAACGCCAGCCTCGTCGTCGCTGGCGACATCGATCCCGCGCGCGCCCGGTCGCTCGTCGAAAAGTGGTTTGCCGACGTAAAACCCGGGAGCGGCGTTATCCCGCCCATTGATTATCCGCACGCCATGCTGACGACCGTGACCCGCAAGACTATTGAGGACCGCGTGCAGCTTCCGCGCCTCTATATCTCGTGGATTACGCCGCCGCTGTTCAAGCCGGGGGATGCTGAGCTCGACGTCGTGTCGCAAATTCTTGCGGGCGGAAAGAATTCGCGTCTCTACAAACGGCTCGTCTACGACCTGCAAATCGCCCAGGACGTCACCGCCTTTCAGGCCTCGGCGGCGTTGGATTCGCAGTTTCAGATCGTGGTGACCGCGCGTCCGGGGGATCCGCAATCCACACCTGCCGCGTTGATTGATCGCATTCGAACGATTGTCGACGAGGAGATCGCGAAGCTTCAGCAGACACCGCCCGCGGCGCGCGAGTTCCAGCGCGCGATCAACCAGATCGAAGCGTCCTTCTACAACCGGATGGAGAGCGTCGGGGGTTTTGGCGGCAAGGGTGATCAGCTGAACGCCTATTACACGGCCACCGGGAACCCGGACTATTTCAACGAAGATTTATCGCGATATCGCGCATTGTCGGCTGGCGACATTCAAGCCGCGGCTGCGCACTGGCTGCCGCTGAATCGACGCGTTGAACTCACGGTCGAGCCGATGAAAGCAGCCGAACCAGGAAAGCACGAGTAGCCGGCCATGAAATCGTTTCGTCCAGTTCTGTTGGTGGCGACGCTGCTCGCGCTCGTACCCGTGTTTCTGCCGGCCTCTGATCTGCACGCCGTTGCGCAGCAAGCGCCGGATCGTTCGGCGCCCCCGAAGCCAGGGCCGCCGCCTGCGCTCAAGCCGCCGGTCATCGAAAAGCGAACGCTGTCGAACGGCTTGCCCGTGTGGGTCGTCGAGCTGCACAAGGTTCCGGTCGTCCACGTCTCGCTGGTGGTGAAGGCCGGATCCGGGATCGATCCCAAAGGTAAATACGGCATCGCCAGCCTGACGGCCGACATGCTGGACGAAGGGGCGGGCTCGCGAGATGCCCTGCAGATCGCCGATGCCATTGACTATCTCGGTGCAAGTCTGTCGACCGACAGCACCTCGGACGCGACGTCGGTGGAGCTGCACGTGCCGGTCGCGCGACTCGGCGACGCGTTGCCAATCATGGCGGATGTCGCGCTGCGGCCGACGTTTCCTGAAGACGAACTGAAGCGCGTCCGCGAAGACTTGCTGACGTCGCTGATCGAAGCGCAAGACGATCCCGAGTCGCTGATTCAGTTCGCGTTCCCGCGCCTGGTGTTCGGCGCCGAGCACCGCTATGGAACGTTATCAATGGGAACGGCGGCGACGGTAAAAGCGTTGTCCGCCGCGGACCTCCGACAGTTTCATACACAGCACTACGCGCCGTCGGACTCGCTGCTCATCGTCACCGGCGACGTGACTGCCGCCGATGCGGCGGCGCGCCTGGAACGTGCATTTGGGAGCTGGAAGGCAGCCGCGCCGCCGGCTGCCGCCCTGCCGGCACCCACGCAGCTCACCTCTCGTCAGATCTATCTCATCGACAAACCTGGCGCGGCGCAGTCACAGATTCGCATCGGGTGGGTTGGCGTTCCGCGATCGACGCCGGATTTCTTCGCCCTGCGGGTGCTCAACACAATCCTCGGCGGCTCCTTCACGTCCCGGTTGAATCAGAATCTGCGCGAGGAGCACGGCTACGCATACGGCGCGGGCTCGACATTCGACATGCGCGCCGCAGCCGGCCCTTTCTACGCCTCCGCGGGTGTGCAGACCGACAAAACGGCGGAGGCACTAACCGAGTTCTTCAAGGAGCTGGAGGCGATCCGCAAGCCGATTGCGCCTGAGGAAATCGACAAGGCAAAAAACTTTGTCGCGCTGCTGCTGCCACGAAATTTCGAGACCACCGAGCGGGTGGCGGGTTCGCTGGCGCAGATGTTCATTTACAACCTGCCGGCCGATTACTTCGCCACCTACACGCAGCGCGTGCGCGCCGTCACACCCGCCGACGTGCAGCGTGTGGCCGAGCGCTACATTCAGCCGGACAAGTTCGCGGTCGTGATCGTTGGCGACCGCAAAACCATAGAACCCGGGATCGCGGCGCTCAATCTTGGGCCGCTCAAGATCGTCGAGACCGCCGAGGTAATGAAGTAGCAATGCCGCTCGCGCTGACCTTCGATGAATTACTGCGCTACACCAATATGGAGCGCGACAAATGGCGCCGCTGGTTTGCCGATCATGGCGCGGCGCTCGAAGCGCCGGTGCAGCCTGGCGGGCGCCTGCCCACGGTCGGCAAGCTCATCGATCATATTTTCCTGGTCGAGCGACGCCATCTCCAGCGGCTGACATCGCAGCCCCTGTCCGACAACACCGGCCTCACCGGGAATAACGCGCCGCCGTTGTTCGACTACGGGGCGTCCGTCCGTCGTGAGCTCGAGCAGCTGGCCGCCGATTTCGGCGACGACGATGTCGAGACGGTACGAACGATTGAAGTGCGAGAGCAGAAGTGGCAGGTGACGCCGAGAAAGCTGCTCTTCCACATCCTGCTGCACGAGATCCGTCACTGGGCGCAGATTGCGCTCGCGGTACGCCTGGCAGGCTTCCAGCCCCCGGGAGATCACGATCTCTTCTTTAGTACTGCGCTTATCTAGTCACTCACTCGCGTCCGCCTTCGCGCGGAGCGCTATGGCGAGACCTCGCCGGAGCCTTGGCGTAGGCGGGCACTCGTTCGCCGATGACGCATTAGGGCTAGACTTTTTTC
>Ga0308176_10002356_pt1 | contig 11848 bp, 14 predicted proteins | sample PhyCR2_3_FD_203890 | JGI IMG/M metagenome (GOLD analysis project Ga0308176, IMG submission 203890) | Soil microbial communities from UC Gill Tract Community Farm, Albany, California, United States - DLSLS.C.R2 | ecosystem: Environmental > Terrestrial > Soil > Agricultural land | place: USA... | reverse complement strand
GACGCATTCCGCAACTACGCCCGCGCGGGCGAGCGGATGCCCCTCGAGCACGGGCTGCTCGACCGGGCCTACATGCTGCGGCTGACCGCGCCCGAGCTGACGGCGCTGCTCGGCGGCCTGCGCGTGGTCGGAGCGAACCACGGCGGCTCGCAGCACGGCGTCTTCACGTCGCGGCCGGGGACGCTGAGCAACGACTTCTTCGTGAACCTCCTCGACATGCGGACGGAGTGGACGCGCTCGGGCGACGTCTACGAGGGGCGCGACCGCACATCCGGCGAGCTCCTCTGGACGGCGACCGCCGCCGATCTCGTCTTCGGCGCCCACTCGGAGCTGCGCGCGATCGCGGAGGTCTACGCGGCCGACGACGGCGGCGAACGGCACGTCCACGACTTCGTCGCCGCGTGGGCAAAGGTTATGAATCTCGACCGATTCGATTTGCGGTGACCCAAAGGAGGTACAACGTCTCGTATGGAGGCCACTAGCACGACCTACAGCATCGAATGCCCGCACTGCCACAAGCCCTTCGAGGCGAGTGCGGTGCAGGGCAAGGGCCGCATCCGCGGCTTCAAGTGCCCGCACTGCCGGCTGTTCGTTCCCTTCGAGCGCGTGTCGGAGCAGGCGCTCGCGCGCGACCCCGACGCTGCGGCGTAGCGCTAGCTGACGGCGTCTCTGAGCGCCTGCGCTTCCGGCAGGTGCTCGAGCTTCTTCAGCGTGTTGTTCTCGATCTGGCGGATGCGCTCGCGCGTGACGCCGAACGCGCGCCCGACCTCTTCGAGCGTCTGCGGCGGGCCGCCGTGCAGCCCGAAGCGGAGCGCGATCACCTGGCGCTCGCGCTCCGGCAGCGCGCCGAGTGCGCTCTCGATGTCCTCGCGGCGCAGGCTCAGCTGCGCGGTGTCGAAGGGCGACTCCGCCGTCTCGTCCTGCACGAAGTCGCCGAGGCTCGAGTCCTCCTCCTCGCCGATCGGCTTCTCGAGGCTGACCGGGAGCTGCGCCATGCGGAGGATCTCGCGCACCTCCTCCGTCGTCATCTCGAGCTCCTCGGCGATCTCCTCCGGCGACGGCTCGCGGCCGAGGCGCTGCACGAGCTGACGCTCGATGTGCACGACCTTGTTCAGCTTCTCGACCATGTGCACCGGGATGCGGATCGTCCGCGCCTTGTCGGCGATCGCTCTGGTGACCGCCTGGCGGATCCACCAGGTCGCGTAGGTCGAGAACTTGTAGCCCTTGCGATAGTCGAACTTCTCCACGGCGCGGATGAGGCCGAGGCTGCCCTCCTGGATCAGGTCGAGGAAGCTGAGGCCGCGGCCGAGGTAACCCTTCGCGATGCTGACGACGAGGCGGAGGTTCGCCTCGATCATGTGCGTCTTCGCCGACATGTCGCCGCGCTCGATCCGCTTCGCGAGGCTCACTTCCTGATCGGCCGTGAGGAGCGGGACCTTGCCGATCTCCCGGAGGTAGAGGCGGAGCGAGTCGAGGCTGGGCTCGACGGTGAGGTCGAGCTTCGGGACCTGCGGGAGCTTCTCTTCTTCCGGTTGCGGCTGTTGCAGCGGAGGCGTCTTGTGCTGCTCGCCTTCGACGAGCTCGATGCTGTGCTCCGTGAGGAACGTGTAGAAGTCCTCGGCCTGCTCCTTCGAGATCTCGACGTCGTCGAGCGCAGTCGCGATCTCGTCGTAGCTGAGGTACCCCTTCTCCTGGCCTTCCGCGACGAGCTTCTGCAGCTCTTCGACTTCGGGGAGCGCGACGTCGACGGTGAGCACTTGTTCTATGACCTCCAACTGAACTAGTCGTTGCGACGGCAATTGCGAACGAACCAGAACTGCTGAGAGGAGAGCACCCCCACCCGGCCTCCCTTCATGACCCGGCGGATGTTAGTTACGCAGGCCGGGTCCGTAAAGACACATCGCCGACGATTTCGCCGCGGGTATTTTCGATCTGAAGGAGCGGCAGGTCGAGATGCATGAACGCAGCGGCGGCCGGGCGGAGCGCGCGCTGGTCGCCGTCTTCCGCTTTCAGGGCGTAACCGGTGTTCGTCACGAGGTCGACGGCGCAGAGCAGGCCCTCGGCGCCGCCCTTCGCGACGAGTTGCCGGCTTGGGTCGGGGTGCTGCATCAGCAGGACGTCTGCGCCGTCGGCGCCGCCGACGAGGTGCGGCTTCGCGCGCATGGCTTGTGTGATCCGTTGCGCGTGCGGGAGCGTCGGGAGATTCGCGAACGCGAGTGCCATCCGTTCGAGCGGCATCGCGAATGTGACGACGCCGCAGCCGTCGTTGCCGGTTGCGAGCTCCGCCTGGTCGGTCTGGGCGGCTTCGGCGTGCGCTTCCGCACATGCTTGCTGCACCGGATGCTGCGACTCGTGGTAGCCGCGCTTCGGCCAATTGTTGACGTCGCAGAGGGCGAGCATCCCGGCGTGCTTGCCGGAGCAGTTGTTGTAGATCTTGTGCGGCGGCCGGCCCTCCTGGAGGCCGAGCTCGAAGTCGTCCTCCGAGGCGTTGGCTTTCTTCAGGAGGGCTCGTGCGGCGTCGAGCTGCTCCTCGGTCGCGCGGTGCGACGCGCAGGCGATCGCGATGTCCTCTTCTGTCAGGTCGTCTCTCGCCCGGACGAGCGGCAGCGCCTGGAGCGGCTTGCTGCTCGACCGCATGAAGCAGGTGAAGCCGGCGTCGCCCGCCTCCTGCACGACCGCCCCGTCCCGGACGGCAACCGCGTGCACCCGATGCACCGCCTCGAGGATCCCGTTGCGGCGAACTTCGACGATCAGCGGTTCCGGCACGGGCGGAGCCTAGTGACAAACGGGGCCTGGCCCGGGCCAGGCCCCGTTACGGAAACGTCACGAAATCGGCACGGACACGTGCGTCGCGAGCGGGCAGCGTGGAGATCGTCATGGCTCGCCCGTTACGCGACATCGATCCGGGGACGTTCCACCTCACCTGCCACTCGGTCCGCGACACCGCTCTGTTCCGCGACGATCTCGACCGGATCCGTTTCCTGACCGAGCTCGCCGCGGTCAGCGCACGAGAGGGGTGGACGTGCATCGAGTACTGCCTCATGACCACCCACTTCCATCTGATCGTCGGGGTCGACGCCGGCGTCCTGCCGGTCGCCATGCACCAGCTCAACTTCCGCTATGCCGGCGCCTTCAACGCGCGGCATGGCACGCGTGGACACGTGTTGGAGGGCCGGTACAACGCCGGACGCATTGGCTCGGATGCACACACCTTCTTGCTGCGTACCGCTACGTCGCACGCAACCCGGTGGCGGCGAGACTCTCGGCAACTCCGCAGGAATGGCCTTGGAGCAGCTACGCCGCGACCGTCGGCCTGGCCGATCCGATTTCCTTCGTCGATGCGTCGTGTGTGCTCGAGATGTTTCCCGGGCCGCGCGCGTTCGCTGTGGCTCGCCTCCGCGAGTTCGTTGAAGAGTCGTGACGGTTTCGTAACGGGGCCTGGCCCGGGCCTGGCCCCGCTTGTGACGCTTGCGAACGGTCGGGAAATGTCGTATGTTTGAAGAAGATGGCCCAAACGGTCTCCACACCGACGGCCGAGGGTTCGACGGGCGGGCCCGACTACGACGCGCCGGACGTGCTCGTCGTCCGCGAGCCCGAGCAGCTGAAGGCGCTCGGGGACGAGCTGCGCGCGCGGATCCTCGTGATGCTCCGCGGGCGGGCGCAGTCCGTCTCCGAGCTGGCGGCGAAGCTCGAGATGCCGAAAGGCACCGTCGCCCACCACGTCAAGGTGCTCGAGAGCGCCCGCCTCGTGAAGGTCGTCCGCACCCGCAAGGTCCGCGCGCTCACGGAGAAGTACTACGGCCGCACCGGGCGCCTCTTTCTCTACGAGAGCGCCGACGTGAGCGGCTACGAGGACGTGCGCAACATCGTGGCAGCCTCGCTGCGTGTCGCAGCCGAGGAGATCCTGCCGGTCGACGAGGAGGACGCCGCCGCCTGCTCCGGCGTCCTCCGCGTTCGACTCAACGACGCCGACGCCAAGCGGTTCGAGAAGCGGCTGAGCAAGCTGATGGACGAATTCCGCGCCCGCGACACAACGGACGGCACGCCGTACGGCCTCGCGCTCGCGCTCTACCGGAGGGCGCCCGATGCGTAGACCCGGCAGGCCGAGCGGCGCGCTGTGGAGTCACCCCGACTTCATGAAGATGTGGACGGGCCAGTCGATCAGCGAGTTCGGCTCGCAGATCTCCCAGCTCGCGATCCCGCTCCTCGCGGCGGTCAGCCTCCACGCCAGCGCGTTCCAGTTCTCGCTCCTGGGCGTGGTCGGCTTCCTGCCGTTCATCATCTTCGCGCTGCCTGCCGGCGTCTGGGTCGACCGCTTGCGACGCCGTCAGATCCTCATCGTCGGCGACGCGGCACGCGCCGTCCTCCTCGCGCTGATCCCCGTCCTCTGGGCGACGCACACGCTGCGCATGTGGCAGCTGCTCCTCCTCCAGTTCGTGATCGGGATCTTCACCGTGTTCTTCGACGTTGCGTACCAGTCCTACCTGCCGGCGCTGATCGAGCGCGAGCATCTCGTCGACGGCAACTCGAAGCTCCAGCTGACGGTCAGCGTCGCGCAGGTCGCGGGCCCGAGCGCGGCCGGCGGGCTGATCGCCGCGATCACCGCGCCGTACGCGATCCTCGCGGACGCCGTCAGCTTCGTGGTGTCGACGCTCTTCATGGTGACGATGCGCCACCGCGAGACTCCACCGAAACACGATGACGAGACGCCGCGCCCGAAGATGTGGCCTCAGGTCAAGGAGGGCCTGCACTGGGTCGTCGGCCACCGCTGGCTCCGCGCGATCGCCGCCTGCACCGGCTCGTCGAACTTCTTCTCCTCGCTGCTGTTCGCGATCGCCGTGCTCTACATGGTGCGGACGCTGCAGCTCTCGGCCTTCGAGATCGGAGTCGTGTTCGCCGTCGGGAGCGCCGGCTCGATCGCCGGCGCGCTCGTCTCGAACCGCCTGAACACCATCCTCGGCGTCGGACGCACGATCGTCGCGACGTCGATCCTGTTCTCGATCGGCGGTCTCGCCTACCCGCTCGCGCCGAAGTCGTTCCCGCTGCCGCTGCTCATGCTCGGTCAGGCGCTGTTCGGCTTCGGCGGCGTCGCCTACAACATCACGCAGGTCAGTCTCCGGCAGGCGATCACGCCCGAGCGGCTGCAAGGCCGGATGAACGCAGCGATGCGCTGGATCATCTGGGGCACGATCCCGCTCGGCTCGCTCGCCGGCGGGGCGATCGCAACGTGGTGGGGCCTGCGGACAGCGCTGTGGGTCGGCGCGATCGGCGGCCTCGTGCCGTTTCTCCCGGTCGCGCTCACGTCGGTGCGCACGATCCGTGAGATGCCGCGGCCGGTCGACGAGCCGACCCCGTTCGAAGCCGAGCTGCTCGGTGGCCTGGAGCCGGAGCCGTCGCCGCTCGGAGTCGATGCGTAGCGCGCTCTACCGCCACGCCGACTTCCGGCGGCTCTGGGCCGCGCAGACCATCAGCCGCTTCGGTTCCCAGATCTCGCAGCTCGCCCTGCCGCTCGTCGCCGTCATCTCGCTCCACGCCTCCGCGTTCCGCGTCTCGCTGCTCGGCGCGATCGAGATGCTCCCGTTCCTCCTGCTCGCACTACCGGCCGGAGCGTGGGTCGACCGCGTCGCACGCAGGCCAGTGCTGATCGGCGCCGACGTCGGCCGTGCCCTGATGTTCGGCTCGCTGCCGCTCGCGGCCGCGATCGGCACCGTCACCTACGTGCAGCTGTGCGTCGTCGGCTTCGTTGCAGGAACGCTGACCGTCTGCTTCGACGTCTCCTACCAGTCGTACCTTCCGGCGCTCGTCGACCGTGAGCACCTCGTCGACGCGAACGCGAAGCTCGAGCTCAGCAACTCGGGATCGCAGATCGCCGGGCCCGGACTGGCCGGCCTCCTCGTCCAATGGCTCACCGCTCCCTACGCGATCGCCGGTGACGCACTCAGCTTCCTCTGGTCGGCACTCTTCATCGGCCGCATCGCCGCGCGCGAGGAGGTCGACCCGCCGACGGAGCAGCGAAGCCTCACGCGCGAGATCCTCGACGGACTGCGCTACCTCCTCACCGACGGACGCTGGCGCGCGATGGCGACGTTCGTCGGCGTCTTCAATCTCGGCACCGGGATCACCGGCCCGCTGATCCTCGTCTTCGGCGTCCGGCGACTCGGGCTGAGCGCCGGACAGCTCGGGCTCGTCTTCTCGCTCGGGAACGTCGGCTGGCTGCTCGGCGCACTCGTCGCGCGCAGGGTCGCGACGGCGCTTCGCCTCGGCCCCGCACTCTTCGCGTCGGCGCTGCTCGGCGGCCTGCCGTTCTTCGTCATCCCGCTCGCGACGCCGCACGTCGCGATCCCGTTGATCGCCGGCGCGACGGCAATCTCCGCGCTCTCGATCGTCGTCTTCAACATCAACGCGATCAGCCTCTATCAGACCCACGTCCCACCGCGGATGCTCGGCCGGATGAACGCGTCGCGTCGCTGGATCGTCTGGGGGATCATCCCCCTCGGCAGCGTCCTCGGCGGCGCGCTCGCCTCGGCGATCGGACTGCGGACGACCTTGTTCGTCGGCGCGGCGTTCTCGACCGTCGCGTCGGCGGCGCTGCTTGCGAAGCCCATCCTCTCGCTCGCTACCGTGGACGGCGATGCCCGAGTTGCCGGAGATGGAGGCGTGGCGGCGCCAGCTGAATGACCCGGTCAGCGCTGCGCCGATCGCGAAGGCCGGCCCGGCGCACATCGCGACGCTGAAGACGTTCGACCCGCCCCTCGGCGAGCTCGTCGGAAGACAGTTCAAGGGTGTGGAGCGGCGCGGCAAGCGACTCCTCTTCCCCACCGCCGACGGCGAGCTCGTGCTGCTCATCCACTTGATGACGTCGGGACGGCTGAAGATGCTCGCCGCCGGCGACAAGATGCCGAAGCAGCCCGCATTCGCGCTCGAGCTCGTCGGCGGCTCGAAGCTCATCCTCACCGAGAACGCACGCCGCAAGCAGGCCGGCGTCTGGCTCTACACGCCGGAGCAGGCAGCGGCCGAGCTTGCGCACCTCGGCCCCGAAGCACTCGGTCTCGACGTCCGACAAGTCAAGGAGATCGTGCGCGGCGACTCGCGTCGCCTGCACGCGCTGCTGCGTGATCAGAAGCTGATCGCGGGCATCGGCCGCTCCTGGTCGAACGAGATCCTGCACGCGGCGAAGCTGTCGCCGTACGCGCTGAGCACCGAGCTGTCCGACGAGGAGATCGAGCGCCTCGCTGCCGCCCTGAACAGCGAGCTCGCCCGAGGGCTCGAGCTCCGGGAGCGCGGCGCGACCGACGCGAAGACGTACCGAATCCACCACAAGCTCGGGGAGCCCTGCGACGTCTGCGGAACGCCGATCGCACAGGTCGACTTCGAGTCCCACACGATCTACTACTGCAGCACGTGCCAGACGGGCGGCCGGACCCTGAAAGACCGGCGCATGTCACGCCTGCTGCGTTAGGCTCGGCCCCATGGCGGAGACGGTGGCCGATCTGATGGTGAAGGACGTCCTGACGGTCGAGCCGTCCGACACGATCGGCGAAGCGGCAGAGAAGATGCACGCCGCGAACGTCGGTGCGGTCGTCGTCCTCGAGGACATGGTCCGCGTCGTCGGGATCGTGACCGAGCGCGACCTGCTGCGCGCGACGGCGCAGCGCGCACGGCCGGCCGAAGCGCGCGTCCGACAGTGGATGACCATGGATCCCGTGACGATCGAGCCCGAGACGACGATCGAGGACGCCGCGCGGATCATGTTCGACCACAACTTCCGGCATCTGCCGGTGGTCAAGGACGGCCGGGCGCTCGGGATCGTCAGCCTGCGGCTGCTCGCCCGCTGGGCGTTCGAGTCCGTCCAACGCGCGCACTAGGGTCCCGCCCGTGATCCGGTTGTTCCCCGAGCGCGGCGGGTGGCTCGAAGTCGTCTGCGGCCCGATGTTCAGCGGCAAGAGCGAGGAGCTCATCCGCCGCCTGCGGCGCGCCGAGATCGCCGGTCAACGCGCGCTGATCGTCAAGCCGCAGATCGACGACCGGTACGACATCGGTCACGTCGTCTCGCACGCGGGCGCGAGGATGCGCGCGGTCGCGGTGACGCGGCCCCGCGAGATTGCCGGGCTCGCCGACGGCTACGACGTGATCGGGATCGACGAGGTGCAGTTCTTCCCACAGGAGATCGTCGACGTCATCGAGGCACTGGTGGAGTGCGGGACGCGCGTCGTCGCGTCCGGCCTCGACCAGGACTTCCGCGGCTTCCCGTTCGGCTCCATGCCCGACCTGCTTTGCCGGGCCGAGCTCGTCGACAAGCTGCAGGCGGTCTGCCACCGCTGCGGCGGGCCGGCGACGATGACGCAGCGGCTCGTCGACGGCCTCCCCGCCGCTGCCGACGGTGCGACGATCGTCGTCGGTGCGCTCGACTCGTACGAGGCGCGCTGCCGAGCCTGCCACGTCGTCAGCGAGCCGCTGCTGGCGGCCAGCGCTCTGAGCTGACGACCCCCGGGTGCGCCTTGTCGAGCAGGCGGGCGAGCTGTCGTTGCTCGCGCTCGTCGAGCCGATCGAGGTAGAGCTCGCGCACGGTCGCGGATGAGACCGCGCCAGGCGTCGAACTCGGCCGGCGTGAATGGATCGGGCTCGGAAAGATTCCTTGCGGCGGACGGAGGGCTGCGCCTCCAGTCCGGGCCCGGCCGCGACCTCGTCTTCAAGCTCACCGGCGACGACACGGGCGGCGCGCTCGACTACTTCGTCGTCGAGGTCGCGCCGCACGGCGGGCTGTGCTCTCGGGGCGCTTCAAGGTGCGCGTCGGCGACGAGGAGCGCGAGCTCGACCGCGGCGGCTTCGCCTTCCTTCCGTCAGGCCTGCCCCACGCGTTCCTCAATCTGACCGATGAGCCCGCCGAGGTGATCGTCGTGTACACACCCGGCGGCGGCCGTCACTTCTATGCGGAGCTCGGCCCGCTCACGCGCAACGGCGCGCCGGACCCGGCCGACGTCGCCGCATGCTTCACCCGTCACGGCATGGCGCTCATCGGGCCGCCCGGCCGCGGGCTAGTGTCGACGGCTGCGGCGAAAAGCGCGCCGCGTCGGCGACGTGGATCCGCCTGCGAGCGGGTCAACCCTGCGACGGTGCGCCCACGCTCGCGGAGGAGCGGGACGAGCGGCTGCCCCGGCACTCCGTTCGCGCGGCGACGAGCACCCTAGGCAAGACGGACGTGCAGCGTGTCGCCCTCGACGGCGACCGAGCCGCCGAGCGCCTCGATGACGCGGACGGCGACCGCTGCCCGTAGGTCTCGAAGATCCACGCCGAGCACGACCGGCGCGGACGCCGGCGTGATCGGCGAGACGGTCATGTGCGCACCGTCCACGCCGACGGCGACCTCCGGGAGGCCGCCGTGCCGGATCGCGCAGCGCGCCAGCGACGTCACCGCGCGGTCGACCGACTCGAGGTCGGTCTCGATCGTCGTCCCCGTGCCGCTCACCTCGACGCCCTCGAGCCGGTCCTGCGCGTGGCGCGCGAGCTCGAGCGTGTCGACGCTCCGCCGCGCCGGGTCGTAGCGGCCGGACTCGATCCGCGCCGCCACCGACAGCGTGTCGAGCAGCTCCGCCATCTCCGTCGACGCGAGGCCGATCATCTCGACATAGCGATCGGCCGGCGCATCGAGCTCGGCCGTGCGCTCGAGCGTCTTCACGAACCCGTGCACGGTGGCGAGCGGCGTGCGCACGTCGTGGCAGGCGAGGGAGACGAGCTGGGCGAAAGCGTCGTCGTTCACGTCCGTCGGGCACAGTACCCGTGTGGAAGATCTTCAGGCGGCGCCACCGGAAGTCGCGCTCGGCCTTTCGCGCGCGGGCGTCACAGGCGTCCAGAAAGCGGTGCGGATCGGGCGCGGCCGCCACGAGAAGCTGATCGCCGCGACGATCGACTGCACGGTCGACCTGGAGCCCTCGCAGAAGGGCGTGCACATGTCGCGCTTCCCCGAGCTGTTCGAGGAAGCGATCGAGAACGTCGTCGGCGCAGACGTCTTTCTCGTGGAGGATCTCGCGGAGCACGTCGCGACGCACATCGTCGACAGGCAGCGGGCGCTGCTCGCGGAGGTGCAGATCCGCGCCCGGTATCCATACGAGCGGCGGACGCCGGTCACGAATCTCGCGACGCAGGAGCTCGTGACCCTTGTCGGGATCGCCGCCGCTTCGGCACGAGGAGTCCGCCGGGTCGTCGGCGTGGAGGCGATCGGCATCAACGCCTGCCCGTGTGCGCAGGGCCTCGTCCGCGGCAGCGCGGCCGAGCGGCTCCTCGACGCGGGCTTCGACGGAAGCGACGTCGAACGCATCCTCGAGCTCGTCCCGCTCGCGACGCACAACCAGCGCGGGCTCGGCCGGCTCTACGTCGGCACGAAGGAACGCTTGAACGCGGAGCGGCTGGTCGAGCTGGTGGAGGCCTCGATGAGCTCGCCGATCTACGAGCTCCTGAAACGGCCCGACGAGCTCTTCGTCGTCGAGCACGCGCATTTGCAGCCGCGGTTCGTCGAGGACTCGGTGCGCGTTGCGCTCAAGAGCGTCCTCGACGACTTCCCCGCGCTCGACGACGGGGACTTCGTGCTCTCACGGCAGGTGAACTTCGAGACGATTCACGCCCACGAGGTGATCGCCGAGCGCTACGGGACCGTCGGTGAGCTGCGCGCGGAGCTCCACGGCGGCGACCACGGGCCGCTGAAGCACACCGAGCTCAGGGACTGGCTGCGGGCTTAGAGAACCGCGCCTCTTCGCCGCGCACGAGCCGCTTGATGTTCGCCCGGTGCAGGACGAGAACGCCGACCCCGGCCGCGCCGGCGAACACCGTCACCGGCCAGGGGTAGCCGACGAGCCAGCTCCACAGGGGCAGCGTCAGCGCTGACGTGATCGACGCGAGCGAGGCATAGCGGGTGAGACCGAACACGAGGAGCCACACGCCGGCGCCGATTCCGCCGACGATCGGGGCGAGCCCGAGGAAGGAGCCGCCCGCCGTCGCGACCATCTTCCCGCCCTTCTGGAACTTCAGGAAGAGCGGGCGCCAGTGGCCGAGCATCGCCGCAGCGCCCGTCAGCGCCCCCGCATCATGGCCGGCGACCTTCGTCGCGACGAACACGGGCACGAACCCCTTCACCGTGTCGAGGAACACCGCCGGCAGACCGAGCCTGCGACCGTGGACACGCCACACGTTTGTCGCGCCGACGTTGCCGCTGCCCTGGGTGCGGATGTCCTCGTGCCGGAACGCGCGCACGAGCCAGTACCCCCACGTGATCGAGCCGCTGAGGTAGCCGATGACGACGAACAGGGTCGTCAGCATGAATGTGCCTTACGTCGTCGGGATTCCGTACTGATCGACCCAACCGTTGACGACGTCCCAGTCGAGGTTGTCGAAGAACGCGTCGATGTAGGCCGCGCGGTCGGTCTGGTAATCGAGGAAGTACGCGTGCTCGTACACGTCGAGTGCGACGAGCGGCGTCGCGTTCCAGACCGGGAAAGTGTTCTGGGCGTCGCCGACGTAGTTGAAGACACGCCCCTCGTCCCAGTCGTAGGCCGTCCACGCCCAGCCGCGGCCGGCCATCCCGGTCGCCTTGAGGTCGGCACGCCACGCGTCGACGGACCCGAAGTCGCGCTTGACGAGCGCGCCGAACGCCCCGCTGGGAGCGCCGCCGCCTCCGCCGAGATGCGCGAAGTAGAGCTCGTGGTTCTTGATGCCGCCGATCGCGAACGTGAGATCGACCTTGAGCGCGCGGAGGTCGCTGTAGACCTGGTTCGCAGCGGCGAGATCGACCTCGGCGAGCTTGCCGAGGATCTCGTTCCGCTTATTGACGTAACCCTGGTAGAGCTTGTAGTGCGCC
>Ga0308176_10002355_pt1 | contig 11854 bp, 11 predicted proteins | sample PhyCR2_3_FD_203890 | JGI IMG/M metagenome (GOLD analysis project Ga0308176, IMG submission 203890) | Soil microbial communities from UC Gill Tract Community Farm, Albany, California, United States - DLSLS.C.R2 | ecosystem: Environmental > Terrestrial > Soil > Agricultural land | place: USA... | reverse complement strand
GTGGCTCGGGCGGGGGCCCGCAGCCACTCCGCCGAGGCGCTCATCGGCCTGTTGAGCTGAGCGGCCGGGCGGGCGTCGTACGCCGCGACACGCCGCCGCGGGCGGCGCGCCGCCCGGACTGTCGGTGGTGGCTGGCAGCGTCCGGGACATGACGACACGAATCGACTGCGACAGCTGCGTGGTGCGTGGACTTGCCTGCCACGACTGCGTGGTGACCGTGCTGCTCGGGCCGCCGCCCGAGCTGACCTTCGACGACGACGAGCGCCGCGCGCTGGGCGTCCTGGCCGACGGGGGCCTCGTGCCTCCGCTCCGGCTCGTGCAGCCCGTGCCCGGCATCGAGATCGAGTCGGCGTGACCAGAGTGACTGATGTGACGCTTCCCCCGAATTGACCATCAGCGTGGCAAGAAACACCCCGAAACTTGGGGATGAAAGTTTGATGCTGGCGCTCCAGCCCCACTAGTGTGAGCCGCTCAGGTGTCCGTGAACGTGGATCAGACCGGATCCACGCGGGCACCGCGTCGAGTCTCGGGCCGTCTCGGAGGCCTGGGAACCGGGGAACCAACCCATCTGGGGTGAATCTCCCGCAAGGCGGTGGCACAGCCAGTGTCACCGAGGAGCGGGCGTAGGGCCTGTCGTGCCCGAACCCGTCAGCTCACCCGGTAGGCGTACGACACGCAAGGGAGACCGCCCGCTCGTGCTGAACGGTCGGAAGCGAATCATGGCGCGCCCCATCGGCGCCGCACTGTCCGGACTGGCTCTCGCCGCGGTCGTCGGGGTCATCCCCTCGTCGCCCGCGCAGGCCGAACCGAACATCGATGACGTGAAGTCTCGGGTCGACACGCTGTACCACCAGGCCGAGCAGGCCTCGGAGCGGTACAACGACGCGAAGCTCGAGCTCAAGGAGCTGCGCCACGACATGGCCTCCCTGAAGGCCGACCAACGGCGCCAGGACGACCGCCTCGGCGCCGTCCAGGAAGAGGTCAAGGACTCGATCGTCCGCCAGTACGAGGGGCAGAGCCTCTCCGCGGTGGGCCAGGTCGTCGTCTCCAACGACCCGAAGGCCTTCCTCTCCAAGCTCTCGACGATGTCGGCCTTCGACGACCTCCAGGGCGAGCTGTTCTCCAACTACTCCACGGAGCTCAAGGCGCTCGACATCCGGCGCGAGGCCACGGAGAAGCGTGCGGCCGAGGTCGCGGCGACGCAGAAGAAGCTCGCCGACGAGAAGGCGACGATCGACCACAAGCTCGCCGAGGCCAAGGACCTGCTCGGCACGCTCGAGGCCAAGCAGCGCGAGGCGCTCACCTCACGCAGCAGCACCACCCGGACCCCCACGGTCGCCGCCTCGGGCAACGCCGCCGCGGCCGTCGACTTCGCGATGGCGCAGGTCGGTGACGCCTACGTCTACGGCGCGGCCGGTCCCGACGCCTGGGACTGCTCGGGCCTGACGATGATGGCCTGGGCCCAGGCCGGCGTCGCCCTGCCGCACTCGTCCAGCGCCCAGTACAGCTCCGGCCCGCACATCGCGGAGTCCGAGCTGATGCCGGGTGACCTGGTCTTCTACTACCAGCCGATCAGCCACGTCGGCATGTACATCGGCAACGGCATGATCGTGAACGCCGAGAACCCCAGCGCCGGTGTGAAGGTCACCAGCCTGCACGCGATGCCGTACGTCGGTGCGGTCCGTCCTGGCTGACCCCACTCGCGCGAAGGCCGGTCGCCCCCTCTGGTGGGTGACCGGCCTTTCGCTGTCCCTGCTCCTGGTCGCCGGGCTGATCGCCTGGGCCGTGGTCGGTCGCGACCCCTACGTCGCCAGCCCGGCGAAGCAGCCCGCCCGCCAGGTCGAGCCGTCCCTGGCCGCCGCCGCGCTGCACGACCTCGAGGACGCGGTCGTCGACGGTGACACCGGCGCCGCCCGCGCGCTCGCCCCGTCCGGCGACCCCGACGCCGCCGGACTGCTGGCCGGGGTGGTCGGCAACGCCGAGGCCCTGCACGTGCGCGACTTCTCGCTGCGCTACGTCGACGAGGAGGGCGGGGTCGCCCCGGACGGCTCGTGGGCCGCAGCGGTGGACGCCACCTGGCGGTTCGCGGGCTTCGACGCCGAGCCCGCCCGGGCCGAGGTGACCGTCCGGTTCGTGGCCCGGGATGGCCGGGTCGGGGTGGCCGGGTTCGGTGGCGGCGGCCGGCGCGCCCCGCTGTGGCTGGCCGACCGGCTCGAGGTGCGTCGTACGCCCTCGACGCTGGTGATGGTCGACGGACCGGCCCGCGAGGCCGACGACTACGCCCGGCGTGCCCGCGCCGCGGTCCCCGTCGTACGCCGGGTGCTGCCGGACTGGCGCGCGGGACTGGTCGTCGAGGTCCCCGCCTCCGCCCATGAGCTCGACGCCACCTTGGACGCCGAACCGGGGGAGTACGCCAACATCGCCGCGGTCACCTCGACGGTGGACGGCTCGCTGGCGCCCGGCTCGCCGGTGCACATCTTCGTCAACCCCGACGTCTTCGACGCGCTGCGCCCCCAGGGGGCCCAGGTCGTGATGAGCCATGAGGCCGTCCACGTCGCCACCGGGGCCGCCACCAGCAACCTGCCGCTGTGGCTGCTGGAGGGCTTCGCCGACTACGTCGCCCTGCGCGACGTCGACCTGCCGCTGGCCACCACCGCGGGGCAGATCGCCCGCCAGGTCCGCCGGAACGGTCCGCCGCCGCGGCTCCCGGGGGCCGCGGAGTTCGACACGACGACCACCCACCTCGGGGCGACCTACGAGAGCGCATGGTTCGCGTGCCGGCTCCTGGCCCGGACCGGTGGCGAGGCGGCGCTGGTGCGGCTCTACGAGCGGGTCGACCACGGGGCCTCGCTGGGGCCGGCGCTGAGGTCCTCGTTCGGCCTCACCGTGGGGCAGCTGACCCAGCGGTGGCGGCAGGGGCTGTCAGACTTGGCATCGTGACCCACGACGACCGGAGGACGTCCCTCGCCGTCCTCCTCGTCGGCGCGGTCGCGTTCGTGGTGCTGGCCGTCTGGCTGGTGCCCTGGAACCCCGTCCCCGGCGGCACCCCCGGCCCGGCGGCGGCGCGTTCGGTGTTCACCGCCGAGCAGGTCAGCAAGGCCGAGGAGTTCGCCACCTGGGCGCGGGTGTGGAGCTGGAGCTCGCTCGCGGTGTCGCTGCTGGTGGCGTGCTGGTTCGGCTTCACCCGCCACGGGGCCCGGCTGGTGGAGCGGATGCGGGGCCCGTGGTGGTGGCGGGTCGTGCTCGCGGTGGCCGCGCTCGTGCTGATCGGGCGGGTCGCGACCCTGCCGTTCGCGGTGATGATGCACCGACACCTGCTGGACTTCGGCCTGACCCGGCAGGGCTGGGGCGGCTTCGCCGCCGACCTGCTGCGCAGCGAGCTGGTCACGATCCTGACGACGTCCGTGGGACTGGTGCTGCTGATCGGCTGCGCCCGGCGCTGGCCCCGCGCCTGGCCGGCGGTGGCCGGCGGGCTGCTGGCCTGCCTGGTGCTGGTCGGGTCGTTCGTCTACCCGCTCGTGGTGGAGCCGCTCTTCAACGACTTCACGCCGCTGCCGGACGGGGCGCTGCGCAGCCAGATCCTGCGGCTCGCGGACCGGGAGGGCGTGCACGTCGACGACGTGCTCGTGGCCGACGCGTCACGGCGTACGACGACGCTGAACGCCTACGTCTCCGGCTTCGGCAGCACCCGCCGGGTCGTCCTGTACGACAACCTGGTCCACGACCTGCCGGACGACCAGGCCCTCTCGGTCGTGGCGCACGAGCTCGCGCACGCGCGCCACGACGACGTCGTCATCGGCTCGGTGCTCGGCGCCTCCGCGGCCCTGCTGGGCGTCGGCCTGCTGGGTCTGGCGGTGGACGCGCTCGGCCGGCGTCGGCACATGGGGGACCCGGCGCTGGTGCCGCTGGTGCTGGCCCTGCTGGCGGTCGGCACGCTCCTGGCGAGCCCCGTCGAGAACGCCGTGAGCCGACACATCGAGACCCGGGCCGACGTCGACGCGCTGCGGGCGACCCACGACCCCGACGCCTTCATCCGGATGCAGCGCGAGCTGTCGGTGCGCGCGCTCTCGGACCCGACGCCCCCGGCGTGGTCGCAGTTCTGGTTCGGCAGTCACCCGACAGCCCTCACCCGGGTCGCGATCGCGCGGACGTTGTACGAGACGGTGCCGTCGCTCCACCGGGAGGTCCCGAAGGATCCGGTGGCGGCTCAGCCGTAGAGCGCCGCCACCTCGTCGCGCAACTCGCGCATGACGACGTTCCGCTTGAGCTTGAGGCTCGGCGTCAGCTGGCCGCCCTCCTCGGTCCACTCGTCGGGGAGGATCGTGAACTTGCGGATCGACTCGGCCTTGGAGACGGCCTTGTTGGCCTCCTCGACCGCGGCCTGCACCTCGGCCCGGAGGTCCGGGTCGTCGAGGTTGTCGGCGACGTCGGCGCTCTTGCCGTGCGCCTCGGCCCAGGCCGGGAACGACTCCCGGTCGATGGTCACGAGCGCCGCGATGAACGGCTGGCCGTCGCCGACGACCATGCACTGGTCGACGAGGGCGTGCGCGCGGAGCCGGTCCTCCAGGACCGCGGGGGCGACGTTCTTGCCGCCGGCCGTCACCAGGATCTCCTTCTTGCGCCCGGTGATCCGCACGAAGCCCTCGTCGTCGACCTCTCCGACGTCGCCGGTGTGGAACCAGCCGTCCCGCTGCAGGCTCTCGCGGGTGGCCTCCTCGTTGCCCCAGTAGCCCGCGAACACCTGTCCGCCCCTGAAGAGCAGCTCGCCGTCGTCGGCGACCCGGACGGCGGTGCCCGGGAACGGGCGGCCGACGGTGCCGATCTTCGTCGCGTCGGGCAGGTTCGCGGTCAACGCGGCGGTGGTCTCGGTCAGCCCGTAGCCCTCCAGGACCGTCAGCCCGATGCCCCGGTAGAAGTGGCCGAGCCGGTCGCCGAGCGGGGCGCCCCCGGACACGGCGTACTCACACCGGCCGCCGAGGGCGTCGCGCAGCTTGGCGTAGACCAGCCGGGAGAACACCGCGTGCCGGGCGCGCACTGCCAGGGACGGCCGGCCCCGGTCGAGGCCGCGGGACCAGGCGATGGCGGTCTCGGCGGCGTGCTCGAAGATCTTGCCGCGGCCGTCGGCGGTCGCCTTCTGGGAGGCGGTGTTGAAGACCTTCTCGAAGACACGCGGCACCGCCAGGATGAACGTCGGCTTGAACTCCTGGAGGTCCGCCAGCAGGTTCCTGATGTCGGCGCTGTGGCCGAGGCGGGTCCGTGACTTCACCGCGCCCACCTGGATGATCCGGGCGAACACGTGGGCGAGCGGCAGGAACAGCAGCGTGGAGGCGCCCTCGGTGGTGAACAGCCGGCCCAGCTCCTCGGCGGCGACGCCGAGCTCGAACATGAAGTTCCCGTGCGTGAGCATGCAGCCCTTGGGCCGCCCGGTGGTGCCGGAGGTGTAGATCAGGGTCGCGAGGTCCAGCGGGGTCGCGGAGCGGCGACGCTCCTCCAGCACCTCGTCGGAGATGTCCTCCCCGAGCCGGCGGAGCACGTCGACGGCGTTGTCGGTGATGGACCAGACGTGGTTGAGGTGCTCGAGCCGGGCGCGGGCCCCGGCGACGCGCGCGACGTGGTCGGCGGTCTCGGCCACGACCGCGCGGGCGCCGGAGTCCTCGAGGATCCAGGCGATCTGCTCCGCCGAGGAGGTCTCGTAGATCGGCACGGTGACGGCGCCGGCGAACCAGATCGCGTAGTCGACCAGCGTCCACTCGTAGCGGGTCTTGGAGATCAGGGCGACCCGGTCGCCCGCCTCGACACCGGAGGCGATCAGGCCCTTGGCGACAGCGCTCACCTCGGCGAGGAAGGCGGCGGAGGTGACGTCCTCCCAGCCCTCGGCGGTGTGGCGGCTGAAGGCCACCGAGTCGGGCGCCTCGTGGGCGTTGGTCACCACGTCGTCGGTGAGGTTGCCCGTGGCCGGGACCTCGATCGTCAAGGGCGTGGAGAACTCACGCACGGTGCCTCCTCGGGGCGGTTCCTGAGAGGGGCCGCCACAGGCCGACGGCACGACTGCTGCACTCAGGAACGAGGGTCAACGAGGGAGGTTACCGCTGCCGGACGGACTCTCCGCATCGGGTACGCTCGCTGCCCGACGCGACCACGCAGCCAGGCACGGGCCCCGTGCGGGACCGACGAACAGGCCCATCAACCAGCGGAGGAGTCCCATGGCCGAGCAGACGACGTCCTCGATCGAGATCGAGGCCGCCCCCGCTGACGTCATGGCCGTCATCGCGGACTTCGAGGCGTACCCGCAGTGGGCCAAGGGAGTCCGGACCGCGGACGTGGTGTCCTCCTTCGAGAGCGGTGTGGCCAGGGGCCGGGCCGAGAAGGTGTTCTTCGAGCTCGACGTCTCGCCCATCAAGGACGAGTACACCCTCGCCTACGTGTGGGACGCCGACCGTGCGGTCACCTGGACCCTGGTGGAGGGCAAGATGCTGCGGGCGCTCGACGGCGCCTACATCCTGCGTGAGCGCGCCAGCGGCCTCACCGAGGTGACGTACCGGCTCGCGCTGGACGTCTCCATCCCGCTGATCGGCATGCTCAAGCGCAAGGGCGAGAAGATCCTGATCGACACCGCGCTCAAGGGCCTGAAGAAGCGCGTCGAGACGCTCGCCTGAGGCGGGCAGCGACCGGCTCACCGTGCGGATCCTCCTCTTCACCGGCAAGGGCGGCGTCGGCAAGTCGACCGTCGCGGCCGGCACCGCCGCGCTCGCCGCGGACGAGGGGCAGCGCACCCTCGTGCTCTCCACCGACCCGGCGCACTCCCTGGCCGACGCGTTCGGGGCCGACGTGGGCCCCGAGCCGACCCGCGTGGCGGACCGGCTGTTCGTGCAGCAGGTCGACGCCCAGCTGCGCTTCGAGCAGTCGTGGTCGGAGATCCAGCGCTACCTGCTCTCGGTCCTCGACGTCGCGGGTGTCGACCCGCTGGCCGCCGAGGAGCTGACCGTGATCCCCGGCGCCGAGGAGGTGCTGGCGCTGCTCGAGCTGCGGCTGCACGCGCTGTCCGGGGCGTGGGACGTGATCGTCGTGGACTGCGCGCCGACGGCCGAGACCCTGCGGCTGCTCGCGCTCCCCGAGGCGCTCGGGTGGTACATGCACCGGGTGCTGCCGGTCGAGCGCCGGGTGGTGAAGGCGCTCAAGCCGGTGCTGACCCGGGCCGCCGGCGTACCGATGCCGGGCGACAGCGTCTTCGACGCGGTCGAGCGGCTGCACGCCGAGCTCGACGAGGTGCAGGCCCTGCTCTCCGGCCCCGGCGCCAGCGTCCGGCTGGTCCTCACCCCCGAGAACGTGGTGCTGGCCGAGGCGCGCCGGTCCTACACCACCCTGTCGCTGTACGGCTACCGCGTGGACGGGGTCGTGGCCAACCGGGTCTTCCCGGCCGGGGGCGGGGACGACTGGCGCGCCGGCTGGGTGACCGCTCAGGACCAGGTGCTGGTCGAGGCCGCCCAGTCCTTCGCCGGCCTCCCGATCTGGCGCTCGGTCTACCGCACCGGCGAGCCGGTCGGGGTCGAGACGCTCACCGAGCTCGCCCGCGACCTGTACGACGGCCACGACCCGCTCGCCGCGCCCGGCGGTGACGGCCCGTTCCGGGTGACGAGGAACAGCCGCGGCGCGGTCCTCGGGCTGGCCCTGCCCAACGTGACGCGCGCCGAGGTCGATCTCGCCAGGCACGGCGACGACCTCGTCGTGACCGTCGGGTCGTATCGTCGTCTCCTCACCCTGCCCGCAGGCCTCTCGCGGCACCGGATCGCCGGCGCCCGGGTGGACGGTGGCGAGCTGCAGGTGAGGTTCGAGGCGAACGGATCAGGAGCAGTGACGTGAGCGAGCCAGGGGATCCCGGCGACCGGGAGCACGTGGGCAGCGTGTCCGAGGAGGCGCTGAAGCTGTTCGGCGCGCTCACGGACTGGGCCCGCGACCACGGCTCCGACCTGGGGCAGGGGCTCAGCGGGCTCGCGGACCACGCGGCCGCGTCGGCGCGCGAGGTCGACGAGCACATCGCGACCGGCGCACCCGAGTGCACGTACTGCCCGATCTGCCGCGTGGTGCACGTCGTACGCCAGACGAGCCCGGAGGTGCGTGCCCATCTGGCGGTCGCGACCTCCTCGTTGCTGCAGGCGGCGGCCGGGATCGTGGCGGCGGCCGCGCCGGACGACGCCCGCGGCCGGGCGGCTGGGGTCGAGCGGATCGACCTGGACGACGACATCGACGGGGCCTGGCCCGAGGAGGACGACGAATGACGCTGGCCTGTGGGATCGACGTGGGCGGTACCAAGATCGCCGGAGGCGTGGTCGCCGAGGACGGCACGATCCTCGAGGAGCTCCGGGTCGAGTCGCCCGCTGCCGACGCGGAGGCGATGGAGGCCGCGATCGCCGGCCTGGTCGCCCAGCTCGCGTCCCGGCACCCGATCGAGGCGGTCGGGGTCGGCGCCGCCGGCTACATCGACAAGGACCGGGCCGTGGTGCTGTTCGCGCCCAACCTCGCCTGGCGCAACGTGGACCTCAGGGCCGACCTCGAGAAGCGGGTCAGCCTCCCGGTCGTGATCGAGAACGACGCCAACGCCGCCGCGTGGGGCGAGTTCCGCTTCGGCGCCGGTCACGACATCGACGACCTGCTGCTGGTCACGGTCGGCACCGGGGTAGGCGGCGGACTGGTGCTGGACGGCGCGCTCTATCGCGGCGCCTTCGGCGTCGGCGCCGAGATCGGGCACATGCGGGTGGTCCCCGACGGCATCCTCTGCGGCTGCGGCAAGCACGGCTGCTTCGAGCAGTACGCCAGTGGCTCGGCGCTGGTCCGGGAGGTCCGCGCCGCGGCCGGCCGCGGCTCGGTGCCGGCGCAGGACCTGCTCGCGCGCGCCGGCGGCGACCCGCACCGGATCACCGGCCCGCTGGTGACCGAGGCCGCCCGGGACGGCGACCAGTTCGCCATCGAGCAGCTCGCGGCGCTCGGCACCTGGCTGGGTGAGGGCATCGCCTCGCTGACCGAGATCCTGGACCCGGCGGTCGTGGTCGTCGGCGGTGGCGTGAGCGAGGCCGACGAGCTGCTGCTCGACCCGGTCCGCGCCGCGTTCGCCGGCCAGATGACCGACCGGGACTTCCGCCCCCGCCTCGAGATCCGCAAGGCGAGGCTCGGCAACCGCGCCGGTCTCATCGGCGCCGCAGACCTGTCGCGGAGCTAGCGGTGCCGCTCTTCATCGGGGTGGACGTCGGGGGCACCAAGGTGCTCGCCGCCGCCGTGTCCACCTCCGGGCGCCTGGTGCGCACCGCCCGCCGCTCGACGCCGGGCCGGAGCGTGGACGCCTCGGTGGTGGAGGACGCCCTCACCGAGGCCGTGCGCGACGTGGCACGGGGGCGGCGCGTCGACGGGGTGGGCATCGCGGCGGCCGGCTTCGTGGACGCCGCGGGGGAGCGGGTGATGTTCGCGCCGCACCTGCCGTTCCGGGGCGAGGAGGTCCGGGCCCGGCTCATGGAGCGCTGGGCCACCACGGTCGTGCTGGACAACGACGCCAACTGCACGGCCCGGGCCGAGTGCACGTACGGCGCCGCCCGGGGTGCGAGCGACGTCATCGTCGTCACGCTCGGCACCGGTATCGGGGGTGCGGTCGTCATCGACGGCCAGGTGCACCGCGGCAGCAACGGGATGGCCGGCGAGTTCGGCCACATGCAGGTGGTGCCGGACGGGTTGCCCTGCGAGTGCGGCGGCCGCGGCTGCTGGGAGCAGTACTCGAGCGGCAACGCGCTGGCGCGGTTCGCGCGAACCCGGCTCGAGGGATCCACGATGCTGCGCGAGCTCTGTCAGGGCGACCCCGACCAGCTGACCGGTCCGATGGTCACCACCGCCGCCGAGGCCGGGGACGCATCGGCGCTGGAGGCGTTCGTCTCCGTCGGCAGCTGGCTGGGCGTCGGACTGGCCAACCTGGTCGCGGCGTTCGACCCCGACGTCGTCGTCGTCGGCGGCGGCGTCTCGGCGGCCGGGGACCTGCTCCTCGACCCGGCGCGGGTCGCGCTGGGCGAGTCGCTCGTGGGGGCCGGACACCGGGTCGTCCCGCCGGTGCTCATGGCCACGCTGGGCCCCGAGGCCGGTGCCGTCGGCGCCGCCGACCTCGCCCGCACCCGGGTGCGGGGCGAGGGGCGCTGGGTCAGGAGCGGCGGTACTCGGGGACGAGCTCGACGGCGAGCTGCTCGAGGAACAGCCCCACATCGGTGACGATGCCGCGAGCCTGCGAGGAGCCGCGGTCGGCCAGCTTGGTGACCGTCGCCGGGTTGATGTCCACGCACACGAGCGGGATCGAGGCGGGCAGGATGTTGCCCGTCGCCACCGAGTGCAGCATCGTCGCGACCATCAGGCAGAAGCCGACGTCGGTGAGGTGCGCCCGCATCGCGCGCTGGCCCTCGAGGACGTCGGTGTGCACGTCGGGGAGGGGCCCGTCGTCGCGCACCGAGCCGACCAGCACGAACTCCTTGTCGTGCGTGACCAGCGCGTGCATGATCCCGCCGGTGAGCACGCCGGACTCGACCGCCGCGCGGATCGAGCCCTCCTTGCGGATGGTGTTCAGGGCCCGGATGTGGTGCTCGTGGCCGTGCTCGACGCCGCTGCCCATCGCCAGGTCCACGCCCAGGCTGGTGCCGTAGAGCGAGGCCTCGATGTCGTGGGTCGCCAGCGCGTTGCCGGCGAACAGGACGTCGACGAAGCCGGCGTTCACCATCGCGACCATGGCGGGTGCGGCGCCGGTGTGCACGACTCCGGGGCCGCCGACCCAGAGCACCTTCCTGCCCGCTGCCTTGGCCTCCCGCATGCCGGCGGCGACCTGGCGGACCAGCACGGCCTGCGGCTTCTCCGAGGAGACGTCGGACTCCATGAAGCCGAAGCTCCCGGCGGTCCGGTCCGGCTTGGGGATGCTCACCTGCACGCCGGCGGCACCGCACACGACGAGCATGCCGGCCCGTACGTCGGACATCGGCAGCGTGTAGACCCGGCTCGGTTTGCCATGGGGATCGCGCTCGAGGATGAGCCCGCAGTCCATCTCGGGGTTGCCGACGTTGAGCCAGCGGCCGTCGACGCGGACCCGGGTCTCGAGGTTGGTGGTGGAGTAGAACCCGTCCGGGAAGACCCCGTCCGTGACGGTGGCGGCGACGTCGGCCTCGCCGGGGTGGACCATGTTGACCCCGCGGGTCTGCAGTCGCATCAGGAGCCGCTGCAGGGCCTCGTCGTCGTCCGCGGTGACCGTGATGACGGCGTGCGAGGTGTCGTCGGTCTCGCGGCCCACGTCGAACTGGTCGATCGTGTAGTCGCCGCTGTACTCACGGATGTCGTCGAGGACCCGCGACAGGATGCCGTGGTCCATCAGGTGGCCGCTGATCTCGACAGTCTCGCTCTCACTCACGGGGGGAGCCTATCCACACGGGCTGGCCCGCCCTAAAGGCGCGCGCCGTCGTCGCCGGGGTCGCGCGGGCCACGCGGCATCTGCACCACGAGGTAGACGAACCCGCCGACGAAGGCGGCCACGAGCAGGTAGCCCAGCCAGGCCGGGAAGTGGATGCCGAGCAGCAGCGCGACGAGCATGACGGTGGGCGCCCCGAACACCCCGGTCCAGGCGGCGAAGCGGTCCGGGGTCAGGTGCGGCAGCGGGGGAGGAGGCGGGGGGACGTAGCGGTCCTCGTCCTGGGCAGGCTCGTCGGTCTGGTCGCGGTCCGGGACCGGTTCGGGGACGGGCTCGGGGAGCTCCTCGGGGCCGATCTCGGCGCGGTCCCCGTAGTTCTCGACGATCGAGCGCCAGGCGTCGTCCTCGCTGTCGGGCTGCACGCGTCGAGGGTAACCG
>Ga0308176_10002353_pt1 | contig 11857 bp, 8 predicted proteins | sample PhyCR2_3_FD_203890 | JGI IMG/M metagenome (GOLD analysis project Ga0308176, IMG submission 203890) | Soil microbial communities from UC Gill Tract Community Farm, Albany, California, United States - DLSLS.C.R2 | ecosystem: Environmental > Terrestrial > Soil > Agricultural land | place: USA... | reverse complement strand
GAGCGGATCCTGCGCGACGGCCGCCCGGACCTCGACGGAGCCGCACGCGCGCTCGTCCATGCGGCGAACCGCGCGGGCGGCGAGGACAACATCACCGCGATCCTGTTCGAGCTCGTCGAGGGCGAGTCGCCGGGCGAGCCCGACGAGCGGACGCGCGAGTACACGGTGCAGCACGACGACGAGGACACGCTGCATCCCGAGGACGGCGTGCTGCCACCGCCGCCGCGAGACGAAGCCGAGCCGGTCCCGGCCGTCGACACGATGGTGGTGCCGGCGGAGGAGATCGACGCGGCGATGGCCGCGGAGGCCGGCGAGGCGCCGCAGGCGGGCATCGGCAGGCGACTTCTGGCGCTCCTCGTGATCGCCGCGCTGATCGCCGTGATCGTCGCGCTCGTCCTGTGGGGGCTCGCGCGCTGACGATTTCCTATCGCAATCGGGAGCTGATCTATCTCGCCGTCGTCGGCGTCCTGACCGGCATCGGCTTCGCATCCGTCTACATCGCGCGGCAGTCGGAGGTCAGCTGGGGCTCGCTCGGGTACGCGATCTTCTTCTTCGCGCTCTACGTCGCCGCGCACCTCGTCGCGCGCTACACCGTTCCCCAGGCCGACCCCTACCTGCTGCCGATGGCAGGGCTGCTGGCGGCGGTCGGCGTCACCGAGATCTACCGGCTCGGCGCGAGCGACGCGTTCAAGCAGGGGCTCTGGATCGTGATCGGCGTCGCCCTCTTCGCGCTCGCGCTCCTTCGCCTGCGACGCGACTACCGCGTGCTCGAGCAGCTGAAGTACGTGTTCGGCGTCAGCGCGATCGTGCTGCTCTTCCTGCCGCGCGTGCCCGGGCTCGGCACGACGGTGAACGGCGCACGGCTCTGGGTTCACGTCGGCTCGTTCCAGTTCCAGCCGGGCGAGTTCTCGAAGATCTTCCTGATCGTGTTTCTCGCCGGATATCTGCGCGAGAAGCGCGAGTCGCTTGCGCAGGCGCGTCCGAAGGACGTCGGGCCGCTGCTCGTGATCTGGGGCGCCTGCATGCTGGTGCTCGCGTCGTCGAACGACCTCGGCTCGGGGCTCCTCTACTTCGGGATCTTCCTGGCGATGCTGTACGTGGCGACCGGCCGGCTCTCGTTCGTCGTCGTGGGCATCATCCTCTTCGTCGTCGGCGGCGGCGTCGCGTACGAGAAGATCGCGCACGTTCACGAGCGCGTGACGATCTGGCTGCACCCCTGGACGACCGACAAGGTTTTCTGCCCGCAGACCGGCGGGCTCGCACTTCGTCAGGACTGCCAGAGCTACCAGCTCGTGAAGTCGCTCTACTCGATCGCGAACGGCGGCTTCGGCGGCGCCGGGCTCGGCAAGGGCACGTTCACGACCACGGACGGCCGCCAGCTGATTCCCTTCGTGAACAGCGACTTCATCTACTCGGCGCTCGCGCAGGAGCTCGGGCTCGTCGGCGCGGCCGCGCTGCTCCTCGTGTTCATGCTGTTCGTCGCGCGGGGAATGAAGGTGGCCCTGCAGGCGGACGACGGGTTCTCGAAGCTGCTCGCCGCTGGGCTAACCTTCGGGTTCGCCCTGCAGACGTTCATCATCGTCGGCGGCGTTCTGCGCATCATCCCGCTGACCGGCATCACGCTCCCGTTCGTGTCCTACGGCGGCTCGTCGGTGGTGGCCAACTTCCTGCTGCTGGCCGGGCTGCTGCTCGTCTCCAACCGCGCCAACTCCTCCTGAGCCCATGAACAAGCAGATCTCCGCCGTCTCGCTCGCCGCGCTCATCCTGCTCGCATCGCTGATCGTGGCGACGACGTACTGGCAGGCGTGGGATGCGCCGAGCCTCGCCGCGAAACAGGACAACGCGATCCAGCGGGTCGCGCAGTTCCGCATCAAGCGCGGGCTGATCTACGCGTCGGACGGAAAGACCGCGCTGGCGGCGAACGTGAGGCGCAAGCAGGGTGGCCAGACGCTGTACTTCCGACGCTACCCCACGCACGGCCTCGCCTCGCAGACGGTCGGCTACTCGACGCAGGGCCGCTCGCGGGCGGGTCTCGAACGTTCCGAGAACGCGTACCTGACGGCCTCGAACGCGAATCTCGGGACGATCTTCGACAAGCTCGGCGACAAGTTGAGGGGCACGACCGTGACCGGCAACAACGTGATCCTCAACCTGCACGTGAAGGCGCAGAAGATCGCCGAGACGGCGCTGCGCGGCAAGTGCGGCGCCGCCGTCGTGCTCAATCCGAAGACCGGCGCGGTCGACGTGATCGCCTCCTCGCCCGGCTACGACCCGAACAAGATCGAGTCCTCGAGCGGCTTCGAGAGCATCCTGCGCTCCCCGAGCGCCTGCCCCGGCTCCTCCTCGCCGCTCTTCAACCGCGCGACTCAGGGGCTCTACCCGCCGGGCTCCTCGTTCAAGACCGTGACCGCAGCCGCGGCGCTCGACGCCGGCGTCTACACGCCCGACTCGAGATTCGACGATCCCGGCTACTGCACGGAGTACGGACAGAGGGTCTCGAACGCACTCAACCCGGACCAGACGGCCGAGTCGTACGGGAACGTCAATCTCGTGCAGGCCTACCAGCACTCGATCAACGCCGTCTTCTGCAACATCGGGCAGAAGCTCGGCGCGGGCCGCGTGATCGACAAGGCGAAGGACTTCGGCTTCTACTCGAAGCCCCCGATCGAGCTCCCGTCCGACAGCCTCTCGGCGAGCGGCGAGTTCGACCGGAGCAAGCACGTCTTCTTCGACGACGCCGGTCGCATGGACCCCGGCCGCCTCGCCTTCGGCCAGGACAAGCTGCTCGTGACACCGCTCCAGATGGCGCTCGTCGCAGCGGCCGTCGCAAACGGGGGCGACGTGATGGAGCCGCACCTCGTCAAGAAGGTGGTGAGCCCCGGCGGCAGCACCGTCCTCAAGGTGAAGCCACACGTCTGGAAGCACGCGATGAAGCCGAAGACCGCGGCGGAGCTGAACGTGATGATGCAGGCGGTCGTCACCGGCGGCACCGGCGGAGCCGCGCAGATTCCCGGCATCAAGGTCGCCGGCAAGACGGGGACGGCCGAGACGGGCCTGAATCATGTCTACGACGCGTGGTTCATCTTCTTCGCCCCCGCCGACAACCCGCAGGTCGCGGGCGCCGTCGTCGTCGAGCATTCCCTCAACGGCTTCGGCGGCTCGGTCTCCGCCCCGATCGCAAAGCAGCTGATGCAGGCAATCCTGCCCGCTGCGTCGAAGGGGTAGCCGGTTCCGTATGACGTCGTCGGACACATTGATCGACCGCACGTTCGACAAGCGCTATGTGATCAAGCGCAAGCTCGGCTCGGGCGGGATGGCGGACGTCTATCTCGCGGAGGACCAGGAGCTCGGCCGCCGCGTCGCGCTGAAGCTCCTGAACGACCGGCACGCCTCGGACGAGCAGTTCGTGGAGCGCTTCCGCCGAGAGGCCCAGAGCGCTGCCGGGCTGAACCATCCGAGCATCGTCTCGATCTTCGACCGCGGCTACGCCGAGAGCACCTACTACATCGCGATGGAGTTCCTCGACGGGCGGACGCTCAAGGAGCTGCTGATCCGGAACGGGCCGACACCGGTGCCGATCGCCATCGACTACGCGCGCCAGATCCTCGGCGCGCTCTCGTTCGCGCATCGCAACGGGATCGTGCATCGCGACATCAAGCCGCACAACATCATCGTCGGCTCCGACGGCCGCCTGAAGGTGACGGACTTCGGGATCGCGCGCTCCGGTGCCTCCCAGATGACGGAGGCCGGCTCGATCGTCGGCACCGCGCAGTACCTCTCGCCCGAGCAGGCGCGCGGGGCTCCCGTCGACCCGCGCTCCGATCTCTACTCGCTCGGCATCGTGCTCTACGAGATGCTGACGGGCCACGTCCCGTTCACCGGCGACACACCCGTCGAGATCGCGATGAAGCACCTGTCGCAGGTACCGGAGCCGCCGTCGAAGCTTCGCCCCGACGTGCCGCACGATCTCGACGCGATCGTCATGCGCGCGCTCGCGAAGGATCCCGACCAGCGCTACGAGTCGGCGGAGGAGATGGACGCCGACCTCGCCCGCGTCGCCCGCGGCGTCGCGGTCGCGCGCGAGACCGAGGACGCGATGACGCAGGTGCTCTCGGGCGCCGGGGTCGCGAGCGCCCAGACGATGATCCAGCGGCCCCGCTCCGCCGTCGCGCCGCCGCCGGTGCCGCCCGCCTACCGCCGCCCGAACGCGTACTACGACTACGAGGAGCCGCCGCGCGGGCGCTCGGTGTGGCCGTGGCTGCTCGCGCTCGGGCTGATCATCGCCGGCGCGATCGGCGGCTGGTTCCTCTACACGAAGATCCAGGACCAGCTGAACTCGAACAAGCCGATCTCGGTGCCGGGTGTCGTTCTCCTCCAGCGGCAGCTCGCGGTGCTGAAGATCAAGGAGGCGGGGCTGAACCCCGTCGTGCTGACGGCATCCGACGACACGGTGCCGAAGGGGCAGGTGTCGGAGCAGAATCCCGGCGGCGGCGCGCGCGTCGGCAAGGGCTCGACGATCACGCTGACCGTCTCCACCGGCAAGCCGAAGGTCACGGTGCCCGACGTGCGCAACCGGAGCGTCACGGACGCTGTGACGGCGCTCGCGCAGGCCGGGCTGAACCCGCACGTCGTCCGGATCTACTCCCCCGCGCAGCCGGACACCGTCACGGGGCAGTTCCCGTCGCCCGGCGACATGGTCATCAAGGGCACGTCGGTGCGCATCAACGTCTCACGCGGCGCGAAGCCGGTGCCGGTGCCCGACGTCCGCGACCAGCCGTATGCGAACGCGAAGTCGGCGCTCGAGGGGCGTGGCTTCGTCGTCTCGCGCGTCGACATCCAGTCCGACAAGGCGGAGGGCGTCGTCGCCGCCGAGGATCCGCCGCCCGGCACGCCGGTCGACAAGGGCTCGACGATCACGCTCTCCGTGTCGAAGGGACCGGCGACGACGCAGGTGCCCGACGTGCGAAACCAGGATCAGGCGACCGCCGAGTCGCTCCTGACCGGAGCCGGCCTGACCCCGGCCGTGACCTTCGTCCCGGTGACCGACCCGAGCCAGGACGGGATCGTGATCAGCCAGGATCCCGCGGCCAACTCCGATGCGAAGAGCGGCGAGGTCGTGATCATCAACGTCGGGCAGCTGCAGCAGGGGACGCCCGGCGGCGACGGGACGACGACGACGACGACCCCGTGAGCCGGCGGATCGCCGTCATCCTCGGCGGCCGCTCGAGCGAGAACCCGATCTCGCTCGCTTCCGGCGCAAGCGTGATCGAGGCGCTCGAGCGCACCGGCAACGAGGTCGTGACGGTGCAGATCGACCGCGCCGGGCGCTGGGAGCTCGGCACCGGCACCGAAACCAGGGCGATCGAGGCAGCCGGGCGGCTCCCCGGCAAGGAAGTGGCAGCGACCCTCTCCGGCGTCGACGTCGTCTTCCCGGTGCTGCACGGGCCGTTCGGCGAGGACGGCACCGTGCAGGGGCTGCTCGAGCTTGCGAACGTGCCCTACGTCGGCGCGGGCGTGCTCGGCTCGGCGCTCTGCATGGACAAGGACCTCTTCAAGGCTGTCCTCCGCGACCACGGCGTGCCCGTGACGGAGAACATCACGCTGCGCCCGGGCGACGCGCCGCGGAATCCCTTCGGCTACCCGTGCTTCGTCAAGCCGGCGCGGCTCGGGTCGAGCGTCGGAATCACGAAAGCCCACGACGACGGCGAGCTCGCACGCGGCGTGGCGCTCGCGTTCGAGCACGACGAGAAGGTGCTCGTCGAGCGCTTCGTCTCCGGCGTCGAGGTCGAGGTCGGCGTGCTCGGCAACCTGGACCCGGCCGCGTCGCTGCCCGGCGAGATCGTCGTCACGCGCAACGAGTGGTACGACTTCGAGGCGAAGTACGACGAGGGCGAGATGGATCTCGTGATCCCGGCGCGCATCACGCCCGAGCAGGTCGATCGTGCGCAGGAGCTCGCCGTCCGTGCGTTCGTCGTGACCGATTGCGAGGGGATGGCGCGGGCCGACCTCTTCGTCCGCGACGACGGCGAGGTGCTCGTGAACGAGCTGAACACGATCCCCGGCTTCACGTCGACGAGCGTCTACGCGCGACTCTTCGAGGCGTCGGGCATCCCGTACGCGCAGCTCCTCGACCGCCTCGCCGAGCTCGCGGTCGAGCGCTTCGAGCGCCGCCGCGACCTCGTCTATTAGTTCGCGCTGACCTCGTTGATGCGCGCCGTCGGGTACCCGACGCCGAGGCGCGTGATCCAGATCACGTAGTAGCGATGCCGGCCGCTCGCGATCGTGAAGCGCGCCTGCTTGTCGACCTGCTGCGGCCCGGCGACGACGTCCGGGAACGGCCCCGTCTTCGAATCGCCGGCCCTGATCTCGGCCGTGAAGCCCGGCGTCTCCGTGGCAAAGCCGAGCTTCTGCAGCTGGACGTTCCGGCCCGCGTCGAGCACCAGACCCACACCGTCCTTGCCGAGGCTCGGCGAGTCGCTGTAGCGCTCGGTCTCCCAGTAGGTGTCGGCCCGATGGTCCGTCGCCTTCGGCGCGTCGGCGTTGTGCTCGCCCGGCACGCCCGTCCCCTGCGGGTCGTACGCCGTGACGGCCGCGAGGTGCACCGTGCCGCCGCCCTCGACGACGCCGGTCGGCAAGCCCCCGTTCGAGCGGCCGATCACGAGCGCGGCGATGACGGCCCCGATCGCGATCAGCACGGCGAGCGCGAGGACGAACGGCCACGGAGAGACGCCGCTCCGGCGGCGGGCGGGAGCCGCCGGCCGGGGTGCGAGGACCTGCGTTCCCTGCAGCTCGGCGAGGCACGCCTCGAGCTCCAGGCAGAAGTCGCGCATGGTCGGGAACCGCGCCTCGGGGTCCTTCGCCATCGCGCGGTGCACGGCCGCCTCCACGCGGGGCGGCACGTCGGGGCGCCTCTCCCGGATCGACGGCGGCTCCTCGTTGATGTGGCGCATCGCGACGGCCACGAAGTTCTCCCCGGGGAACGGCACGTCGCTCGTCAGGAGCTCGTAGAGAACGATGCCGAGCGAGTAGACGTCCGTGTGCTCGTCGACCCGCTGCCCCTGCGCCTGCTCGGGCGCGATGTAGTCCGACGTGCCGAGCACCGTGCCCGTCTGCGTCATCCCGTGCTTGACGTCGAGCGAGCGCGCGATGCCGAAGTCCGTCACCTTCGCCTGGCCGTCGCCGTTCAGGAGGATGTTCTGCGGCTTCACGTCGCGATGGATGAGACCCTGCTGGTGCGCGAACGAAAGGCCGCGTGCGATCTGCATCGCGAGCTCGAGGGCCTGCTCGACCGGCGCCGGCCCGCGCCGCTCGATCAGCCGCTTCAGGTTCTCCCCCTCGATGTACTCGAAGACGATGAACTGGCGGCCGTCGTGCTCCCCGCGGTCGATCACGGTGACGATGTTCGGATGCGAGAGGGCCGCGACCGCGCGCGCCTCGTGGCGGAAGCGCTCGACGTACTCGGCGTCCTCGGTGTACTGCTGGTGAAGGATCTTCAGCGCGACCTTGCGGTCGAGTAGCCGGTCGTGTGCGCGATAGACGCTCGACATGCCGCCGGTGCCCGCCAGCTCCTCGAGCTCGTAGCGGTCCGAGAGGATCTCCCCGATCACCATCGAGGTGAGCCTACCCCCGGCCGAACGTTGCTAAAGCGCAGCGTCGAGCGCAGATTCCCAGACGTCCAGCGCCTCGTCGAGCTGCGCATCCGAGATCACGAGCGGAACGAGCACGCGGATGCAGTTCCCCGCCACGCCCGCCTTCAGGAGCAGCAGCCCGCGCGCGAGCGCCTCGTCGACGATCCTGGAGGCGAGCTGCGTCGCCGGCGCCCCGTGCTCGTCCGCCAGCTCGATCGCGATCATCGCGCCGAGGCCGCGGACGTCGCTGATCAGCGGCCACCGTGACTGCCACTCCTCCAGGCGCGCCCGCATCGTCTCGCCGATCGCCGCGGAGCGCTCGACGAGGCCCTCGTCCTCGATCACGTCGAGGACGGCGAGCGCGGCTGCCTGCGCAACCGGATTGCCGACGAACGTGCCGCCGACCCCGCCCGCGACGGGCGCGTCCATGATCGCAGCCTTCCCGAGCACGCCCGAGAGCGGGATGCCCATCGCGATCGACTTCGCGACCGTGATCAGGTCGGGCTCGACGCCGAAGTGCTCGATCGCGAAGAAGCGGCCGGTGCGCGCAAAGCCACTCTGCACCTCGTCGCAGACGAGGACGATCCCGTGGTCGTCGCAGATCTCGCGCAGGCCGCGGACGAAGTCCTCGGTCGCGGGGATGAACCCGCCCTCGCCCTGCACAGGCTCGAACACGATCGCCGCGACGTCCTCCGCCGCGACGAGCGTCTGGAAGGCGCGGCGAAGAGCAGGCAGGTCGTTGAACGGCACCCGGTAGACCTCCGGTGCGAACGGCCCGAGCCCCTGCTTGTACGGGTGCGTCTTCGAGGTGAGCGCGAGCGAGAGATACGTGCGGCCGTGGAACGCCCCCTCGAACCCGATCACCGCGTGCCGGCCGGTGAAGGCCCGCGCGAACTTGACCGCGTTCTCGACGGCCTCGGTGCCTGCGTTGAAGAACGCGGCCTTCGCGGGCCCCGTGAACGGCGCGAGTGCAAGGAGGCGCTCCGAGAGCGTCGCGTACACCTCGTACGGGACGACGGTGAAATCCGTGTGTGAGAAGCGATCGAGCTGCTCCTGGGCGGCCTGCACGACATGCGGGTGCGAGTGGCCGACGTTCAGGCAGCCGACGCCGCCCGCGAAGTCGATGAACGTGTTCCCGTCGACGTCGGTGACGAGCGCGCCGCGTGCGTGAGCCGCGACGACCGGAAAGGTGATCGAGAACGGCGCGGCGACACTGGCCGCGATCCGGTCCAGGACATCCCGGGACCGGGGCCCGGGCACGGTCGTCTTCAGCTCGATCGCGCGCGTCACGGCCATGAGACGAGCGTAGCGAAGGAGAAGGCGGTACCGGTTGGGTCCGTCCAGCCCGGTTCGGTACGGTGCTGCGGGCTCGAATGCAGACGACCGACACGAGAACCGACCTCGGGACCTGGTGGTCGCGGCAGCACGGTGACGACGGCGGCGACCTGCTCGTCGCCTACTTCAGCATGGAGTTCGGCCTCGAAGCACGGCTTCCGATCTACTCGGGCGGGCTCGGCGTTCTTGCCGGCGACCACCTGAAGGCAGCCGCCGAGCTCGGGATCCCGCTCGTCGGCGTCGGCCTCTTCTACCGCGGCGGGTATTTCACCCAGGGCCTCTCGCCCGACGGCCGCCAGACGGAGACCTACGAGGCGCTCGACCCGGAGGCCCTCGGTCTCGTGCGCGAGCCCGTCTCCGTCGAGGTGGAGCTGGCCGGTGAGACGGTCACGGCCGCAGTCTGGCGCCACGACGTCGGCTCCGTCCCGCTCTATCTCCTCGACGTCGACCTGCTCACCGACGCGCTCTACTCCGGCGACCGCGAGCACCGGATCCGGCAGGAGCTCCTGCTCGGAGTCGGGGGCGTCCGGGCGCTCGCAGCGCTCGGCGTGGAAGCGAGCGTCTTCCACGTCAACGAGGGCCATTCGGCCTTCCTTGCGATCGAGCGGGCCCGCGCGCTCGTCGAGGCGGGAGCGTCCACCGACGACGCGCTCGAGCAGATCCGGCGCTCGACGATCTTCACGACGCACACGCCCGTTCCCGCAGGTAACGAGGTATTCGGCGACGAGCTCGTCCTCCGCTATGTCGGCGACCTTGCAACGAGTGCCGGCCTCTCGAAAGAGGCGCTGCTCGCGCTCGGCCGCGCGCCCGGCAGCGACGGCTTCGGCCTGACACCGCTCGCGCTGCGCCTCTCGGCCGCTGCGAACGGCGTCTCGGAGCTGCACGGAGAGGTGGCACGTGAGATGTGGGCCGCGCTCTGGCCGCACGACGACCCGCAGATCGGCTTCGTCACGAACGGCGTCCATCTCGGCACCTGGCTCGCGCCGGAGCTCGACGAGCTCCTCCGCTCTGCCGGAGTCCGGCCCGACGCTCCGCCGCGCGAGGCGAACTGGGAAGCGGCGCTCGAGCTCGACCGCAGCGCGCTCTGGGAGGTGCACGCGGCGCGCAAGGAGCGGCTGATGCAGATGACCGGGCTCGACTCGACGCGGCTGACGATCGGCTTCGCGCGCCGCTTTGCGACGTACAAGCGCGCCGGGCTCGTCTTTTCGGACCTCGAGCGGCTGCTCGCGCTCCCCGTCCAGATCGTCGTCGCGGGCAAGGCGCACCCCCAGGACGTCGCGGGGAAGGACGTGATGCAGCGGATCGTCGAGCTCGCGCGCGAGCCGGGCCTCGCAGGCCGCGTCGTCTTCCTCGAGGACTACGACATCGATCTCGCCCGAGCGATCATCCCGGGCTGTGACGTCTGGCTGAACACGCCGCGCCGCCCGCACGAGGCGTCGGGAACGAGCGGCATGAAGGCTGCCGTGAACGGCGTCCTCAACCTGTCGGTGCTCGACGGGTGGTGGGCCGAGGCCTACGATCCGGCGTTCGGCTGGGCGCTCGACGGTGTCTCCGACGACGCCGATGCCGCACAGCTGTACCGCGTCCTGGAGGAGCAGGTGCTCCCGGCCTACGCCGACCGCGAAGCGTGGCTCGAGCTGATGAAGAGCTCGATCGCACTGCTCGCCCCACGCTTCTCGATGCAGCGTGCCGTGATCGAGTACACCGAGCGCTTCTACCTGCCGGCGAAGTGAGAGAATCGCGTCGGTGGTTCTCTCCGACGTCACGATTGCGAAGCTGATCGCCGAGCGGCGCATCGGCATCGATCCATACGACGACGGTCTCCTGCAGCCTTCGAGCGTGGACGTGCGCGTCGACCGCTACTTCCGCGTGTTCCACAACGCGCGCTATCCGTTCATCGACGTCAAGGAGCCGCAGGAAGAGCTGACGGAGGAAGTGGAGATCGACGGCGAGCGTCCGTTCATCCTGCATCCGGGCGAGTTCGTGCTCGGCTCGACGCTCGAGCGCGTGACGCTTCCGGACGACCTCGTGGCGCGCCTCGAGGGGAAGTCGAGCCTCGGCCGCCTCGGGCTCCTGATCCACTCCACCGCGGGCTTCATCGACCCCGGCTGGGACGGTCACGTGACGCTCGAGCTGTCGAACGTCGCGAACCTCCCGATCACGATCTACCACGGCATGAAGATCGGGCAGATCTCCTTCATGCAGCTCTCCGAGCCGACCTCGACACCGTACGGCAGCTCGTCGCTCGGGTCGAAGTACCAGGGCCAGCGCGGTCCGACGCCGTCGCGCTACTGGCAGAACTTCGCGTCGTGAGGGTTCTCGTCACCGGCGCCACGGGGTTCGTCGGCCCGAAGATCGTGCACGCGCTGCGCGCGCAGGAGCGCGACGTCCGTGTGCTCGTGCGCAGGCCCGAACGCGGCGCGAGGCTCGCCGGCTGGGGCGCGGAGCTCGTCACCGGAGACGTCACGGATCCGGCGAGCCTGCGGGCGGCGAGCGAGGGCTGCACCCACGTCATCCATCTCGTCGCGCTCCTCAAGGGGAGCGCCGCCGATTTTCACCGCGTCATGGCGGAGGGGACCGCGAACCTCGTGCGAGCGGCGGAGGACGCCGGCGTCGAGCGGTTCGTGCTGATGAGCGCCCTCGGCACGAGTGCCGCCTCGAAGGACACGGTTCCCTACTACGCCGCCAAGTGGGAGGAGGAGCAGGCGGTGACCGGCTCGGGGCTCGAGTACACGATCTTCCGTCCGAGCTTCGTCTTCGGCCGCGAGGGCGGCGCGCTCCAAACCTTCCTGAGGCAGGTGCGCTACTCGCCGGTCGTGACGGTGATCGGACCGGGGTTGCAGCGCTCCCAGCCGATCTGGGTCGACGATGTCGCCGCGTACTTCGCACATGCG
>Ga0308176_10002352_pt1 | contig 11858 bp, 13 predicted proteins | sample PhyCR2_3_FD_203890 | JGI IMG/M metagenome (GOLD analysis project Ga0308176, IMG submission 203890) | Soil microbial communities from UC Gill Tract Community Farm, Albany, California, United States - DLSLS.C.R2 | ecosystem: Environmental > Terrestrial > Soil > Agricultural land | place: USA... | reverse complement strand
GTCGCGCCTTAGGTAGCCTTTGCGCTCCAGCGTGCGCAACTGATGCGCGACCGAGGAGGTCGAGGTCAGGCCGACAGCGTCGCCGATCTCGCGGATGCTGGGGGGATACCCGCGGGAGGTTACCGAGGCACGAATGACCTGGAGGATCGTGCGCTGCCGCTCGGTCAGTGCACTCTCCGGTCCGCGGCGATCGTCGGTGCTATCGGGGCCGGCTGTGCTGTTTCGAGTGTCGGTGCGGTCCTCGCTCATGGCGCTGAATGTAGTCGCCGAACCCGCGATAATCAAACATGTGTTCGAGGCGTGTCGCGTATTTTTCGTGGTCGGGAAGCCGGGGCCGAAATTTGTCGGTCCCCCGTTCTATCGTTTGGCAACAGTTCGATCACATGTTCTATTAATCGAACAGGTGATCGACTAGAGTTCGAACATAGAAGCGAACTCGCGGACCGAAAGGCGAGGCAGATGACAGTTCTGGACACCCGAGAAGCCCAGGTGGGACCGGCCGCGCGGCCTTACCGTCCGGTCCAGGCGCCCGGACCCTTTCGCGCGCCTCATGCGCGGCGGCCTCAGCGTGCACCTCAGGCCCGGCGCCGCCCCGGCGGTGCGCCGATGCGCTATCGCGGTCCCGGTGTGGTGATGTCCCGTGCATCGCATCGCAGGCGCCCCATCACACCGGCCACCACTGTCGGCCTTGCGTTGCTCGCCGCGCTGATCACGGTTTGGCTCGGTGTGGTCGCCCAGTTCGGCGGGATCGTCGGCACCGGCGACTCTTCCGCGCCGGTGCCCGACACGCTGGCCGTGGTCCAGGTGCAATCGGGGGAGTCGCTGCAGCAGGTCGCCCAACGTGTCGCACCCGATGCCGCCGTCGGCCATGTCGTCGACCGCATCCGCGAACTTAACCAGCTCGAGTCCGCGTCGCTGGATGCCGGGCAGACGTTGATCGCACCGGTCGGCTGACGGTGCATCGTGCGCGGTGAAACGCGCTGCCGCACAACGGCCGTGGTCGACGCACGGCCGCGACAGGCATCAATCACCCGGACTCTGGGTTCCGAGCGGGACGCAAAGGTACGCTCGGAGGCGTTCGAGGTACATGTTTGTCAGCGCGGCGAAGGAGCAGTCATGCACTGTCCGTTCTGCCGTCATCCCGATTCCAGGGTCGTCGATTCTCGGGAAACCGATGAGGGCCAGGCGATTCGCCGCCGCAGATCCTGTCCGGAATGTGGCAGGCGGTTCACCACCGTGGAGTCGGCCGTCCTCGCCGTCGTCAAGCGCAGCGGTGTCACAGAGCCGTTCAGCCGGGAAAAGGTCATCAGGGGGGTGCGCCGGGCCTGCCAGGGCCGCCAGGTCGACGACGACGCCCTGAATCTGCTGGCTCAGCAAGTCGAAGACACGGTACGCGCCGCGGGTTCGGCCGAGGTGCCAAGCCACGAAGTCGGGCTCGCGATCCTGGGACCTCTGCGCGATCTCGACGAGGTCGCCTATCTCCGGTTCGCCTCCGTCTACCGGTCGTTCTCGTCGGCGGACGACTTCGAGCGCGAGATCGAGGCGTTGCGTGCCCATCGTGAGGTTACCACCTCGGGCTGACCGCGGCAGTTCAGTCGATCTGTCTGGTCCCGTCACTGACTACGCGGCCCACGACGCGCACCCAGCCGTCGGGACTCCATCGGGTCTGGATGACCGACCCCTTGCCCTGCACGATGGTGAGATCGCGGCTGAGGTAGTCGGTGATGCGAACCGCACCCGCGCCGGTGGCCTCGTCCTCGGGCACCCCCAGACTGGCCGCGAACATCCGGGAGCGCAGCACACCGTTGTCCCGGTCGGTCCACGTCCACAGGTAGTTCTCGACGTCGTCGGGGTAGTCGCCCGGGTCTGCTTCCAAAAGCTCGTCGATGGACTCGAGCTCGTAGATCGCGAATTCCGGCGCCCACTGGGCGCGCGCACTGATCGCGGTCAGATCGTCGTCGTAGCCGACCTGTACGACACCGGCGGGCACTTGCAAGGTGTGAATCGGAATGCCGATCTCCCGCAGCCACCAGGACGCGCCGACGGTCGGATGGCCCGCGAACGGCAACTCGGTGGCGGGAGTGAAGATGCGAGCGTGCGCGGTACTCGCGCCGCGCTCAGGCACGTCGATGAATATTGTTTCGCTGTAACCTAATTGGCTCGCGATGCGCTGACGATCGCCGGGGTCCACCGTGCTCGCGTCGACCACGCCCAGCGGATTGCCGAAATTCCCGTCCGCATCGGTGAAAACACGCAGCACCGTCACGTCGATGGTCATGCGCCCGATGCTACCGACGTGACCGATGCATACAGATCAGGTGGCGCTTCGTTCGTCGGTGCCCATCGCGTCGAGCACCGCGACGCGCGTGTCAATCGATCCGGTGATGGCGTCGTCGCTGATGCCGGTGCGCAGCAGGCCGCGAAGCATCTCCTGGTCATAGACTGCGGGTTCGGTCGAGTCGATGAACCGCTCGACGACCTCGACGAAGCGGTCCGGATCGTCGTGGAACGGGAAATGCCCGGAACCCGCGAAGACCTCCAGCTGCGAGCCGGGCATCGCGGAGTGCGCCAGCCGCGCGTGGCTGACCGGGATCACCGAGTCGTGAGATCCCCAAATCAGCTGTACCGGAACGGATTCCGTTAGGTAACATCGGTCCAGCATGGTGACCACCTGGCCGCGCCAGTCCACCACCGCCCGCAGCGTGCGGGCGAACGCCGACGACGCGGTGGGCTCGGGCAGATCGCGAAGGATGCGGAGCATCTCGGGCAGGTCGCGGCCCAGGCCCGTCTTGCCGATCGCCACTCCGGCGACCCGCCCGGCCGCCTGCAGCGCGGGCAGCACCATCGGCAGCCGCAGCAGCGCAAGCGCTTCGCTACCCATCGGCAACGAGGCGATCCGCAGCGCGAAGTTGACGTCTTTGGTCACTCCGCCGGCACCGACCAGGATCAGCCGGTCCACCAGCTGCGGGAACTGGTAGGCGAACTGCATGGCGACGCCACCGCCAAGCGAATGCCCGACCACCGTGACCCGCTCGAGGTCGAGAACGCTGAGCAGGTCCCGCATGCCGTTGGCATAGGCGGCCACGGAGTAATCGGCGCGCGGCTTGTCGGACTTTCCGTGTCCGAGCAGATCAGGGGCCACGACGGTGAACCGTTGGGCGAGCGTGGTCTGCACGCTGCTCCACGTGGTGGAGTTGTCACCGATCCCGTGGATCAGCAAAATCGCGGGACCCGATCCGGCGATCCGGTACGCGCGCCGGTATCCGTGGATGGTGCGGAACTGCAACGAGGGCGTCAGTTCACGCACCGGGCGGAGATTGGGCTTTCGCTTCGTCATATTGCCGAGTCCGTCGGCGGCGGCACATCTGTCAACTTCGTTGACGGCGGCATTTATGCCTCAACTTCGTTGTCGGACTGGGTGATGGCCTAATTGCCGTCGTCCCCTTCTTGGAAGCCTTCTTTTCTGTTCTTGTCCCGGGCCTGCTGCGCGAGAAATCGTTCGAACTCTGCCCCGAGTTCGTCACCGCTAGGCAGATCCTCGTCGCGCGCCAGCAGTGATTGGTTCTCCTGGGCGGCGATGAAGGCATCGTACTGGCGCTCCAGTGCCTCCACCACTTGAGCGACTTCGGCGCTCGAGCCGACCTGTTCCTCGATTTTTGTCCGCACTTCTGCGGCCGCATCGGCCAGTGCGGCCAGCGGCAGCTGCAGCGAGCCGGACTTGGCAACCTGGGCGAGCAGCGCCTCGGCGGCCGAGGGGTAGTCGGTCTGGGCGAGGTAGTGCGGCACATGCACGGTGAACCCCACCACATCGTGTCCGTGCTGAGCCATCCGGTACTCCAACAGGTTGGACACGCTGCCGGGGACCTGTACCTCGCCCACCCACGGGGTGTGATCGGCGATCAGTTCCTTGTGGTTGGCGTGGGCGGTCAGTGTGATCGGCCGGGTGTGCGGCACCGCCATCGGAATGGTGCCCAACCCGATGGTCTGGCGGACGTCGAGCCGCTCGGCCAAGAGCCGCACCGCGGTGATGAAGCGTTCCCAGCGCAGATCCGGCTCCATGCCCGCAAGCAGGAGGAAAGGGGTCCCGACGCTGTCGTGCAGGGCGTACAGGCTCAGCTCGGGTTCCTCGTAATGGGTGAAGCGGTCGGTCTTGAACGTCATCAGCGGCCGCCGCGACCTGTAGTCCAGCAGCTCGTCGATCGCGAACGACGCCACCAGCTCGGTGTCCAGCGTGTTCTTGAGATGCTGTGCGGCCAGCCGGATCGCGTGCCCGGCATCCGAGAAGCCCTCCAGGGCATGGATCATCACCGGCCCGCGGCCGTCTAACGAAGACAGTTGCGGCGCCGGGAACTCGAGCTCGTACATCCCGCTCTGCTCGGGTTCGTAGCGCTGATCCTGCTTGTCCTGGTCGTCGATTGGGCTCACCTCCTCAACACCGTGGCCTCCAGTGTCTCATTGCCTGAATGCCGCATCGAAGTCCAGGTGAACCGGCCCCACGGGACGGCAATCGGGCAAGATCTGTTTAATGCGGGTGTCGTCGGCGCTGATGATCGGGCTGCTTGCGCTGACGGCCGCCTGCGGCCACCAGGTGACTCCGCGGGCGCACCCGACCCGCGAGACCGCGACACCGACCAAAATGACCGCTGCGCCCGTGCCGCCGAGCGCGAGGGTCGGCGCGGTGTTCCTGGGGGCAGGTGACCTGCACACGTGCACCGCCGCGGTTCTCGACTCGGTAGCGGGCGACCTGATTCTCACCGCCGCGCACTGTGTCGCAGGGGACGTCGACACGACGTTCATCGCCGGCTTCAAGGACGCCGTCGACCCCGCGTATGTCTGGAAGGTCGACGCGATCTACCTCGACCCGCGCTGGGTGAAAAGCCAGGATCCACTGGCCGACTTCGCGATCCTGCGAGTGGTCCGTGACAGCGGTGGGTCGGTCGAGGCCGAGGCTGGTGGTGGGCTCACGCTGGGGCCCGCGCCGAAACCGGGCACGGTCGTCACCGTCACCGGCTACGGGTTGGGCGTCGGAGGCGGTCCGATCGGCTGTCAGGCGGCGACGGAGCTCGCGCCGGGTGGCTTCCCATTGCTTCCATGCGGGGGCCTGATCGACGGCACCAGCGGCGCACCGTGGATCACCGGGCCGACCATCACCGGGTTGATCGGTGGCCTCGACGGTGGCGGATGCGACGAAAAGGTCTCGTATTCACCACCATTCGACGATGGAGTCGTTGCCCTGCTGACGCGGGCCGAGGCAGGCGGTCCGCCCGATGCGGCGCCTGCGGTGTTCGACGACGACTGCTGACCCTACGAGCGGAACTGGCTGAGCGCGCGAAGCTTGTTCATCACATCCAGTGCCGCGACCTTGTAGGCCTCCGAGAACGTCGGGTAGTTGAAGACCGCGTCCACGAGGTATTCAACGGTGCCGCCGCATCCCATCACGGCCTGGCCGATGTGCACCAACTCGGTGGCATTGGAGCCGAAGATGTGCACGCCCAGCAGCCGAAGGTCCTCGGTGGAGACGAGCAGCTTGAGCATGCCGTAGGAGTCGCCCGCGATCTGGCCGCGGGCCAGCTCGCGATACCGGGACACCCCGACCTCGTAGGGGATGGAGTCGCGGGTCAGATCGACCTCGGTGGCGCCGACGTAGGACACCTCGGGGATCGAGTAGATGCCGATCGGCTGCAGCTCGGTCATGCCCTTTGCCGGCTCGCCGAACGCGTGATAAGCGGCCAACCGGCCCTGGTCCATCGACGTGGCTGCCAGGGCGGGGAACCCGATCACGTCGCCGACGGCGTAAATGTGGTCGACCTTGGTCTGGAACTGGTCGTCGACGAAGATCCGCCCGCGGCTGTCGACCTCGAGCCCGGCGTTCTCGGCGTCGAGGTGTTCGGTCTGACCCTGGCGGCCCGCCGAATACATCACCGTCTCGGCGGGGATTTGCTTCCCGCTGGCCAGCGTGGTGACCGTGCCAGCGGAGCCGACGTCGACAGCCGTCACCTCTTCACCGAAGCGGAACGTCACCGCCAGGTCGCGCAGGTGGAACTTCAGCGCCTCGACCACTTCGGGATCGCAGAAATCCAGCATGCTGTCGCGCTTTTCGACGACCGTGACCTTCGTGCCGAGCGCGGCGAACATCGACGCGTACTCGATGCCGATCACACCGGCGCCGACCACCACCATCGACGACGGGAGCGACTTCAGATCCAGGATCCCGTCCGAGTCCAGCACCCGATCCTCGTCGAACTCGACGCCGGTGGGGCGGGCCGGCTTGGTGCCGGTGGCGATCACGATGAATTCGCCTCTGACGGTTGTTCTTTCGCCGCGCGTCTGATCATCGACAGACACGGTGTGCGCGTCGATGAACCGGCCGTGCCCGGTGTGCAGGTCGACGCGATTGCGCATCAGCTGATTGCGCACCACGTCCTGCTCCTTGGTGATGACGTGGGTGGTGCGGGCCAGCAGGTCTGCCGGTGTGATCTTTTCCTTGACCCGGTAGCTGGCGCCGTACAGCTCGCGCTGGCTCATACCGGTGAGGTAGACGACCGCCTCGCGCAGTGTCTTGCTGGGGATGGTCCCGGTGTTCACACAGACACCGCCGAGCATCCTGCCGCGCTCGATGACGGCGACCGTCTTGCCGAGTTTTGCCGCCGCGATGGCGGCCTTTTGCCCGCCGGGACCTGATCCGATGACGACGAGGTCGTATTCCAGCACCGAAGCCATATGGAAGGTGTACGCCGATTGCGACAATCTCGCATGCCGACACCGCCAATAGCGCGTGAACAAAATGGCGCGCGCGCCTGAAAGCGGTCGAGACCAGGCAGTGAGACGATGACAGCAATGGTCAGCACGGTTCTGCGGGACCCGCGCGCTTTTTTGCTGCCCGTCGTCGGCTGCGCGGTGTTGACGGCAGCGACATTGGTCGGTGGGTGCTCCCGCGCCATCAACGGGAGCCCTCAGTCAGCCGAACCGGAGGCCAGCCCCGCCAAGCCGATTCCGGTGGCCGACTTGCTGATCGAACCGACCCGATTCCCCGCACACTATCCGGCTGTCGTACTCGGTCCGCAGGACGTCGACCGCGTTCTGCACGAGATCGACGGTGTGCCTGCGGGATCCGTGGTGACGCCGCCCGAATGTGCGCCGCCGCCCACGGCGCCGAACAGCGCCGCCGTGCAGGGGACCGATCCCGACAGCGGCGCCAGCCTCGTCGTCACGGTCACCCGTCCGGCGCCGTCGTTGCGCGCCAGGGTCGATCAGCTTGCCGACTGCTCGTCGTTCACCAGCGCGGCAGGTGGGGACGTCAGCCAGGTGTCCGAGGTGACAGTGGACTTGCCGCCTGCGCCTCCAGTGGACGCTGATGACACCTATGCGGTGGACCAGACGGTCACCTCGGAGTCTTCGGGGACGGGCGACACCCGGATGCTGACGCTGATCGCCTTGATCGACGACGCGCGTGTGACGGCCTCCTGGCGGCAGCAGGACGCGTCCGACACGTCGCCGGACACCGCCGCGCTGGACAGCCTGTTCACCGACGCGGTGCTCAATGTGCGCGCCCTCATTCCGCGCTGACCGGCCATACCCAGACGCGCATTCATCCCCAGGCGCCGCCGCCAACTCCCCGCGCGCACACTCCCGGTCGGTGGGACCGATCACCGTCGAACCATGACGACATCCCAATCCGATTTTCAACTCAACCGGCCCGGCGCGCTGATCGCGGCACTGCCCGCAGTTCTGGGCTTCGTGCCCGAAAAGTCCCTCGTTCTGGTGATCGTCGACCGAAGTGAAATGGGTTGCGTTATGCGCGTTGACCTTTCGCCTGAGCTGTACGATTCTGTCGGCCATATCGCCGACGTCGCCGCGGCCGCCCGCCCGGACGCCGCGATCGCGGTGGTAGTCGACGAGGAAGGGGCCGGTTGCCGATTGTGCAACGACGAATACCGTGCGCTGGCAGTCACATTGAAGGACTGCCTTGCCAGCCACGGGATCGAGCTGCTCGACTTCCACGTCGTCGACAGGGTTGCGGCCGGTGGACGGTGGCATTGCCGCGACGGCCGCTGGGGCACCGTGGACGACCCGTCGACGTCGCCGCTGGCGATGGCGGCAGTGCTGGACGGTCGCAGGCTGTACGCCCGGCGCGACGAGCTTCAGCGGGTCGTCGAGGTCACCGACGGAAAAGCGAGCGCCGCGCTGACCGACGTGATCCGCGAGCAGGCCGACATCGACGTCGACGCCGTGCGCGACATCGAGGACGCCATTGCGGCGGTGGCGCGAGTGGCCGCAGGTGAGGAGCTACCGGAGTCCGTGGTGGCCCGGCTGGCGTGCGCATTGACCGACCCGCAGGTGCGCGACACGCTCTATGCCCTGGCCGTCGGGGACGACGCCGCGCAGGCCGAGGCGCTGTGGGCGATGCTCTCCCGCACGCTTCCCGAACCGTGGCGGGTCGAGGCTTTGGTGTTGTTGGCTTTCTCGGCGTATGCACGCGGCGACGGTCCGCTGGCAGGCGTGTCACTGGAGGCCGCGCTGCGGTGCGATCCCGCGCATCGGATGGCGGGAATGCTCGACACCGCGCTGCAGTCAGGGATGCGGCCCGAACAGATCCGCGACCTCGCCGCGACGGGATACCGGCTCGCCAAGCGGCTGGGGATCAAGCTGCCTGCACGAAGGGGATTCGGTCGGCGGGCGAGCTGACGCCGTTGTGTTCTAGACCTTTTCGACCTTCACGGCATGGGCCATCTCGTGCGGCAACTCGACCTGCTCGTGGCCGGGAATGACAATCTTGACACCGCCGTGGGGGGCCGCCTCGACCGTCACCCGCGCATTGGGAACCACACCGGCGTCCTTCAGCCGGGCGATCAGGCTGGCATCGCCCTGGACGTGCTCGGTCAGCTGACGCACCACCACGGCCACCGGGAACCCGGCGGGAAGCTCGGTCAGCCGAACCAGGTTGGCGTCTTCTGAGCCGATCGAGGCGCCGACGCCGAGCTCAGACAGGCCAGGGATTGGATTGCCGAACGGGGAGACCGTCGGGTTGTCGAGGACCTGGACGAGGCACCGTTCGACGTCCTCGCTCATCACGTGCTCCCATCGGCAGGCCTCCGCGTGCACTTCCTCCCACGGCAGCCCGATCACGTCGACCAGCAGCCGCTCGGCCAGCCGATGCTTGCGCATCACGGCGATGGCCAGTGCTCGGCCCTTGTCGGTCAGTTCCAGGTGGCGGTCACCGGCAACGTGCAACAGGCCGTCGCGTTCCATCCGCGACACGGTCTGGCTGACGGTCGGTCCGCTCTGCTCGAGACGCTCGGCGATGCGGGCACGCAGCGGCACCACGCCCTCTTCTTCGAGGTCGTAGATGGTCCGCAGGTACATCTCGGTGGTATCGACCAGATCGTTCATGACCAACCCTTCGTCGTGGCTGAGTCTACCGACCTAGCTGCACGAATAGGGCCGCTCCATCGTGTCGCGGATCCAGAAAAGCCCGCCGGCTAACACCGGCGGGCTTTCCTAGAGGGGCTGCTAGCTGGCGTAGGAGCGCAGGCGGTCGGCACGGTCGCCGTTGCGCAGTTTGGCCATGACCTCACGCTCGATCTGGCGCACTCGCTCGCGGGACAATCCGAAGAGCTTGCCGATCTGGTCGAGTGTGCGGGGCTGGCCGTCGTCGAGCCCGAAACGGAGCCGGATCACCTGCTGCTCGCGCTCGTCGAGCGTGGCCAGCACGTGCCGGATGTCGGTGTGCAGCAGCTCGGAGATGACGGCGTTCTCGGCCGACATCGCCTCGGCATCCTCGATGAAGTCACCCAGCGGGGCTTCTTCGTCGCTGCCGACCGGCATGTCAAGACTCACCGGGTCGCGGCTGTGTTCAAGCAGATCCGTGATCTTCTCCACCGGGATGCCCGACTCCGCGGCCAGTTCGTCGTCGGTGGCCTCGCGGCCTAGGTTCTGGTGCATCTCCCGCTTGATGCGGGCGAGCTTGTTGACCTGCTCGACGAGATGGACGGGCAGCCGGATGGTGCGGCTCTGGTCGGCCATGCCGCGGGTGATCGCCTGCCGGATCCACCAAGTCGCATAGGTGGAGAACTTGAAACCCTTGGTGTAGTCGAACTTCTCCATCGCGCGGATCAGGCCGAGGTTGCCTTCCTGAATCAGGTCCAGCAGCGGCATGCCACGGCCGGTGTAGCGCTTCGCCAGCGAGACCACCAGTCGCAGGTTGGCCTCCAGCAGATGGCTGCGGGCCGCCTGGCCGTCGCGCACGATGAACGCGAGATCGCGTTTGCGGTTCTCACCGAGACGCCTGCGGGTCTCGAGGAGATGCTGCGCATAAAGGCCAGCCTCGATGCGCTTTGCGAGCTCAACCTCGTCTGCGGCGTTGAGCAGAGCCGTTTTGCCGATGCCGTTCAAATACACGCGCACCAGATCAGCGGCTGGACTCTGAGCGTCCAGGTCGTGGTCAATGCGGCTTAATGTGGCATTTGCCATTACGGCCTCCTGCTCGGCTCGAACTGTCAAGAACTTCAACGCCCAATCGCTTCGAAGAGTTCCCACGAACCAGTCGATTCACACGTGTTGATCTGCGGTTTTGCCCGCACGACCTGAGAATCGTCTGAGAATACGGCTAGATGCTGCTCAGGAAGGAACGTCGCCCGTCTCATCGACTACATCGGGTTGCGACGCCGACCGAGCGCGCTGCTCCAGTGAGGGTCGTTCTGCGGTCGGAAACAATGGTATCCGTCGTGCCGCGTAGCGCCGGGGTTCCTCGGCGCGGCGTGGGGGGCGGTCGTTCGCGATGAGCACCGCAATCCACGGCAACGGTATCGACACCACGATGATCGCCAACGAAATGAGCCCGTTCTCCCAGATGCCGTATGCCACCGCCGCGAAAATCAGCGCAGGTATGCGGAACGCCATGATCGTGAGGTACTTGCGCACGCGCGCGCGATGCTGCTCCTCGTAAGCGGGCGCGGCACGGGTGATCAGGACGGGCCGACCGTCGTCGTCGAAACCCAGCTCTTGGCCGTGTTTCATACGTCCACTGTTCCACACTCGGGGCTCGACAAGCCGATCGGTTTCTTACCGATGTATTGCGGGGCACAATGAACGCATGCAGACCCAGACGATCGAGCGCACCGATACCGACGAACGCGTCGACGACGGGACCGACAGCGACACCCCGAAGTACTTCCATTACGTGAAGAAGGACAAGATCGCCGAGAGCGCCGTCATGGGTACGCACGTCGTCGCGCTGTGCGGCGAGGTGTTTCCGGTGACCAAGGCGGCCAAGCCCGGCTCGCCGGTGTGCCCGGACTGCAAGCGGATCTACGAAAAGCTCAGGAAGTAGGGGCGTCGCCCTTGGCCGTCGCGGGTGCTTCGGCGCCTGCTGAGCCGCCGTTCAACGACTCGAGCGACTCGGCGGCCTTCTCCTCCAGCCACCACCGAAAGCGTTTCGCGTGGGTGACCGGGGCGGGCCACTCCTCCTCGACGGCGGCGTTCAACTCGGCTCCGATCATGACGGCGAAGCCGAGGAAGAACGCGAACAACAAGAACGCGATCGGCGTCGCCAGTGCACCGTAGGTGTAGCCCGTGCTGGTGATGTAGGTCAGGTAGATGCGCAGCCCAACCGTGGCGACCAGGAACACCAGGGTGGCCAACAGCGAGCCGATGACCAGCCGGTGCGACGGCAGCGGTTTGGGCAGCGACACCCGGTAAAGGAACGTCACCGACACGAGCAGACCGAAGAAGAGCGCCGGGTAGTAGCCGTAGCGCAGAAAGTTGTCCCAGCTCTGGGGAATGTGCTCGCCGATCTTCAGCGGGCCCAGCGCGATGAACGGCGCGGTCGCAATCGCCAACACCAACATCACCACATATAG
>Ga0308176_10002351_pt1 | contig 11864 bp, 11 predicted proteins | sample PhyCR2_3_FD_203890 | JGI IMG/M metagenome (GOLD analysis project Ga0308176, IMG submission 203890) | Soil microbial communities from UC Gill Tract Community Farm, Albany, California, United States - DLSLS.C.R2 | ecosystem: Environmental > Terrestrial > Soil > Agricultural land | place: USA... | reverse complement strand
GCATCGGCAGCGCGACCAGGTAATGCAGCTTCACCCCACGGTGGGTCTGCGCCCGGTGCAGGAAGAGCGTGACGCACACGTTGGTGATGTGCCCAGCGACGATGACGAAGAGCACCGGCTTCCACCAGTGCGTTCCCCAGCTTCCGAAATCCGGCATTCCCGCGACTCCTCTCGTGTGGTGATCCGGCAGCCGCCGTTGGCCAATGCCAGCGGCGATCGCCGTCGAGACGAGCGGTCCAGCCGCGTCCCCGCGACTGGACCGCCATCTTTGCAATGTAGTGGAACCCCGGAGCGTCGCCAACGGTGTGTCCGCCGGCCAATCTCCGTTGCATGACGACTACTTCGTTGCCGCGCTCCGCGGGACTGACGTGTTGAGCCCGCCGGTTGTCACCAGTGGCACCGCCGCGTCCTTCGCTGGCGCGTTTCCCCACGTGTCGTTCGCTTCGTTCCAGTCGGGTACCGTGCCGTCCGCCCAGAGCCGCGCACCAACCACGTTGGAGCGCACCGTCACCTCGGCCGTCACGCGGTCGGCGCCGGAGCCCCAGATGTCGACGGGGATCGCGACGTTCTGCACGCTGCCGTCGGCGAGGCGGAGCCGGAGCTCGAGCGGGAAGGGAATGGACGTGTGGCGCCGCACGGTGATTGATGCCGTGGTCTGCCCCTCCTCACTCCTGTTCGCGACGTCCTCGATCCCGAGGTCGAGGACATCGTTGCCGTAGAAGAACGCGCGCCAGTACCATGACAAATCGGTCCCGCTCACGTTCTCGATCGTGCGGAAGAAGTCCGCGGGCGTCGGGTGCTTGTACGCCCAGCGGCGCGCGTACTCGCGAAACGCGCGGTCGAAGGTCTCGCGCCCGACGACGTGGTCGCGCAGCGTCAGCAGCACCGCGGCCGGCTTGCGATAGCCGATCGCGCCTAACGCTGCGGGGTCGATCCGGTCCGGAGGCGTCATCAGGGGCGCGGCGATCCCCTTCCCCTGGATGTCGCGCCAGTTGGCGAGGTAGGTCGGCCAGATCGGCTTGGCCGGCGTCCGCGCCTCGTTCGAGAACGCGTTGATGTACGTGTTGAACCCCTCGTCCATCCACGCGTACCGCCGTTCGTTGCTGCTGACGATCATCGGAAACCATTCGTGCCCGTGCTCGTGATCGATGGTACCGAACGCGCCTTCGGCATTCTGCGCATAGTGCACCATCACGAACATCGGGTACTCCATCCCGCCCACCGGGCCGGCGACCGACGACGCCTGCGGATACGGGAAGGGATAGAACAACGACGAGTACGTCCGGATCGTCCACTGCGTGTTCTCGGCCCCGTTCTCCCACCCGGCTCCTGCGCGCGGCCACACGTAGTAGGCCTGCGCGAGGACTCCCTTCTCGTTGTTCGCGATCGGGCCCGTGCTCACCGCGTCCCAGCGCATGTCGGGCGCGGCTGCCCACGCGACGTCGTGCACGTTGTCCGCGTGGAACTTCCACGTCTTCGTCCCCGCCGTCGCCGTCGGCGCCGACTCCGCCGCCGTTATGATCTGGACGACGTTCGTCGACGTCGCTGCCTGGGCCAGGCGCTGGCGCTCGCTCGCCGTCAGCACGTCGGCCGGATTCTGCAGCAGCCCACTGCCGGCGACGGTATAGCCGGCGGGGACGGTCACCGAATAGTCGTAGTTGCCGAACTCGAGGTAGAACTCGCCCTGCCCGAGGTAGGGATCGGTGTTCCAGCCGCGGACATCGTCATAGACAGCCATTCGCGGATACCACTGTGCGATCTCGTACAGTGTCCCGTCGCGCCCCATTCGATCCGATCCGTGGTCGGGAACGAGGAAGCGGAAGCTCATCGCGATCGTCGCCGTGCCACCCTTCGGCGCGATCGCCTTCTCGAGGTCGATGCGCATCATCGTGTCGTCGACCTTCGACGTATGCGCCTTGCCATCGACCGTCAGCGCCGTGATGTCGTACCCGCCCTGGAAGTTGCGCGCCCCCCACCGGCTGTCAGCGGGATTGATCACCGAGCCCTTGCTGCCCGGGCGATAGAGATTCTGGTCGACCTGCAGCCAGACGAAGCGCAGCGTGTCCGGCGAGTTGTTGGTGTACTTGATCGTCACGCTGCCGGTGACCGATCGCGCCGCAGTGTCGAGCGTCGCGCTGATGCTGTAGTCGGCACGCTGCTGCCAGTAGTCGGGGCCAGGCTGCCCGTCGGCGGAGCGGAAGCGGTTCGGGCCCGGCCAGTCCATCCGGTCGATCCGCACGAACGGATCGTCGGCCGTGGTCGCGAACGTCTTCGCCGAGTGACCCGTCGGCTCGACGACGACCCGTGCACTGTCGATGGGGACGGGAGTGACGACCTGGGTCTTGTTGCGACTGCAGGCCGCCGCTCCGAAGAGCAGCAGCGCGGCATAAGCTTGTCTCACGATTGCACCTGGCCGGAGTGGGGACGACGAAAGCGCCACCGTGGCGGAGCCGCCGCCGCGGACGACGCGATGTTCGTGAACGTTGGGGATCTGTCGCCGACGATGGAAGGGCACGCCATCTTTCGCGTGCCCTTGCTTCGAATGCACACGCCCCATAGCGTCACCATCGCATGATGAATACCGGACGGTCCGAAGGCGGCGAAGGAACGCGAAGCGAGTCGGGCGCGCTGGCAGTGGCCCGCTCCCAGCCACGCGAAACAGCACGCGCGAGTGCGACGGGGACTCAGCGTGTCGTCGCGCGCTTCGCTGCTGAGCGCATTCCCGACTTTTATCGCCCCGCTGGCAGCGAGCTCCTCGCCTCCTCGATCGGGATCGGGACCTATCTCGGCGAGCCTGACGACGCCGACGATCTCCGCTATGAGGAGGCGCTCCACGCCGCGGTCAGCGGTGGCCTCAACGTCATCGACACGGCGATCAACTACCGCTGCCAGCGCTCGGAGCGTGTCGTTGGCCGCGCGCTCGCTGCGATCTTCGAAGCCCGGATCGCCCGGCGCGACGAAGTCATCGTCTGCAGCAAGGGGGGCTACATCCCACTCGACGGGAGCCCGCCCGCATCGCGCGAAGAGTACAACGCGCTGATCGAGCGCGAGTATTTCTCGCGCGGCGTGATGCGTCCCGAGGACGTCGTTGGTGGCGGACACTGCATCGCCCCAGGCTACCTCGCCGACCAGGTCGCCCGCAGCCGCGCCAACCTCGGTCTCGAAACGATAGACGTCTATTATCTGCACAACCCCGAGCAGCAGATCCCGGCGGTGGGGCGCGAGCTGTTCCTGCGGCGCGTCGTTCGCGCCTTCGAGGCGCTCGAGTCGCGCGTCGATGCCGGCGACATCGGTGCTTACGGCTGCGCGACGTGGAACGGGCTCCGCGTCGTTCCCGAGTCGCGTGAGAGCCTGTCACTCGAGGAGCTGGTCGGCGCCGCCCGTGAAGTGGCAGGCGACGCGCATCATTTCCAGTACGTGCAGCTCCCGGTGAACCTCGCGATGAGCGAGGCGCTGCGCGCGCCGACCCAGCGTGTCGGCGGCCGGGAGCGTACCGCGCTCGAGGCCGCGTCGGAGCTCGGGCTCGCAGTCGTCGCCAGTGCCGCGCTCATGCAGTCGGCACTCGCTCGCTCGCTCCCCGCCGCCGTCCGCGACGCGCTCCCCCGCTACAACACCGACGCCCAGCGCGCACTCGCCTTCGTCCGCGGCGTGCCCGCGATCACGACCGCGCTCGTCGGGATGCGCGGCGCGAAGCACGTCGCCGAAAACCTGGCGATCGCCGAGACGATCGCGCGTTAGGCAGCAGCCGTCGCGACCCCTGGTTACTCCGCGGCAGCACCCCAGTCGAGCGGCAGGGTCTCGACAGCAGCACTCGCGAGCGAGACGACCGCGATCCGGTGCGCGTTGGTGTCCGCGACGTACACCACGCCGTCACCGACCGCCGCCCCTCCGGGCTCATGGAGCCCCCGCACCCACGTGGTCACCCGCCGGCTCTCCGGCTCGAGCCACTTGAGGGCGTCGTTGTAGGAGTCGACGATGAGCAGCCGCCCGTCCGGCATTCGCACGATTCCTTGCGGATGCTGCAGGCGGACTGCCGCACCTTCGCCGTCGACGTCGCCGAAGTCGAACAGGCCCGTCCCGACGAGCGTGCCGACGCTTCCGTCGGGCGTGGCGTCCGCGGTGCGGATCGCGCTCGACTCGGCGTCCGCGAAGTAGATCCTCTCGTTGTCGCTGCAGAGACCCATCGGCTGCGCGAGCGCGGCGGTCTCGAGCGCGCCGTCGTGGATCTCTTCGGCGCCACTGCCCGCGAATGGGCGCGCCGCACTTGTGCGCCGATCGAGCATGTAGAGTCGATGGTTGCCAGCCATCGCGATCGCGATCTCCTCCCCCACGCGGGCGAGGTCCCACGGCGACGAGAGGGCTCCGGCGCGCTGGTCGGCGCGCGTCCGAAGCTGCCTGCCGGTGCCGGCGATGGTTCGTGTTACGCCGGTCGACAGCTCGATCTCGCGGATCGCGTGGTTGAACGCGTCGGCGACGAGTAGCGTATCTCCATCGAAGACGATTCCCTGGGGATAATCGAACTCCGGCTCCGCACCATCGCGAAATCCTCGTCTCGTGCCGAACACCCGCGTCACCCTTGCCCGCCCGCTGTCCAGCTCCGCGATGACGATCCGGTCGTTGCCGGAATCGGCGATTGCGAGGCGCTTCCCCGCGACGGCGACCTTTCCCGGGTAGCGCAGCGACCTCGGCGCGTGTGCATCCACTTCATGTGCGTGCGCGCTCCGCGTCAGTGCAGCGCCAGCGTTGGCGATGATCTGCTCGAGCGTTGGGGCCACCATCTCGGTGGTGAACTCGCCCGCATGCATGCCGAGCACGTAGCCCTCCGGATCGATCACTACGATCGTCGGCCACGCGCGGACCGCGTAGCTGCGCCAGATCCGGAACTGGCGGTCGTTCACCACCGGATGCCGGACGCCTAGCCGGCGCGCAGCGTCGGCGATCCGTGCCGTCTCACGTTCGGCAATGAACTTCCCGCTGTGGACACCGACGACCACCAGCTCCTCGGCGAAGCGCTCCTCGAGCTCCCGCAACTGCGGAAGGATGTGGATGCAGTTGATTCAGCCGTAGGTCCAGAAGTCGAGGATCGTGATCTTTCCGCGCAGGTCGGCCAGCGTCAATGCGCCGCCTCCTGTGCCTATCCAGTCGAGGCCCTCGGGAAACGCGGGCGCGCGCACTCTTGGAACGTCCATCGCTGGCATGTTATTGGAATGAGAATAGCCTGCTCGCCTCCACAACCGATCAAGCTTCACGCCATCCCGCCCGTTCCTCGGGCGCATGGCCACATTCATCCCGATTCACCGATGAACGAGCACCACGCACCTGGCGGTGGCTACCGCAATCCCTGGCCCGGCGCGAAACCAAAGGGCTTCGGTGCCGTGCTCCGCTGGGCTGGCGGACGGGCCGTTAGGCGCCTGCGCGGCACTCGCGTCGTCGAGAGCTCCGCGCTCGCCGTCGGGCCTTCCGCGGTCGTCAGTCCTCGCCAGACCGATGGATCGCTGCGCGCGACCTGGGTCGGCCACTCGACGGTATTGTTGCAGATCGGCGCGATGAACGTGCTCACCGATCCGGTGTGGAGTGAACGGGCTTCGCCGCTCTCCTGGGCGGGGCCACGCCGGCTCGTCCCTCCAGCAATCTCGCTGGCGTCGCTGCCCCCGCTCGATGTGGTCGTCCTCTCACACGACCACTACGACCACCTCGACGCATTCACGATCCGCGCTCTTGCCCGCGCTCACCCGGCGGCCCGCTGGGTCGCGCCGCTCGGTGTCGGCGAGCTGCTCACCAGTCTTGGCGTCTCGCAGGTAGTGGAGCTCGACTGGTGGCAGTCGACCAACGCCGCCGACACGATCGTCACTGCGGTCCCCGCGCAGCACTTCAGCGGTCGCTCGCTCGGCAGTCGCGATCGTACGCTCTGGGCGGGGTTCGCCATCGCCAGCGGCGGATGGCGGGTCCTTTTCGCCGGCGACACGGGCTACCACCCGGAGTTCGCCGAGATCGGCCGCCGGCTCGGCCCGTTCGATCTCGCGCTCCTCCCGATCGGTGCCTATGAGCCGCGGTGGTTCATGCGACCGGTCCACATGAATGCCGAGGAGGCGGTGTCTGCCGCGGTCGATCTCGGCACCGGTGCCGCCGCGGAGGTGCCGGTGGTGCTCGCGACACACTGGGGAACCTTCCGGCTCACCGACGAGCCGATGGACGAGCCGCCCAGGCGCGCACTGGACGCCTGGGCGGCTCGACAACTTCCGGTTGAGCGCTTCTGGATACTTCGCGAGGAGCGAACGCGGCGAATCCCGCCGCGCCGCGCCGCGCCTGACGATGCCTAACGGTGGAGTCCCGCCTAGCGGGCGATCGCGACCGGCGACGTCGTGAGGTGGAGATTGTGGTTGATGCGCAGCCCCGCGACGCCGTCCGTCGCGATCGTGCCGGCCTTCACCGCAGCCACCTGCTTGTCGTTGAACATGAAGCGCACGGAATCGGCGGCGACGCGAACCGACATCCGGTAGGTCACCTTCCCGGCGCTGTCCGCCTTCGAGATCGCGGGATCGGCGCGCCACGCCAGCACGTCGCTCGTCTTCGCCCCGTTACGGGTCTTCACCAGGAACTGGCCGTTGCCGCGCACGAGGAAATAGGTGTACGAGCGATTGGGCGAGTCGAGGTCGCGCCCGCCGATGAACAGGCCGTAGCCCTCCGGGTGGTGCGGCGCCTCGAGCTGCGCGAAGCTCGCCGTCGCGGTGTACGAGCCGCTCACCGTGTCCTTCGGCGCGAAGATGATGTGTGCCGGCCCGGTCGTGATCTCCCAGTTGCCGGCCTTCGTCACGTATCGCGCGTTGGTCATCTGCGCGGTCGTGTCATCGGTGATCGCGGTGTAGCCCGCGGGCACTCCATTTCCCTGCACCGCCACATCGGGATCAGCCGGCGGATGCGCGATCGAGTCGGTGCTCTGGCTCGTCTTCGTGGTGCAGGCCGCGAGCGTCGCGGCCAGGAGCAGCGTCGTGTATTTCGTCATGGTCTCCTCGAATGGCGAACAGGCGAAGGAACGGGCGGGAATATACGAACATGACCGCTGCGCCGCAGGGGCGCGTCCGTTGCGCCTGCGTCATCGCCCGGACAAGTTGCGCCATGCGCAGGTCTCGATGATGAGTGGTCCGCCGCCCGATGCGCGCCGGGTCGAGATGCCCGACGGTACATGGTGGCGCGTCGTCCGTCGTCACGAGATGGCGCGTATCCGCACACGGCGCGACACCGCCGAGCGAAGGCTCTACCTGTTGTTCTTCGCGGACGATGGACGCTTTCGCCGCGCCGAGGTTCCAGCCGACTTTGCCGATCCGGCAATCGCGCCCGTCGGCGCTCTGGTCGACGTCTGGCGCGTGGCCGAAGCGCCACGCTGACTGGCGGCCGAACGCCGCGCCGTCCGCTACGGCGCGGTGACGGTGTACACCACGTCGAGCGAATACTGCCCCGGCGTGTCGTTCCTCCAGTCGAGGAGCAGCTTGTAGGCGACCGGCAGATCGAGGTTGGCGGTCGCGCCGGAGTTGCTCAGGGTGTAGCCCGCGGTCGTCAGCGCGGTGAATGGACCCGTCGTCGCGGCTCCGAGCTGCAGGTCGGTCGATGGCTTCGCCACCCACGCGGTGACGCCGGGCGTCATGTTGCTCGCTGACCATGTCGAGGTGCGCGCCGCGACGCGCACGACCACGTTCGCGTTGGAGCGAATGCTCACCACCTGTCCGCTGCCGGTGAGGTATCCATTCGTATAATCGGTGATCGTCGGAGCGGGAAGCGTCGTGCTCGTCGTGGCCAGCGTCAGCTGCACCACCTTGCCGACCGTCAGCGTCGCCGACGTCGTGGTCGTGCAGTTCCCCGGCGCTGATCCGATGTTGCAGCTCTGCGCCGCGAGCGCGCGTGCCGATGACACGAGCACCGCGAACGCGAACAGGACTCGCGCACCCGCGGTCATCGCGCACACCGGAACGACCCCGATCCCCCACCTGCGAACTCGTCGTACCATGTCCCGACGATCGAGTCGCCGCGGATTCGTCCCTGGTGCACGCGGGCTCCGCCTCCGAACTCGACCTGGAATTCGATCGTCGTCGCGTCGGGCGTCCGTCCATTCACGAACCCGCTGAGCGCGCGCGAACCGCTCGCCGAGCTTTCGATCGCGGTCAGGCTGCCGTCGAGCCGCTGGCCACTCTGGTCGTCGATCGAGAGGGTGCCGGTGAGCACCGTCCGCGTCGGCGCGGTCTGCTCCGCCGCATACCGCCACTGCCCGGCGAGATCGACCGGCGGTGCGCCGGTGTCGGTACCGCTTCGGCAGCCGGCGATGCCCGTGGCCAGCGCTGCGATGACGACGGCGGCGACAAGGCAGCCGCGAGCGGAGCGGGGCATGCTCACGGTCGGGCGCCGCCCACCGGCGCTGTCGCCTGTCGCGGCGGCGCCGCGGAATCGTTAGGCACGGGGGCCGCCGGCGGGCGCCACATCTTCAGAGGACGGAGCATCACCGCCACCGAGTATCGCCGCCGGCTCGGCGCCGCCTGCACGACGAACGCGGGCAGTGGCTCTCGCGTCGTCAGCGGTTCCGACAGGCGGCTCAGATCGAGCTCGACCCGATAGGCGCCAGGCGGCAGTGCGTCGAAGATCGCGACTCCGCTCGGCGTGAGTCGCGCCATCCAGAGATGGTCGGCCGCGTCGCGCGCCATGACGTCCGCGGCTTGCAGGTTGGTCGGCGGCATGCGCCCGTCAATGCTCGGCGAAGCCACGAGCTCGACCTCGATCACCGATGTTGGTACGACCGCGAGATCGATTGAACCCTTCGTTGCCGCTGAAGGCAGGGCGCCCGCCATCCATCCGACTGGCAATGACCTGCTGTCGACATTCGGCTGGGCGACCCCTGGCACCCTGAAGCGCCCATCAGCGGATGTCGCGACTGCCGCCGATCCGCTGCGTACCACGGCGCCGGCGAAGCCGTGCTCCCCGGCGTCGCGTACACCATTCCCATTCAGGTCTTCGTAGACCATTCCCGTGCGGCGATGATGGGGGCGCGGAAGCGCGACGGCTCGATCGATTCCGACGACCGTCGTCCAGCGCCCCAGCGACGGCGCGAAGAAGGAGTTGTGCTGCACGCCGAGCGTCGCCCGCAGGCCATGGGGGAGCTCGCTGCTCAGGGCGGCGGTGGCGAGGGTAGCGCGCTGCCGCTCGCCAAGCCAGCCGCTGCGCTGAATGCTGCCGCTCAGGTAGACCCCGGACCAGTTCGGGTAGACCGCCAGGCGGTCGACACGGAGCCCCACGCGGGAGCGGTCCGGCGTCAGGCCGGTGCCGCTCAGGTTTCGTTCCGCGGAGGCGTTCAGCTCGACGGTGCCTAACGCGCTGGTCCAGCCGCCGATCACTTCCGTCGTGCTGCGGACCAGCCGCTCGTTGAACGTCATCGCCGCCGCCGTGTTCGCGCTTTCCCTCGTGTTCGTCCCGATACCGAAGGAGCTCGAGCCGTAAAGCGTGTTCCGGCGAGTGCTGAGCACGCCGCTCAGCGCCTGCTCCGCGCTCCGCAGCCTCGTCCCGGATGCGTCCATGTCGAATCCACTCGCCTGCACGCGGAGCGCCATGCTCGTCCGGTCGCTCAGCGAGTACTGCGGTTGGATGCTCCATCCGGACGACCGCATCGCGCGCGTCACCACACCGGCGTCGCTGTTCCACCATCCGCTTCCCGAGAGCAGCCAGCGCGATGCGAGCACTCGCGAAGCGCTCGCTGACAGCTCGTCGCGCGCCGGCGCGAACGCGGCGCTTCCCCCGGGCGCGTGCAGCAGTCGCAGCGTCGCGTTGTCGTGAAGCGATCGGCGCTCGGCCTCGACGCGGGCGCCTAACGCGCTGCCGCCGTCCCAGCGGCGGGCTGCCAGCTCGGCGTCGAGCGTCGCATCGAGCACCGTCGGGATGCGCGCCCCGACCGACAGTGCGTCGAGCCGCCGCTCGAACACCTCCAGATCTTCGAGCATGTGCGCGAGGCTCCCGGTGACCCATGCCGCTCCCACGCGATGCGACGCCGTCGCGCCGGCGAGCACCCCGGTCGTCGGATCGTGGCGACTGAACCCCGGCTGGGCGATCATCGCCGCTCCGCGCCACCGCTCGCCATCGAGCGTCCCTGCCGCGCCGACTCCCCACGCGGACCCGCCCGTGAGGTCGCTGAGGCGCGCGCCCGACCCTCCGCCGGCGACCCGCCACGTCGAGCTGGCGAGCGCCAGCGACGGCGGAACGTCATAGTAGCCGAGGCGTGTCAGGGCAGCATTCGCCATCGGCTCGTCGGTGCCCACGCGGGTCCATCGACCCTCGATCCGGAGGTCGCTGGCGACCGGTCCCTGCACGCCGAGCGCCAGCGCCGGGAACGCGGCTGTTCCCGGTCCGTTGCCTAACGGCGTGGCCATCGACGCCGTCAACACCGGCGCCGCGCCGCCGTCGCTGCGCGCGCCGCTCACGACTTCGATGCTCGCGTCGGCGTGGCTGCGCTCGGCACCGTCGCTTCCCCGCACGCTGAGCGTGAGGCCGAGCACGGATGGCTGGATCCTCCGCGAGAGCGAGATGCGGAGCACGAGCTCCCGGGCGGTGTTCACGCCGAGGATGACCGGGTCGCTGTCGACCGCGCGCAGCAACAGCGCAGCCGTCGTGTCGGCCGCTCGTACCTGCACGTGGATCGTGTCCGCGGCATTCCCGAGGTTCGTCACCCGAAGGTGGAGGGCGACGTCGCTTCCCGCCCGCCCGCCGACCAGCGCCGGGGTCACGAGTGGATCGATTCGCCGAACCGGCTCGACATCGATGTCCACCGGCGTCACGACGTCGGCCATCCCTGGCGTGGCGAAGCGCACCTGCGCAACGCGCCGGCGGCCGGCCAGCGCCCGCGCCGGGACCCCGACCGTCAACGAGAACCCCCGCCGCACTCCGCCGTTAGGCGCGAGCACCCCCTGCCTCGTGCCGAGCAGCGGCGCGCTCCCGCTCGCGGCGACCTCGAACGAGACCGGGGTCGAATCGCCGAACACCGCCGGTACCGGCACCGTCACGATCTGGAAGCTGCGCGGGATTCCGCGGGCGACGACTGCATCGGATTCGCGGTCGCCCCTCGCGAGCTGGCTCCCGCCGGCTTCACCCGGGGCATCCGCGACCCCCCGGGCTCCAAGCGCTGTCCCGGTGACGCCGAGCGTCTCGCCCGCGCTCGTGCCCGGACGCCCCTGCGCGTGCGCCGGTCCCGCCACGGTGAGCAGTCCGCCACCGGCGACGAGCGCGATGGCGCAGGCCGCGCGCAACGTCACGCTGCCCTCATGGCGCGGTCATCGAGAGCGTCACGACGATCCCCGTCGGGCCGGTCGCATACGTACCGGCTGGATCCGCCAGCCACCCGAGCCGCATCCGCCAGAGCAGGGTGTTCGCCCACGCGTCGTTCAGCTTGTTCTTCTGCATCTGCCGCGACTCGACGAAGACGTTGGCGGTCGTCAGCGACGTCCACGCCATCTGGTCGGCGCGCGCCCACTGCAGGTCGCCGATCGGCTTGGCGATCCCGGCCGGCCCGCCTAACGTCGAGGTCGCGGCCCGCACGCTGATGGTGGTCGTCACCGTCGTGTTCGCGGCACCCTTCGTGAGGTCGAGCGTGTACGTCACGCCGCTCCCCGGATAGCCGGGATTGTAGATCCACCCGGCAGCGTAGTCGGCGCCGGTCGGCATCGCGAAGGATACCGGTCCGCCGCTGAGCGTGAGCACCGCGGTCTGCGCCGGAGCGGAGCGCGCGACCACCAGCATCAGGGCGAGCGCCGCCACCGCGTACGAAGCCCTCCGCACAACCAGCACTTCAGCGGACGTCGACGTCGATCTGGCCTGCCGCGATCTCGCTGCCGCCA
>Ga0308176_10002348_pt1 | contig 11869 bp, 15 predicted proteins | sample PhyCR2_3_FD_203890 | JGI IMG/M metagenome (GOLD analysis project Ga0308176, IMG submission 203890) | Soil microbial communities from UC Gill Tract Community Farm, Albany, California, United States - DLSLS.C.R2 | ecosystem: Environmental > Terrestrial > Soil > Agricultural land | place: USA... | reverse complement strand
CGGGCCAGCTCGAGGCCGAGCTGGAGGAGGAGGCCTGGTTCACGGTCACCCCACTGCCGGACGACCTGCTCGCCGACGACCCCGACGAGCTCTGGAGCACCGTGCTCGCCCGCAAGGGCGGCTGGCACCGCGTCGTCGCGCGCATGCCGGCGGACCCGTCGCTCAACTGATCCGGACTGAGGGGACGGACACCTCAGTCCGGAATAACCTCCCGTCCCATGGCCAAGCAGAAGCGCCGCAAGCCCAAGCCACAGCAGCGGTCCGCCGAGCCGACGGTCGCCCAGCAGCGCGAGGAGTGGCGCAAGGCCAAGGCCGAGGACGAGGCGCTCGAGGAGCTGGGCCTGATGCTCGACCTCGAGGGCCGAGAACCACCGAAGTACGACGTGGTCGCGGGCGTTGACGCGCGCGACCAGATCGACCGCCTCGAGCTGCTGCTCGCGTACTACCGCTGGACCGTCCTGACCGGCACGACGCCGCTGCCGGAGGACTGGGAGGCCAGCGAGGACTGGCCGCACCCCGACGTCGCCGACGCGCTGTTCGGCTCGTGGGACGGGCTCGTGGATTCCAGCCGGATCGAGGACGGGCTGCTCATCGAGCTCGTCGACAAGGCGCTTGACGCGCACGCGAAGCTCAGGGCGCGAGGCGAGGAGCTCGACCGCCGCGCGCGGGCCATGGACGACGACTCGGTCAAGGGCGCAGAGCTGCGCCGCCAGGCCGAGCTGGCCGGCCAGCGCCGCGACGAGACGATCGGCCGCGCGCAGGAGGCCGAGGGCGCGCGTGACCGCGCGCTGGCCGAGAACCAGCGGCTGCGCGAGCGGCTCGCATCGTTGGAGGACCGTCTCTCAACCGAGCAGCCCGAGGCCGAGGCGCCGCCGCCGGACTTCGACGAGTGGCTACAGGGCTTCGAACAGCAGCTCGCCGCGCAGGCCGCGACCGAGGCCGCCCGCGACGAGCTGCACCAGCGCCTGGAGGAGCTCGCCAGCGAGCGCGAGCGTGACCGCCAGACGATCACCGAGCTGAGCCGCCTGCTCGCCGCCGCCGACACCGAGACCGACGGCGCCGGCCCGGCGCAGGAGGCCGCCGCCGAGGAGCCGCCGGCGACCGTCCTCGAGGCGGTCGAGCGCGCGGCCGCAGAGGCCGAGCACCTGCGCTTCGCGCCGCGCGCCTTCGAGACCGCCGCCGACTCGCCGTTCCGCCGCTCCGGCCTGGTCCTCAAGACGCTGCGACAGCTCGACCAGCTGGCGGCGAAGTTCGAGTCCGGCGAGATGGGCATGTCGCTCTCGCAGGCGGCCGCGCAGCTCGGCATCACGCAGTACAAGGCGAACGTCAGCGAGCTCGCGCGCACGCGCTACGAGAAGGACTACACGTTCAAATGGCCGGGCCCACCCGCCCGCGACCTGCTCGTCGGCCCGCACGTCGGCCTGGGCTCAGGCTCCGGCGCGGCGTTCGTCGCGCGCATCTACCTGCACGCGCACGAGGGCGGCGACGGGTTGGACCGCGGCCTGATCGTCGCCGTGGTGGGCCGCCACCTGCCCGACACCACGACCTGAGCGCTTGCGGGCGAGCATCGCCGCGTCGGCGGCGGCGGCCAGCTGGTCCGGCGACATCGCGCCGTCGTCACGCGCCCAGCCGATCGTGATCGTCACGGGCGCGTCGTCCGGTGTCGAGACCGCGCGCGCGATCGCCTCGCGCAGGCGCGAGCAGACCTGCGCGGCGGTCGGCTCGTCGGTGTCCTCCAGCAGCAGCGCGAACTCGTCGCCCGCCCAGCGAAACGCGCGGTCGGTCGCGCGCGCGTGCAGCCGCAGCGCCGAGGCGACCGCGGTCAGCACGACGTCACCGACCAGGTGACCGTGCAGGTCGTTGACCTGCTTGAAGCCGTCGAGGTCGGCGAGCACCAGCGTCAGCGGCTGGCCCGTCCGCCGCCCGCTCGCGAGCGCGCGCGGGAACGCCTCGTCGAACGCGCGCCGGTTCTTCAGCCCGGTCAGCGCGTCCACGCGCGCCATCCGCTCGGCGGCCTCGCCGCGCTCGGTCAGGCCCACGCGATGGGTGCGGATGCCGTCCATCAGCACCAGGCAGAAGCCCGACATGCCGGTCCACAGCAGCAGCTGGACGAGCACGGAGGCGAAGGCGTCGTGGTTGCCCGCGTAGACGAGCGGTGCGAGCGCGGACAGCCAGATCGTGAGCATCAGCGGCGCGAAGCGACGCGGCGGGTGCGTGAGCGCGTTGCCCAGCGCCAGCGCCAGCAGGAGCTCGTGGTAGGGCGCGTGCCAGCCGCCTGCCAGCCACTGCAGCACGGCGAGCAGCACGACGCAGGTGTAGCCCGCTACGAGGTGCACGGGGAACGTGATGAGCTGCGGCCGGCGTGCGAGGTAGGCCACGGAGGCGCTGATCGCCACCAGCACGGGCAGCGTGATCCCCCAGCCGGCGGCCGCGCCCAGCGCCTGGTCGGGCGGGAACAGCGGCAGCATCCCGACGACGACCGCGAGCGCGATCGCCCAGAGCAGCGCGCCGAAGCGGCGCGTGTTCTCCAGATTCGCTCCTGCGTACGGATCCGAACGGCGCCGCACCAGCTCGCTGATGACGCTCACCCACGGATAGTCGGACCAAGTTCCCCGAACCTTTACCTACGCGAAAGACCGGTTGCGCAAGCTGGGGGCCATGCCGCGCATCATCGTGACCGCAGACGATCCGGACGGACGAGTCGTGCACTGGGAGCGCGTGACCCCGGCGGACTTCGAGACCGAGCACTTTCGCGCGCAGCTCGCCGAGCGCGTTGCGTGGGCCGTGGAGGACGCCGACGTCGAGGGAGCTAGTGACGCGGAGCGTCGGCCGGCTGCGGAGGCGGGCACCGGAGTAGCGACGCCCGCACCAGCTCACGCTGCGTGAGCACCAAGCGCTCGTCGCGCTCGTCCTGCTCGTCTTCTTCGCTGCGAAGCTCTTCGAGGTGCTCGTCCACGGGGCCTCCTGATCGGGCAGGTGCCCCGTGGCGATGTGATCGAAACCCTCCCTAGGCGGGCGGGATGTTCTGATTCAGACGGAAGCGGTTCTCGGGGTCGTAGACCGCCTTGATCCCCTGCAAACGGGCGAACTTCTCGTCGCCGAACGCCTCGCGCACACGGCCGCTGCCCTCGTCACCGATGAAGTTCAGGTAGGCCCCGCCGAACCGCCACGGCTTCATCGCCGCGTAGAACTCCTTGACCCAGGCGATCTGCTCGGCATCCTCGGACGCGTTCTCCCACAGGTGCAGCAGGTGGATGTTGAACGGCGCGCGGCGTTGGCCGAAGGCCATCGCGTTGTCGTCCACGCGCGCGACCGCGCCGCCGCCCGGCAACATGATCGCCTGGCTGAACGGGCTCGGCCGCGCGTTGCCGTAGCGGGCGAACACCTCGCAGGCCTCGTCGGGCATCTCGGCGAAGGTGGCCTGCCAGTAGTTGCGAAGGCCGTGCGGGTTGCCCGGCTCGATCAGCTTCTGGACGGCGTCGGCGTAGGGGATCGGCCCGACCATCGCCATCGCGGGCGGGCCGAACTCCACGAGCGGCCGCATGACCTCGGCGCCCTCGTCGGGGTCGCCGGCGTAGCACACGATGACGCCCACGACGGGCTGGCCGCGCACCGGCTCGGGCACGAACTCCTCGTGCGGGGCGGAGATGAACGCCACGCCGCCGCCGACCTCGTCGGGCGCGTCCGAGATGAAGTCACGGAAGAACTTCAGGACGTCGGCGCCGCGCTCGGCCGGGTGCATCAGCATCCCGCCGAACACGATCGGCCCTACCGGGTGCAGCTTGAACTCGAACTCGGTGACGATCCCGAAGTTGCCGCTGCCGCCGCGCAGGCCGAAGAACAGGTCCGCGCGCTCCTCCTCGGACGCCGTGACGACCTCGCCGCTGGCGAGCACCACCTGGCAGGAGAGCAGGTTGTCGCAGGTCAGGCCGAACTTGCGCTCGATCCAGCCCGAGCCGGAGCCGAGCGCGAGCCCCGCGACGCCGGTGGTCGGGTGGCGGCCGCCGGTGACGGCCAGGCCATGCGCCTGCGTGGCGGCGTCGACGGTGCCCCAGTTCGCGCCGCCGCCGATGCGGGCGGTGCGCGTGCCCGCGTCGACGTTCACGTGGTTGATGTCGCGCAGGTCGATGACGATGCCGTCGTCGCAGACCGCGTGGCCGGTGACGCCGTGGCCACCGGCGTACACAGCGATGGCGAGATCCTTCGCGCAGGCGTGGCTCACGGCGGCCTGCACGTCGGCGACGTCGCGGCAGCGCGCGATCAGCGCGGGCCGGCGATCGATCATGCCGTTGAAGACCTTGCGCAGCTCGTCGTAGCGCGCGTCCCCCGGACGGACGACCTCGCCCCCGAAGGTGGTCTCGAATGCGGAGATGTCGGTGACGCTCATGAAGCGACGCTACGCCGTACGCCGCTGCAACGGGGATTTTTGTGACGAGGAGTAGCGTCCTTTCGATGACCGAGAAGATTCTCTACACGGCAGCTGCGACCGTGACCGGCGGGCGCATCGAAGGACACGGGCGCACGTCCGACGGCGCACTCGAGGTCGACCTGCGCCTGCCGCCCGAGCTCGGCGGCCAGGGCGGCGGCACGAACCCCGAGCAGCTCTTCGCGATCGGATTCGCGTCGTGCTTCGAGAGCGCGATCGGCGCGGTCGCGCGGCGCATGCGGCTCGAACCCGAGGACGTGAAGATCGACTCGCGCGTGAACCTGCACCCCACGCCCGAGCGCGGCTTCAAGCTCAGCGTGCTGCTGATCGTGACGCTGTCCGGGCTCGAGGGCGGGCAGGCCAAGGAGCTCGTCGAGGCCGCGCACCACGTCTGCCCGTACTCCAACGCGACCCGCGGCAACATCGACGTGAACATCACGGTCAACGGGGAGCCGATCGCAGAGGGCTGATAAATTGACGTTGACGTGAAGAAGAGATTCAACGTCGGCGTCGCGCAGGATCACGACCACTACCGCTGGTGGGCGCTCAGCTGCACCTCGCTGGGCATGCTGCTGGCGGCCACCAACTCGGGCACGCTGATCATCGCCCTGCCCGACCTCGAGCGGGCCCTGAAGACGAGCATCCTCTCGCTTGTCTGGGTGATCCTCGCCTACATGATCGCCAGCACCGTGCTGGTGCTCACCGCCGGCCGGCTGTCGGACCTCTTCGGCCGCAAGAAGGCCTACGTCGGCGGCTTCGCGCTCTTCGCCCTGGCGTCGCTCGGCGCGGGCTTCGCGGCCGACGCGACGCAGCTGATCCTCTGGCGGATCGTGCAGGGCGTCGGCGCGGCCTTCCTGTTCGCCAACGCCGCGGCTCTGGTGACGGACGCGTTCCCGCGCGAGGAGCTCGGGCTGGCGATGGGCACGAACACGATGGTCGCCGCGATCGGGCTGGTGCTCGGCCCGGTGCTCGGCGGCGCGCTCGTGGCGGTCGGCTGGCAGTGGGTGTTCTGGTTCAACGTGCCGTTCGCCGCGGCCGGCGCGGTCTGGGGCGGCCTGATCCTGCACGAGCTCGCGCGGCCCGACAGCGTGCGCGGCTATGACGTGCCCGGCGTGCTCGCGTTCGTGCTCGGCCTGACCGGGCTCGTGCTCGGCGTGTCGAAGGGCGGCATCACGCAATGGAACGACCCCGTCGTGATCATCAGTCTGATCGTCGCTGTCGTGCTGCTGCCGCTGTTCGTGCTGATCGAGCGCCGCTCGAAGGCGCCAATGCTCGACCTGACGATCTTCGAGAACCGGCTCTTCGCCACCGCCACCGCGGCCGCGTTCATCAACGGCCTGTCGCGCTTCGCACTGATGTTCGTGTTCGTCTTCTACTTCCAGGGCGCGCAGGGCGACGACGCCGTGACCGCCGGCATCAAGCTGACGCCGATGGCGGTCGGGATGCTCGTCGCGAGCCCGCTCGCCGGCATCTGGGCCGACCGCCACGGCTCGCGCATGCTCGCCGCCAGCGGCATGGTGCTGACGGCGATCGGGCTGGCGGCGATGACGACGCTGCAGGTCGACAGCCCGTACTGGCAGAGCTCGGTCTGGCTGGCGCTGGTCGGCATCGGCTCGGGCCTGTTCAACTCGCCCAACACCGCGGCGATGATGGGCACCGTGCCGCCCTACCGGCGCGGGATCGCCGCGGGCGCGCGGACGATGCTGCAGAACACCGGCGCGGTGCTGTCGATCGCGTTCGTGATGGCAATCGTGACGGCAGCCGTGCCCCAGGACGTGCTGCTGAAGATCTTCTCCGGCGTCGCGAGCGGGCTGTCCGCGAGCCGGCTGGACCCGTTCATCCACAACATGCACACGGCGCTGTGGGTGCTGTCGGCGACGTCCGTCGTCGGCGCGATCGTGTCGCTCATGCGCCCGCGCCACGTGCACGCCGAAGCGTCGCCCGAGGCCGAGGCGGTGGCCGCGTAATGCGCATCGGCGAGGTCGCCCGCGCGGTCGGCACCACGTCGCGCACGATCCGCTACTACGAGGAGATCGGCCTGCTGCGCGAGGCCGGCGACCGCGCGTCGGGCAAGCACCGCCTGTATTCGGAGGAGGACGTCGAGCGCCTGCGCGACGCGCTGCGCCTGAAGGAGCTGCTGGGCGTGTCGCTGGACGAGCTGCGCGAGCTGCTCGAGGCCGAGGAGGCGCGCGCTGCGCTGCGCGACGAGTGGCGCCACGGGGCGCCGTCGGCGTCGCGGCGCAAGACGATCCTGCGCGAGTCCGCCCGCCACCTCGATCGCCAGCTCGAGCTGGTGGCGCGCCGGCGCGCCGAGATCCAGGAGCTCGAGACCGAGCTTCGCCAGCGCCGCGCGCGGGTGGAAGAGTTGCTCCATGAACGAGCAAACAGCTGACCTCGCCGCGCTGCAGGATCTGATCGACCGAAGCTACGCCGCCGCCGGACCGCACCTGCTCGCGATCCACACCCCAGAGCGAAGGCTGTCGGCGGAGCAGGTCTGCGAGCGGCTGACGGGGATGCGGCTGCTCGCGCTGGCCACCGTCAGCGCCGCCGGCCACCCGGTCGTCGGCCCGGTCGACGGCATCTTCTTCCACGGCGCGTTTCACTTCGGCTCGGCGCCGAACTCCGCCCGCGCGCGCCACATCGCGGCGCGGCCGTGGGTCAGCGCGACGTACTTGCCGGCCGAGGAGCTCGCGATCACGGTCCACGGGCGGGCCGAGCCGGTCGACGTCAGCGCCGGCGAGTTCCGCGAGGCGCTGCTCGACATCTACGTCCCGCGCTACGGCGAGTCGTGGGCGGACATGCTCTCCGACGGCGCGATCTACTGGCGCATCGACGCCGAGCGGATGTTCACGTTCTCTATGCCGGCGTGAGCCCGTGGCGGCGCATGACCGCCTTGAGCGCCTCGATGTCGGGCGGGCCGCCGGCGGCGAGGACGTCGCCGACCTCGCGGAAGTAGGCCGGTCCGAACAGGCCCGGCGTGATGACGGCCAGGAAACGAGCGTCCTCGTCGCCGCGGTTGACGAAGCCGTGCACCGCGCCGCGCGGGATGAACGCTGCCTGCCCCGGGCCGACCTCGTGGTCGATCCCCTCGACCGTGAAGACGATCGTGCCGCTGAGGCCGTAGATCGTCTCCTCGAAGCCGTCGTGACTGTGCGGGGCCGGGACCTTTGCGGCGGCGGGCACCTCGCATTCGAAGGCGGTCAGCGCGCCCCCGGTCTGCTCGGCCTCGAGCACGAAGGTCACGCCCACGGGGCCGACGTGGATGGTCTCGGACATGGCGGCGGTGGTCACGGTAGTGGGTCCTCTCGCATCGAGGTAGTACAGATTCTTTACAAGTATCCGTCCTCGCAAGTACGATTGTCAAGTGTCTTTACAGAACGGTGATCCGCCTCCCCTGATCGGCGCGCTCCTGCGCCTCCCGTACGAGGTCGTCCGGCGACGGTTGCTCGAGGGCCTGCACGCCGCCGGCTTCACCGATCTGACCGCCGCGCACCTCACCGTGATGCTCTATCCGCCGTCGGCAGGCCAGCGCCCGTCTGATCTCGCCGTCCAGCGCGGGATGAGCCGCCAGGCGCTCAACTACATCCTCGGCCAGGTCGAGGAGCTCGGCTATCTCGAACGCCGCAGCGACCCCGACGACCAGCGTTCGAAGCGCATCGCGCTCACCCCGCGCGGCCAGCGGGCGGGCGAGGTCATGCGCAAAACGGTGCTCGAGCTCGAACGCGAATGGGGCGAGCAACTCGGCGCGGAGCGCTTCGCCGAGCTGAAGCGGCTGCTCGCCGAGCTCTCCGAGCTCGCGGCCGCGTCAGGCCAGGTGCCCGTCCAGCCACGCCAGCGTGCGTGACCACGCATCGCGCGCGCTCGGCTCGTGGTAGGCCGAGCGGGCGTCGCAGTGGAAGCCATGGCCGGCCTCGGGGTAGCGGACGATCTCGGTGTCCACCGCCACGCCCTCGACGGCCTCGCGCAGCCGCTCGACCTGCTCGACGGGGATGCCGTGGTCCTTGTCGCCGTAGCAGCCGAGCCACGGCGTCTTCAGCTCCGGCGCGAGCTTGAGCAGCGACGGTGAGCCGAAGCGCCCCTGCGCGATGCCGCCGCCGTAGAACGTGACCGCAGCGCCCAGGGTTCGCGTGGCCGCCTCGATGAACGCCACGGTCCCGCCCATGCAGAAGCCGACGACCGCGATCCGCGCGTCGTCGAAGCCGTCGTCGCGCAGGTGCGAGTAGGCGGTGTCGAGGTCCTCGGCAATCCCCTCCTCGGTGAGCTTGGCGATGTACTTCTTCGCCGTCTCGATGTCGTCGTAGCCGATCACCGGGTCGCCCTCGCGGTGGAAGAAGTGCGGCGCGATCGCACGGTAGCCCTCGGCGGCGAAGCGCTCGGCGACGTCCTTTATGTGGTCGTTGACGCCGAAGGCCTCCTGCACGACGACGACGGCGCCCTTCGGCACGCCCTGCTCGGCGGCTTCGTAGATTGGCGTGCTCATCGGCGCAGCGCCTCCGGCTGCAGCGCCGGGTTCTGCCAGCCGGCGTCGACCGGGTTGACGGTCCTGCCGGGCGGCACGATCTCGTCGATGCGGTCCAGCACGTCCTTGCTCAGAGTGACGTCCGCGGCGCCGACCTGGGACTCGAGCTGCTCGAGCGTCCGCGGCCCGATGATCGCCGCCGTCACTGCCGGGTGGTTGATCACGAACGCGAGCGCCATGTGGATCAGCGACATGCCCGATTCCTCGGCGAGCTGGGCCAGTGCGTCGGCGGCTTCGAGCTTCGCCTGGTTGGCCGGGTTGCTCATGTCGAAGCGCTGCGGGATCCGCTGCGCGCGGCTGGACTGCGGCGTCTCCTGGCCCTTGCGCCACTTGCCGCTCAGCCAGCCGCCGGCCAGCGGCGACCACGGGATCACGCCCATGCCGAACTCGAGCGCGGTCGGCAGCACGTCGTTCTCGATGTGCCTGACGAGCAGGCTGTAGGGCGGCTGCTCGGTGACGAAGCGCTGGTAGCCGCGCTCCCTGGCGACGTACTGCGCCTTGACGATCTGCGCGGCCGGGTACGTCGAGCTGCCGATGTAGCGGACCTTGCCCTGCGCGACCAGGTCGCTCAGCGCGCCGAGGGTTTCCTCGTGATCGGTCCACGGGTCCCAGCGGTGGACCTGGTAGAGGTCGATCCAGTCGGTCTGCAGGCGCTTCAGACTCGCTTCGACTTCCCTGAAGACCCAGCGCCGGCTGTTGCCCGACTCGTTGGCGTCATCGCCCATCGTGCCGTGGAACTTCGTCGCGAGCACGATGTCGTCGCGCTTGCCCTTGATCGCCTTGCCGACGATCTCCTCGGACTCGCCGCGGCTGTAGACGTCGGCCGTGTCGATGAAGTTGACACCGCCCTCCAGCGCGGCCTCGATGATCCGCGTGGATTCCTGGTGGTCCTTGTTGCCCCAGTCGCCGAACATCATGGCGCCGAGGCAGAGCGGTGAGACTTGGACGCCCGTGCGCCCGAGGGTGCGATGGGTCATGCCCTGCACGCTACCGAGGCCGATTGGCCGGCTTGAGAAGGTGTGCGTATGTCCGCTTACACCGTGTTGAACCTGCTCGAGCTCGAAGACTCGACCAGCGGCCGCATCCCCGGCGTCGAAGGCCGTTTCGGCCGTTCGAAGATGGGCTCGCGCGACCTCGGCGTCAGTCACTTCTACTACGCCCCGGGCACTCGCTCGCGATCCGCCCACACCCACACCGAGCAGGAGGAGACCTACGTCGTGCTCGACGGCTCGGGCCGCATCCGGTTGGACGACGAGATCCTCGAGCTCAAGCGCTGGGACCTCGTCCGCGTAGCCCCGGGCGTCGTCCGCGCGCTGGAGGCCGGCCCGAACGGGCTGACGTTCCTCGCCATCGGCGGCCCGCGGCCGGACGAGGGCGACGGCAAGCTGGTGGACTCGCCGTGGCCTGAGTAATTGGCCCTAGCGCTTCGGACGCAGGTCGCTCAACCGGCAGCCCAGCCGCAACGACTGCGCTGCGGCACGGCTGACGAAACTCACGACAGGTGGGACAAACGTCAGCCGTGTGGCGTTAGGAAACGCTCGGCTCCTCGCCCGCCCGCAGGCGCACGACCCCGAGCGCGAACGCGCGGCGCAGGCATGCAAGGCGACCCTCCGCGCCCTCGGCTTCGAAGATGAGGCTCTGCGCGTCGTCGTACAGGCCCCAGCCGGCCGAGGTGCTGCGGAGGGTCAACCTGGGCGCCGTCCGCCGCACCCACGCGAAGGGGCGCAGGTGCGGCATGCGAACTTGGACGGCTGCGGCGGACATGGGCGCATCGTTGCGCGCGACCCTCAGCGCGAGGTAAGGACTTCCTCACGATTTCCTTTACGCGAAGCGCGGCAGGCCGTCGTCGGGGATCGGCTCCCAGACGACCGCGGTCTCGACATGCGTCCGCTTCGACGGCCGGATCCCGGGGTCGCCGTCGAACGTGCCGAGCCGCACGCCGATCGTGTTCTCCGGGTCCTCCGGATCGCAGCTGTAGAGCTGGCCGCCGCATGACTTGCAGAACGCCTTGGAGAACCCGCCCTCCGGCATCCACACCCCGATGTTGTCCTCACCCTGGACCCAGCGCAGACTTCCCGGCACCACCCGCGCCTGCGGCGATGCCGCCGTCCCGGTCCGCCGCTGGCAGCGCGTGCAGTGGCAGTACGAGGCGCTCACCAGCGGCTCGCTGATCTCGTAGCGAACGGTCCCGCAGCCGCAGCCTCCGGTCAGGGGTTCGGGCAATATCATGAAACGCAGGTTGCCAGTTCAGGCATCGCGGCTCCGCTGCCGATGAGCCTCACGATGACCCGCGTGGCAGGCCAGCATGCCCGACGGCGCGTTCGCGTGCTCGCACTCCGCACGCTCCTCGTCCTCACCTGCATCGTCGTCGTGACGGTGATCGCCGGCCTCGCGCTTGGCTGGAAGTCGCTGCCGTTCGTGATCGTCGAGCTCGCGGCGATCGGTGCGATGGCGCTCCTCGACAAGGTCGCGTTCCCGATCATCGACCGCTGGGATCGCGGTGCGGTTGGTGAGGAAACCGTCGGCAAGATCCTGGATGCGCTCGCCGACGAGGGCTGGTACTCGATCCACGACGTCGACACGGGGCGCGGAAACATCGACCACGTCGTCATCGGACCGAACGGAGTGTTCACCGTTGAGACGAAGAGCCACCCGGGCCGGATCCGTGCCGCGAACGTGGACCCGGCGATGCTCCGCCAGTCCTACGCGCAGAGCAAGACGCTTGAGCGCATCACCGGCATTCAGGTCCACCCACTGCTCGTGTTCTCACGCGCTTTCCTGACCCCCGCGGTGAGCCGCCAGCGAGGTGTCACCGTGCTGCCTGCGCGAATGCTCGCTGGACACCTCGCTAGGCGTGATCAGCGACTCGACGCCACCGAGACCAACCGCATTCACGTGCAGCTCAGCGCCGCGTTCGATCCGTC
>Ga0308176_10002343_pt1 | contig 11892 bp, 13 predicted proteins | sample PhyCR2_3_FD_203890 | JGI IMG/M metagenome (GOLD analysis project Ga0308176, IMG submission 203890) | Soil microbial communities from UC Gill Tract Community Farm, Albany, California, United States - DLSLS.C.R2 | ecosystem: Environmental > Terrestrial > Soil > Agricultural land | place: USA... | reverse complement strand
AACGCGACTGACGAGACAGTCCCCCCAGTCGCATGCGCGCCGACCGCCGAGTGGCAGTCGGCCTCGAGGACGCGCACAACGGCACGCTCGGCGGTCAGGCACGCCGTGGCCCCGGCGTCCGCGATCGGCAGCTCGTCCGCGCCCGCGCGCGCCTGGATCGCCAGCGTCCCCTGGCCGGCGGCGGGCACGAGATCGAGCGGTTGCGCGCCGTCGGCGCGGCCCAGGCGACGCAGGCCGGCGAGCGCCAGCACCGCCGCGTCGACCTCGCCGTCGGCGAGCTTGCGCAGGCGCGTGTCGACGTTGCCGCGCAGCTCGACGACCTCGATGTCCTCGTGGGCGGCGAGCAGCTGCGCGCGGCGGCGCAGCGACGACGTGCCCACGCGCGCGCCGGGGCGCAGCTCGCCCAGCAGCGCGTCGCGCGGGTCCTCGCGCACCGGCGAGCCGAGCAGGACCGTGCCGGGCGCGAGCTGCGCGGGCACGTCCTTGGCGCTGTGCACCGCCAGGTCGGCGTCGCCGTCAAGCAGCGCGCGCTCGACCGCGTCGACCCAGCGCGCCTTGTCCTCGGGGCCTTCGCCACGGTCGCCCGACGTCGTCACCTTCACGAGCTCGTGCTCGCCCGGCAGCTGCCCGGCGACCCAGCTCGCCTGCGCCAGCGCGAGCGCGCTGCCGCGCGTGGCGATCTTCACTTCGCGCGGCGCTCGTCGAGCTCGACCACGTCCGCCGGGCGCTCCGCCGCCGGCGCGATGCCGTCGTCCAGCCCGAACAGCTCGCGGATCAGCTGCAGCCGCCCGTGGCCGCCGGCCGCCTTCATCCGCAGCGTCGGCTCGTGCAGCAGCCGCTGCGCGACGGCGCGCGCCAGCGCCTCGACCCGCTCGCGGTCCTTCTCGCCGAGCGACTCCCAGCGGCCGGCATTCTCGGCCAGCAGGCCCTCGACGATCTCCTCGCTGTGGCGGCGCAGCGCGGCGACGGTCGGCACCACGTCGAGCTGGCCGAGCCACTTGGCGAAGCGCTGGATCTCGTCCTCGACGACCTGCTCGGCGAGCAGCGCCTCCTCGGAGCGGACCTCGAGGTTGCGCGCGACCACGCCCTGCAGGTCGTCCATGTCGTAGACCGACACACCGGGCAGCTCGGCACATTCGGGGTCGATGTCGCGCGGCACGGCGAGGTCGATGAAGACGATCGGCTTGCCGGCGCGGGCTCGCGCGACCTCGGCGAGCGCGTCGGCGGTCACGATCGCGTGCGGCGACGACGTCGAGGCGACGACGATGTCGGCGGTCTCGAGCTGGCGCGGCAGGTGGTCCAAGGAGAGGACGGTCCCGCCGAAACGCTCGGCGAGCGACCGAGCGCGGTCGGCATGGCGGTTGGCGACGAAGACCGTCGCGACGCCCTCGGTCGCGAGCGCCTGCGCGGTCAGCTCGCTGGTCTCGCCGGCGCCGATGATCACGACCTCGCGCTCGGCGAGGTGGCCGACGACGTCCTTGGCGAGGTCGACCGCGACGGTCGAGACGCTCGTACGCCCCGCGCCGATCTTCGTCTCCGAGCGCACGCGGCGGCCGGTCTGCAGCGCGGCGGTGAAGAGCCTGTTCGTGAGCGGGCCGGTCGTGTCGGCGGCCAGCGCCGCCTCGTAGGCGCGACGCACCTGGCCCTGCACCTCGGCCTCGCCGACGATCATCGACTCCAGCCCGCTGGCGACGCGGTAGAGCTGGCGCGCCGCGTCGCAGTTGCGCGGGAAGTACATGACCTCCGCCAGCTCGGTCGGGCGGATGTCCGCGCGCCGGGCGAGCGCGGTCAGCACGGCGGCCTCGGCCTGCACCGGGTCGCTCGCGACGACGTAAAGCTCGGTGCGGTTGCAGGTCGAGATGACGACCGCCTCCTGCGCGTCGTCGCCGCTGACGAGCTGCTCGAGGAAGCGCCGCGCCTCGGCGTCCGAGAACGCCAGGCGCTCGCGCACCGCGACCGGCGCGGTCTTGTGCGAGACGCCGAGCGCGAGCAGCTCCATCAGGCGGCCTCGCGCGTCTCGGGCTGCTTCTCGGCCAGCTCGTTGAGCTCGGTCAGCTCGCGCTCGAAGCGGCTCAGCTTCGTGGCCATGATCCCGACGTAGATCAGCAGCAGGACGAGGAACACCAGGTACGCCGCGACGACGTAGCCGCTGTTGTCGGGCAGCGTGACGTCGGCGGCCAGGATCGCCGTCATGCCGACTCCAGCTTCGGGGCGGCCGAGCGGCGCGGGCCGGGCGGCTCGTCACCGGCGAGCCGCCGGCGCAGGGCCTTGATCTGTGCGCTGGTGTTCTTCGAGGCCATCTCGTACTTCCACAGCGTGGCGTACAGCAGCGCCATCCCCAAGAGGCAGACGTAGAAGGCGAGCTTCATCCGCGGCTCGAGCCCGCCGTCGGTCGTGGCGAACACGCGCGGGTGTGTGTAGGTCTGGGCGAGCCGGACCGCCAGGAAGTTCAGCGGCACGAACGCGCCCGCGGTGATCGCGAACACGCTCGCGTAGCGCGACTGCTTGTCGCGGTCCTCGATCGAGAAGCGCAGCGGCTGGTAGGTCGCGTACAGCAGGAAGACGATCAGGAACGACACGAGCGTCGGCTCGTCCCACACCCACCAGTGGCCCCATGAGGCGCGCGCCCAGATCGAGCCGGTGACCAGCACGCCCGCGCCGAAGATCAGCGACATGTGGATCGCCACGTAGCTGCGCAGGTCCCAGCGCGAGGCGCCGGTGCGCAGGTGCTGGATGGCGCACACGGCGCCGAACACGAAGCCGCACAGCGCCACGATCGCCATCGGCACGTGCAGGTACAGGATCTTCTGCATGAAGCCCTGGTCGGCGTCCTCGGGCGCGTAGAACGCGGCGAGCGCGAAGCCGCCGGCGAGCGTGAGAAGGGTGGCGATGGAGAGGGCGCGAAGGCGCGTGCCGTACATCGGCGGTCAGTCCTCCAGGAGGAAGTCGAACACTGCGTAGGCGACCAGCCCGAACACGAGATCGTACAGCGCGAGAACCCACGGCCAGCGCGCCGCGGCGACGGGGCCGCCGAAGACGGGGGCGCTGAGCTTGACCGCGCCGATCAGCAACGGCACCAGCAGTGGGAGTGCGAGCAGGGGCACGAGCAGGTCGCGCGCGCGCGACTGGACCGCCAGCGCGCCGACGAGCGTCCCCACGAACGCGATCCCCAGGTCGGCGAGCAGGAGCGCCAGCAGCAGGCGCCAGACCTCGACCGGCGACGGGCCCAGCAGCATGAGCAGGAACGCCGGCACCGCCACCAGCTCCAGCGCCACCAGGAAGATGAACAGCGACGCGGCCTTGGCGACGAGCATCGCGGTGCGGTCCACCGGCGCGAGCAGGAAGCCCTCGAAGCCGCCCTCCTCGCGGTCGGCGACGAACTGCCGGGCGATGCCCAGCACCGCCGCGAGCAGCAGCGTCACCCACAGCACCCCGGCGGCGAGGTTGCCCTCCACGCTGCGCTGCTGCAGCGCGAAGTGGAAGACGACGAACGCGCTGATCGAGAAGAGCGCCATGCCGGGGACGACCTGCGGCGTCCGCGTCTCGACGCGCAGGTCGCGGCGCAGGACGGCATTCACCGCCTGCCTCATCGGTAGAGCTCCCGGACCTCGGCCTCCGTCGCGCTGCCGGCCAGCTCCGCGCGCCCGCCGCGCAGTCCCAGCACCACGTCGGCCTCCGCCAGCCCGCGCGCCGGGTCGTGGCTGGTCACCACCCGCGTGCGCCCACTCGAGCGCCCCACGAGCGGCTCGAGCGCATCGGCGGCCGCCGGGTCGAGGTTCGCGGTCGGCTCGTCGAGCAGCAGGACGTCGGGCTCGTGCAGGATCGCCCGGCAGGCCGCGACGCGCTGCACCATCCCGCGTGAGAGCTCGCGGATCGGCTCGTCGGCGCGCAGCCTCAGCCCGACCTGCTCCAGCAGCGCGTCGATGCGCTCGAACGCGACGCCGTGCAGCCGGGCGTGGAAGCGCAGGTTCTCGTGCGCGCTCAGGTCGCGGTGCAGCAGCGGCTCGTGGCCGAGCAGACCGACGCGCCCGCGCACCTTCCAGGCGCCGCCTGGCAGCTCGGAGCCGAGCAGGCGCGCCGTGCCGCCCTGCGGGCGCAGCAGCGTGGCGAGCACGCGCAGCAGCGTGGACTTGCCCGCGCCGTTGGGTCCGAACACGACGAGCGTCGCGCCCTCCGGGACGGCGACGGAGACGCCGTCGAGCGCCGTGCGCTCGCCGTAGCGGCGGACGAGCCCCTCGAGCTCAATGGCCGGTGTGTCGCCCACCGTCGCGGCCCAGCGTGTCGGCGACATGGCGCAGCGTCGGGGCGAGGACGCCGAACAGCTCGCCGATCGCCTTCGGGCTGCCGGGGAGGTTGACGATCAGCGTGCGCCCGGCGATGCCCGAGATCCCGCGCGTCAGGATGCCCATCGGCGTGTGCCGCAGCGCCTCCGCGCGCAGCGCCTCGGCGAACCCGGGAGCCGGGCGCTCCACCACCGCGGCGGTCGCCTCCGGCGTGACGTCGTCGGGTGTCATGCCGGTTCCGCCTGTCGTGAAGATGAAGCGAACGCCGGCGTCGACGTAGTTGTTCAGCCGGTCCTCGATCAGCGCGAAGTCGTCGGGCACGACCTCCATCGCCTCCACGTCGCAGCCGGCCTCCTCGGCCAGCCGCGCGAGCAGCGGGCCGGACTCGTCCTCGCTCTCGCGGCGCGACACCGAGGTGGAGATCGTCAGCACGGCCGTCCTCATCGGCGCCATCTTCTCAGCGCACGGCGCGTAACCATCGCCTCGTGCTCGCGGCCGCGCCGCTCGCCGTCATGTCGGCGCCCAGCCAGAACTGCTCGGACCCGAACTCGAACGCGGCCGGCTGCGAGAGCTACTGAGCGCCGCGCTGCCAGTCGCCGGAGCGCCCGCCGGACTTCGCGACCAACTCGACCGACTCGATCGCGACGCCGCGCTCGATGCCCTTGACCATGTCGTAGATCGTCAGCGCCGCGACGGACGCGGCGACCATCGCCTCCATCTCCACGCCGGTCCGGCCCTCGACCGATGCCTCGGCCTCGATCGCGACGCCGCCGTCGGCGAGCTCCGCGCGGACATCGACGTGGTCGAGGCCCAGCGGGTGGCAGAGCGGGATCAGCGCGCCGGTCTGCTTGGCGGCCTGGATGCCGGCGATCCGCGCGACGCCGAGCACGTCGCCCTTCGGTGCGTCGCCGGCGGCGACCGCGGCGGCGGTCGCCGCGCTCATCCGGACGAACGCGCGCGCGACCGCGCGCCGGCGCGTGACCTCCTTCGCGGACACGTCGACCATGCGCGCCGCGCCGGAGTCGTCGAGGTGGGTGAGGTCAGGCGGCAACGCGCTGCGCCGCCTCGATCAGCTCGCGCACCGCGGAGGTGTCTCCGGCGCGCAGCAGCTCGATCGGGTCGGGCTCGCCGTTGACGATGCCCTCGAAGAACGCCTTGCGGTCCTGGTAGGTCGGGAGCGTCCCCTTCGCCCACCCGCGCACGTCGTTGAGCATGATCGCCAGCTGCGCGTACTCCTCGCCGAACAGCTCGCTGACCTCGGCCTTCATGCGCTTGGCGAGCGCGGGCGACGCGCCGGCGGTCGAGATCGCGATCGCCAGCGGCCCGGTGCGCACGATCGCCGGCAGGATGAAGTTGCACAGCGGCGGCACGTCGACCACGTTGACGAGCATCGCGCGGCGCTCGGCGTCCTCGTAGATGCCGATGTTGATATCGGTGTCGTCGGTGCAGGCGATGACCATGAACGTGCCCTCGAGGTCCGCAGGCACGTACTCGCGCCGGTCCCAGCGGATCGAGCCCTCGAGCGCCAGCTGGGTCAGCTCGGGGCCCGCCTCGGGCGCCACCAGCGTCACGTCGCCGTCGCAGGCGAGCAGCCCTTCGACCTTCTCCAGGCCGATCTCGCCGCCGCCGACGACGAGGCACCTGCGCCCGCGCAGCTTCAGGCACGCGATGTAGAAGGGCGTTTCGAGCATGTCGCGCACGCAGGTCTGGTCGCAGATCCCGCGGCGGAACTGGCAGACGCATTCCTTCCCGGCATAGGCTGCAGCAGGCATGGGGTCCAAAGGGTATCGGCGGCGATGACCCGGCTCGCCAACGCCCGGCGCCTTGTCGCAGCGATGAAGCTGTTCCGCTCGCGCCAGGCGCTGGAGTTCGGTACACGCGCCGAGCTGGAGCGCCACCAGCGCGAGCGCTTCGCCGCCACTGTCCGCCATGCCGTCGCGCGCTCGCCGCTGTACCGCGAGCTCTACGCCGGGCGGGACCTCGACGACCTGCCGACGGTGACGAAGGACCTCCTGATGGAGCGCTTCGAGGACTGGGTGACGGACCCGCGGCTGCGGCACGACGCGCTCGAGCGCCACGTGGAGGGGCTCGGCGCCTCCGACGAGCTGTTCGCGGGCGAGTTTCGCGTCATGCCGACCGGCGGCACGAGCGGGCGGCGCGCGATCCACGCCTTCGACCAGGACGAATGGACCGACTGTCTGGTGGCCTTCCTGCGCTGGAGCGAGCTCTTCGGGCTGCGCCCGAAGCTGCCGCGGCTGCGGATCGCGACCGTCATGACGGCCGGCGCGCGGCACATGACGTCGCGCTTCAACCTGAGCACCGACGTCGGCGTGCACCGGGCGCTGCGCCTGGACGCAGCGAAACCGGCCGCCGAGCTGGCGCGCGCGCTCGAGGCCTTTCGCCCCGATGCGCTGGTCGGCTACGCGTCGGCCGTCGGCCTGCTGGCCTGCGAGGCGCTCGACGGCCGGCTGGACATCGCGCCGCGGATCGTCGCGACCACCAGCGAGGTGCGCCCGCCAGAGACCACCGACCGCATCCGGGCCGCCTGGGGCGTGGAGGCACACGATGCGTTCGGCTCGACCGAGACGCTCTACGGCGGCGACTGCGAGCACCACACGGGCATGCACGTCTTCGAGGACCAGTCGCTGGTCGAGGTCGTCGACGGCAGGCTCGTCGTCACGAGCTTCCTGCGGCGCTCGCAGCCGCTGATCCGCTACGAGCTCGGCGACCTGGCGACGCTCGACACCGCTCCGTGCCCGTGCGGGCGGTCGTTCGCGCGCCTCGTGGCGGTCGACGGCCGCGCCGACGACGTGCTGCGCCTGCCGGGCGCCGGCGGCGCCACCGTGGCGGTGCACCCGATCGCGATCCGCAGCCCGCTGTCGGCCGTGCCCGAGCTGCGGCGCTACAAGGTCGTGCACGACCACGACGGCCTGCACGTCCACCTGGAGCTCCGCTCCGGCGGAACAGAGGTGGCCGATCGCGTGGCGATGCTCGTGCGCGACGGGCTCGCGCGCTCGGGCGCCGACATCCAGCCGCAGGTCGAGATCGTCGAGCGCCTCGCGGACAGCGGCCCGAGCGGCAAGTTCAGGCTGATCGAGAGCCGCGTCTGAACGCGCGCGCGGCGACGCGCAGCGTCGGGACCGCGCCCTCGCGCAGGCCGGCCTCGCGGTCGGCGTCGCGCACCGAGCGCATCCGCGCGACGGTGCGCCCGGCCTTCACGACGCCTGCGTCGTAGGGGAACCACCACCACGGCCGCCCGCGCGGCGGATCCCACGTGACGACCTTCGGCTCGGCGCAGGTGCGCAGCGCGATCGCGCCGCGCGCGCGGCCGAGCCCGGCGCCCCGCACGCCGCCCCAGGGAACCTCCGGCGCCGCGCGCGTGACCAGGTGGTCGTTGACCCACACCATCCCCACGCGCAGCTCGGCGGCGATCCGCTGCGCCTTGTAGCGGTCCGCCGTCCACACCGAGGCGCCCAGGCCGAGGCCCGTGTTGTTGGTCTCGGAGATCGCCGCGTCCTCCGACGCCGCCTCGGAGATCGTGAGCACGGGGCCCGGGACGTCCTCGCGCGCGATGCGCATGTCGTCGCGCACGCCCGTCAGCACGACCGGCGCGACGTAGGGCCCCTCCCCGGTGCCGCCGCAGCGCACGACCGCGCCGCCCTCGACCGCCTCCGCCACGAGCTCGCGGACGCGGTCCGCGCGTGCGCGGGAGACGATCGGGCCGACCTCGGTGGCCGGGTCCGCGGGATCGCCGACCGTCAGCGAGCCGGCTCCTCTGCAGACGGCGGCCAGGAACTCGTCGTGGACCTCGCGCACGGCGATCGCGCGCTCGACGCTGCCGCCGCACTGCCCGGCGTTGGCGAAGGCGGCCCAGACCACGCCGCGCGCCGTACGCTCGAGGTCCGCATCGGCGCAGATCAGCGCGACGTCCTTGCCGCCCATCTCCAGCACGGCGCGCTTCACGCCACGCGCGCAGGCCTCGCCGACGGCGCGCCCCGCGTCCGCGGAGCCCGTGAAGCGCACCTGGGCCACGCGCGCGTCCACCAGCGCCGACCCGGTGTCGGCGTGCCCGTGCACCACGCGCAGCAGGCCCTCCGGCAGTCCCGCCCGCGTGAACACGCGCGCGATCCGCTCCCCGGCCAGGCACGCGTACGGCGATGGCTTGAGCACGACGCCGTTGCCCGCCATCAGCGCCACGGCGACGTCGCCCAGCGGCGTGGCGAACGGCTCGGCGGCGGGGCCGAGCACGCCGACGACGCCGAGCGGCTCATAGCTCCAGCGCCCCCGCTTGATCGGGTGCAGCGCCCGCGAGAAGCCGATCCGCTCGCCGCTGAGGATGCCGGGGCCGTGCTCGGCGAGCCACTGCAGCGTCTCGATCGCCGGCACGAGCTCCATCAGCTCGGTCTCCGCACGCGGGCGCCCCTGCTCGCGGCAGATCAGCGCGGTGAGCTCGTCGGCCTCGTCGATGACCGCCTGCGCCGCGCGCTGCATGTAGCGCGCGCGGTCGGCGATCCGCAGCGAGCGCCACAGCCGCTGCGCCGCAGCCGCGCTCTCGACAGCCGCGGCCACCTCCCTGGGCGCCGTGACGGCGACTGATCCGAGCACCTCGCCGGTCGCCGGGCTGACGGACTCCAGGCGAGCGGGCTGGGCGTCGTCGGGCACCGGCCCGAGCCTACGCCACGCGGCGCGAGGCCGTGCGCGCCGCCAGCGCGGCGCGGACGAGGTCGCTCACGCCCGGTGCGACGATCTCGTCGGCCACCACCAGCGAGCCCGTGCCGTCGCGGTCGACGTGGCCGTAGGCGACGAGCACCTCGGTCAGGCCGGTCAGGACCGTCGCGCAGACCGACAGGCGGTCGCGCGGGTCGAAGCGCAGGATGCGGCGCATGCGCATGTCGTCGAGCGGCGCGCCGAGGCGCGCGTGCAGCGCGACGAGGCCGGCGCGGTCGCCGGCCTGCGGCAGGCGCAGGCGCACGCGCGTTCCGTCGGGCAGGGGATGGGTTCGGGTGAGCAGCACGTCCATTCGAGGTTCCCACACGAAACCCGAGACCCTCGCAAGTGACGCTCATCTGTGACGAGCGTCACGGATCCGCTGCAAGCGATCTCGCAGGTCGGGCTCGGTCGCATCGAGCTCGACGAAGCGCTCGCCGGCCACCGAGTCGGGCAGCAGCTCCTGCGGCGACACCTTCTCGGGGCGGTCGTGCGGGTAGTCGTAGCCGACGCCGCGGCCGAGCTCGCGCGCACCCGGGTAAGCGCCGCTGCGCAGCGCGTCGGGCGGCAGCTGCGCGCCGTGCTCGCGCACGTGGCGGCGGGCGGCGCCCAGCGCGCGCAGGGCGGAGTTCGACTTCGGCGCCAGCGCCAGGTACAGCGCGCACTGCGCCAGCGCGTAGGAGCACTCCGGCGCGCCGACGTGCTCGACCGCCTGGGCGGTGGCGATCGCCAGCGGCAGGGCGTGCGGGTCGGCGTTGCCGACGTCCTCGGAGGCGAGGACGATCAGGCGCCGGGCGAGGTAGCGCGGGTCCTCGCCGCCCTCGAGCATCACCACGAGGTAGTACACGGCGGCGTCGGGGTCCGAGCCGCGCAGCGACTTGATCAGCGCCGAGATGTAGTCGTAGTGCTGGTCGCCGGCCTTGTCGTAGCGCACGGCGCGCCGGCGCAGCGCGTCCTCGGCGACCTCCATCGTGATCTCGCCCGCGGCCGTGTCGCAGGCGACCTCCAGGGCGGTCAGCGCCGCGCGCGCGTCCCCGCCGGTGCGCGACGCCAGGAACTCGAGCGCCTCGTCGCCCACGGCGTGCTCGCCGCACTCGCCGTTGTCGATCGCGCGGCGCAGGAGCACCTCGACGTCGGCCGGCTCGAGCGCCTGCAGCTCGATCACCTGCGCGCGGCTGAGCAGCGCGGAGTTGACCTCGAAGTACGGGTTCTCGGTCGTGGCTCCGATGAGCGTCACGAGGCCGTCCTCGACGGCGGGCAGCAGCGCGTCCTGCTGGGCCTTGTTGAAGCGGTGGATCTCGTCGAGGAAGAAGATCGTCGGGCGCCCGCCGCGGCGGCGCTCGGCTGCGCGCTCGATGACGCCGCGCACCTCGGCCTTGCCGGCGTTGACCGCGCTGAGCTCCTCGAACGCGGCGTCGGCCGCCGTCGCGACGATGCGCGCGAGTGTCGTCTTGCCGGTGCCCGGCGGCCCGTAGAGGATCATCGAGAACGGCCGCCCGTGCTCGATCGCCGTGCGCAGCGCGCTGCCCTCGCCGAGCACGTGCCCCTGGCCGACGACCTCGTCGAGCGTCCGCGGGCGCATCCGGGCGGCCAATGGTGCGTCGGGAGGAACCGCATGCACCTCCTGGGCGTCCTCGGGCGGGAACAGCTGATCGGCCATCGCCAGTCAGTATCCCCGCGTGGACCTCGTCCTGTTCGCGATCTGGTGCTTCCTCGTCGCGCTCGCGGGCGGGCTGGTCGGCCTCGTGCTGGGGAACCTGCGGCTGCCGGCGACCCTGCTCGTGGCCTCCAACGCCGCCGCGGGCACCGGCGCGAACCTCGTGGCGAGCGCCGTCGCCGCGGCTACGGCGTCGGTCGCGCACATCCGCGCGCGCCGCGTCGACTGGCGCCTGTTCGCCTGGATGGCGCCGCCGTCGGTCGCCGGCGGCCTGCTCGGCGGCTACGTGTCCGGGGTCCTGCCGCGGCGCGTGCTGCTCGCCGTGATCTCGGTCGTCCTGTTCCACGCCGCGTTCGAGCTGTTCGTCAGGCCGCCCGCGCCGGCGCCGCGCGACAGCGACCACATCAGGCGCGGCGCCGCCGTGCTCACCGGCGCTGTCGTCGGGTTCATCGGTGGCGTGGTCGGGCTGATCCTCGGCTCGCTGCGGATGCCCGCGATGCTGCGCTACCTGCGCGTCCCGGCCCGGAGCGCCGCCGCGACGAACGTCACGGTCGGCTTCTTGGTCGGCGTCGCCGGCGCGGTCGGCCACCTGCCCTCACAAGCGCCCGACTGGACGGTCGCCGCGGTCGGCGCGGGCGCGTCGATCCCGGGCGCGCTGCTGGGCTCGCGGCTGACCGGGCGGCTGGCCGAGCCGGACCTGATCCGCGCGATCGCCTGGATCGTGCTCGTGGTCGCTGTGTCCACCGGGGTGCAGGCCGTCGCGTAACGTGTCCGCGATGCAGCAGGAGACCACGGACGTCCTGCAGCGCCTGGTGCGCTTCAACACCGTCAACCCGCCGGGCAACGAGCGCGAGGCGCAGGAGTACCTGGCGGGCTACCTGCAGGACGCCGGCCTCGAGGTCGAGCTGCTCGGGCGCACCGAGCCGCGGCCGAACCTCGTCGCGCGGCTGCGCGGCACCGGGGACGGGCCGGCGCTGTGCCTGCTGAGCCACGTCGACACCGTCCTGGCGACGGCATCGGAGTGGGAGCACGACCCGTGGTCCGGGGATGTCATCGACGGCGAGCTGTGGGGTCGCGGCGCGCTCGACATGAAGTCGCAGACCGCCGCGGAGGTCGTGGCCGCCGCGACGCTGGCGCGGTCGGGCTGGCGCGGCAAGGGCGACCTGCTCGTGGTGGTCGTCGTCGACGAGGAGACCGGCGGCGCCGAGGGCGCGCAGTGGATCTGCTCCGAGCACCCCGGCAAGG
>Ga0308176_10002342_pt1 | contig 11893 bp, 10 predicted proteins | sample PhyCR2_3_FD_203890 | JGI IMG/M metagenome (GOLD analysis project Ga0308176, IMG submission 203890) | Soil microbial communities from UC Gill Tract Community Farm, Albany, California, United States - DLSLS.C.R2 | ecosystem: Environmental > Terrestrial > Soil > Agricultural land | place: USA... | reverse complement strand
GGTACCTTGCCTGCCGGGCGAACATGTCGAAGTCGCCGGTGAAACGGGGTCCCTCATGTAGCCGGCGGATGGCCAGCCCCGCTCGTCGTACGACGTCGGGGTCGTCGAAGGAGGAGTTGTCGTACGTCGTCCCGTCGACGAACCCGATCACCAGGACCCCGAGGTCCGGCCGGAAGTCCACGACCGGCGCGCCGACCCCGGCCTTCGCCGCGGCGACCGTGTTCAGGTGCTCCGCGTGCCGGTCGATTCCGAGCAGCTCGGCGTCCCCGCGGAACCGCCGCACCACGAGGTCGTGCGACGGGGTGGTGACGCGGAGGTTCTGGTTGGTCAGCCCGCCGGGCAGCTCGTGGACCGAGCGCGGAAGGCCCTGCAGGACCGGGATACGGTCCAGCAGGGCCTCGACCTCGCCGTCGACCAGGGTCACGGGGATCAGTCGTCGAAGGCCTCGAGCACGGCCTCGTCGATGGTGTGCTTGGGTCCGGTGAACCACTTCTTCGCCGAGGTGCCCCACCAGATGGCCAGCAGCACCAGGGCACCGACGGTGATGATCGGCGCGTAGTTGACGAACTTCCACTCGAAGTCCTTGCTGAACGGGACCGCGCCGGGGACGAACGGCATCATGAGGTACAGCGACACGATGATGATCTCGGCGACCGCGACCAGGTTCATCCACTTGTACTTGTTGCCGTTGTTCCAGGACCCGACCTCGAACCTGCTCCCATGCCGCCACCGCAGCCAGATCGGGATCGAGAAGGCGAGGTACAGACCGATCACCGCGATCGAGGTGACCGCGTAGAACGCCACCGGGATGATCAGCGGGGCCTTGGGGGTGCCGATGTTGACGCTGATCAGCGCCGGCAGCGTGACGATCGCGCTGACCACGCCGACCAGCATCACGGCGTTGGCCGGGACCCGGCCGGCCGTGAGCGAGGCCCACCGCTTGGAGCCGGGGACGGCCCCGTCGCGGCTGAAGGCGAACAGCATCCGCGACGCCGAGGTCATGCACGAGGTGGCGCAGAAGAACTGGCCCGCGGCGGAGATGAACAGCACCAGCGCGGCCCACTTGCTGCCCATCGACTGCACGAAGACGTAGGCGACACCGCCGGCACCGACGCCCGCGTTGTCCGGCTGTCCCTGCGCGTTGTCGGGGATCGCGAAGACCACGCAGAGCAGCAGGATGTAGCCACCGAGCACGGAGTAGGCGATGGAGCGCCAGATTCCCTTGGCCGCCGCCGACGAGGCCGTGGCGGTCTCCTCGGAGAGGTGGGCCGAGGCGTCGAACCCGGTGATCGTGTACTGCGTGAGCAGGAACCCGAACGGCACGATCGCGAACCAGAACGGGAAGCTGCTGGTGCTGCCGCCGGCGAATCCCGAGTTGTTGAACCGCTCGGTGAACACGTAGGAGAAGGACTGGTGCTGGTCGGGGATCACGATGAGGATCAGCACGATGGCCGCGGCGCCCGCGACGTGCCACCACACCGAGACGTTGTTCATGATCGCCATGAGGTGGCCGCTGAAGATGTTGAGGACCGCGACCAGCACCAGCACGACCACGAAGATGAGGAAGACGCGGGTGAGCGAGTAGCCGTTGGCGTACCCCTTGGAGAACGTCGACAGCGTGAGGTCGATGAACGTCGCGCAGCCGTAGGCCACACCGGCGGTCACCGCGATGAGCCCGATGAGGTTCAGCCAGCCGGTGAAGAACCCCGCCATCGGGCCGCCGAGCTTGGAGGCCCACCAGTAGATGCCGCCCGAGGTCGGGTACGCCGACACGAGCTCGGACATCGTGAACCCGATCAGCAGGATGAACGCACCGAGGATCGGCCAGGTCCAGGAGATCGAGATGGGACCGCCGTTGTTGAAGCCGGCCCCGAAGTTCGTGAAGCAACCCGCCAGGATCGAGATGATCGAGAACGAGATGGCGAAGTTGGAGAAACCGGACCAGGAGCGGTTCAGGTCCTGCTTGTAGCCGAGCTTGGCGAGCATCCGCTCATCGTCGGAGAGATGGGGCGATTGGGTCGATTCAGCCATTCAGGGCTCCCATGACGAGTGGTGAGGTCGGCCCAACGTAGCGCCGGGCTCGAATAGACGTCCATAGCCCGCGTCACAAAGGTCTGACATCGAACCAAAGACCATTGACGGGTTAGGTGCACGTCACAACACTTGTCCCCGTGTCCGTCGACCCAAGCCTCGAGCCGCGGATCGAGCTGGGAGCGACGGTGCTCCGCGCGGTCCGCGGGCACCACGCGTTCGAGGGTTGTGTCGAGCAGCTCGCCACCGCGATCCGGCTGGGCGTCTACCCGCGGGGGACGGCCCTGCCTCCCGAGCGGGAGCTCGCGGAGCGGCTGGGCGTCTCGCGGGCCACGTTGCGCGAGGCGATCGCGGCCCTGCGGGCCGCGGAGTTCGTCAACACCCGGCGCGGACGGGGCGGCGGCACGGTCGTGAGCTACCGGCCGACGAAGCCGTCGGCGCGGCTGGCCCGGGCGCTGCTGCCGCGCAGCGAGCACCTGCACGACGTGCTGGTCTTCCGCCGGGTCGTGGAGCCGGGCGCCTGCCACATCGCGGCATCCCGCGAGCTCACGGCCGAGCAGCGCGACTTCCTGACCACGGCGCACGAGCACGTGGCCGGGGCCACGGACCCGGCCGAGCACCGGCAGGCCGACTCGCGCTTCCACCTCGCGATCGCCGCCGTCACCGGCTCGCCGCTGGCGGTGCGCTCGGTCACCGCGGTCCAGTCCGACCTGCACGACATGCTCAGCGCGATCCCCGTGCTCGAGGTGAACATCGAGCACTCGTCGCGGCAGCACCGCACGATCCTGAACGCTGTCCTCAAGGGCGAGGCCACCAAGGCCCGCCGGGTGATGGAGAGCCACTGCGACGACACCGCCGCCCTGCTCCGTGGCCTGCTGGCCTGACGAAAGGACGCTCATGAGCCTTCCCGCACGCAACCCGCGGCTGCTCGACCTCGACGGGCTGAAGAAGCTCATCGCGGACGGGTCCGTCGACACGGTCGTCATCGCGTTCACCGACATGCAGGGGCGCCTGCAGGGCAAGCGGCTGCACGCGGCGTACTTCGTCGACGTGGTGCTCGAGACCGGGGTCGAGGGCTGCAACTACCTGCTCGGGGTCGACGTCGACATGAACACCGTCGACGGCTACGCGATGACCTCGTGGGACAAGGGCTACGGCGACATGGAGTTCGTGCTCGACCCCGACACGATCCGGCTGCTGCCGCACCTGCCCGCCACCGCGATGGTGCAGTGCGACCTGGTCTGGGCCGACCACGCCGCGGTCGAGCCGTCCCCGCGGCAGATCCTCAAGCACCAGGTGCAGCGGGCGGCCGACGCCGGCTACGTCGCGCTGGCCGGCACCGAGCTGGAGTTCATGGTGTTCGACGACACCTACGAGTCGGCCTGGGACGCGGGGTACCGCGACCTGACGCCCGGCAACCAGTACAACGTCGACTACTCCATCCTCGGCACGACGCGCGTCGAGCCGCTGCTGCGCGACATCCGCAACTCGATGCACTCCGCCGGCATGAACGTCGAGGGCGCGAAGGGCGAGTGCAACTTCGGTCAGCACGAGATCGGCTTCCTCTACGACAGCGCGCTGGTGACGGCCGACAACCACTCGGTGTACAAGACGTCGGCCAAGGAGATCGCCGCGCTGCACGGCAAGTCGATGACGTTCATGGCGAAGTTCAACGAGCGCGAGGGCAACTCGTGCCACATCCACCTGTCCCTGCGCGGGGACGACGGCTCGACGGTGTTCTGGGAGGACGGCCGTCGTACGCCTCTCTACGACCGGTTCGTCGCCGGCGTGCTCGCCACGATGCGCGACTTCACGCTGTTCTACGCACCGAACGTCAACTCCTACAAGCGTTTCGCTGTCGGGTCGTTCGCCCCCACGGCAGTGGCGTGGGGGCTCGACAACCGCACCTGCGCCGTGCGTCTCGTGGGTCACGGGGCGGGCGCGCGGATGGAGAACCGGGTCCCGGGTGGGGACGTGAACCCGTACTTGGCGCTGGCTGCCATGCTCGCCGGAGGGCTGTACGGCATCGAGCACGAGCTGGAGCTGGAGCCCGAGACGACCGGCAACGCCTACAGGAGCGACAAGCCGCGGGTGCCGCACACGCTGCGTGCCGCGCGGGACGCGTTCGCCGCCTCGGACGTCGCCCGGAAGGTGTTCGGCGAGGAGGTCGTCGCGCACTACACGAACATGGCCGACGTCGAGCTGACCGCGTTCGACGCGGCTGTGACCGACTGGGAGCTGCGACGCGGCTTCGAGAGGATGTGACCCGGCTTTGACCACCACGGACACCCACACCGTGATCAACCCGGCCACCGAGCAGCCGGTGACCGACGTGCACCTTGCCTCCGTCGCGGAGACCGACGGGTACATCGAGAAGGCGCACGCGGCGTTCCCGGCCTGGCGGGCCGTCGCCCCGGGGGAGCGGGCCGCGCTGCTGCGCCGGTTCGCGCAGGTCGTCGACGACCACGTCGAGGAGCTCGCCGAGCTCGAGGTGCGCAACGCCGGGCACACGTGGGGGAACGCGACCTGGGAGGCCGGCAACGTCCGCGACTGCCTCAACTACTACTCGGCCGCCCCGGAGCGGCTGTTCGGCCGGCAGATCCCGGTGCCCGGCGGCCTCGACGTCACCTTCCACGAGCCGCTCGGCGTCGTGGGGATCATCGTGCCCTGGAACTTCCCGATGCCGATTCTGGGCTGGGGCATGGCCCCGGCGCTCGCGGCGGGCAACTGCGTCGTGGTCAAGCCGGCCGAGCTCACGCCGATGACCGCCGTGCGGATCGGCGAGCTGGCCCGCGAGGCCGGCCTGCCCGAGGGCGTGCTCACGGTCATCCCCGGCAAGGGCTCGGTCGTCGGCGAGCGGTTCGTGACGCACCCGCTGGTCCGCAAGGTCGCGTTCACCGGCTCCACCGAGGTGGGCAAGCGGATCATGGCCGGCTGCGCCGACCAGGTGAAGCGGTGCACGCTCGAGCTCGGCGGCAAGAGCGCCAACGTGATCTTCGCCGACGCCGACCTGCGTGCGGCGGCCGCGGGCGCGCCGTACGCCGTGTTCGACAACGCGGGGCAGGACTGCTGCGCGCGCTCCCGGATCCTGGTGGAGTGGTCGGCGTACGACGAGTTCCTCGGCCTGCTCGAGACCGCCGTGCAGGGCATGGCCGTGCTCGACCCGAGCGACCGGTCCAGCGAGATGGGGCCGCTGATCTCCGCGCAGCAGCGCTCGGTCGTGCAGGGGTACGTCGACGAGGTGGACGTCGCGTTCACCGGGCCCGCGCCCGACGGTCCCGGCTTCTGGGTGCCGCCGACGGTGGTGCTGGCCGAGTCGACCGAGCAGCGGATCTGGCGCGAGGAGGTGTTCGGGCCCGTGGTCGCGGTGCTGCCGTTCGACGACGAGGCCGACGCGGTCGCCAAGGCCAACGACACGGAGTACGGCCTGTCCGGCTCGATCTTCACCTCCGACGTCGGCAGGGCGCTGCGCGTCGCACGGGGCATCGAGGCCGGCAACCTCTCGGTGAACTCCAACTCCGCGGTCCGCTACTGGACGCCGTTCGGCGGCTACAAGCAGTCCGGTCTCGGGCGCGAGCTGGGCCCGGACGCGCCGAACGCGTTCACCGAGGAGAAGAACGTCTTCATCGCCCACTGACCACCCTCGGTCGAGGCCCTCGCACCGACAGGAAGGACACAGACCATGGCAGGACGTCTCGACGGCAAGGTCGCCGTCGTCACCGGCGGATGCTCCGGCATCGGCCTCGCGACCGTGCGGCGCTTCGCCGAGGAGGGCGCCCAGGTGGTGATCGGCGACCTCGACGACGCCCGCGGCAAGGAGGTCGTCGAGGGCATCGCCGGGCTGTTCGTGCACTGCGACGTCACGGACAAGGAGCAGGTCGACGCGCTGTTCCGGCAGGCCAAGGACACCTACGGGTCGGTCGACATCGCCTTCAACAACGCCGGCATCTCGCCACCGGAGGACGACTCGATCCTGGACACCGACCTCGACGCCTGGCGCAAGGTGCAGGAGGTCAACCTGACCAGCGTGTACCTGTGCTGCAAGGCGGCCCTGCCGTACATGCTCGAGCAGCGCTCCGGCTCCATCATCAACACCGCCTCGTTCGTCGCGGTGATGGGCGCGGCGACGTCGCAGATCTCCTACTCCGCCTCGAAGGGCGGCGTGCTGTCGATGTCGCGCGAGCTCGGCGTGCAGTTCGCGCGGGACGGGGTGCGGGTCAACGCGCTGTGCCCGGGGCCGGTGAACACCCCGCTGCTGCAGGAGCTGTTCGCCAAGGACGCGGAGCGCGCGCAGCGACGGCTGGTGCACGTGCCGATGGGCCGCTTCGCCGAGCCGGAGGAGATCGCCAACGCCGTGCTGTTCCTCGCCTCCGACGAGTCCTCGTTCATCACCGCGAACACCTTCCTCGTCGACGGCGGGATCTCCGGCGCGTACGTCACTCCCCTGTGAGGGACGCTGTGAGCGCGGTCCAGCCGGTCGTGGGGTTGTCGACCTACCGGGAGCAGGCCCGCTGGGGCGTGTGGGACCAGCCGGCCGACCTATTGCCGACCCAGTACGCGGACGCCGTCCGACGGGCCGGTGGGGTGCCCGTGCTCCTGCCGCCGCAGGAGCCCGGGGCAGCGATCGCGGTGGTCGCGCGGCTCGACGCGCTCGTGGTCACCGGGGGCGCGGACGTGGACCCAGGCCGCTACGGCGCCGAGCCGCACGCCGCGACGGTGTCATGGCGCACGGACCGGGACGCCTGGGAGCTGGCGCTCCTCGACGCCGCCGACGCGCGCAGCCTGCCGGTGCTGGGCATCTGCCGCGGCATGCAGGTGATGGCGGTGCACCGCGGTGGCCGGCTGGTCCAGCACCTCCCCGACGACGTGGGCCACGAGACGCACTCGCCCGGCGGCGACGTCTTCGGGGACGTGGACGTGGCGGTCTGCGAGGGCACCCGCCTGCGGATGCTCGTGGGGGAGGAGGGCCTGGTCTCCTGCCACCACCACCAGGCCGTCGCCGACCACCCCGGCTACACCCCCGCGGCGTACGCCTCCGACGGCACGCTGGAGGCGCTGGAGGCCGCGGGCGACCGGTTCGAGGTGGCCGTGCAGTGGCACCCTGAGACGCGTGCCGACGCCGGTCTGTTCAGTGGTCTGGTGGCCGCCGCCGTCGCCCGCCACGTGTGACAGGATGGCGACGAATCCGTAGCCGACGTGTCACACGAGGATGCCTGCGATGAGCGAGCTGTTCGAGAAGCACCGCGAGACCCTGGAGGCCGCCGTCCGGGCGACCCGGACCCGCGAGCACTACTCCGCCTTCAACGAGTCGCCCTCCCCGCGGGTGTACGGCGAGACCGCGGCCGCCGAGGGACAGGCCGCGTTCGAGGCGTGGCGGGGTACGACGTTCCCGCTCGACACCCCCGGGGCGAGCGGCACCGTCTCGACGGAGAAGTCGCCATTCGGGTTCGAGCTCGAGGTCTCCTACCCGCGGGTCGCCCCGGACGGCGTCGACGCCCTGCTGGGGGCCGCGGCCGCGGGGCTGCGCGACTTCCGGGACGCCGGGGTCGAGGCGCGGGTCGGCGTCTGCCTGGAGATCCTGCACCGGATCCACGGCCGGATCTTCGAGCTCGCCAACGCCGTGCAGCACACCTCGGGGCAGGCGTTCGTGATGGCGTTCCAGGCCGGCGGCGCGCACGCGCTGGACCGGGCTCTGGAGTCGGTCGCCTACGCCTACGCCGAGATGACCCGCACCCCCGTGACCGTGGTCTGGGAGAAGCCCGGCCGCGGCGAGCCGCTGCGCATGGAGAAGACGTTCACCCCCGTGCCGCGCGGCATCTCGCTGGTCATCGGCTGCAACACCTTCCCGACCTGGAACTCCTACCCCGGGCTGTTCGCGTCGCTGGCCTGCGGCAACCCGGTCGTCGTCAAGCCGCACCCCGGGGCCGTGCTGCCGCTCGCCATCACCGTGCAGGCCGCGCAGGAGGTGCTCGCCGAGGCGGGCTTCGACCCGCACCTGATGACGCTGGCCGCCGAGGACCCCGCCGACGGCCTGGCGGCCGTGCTGGCCGTGCGCCCCGAGGTCAAGCTGGTCGACTTCACCGGCTCCAACGCCTTCGGCGACTGGCTCGAGGCGAACGCCACGCAGGCCACCGTCTTCACCGAGAAGGCCGGCGTGAACACGGTCGTCGTCGACTCGACGGACAGCTTCAAGGGGCTCTGCACGAACCTCGCCTTCTCGTTCTCCCTCTACACCGGCCAGATGTGCACCGCCCCGCAGAACGTGTACATCCCCTCGGGCGGCATCGAGACCGACGAGGGGCCCAAGACCGTCGCCGAGGTCGCGGCGGGCATCGGCGCGGCCATGGACAGGCTGCTCGGCGACGACGCCAAGGCCGTCGAGCTGCTCGGTGGCGTGGTGAACGAGGGCGTGCTCGAGCGGCTGTCGTCCGCGGGCTCGCGGGGCACCGTGCACGTCCCGTCACGGACCGTCCGGCACCCGGCGTTCGAGGGCGCGGTCGTGCGCACGCCCACCCTGGTCGGGCTCACGGTGAAGGACACCGACGTCTACGAGTCCGAGTGCTTCGGCCCGGTCGCCTACCTCATCGAGACCTCCGGCACCGAGGAGTCGATCGACCTGTTCCGCTCGACGGTGCAGGAGCACGGCGCGATGACCGCCGCGGTCTACAGCACCTCGCCGGCCGTCGTCGAGTCGATGCGCTCGGCCGCCCTCGACGCCGGCGTCGCCCTCTCGGAGAACCTCACCGGCGGCGTGTTCGTGAACCAGTCCTCGGCGTTCAGCGACTTCCACGGCACCGGCGCGAACCCGGCCGCCAACGCGTCGTACACCGACACCGCCTACGTCGCCAACCGCTTCCGCACCGTCCAGTCCCGCCGCCACGTCTGACCGACCCGGGTCAAAATTCCCGTTGAGTCGGGTCAAAGTTCCCGTTGAGTCGGGTCAAAGTTCCTGTTGAGCCGGGTCAAACTCGCCGTTGAGCCGGGTCAAAGTTGCCGCCGAGCGGGGTCGACCGGGGTTATGGCCCGGCTCGACGGAGAATATGGCCCGGCTCGACGGAGAATATGGCCCGGCTCGACCCGGGTCGGCGGGTGGGGGTCAGCGGGTGGGGGAGCTGCGGGTGACGAACGCGGCGAGGTCCTTGCTCTGCTGCAGGCGGGACGGCTCGTGGACGTACATCATGTGCCCGGCCTCGTAGTACCTGTGCTCGATGTTCGCGCGCAGCTCGTCGGGCAGGTGCAGGTGCGCGATCACGTCCTCGGCGGCGAAGTGCGGGGTGGCGCCGTCGTAGTAGCCGTAGGCGACGTGCACCTGCAGGTGCGGGTTCTGCCGCATCGCGCGCTCGAGCTTCGGGGTCACGTCGATCGGCCGGCCCTCGAAGTCCTTGAACGACCAGGGGTGCACGCGGCGAGAGATCTGCTCGTAGGGCAGGTCGTTCTCGTAGCCGAGCTCGTCGCGCACGTAGTGGTTGAACGCCGCGGCGTACGGGCCCGCGATCGCGTCGTGCGACGGGTCGGCGTCCATCTCCTCCGCGATCGCGCTGCCGGCGGGACCGCTGAAGCGACCGTCGAGACGGCCGGTGGTGCGCCGCTCGTCGCGCAGCAGCTCCCCGAAGAACCGCCAGTGCTCGATGCGCAGGTCGGCGCGGTCGATGTAGTCCTCGCTGAGCCCGGTCAGCGACGCCAGCGTGCGTACGGCGGTGGCGCGCTCCTTCGCGGTGAGCCGGTTGCCGCGCGCGAGCACGTGCGGGTACCCGTGCGCGGCGTACTCCTCCGCCTCCTTGAGCAAGGCTCGGAGCGACCGGCGCTGCACCTTGCCGTGGTAATGCGCGATTGCGGCGTACGTCGGGAGGTACAGCGCGTGCGCCCGGTCGTTGCGCTGCTTCTCGAAGTCGATCGACGACAGGTCGAGGACGCTGGAGATCAGCATCAGCCCGTTGACGTACATGCCGTGCCGGCTCTGCAGGTGCTCCACCAACGCCGCACCGCGCAGCGTGCCGTAGGACTCGCCCGCGACGAACTTCGGCGACATCCAGCGCTTGTGCCGCGAGGTCCAGATCCGGATCAGCTCGCCGACGGACTCGACGTCGCCCTGGTACCCGTGGAACGCCTCGGGCTTGGTGCCCTCCAGCGTGCGCGAGTACCCGGTCGACACCGGGTCGATGAACACCAGGTCGCTGACCGCGAGCAGGGACTCCGCGTTGTCGGCCAGGTCGTACGGCGGAGGCAGCAGTGCCCCCGCGTCGCCCATCAGCACCCGTCGCGGGCCCAGGAGGCCGAGGTGCAGCCAGACGCTCGAGCTGCCCGGACCACCGTTGAACGCGAAGGTGACCGGCCGGTCCGGACCCCCGTCGTCGACCACGTAGGAGGTCAGCGACATCTCGGCCTTCGGCTTGAAGCCGGTGAACGTGCCGTCCTCGTACACCTCGTCGCGCAGTACCACGCGACCCGTGGTGGCCGTGTAGTCGAGCGTCCGGCGGCCGACGCGCAGGTGGTGCTTGCTGCTGACCAGGTCGTCCTTCGGCTCGGCCGGCTTCGTCGTCGTCTCCGGCTTGTCGCCGCTGCTCTTCTCGGTGGGGTGCTCGCTCGCCCTGTCCTCAGCCACGCGCACACCTTACGGGTGTCGCACTGTCGGTGGGCTGCGCCACGATGGGGGTCCCGACCGATCCTTGGAGGCAGCGTGACCAGCAAGCTCAACCCGTACCTCGGCTTCCGCGACAACGCCAGGGAGGCCATGGAGTTCTACCAGTCGGTGTTCGGGGGCGACCTGAACGTCAGCACCTTCGCCGACTTCCAGGCGAGCGAGGACCCCGCGGAGGCGGACAAGGTCATGCACTCGCAGCTCGAGACCCCCAGCGGCTACACGCTGATGGGCTCGGACACGCCGAAGGGCATGGACTACACGCCCGGCAGCAACTACTCGGTGTCGCTCAGCGGCGAGAGCGGCGACGAGGCCGAGCTGCGTGGCTACTTCGAGAAGCTCTCCGACGGCGGCACCGTCACGATGCCGCTGGACAAGGCCCCCTGGGGCGACGCCTTCGGGATGGTGGTCGACCGGTTCGGGGTGACCTGGCTGGTCAACATCGCCGGCGCGCCCCAGGGCTAGCCGCAGGCGCCGGGCACGACAGGCGCGGCCGGCACCTCGAGGGGAAGGTGACGGCCGCGCACAGCCTCAACGCATGCACCCGGCGCGGGGTTACGGGCGCACGCCGTCATCCCATGGAGTGCACCCTGTCCGCGGCGACGGTGACCAGCAGGCGGACCTGGTCCCGCCCTCCGTACCACGGGTACGGGCCCCCCAGGTAGCGCTGGGCCAGCGCCTCGATGTGCTCGACCGCACCGTCGCGGGTGATGTCGACGACCCGGCCCCGCACGGCGTGGTACCGGCTCGGACGGGAGGGGTCGGCCACGGTGACCGCCACCCGCGGGTCGCGCTCGATGTTGCGGACCTTCTGGTGTCCCTGGACGGTGTTGACGAGGATGTGGGTGCCGTCGGTGTCGCCCCAGACCTGGGTGAGCTGCGGCGAGCCGTCGGGCATGGTGGTGGCGATGTAGCAGCTGCTGGGCTGCTTCAGCAGGGCCAGCAGGTCGTCGGGCAGGTCCACGGTGGCGGCCTCTCAGGTGGGCGTTCCCGGTCGGCGGCAGGCGCCCGGGCAGCATCGAGGTCCCCGTCGTCGTGCGCCCGCAAACGTCTCCCGGCGCCGCCGATCGGTGTCGTCACGGCCGGCGTGGTCGGCCGCGCACGCACGCGCGCCGTCCCGCGCACCTCGTCCTCCCCGGATGAGGCCACGGGAGTCCCGGCCGGCGCATGGTGGTAGCCGAAGCGCCTCCGATGGCGGCCCTCAGGCTGCTGCGACCGCCTGCC
>Ga0308176_10002341_pt1 | contig 11898 bp, 14 predicted proteins | sample PhyCR2_3_FD_203890 | JGI IMG/M metagenome (GOLD analysis project Ga0308176, IMG submission 203890) | Soil microbial communities from UC Gill Tract Community Farm, Albany, California, United States - DLSLS.C.R2 | ecosystem: Environmental > Terrestrial > Soil > Agricultural land | place: USA... | reverse complement strand
CCCGTGATGAACAGATTGCCGGCCCCGTCGAGCACGACCGCGTGCACGCTGCGAATGGCGGGGTCGAGGCCCGGGCCGAGGCGCGTGACTTGTCCGAGCGCGCTGACGCGGAAGATGTACGCGCGACCTGCCGCGACGTAGGCGCTGCCGCTGGCCGGCAAGTCGAGCGAAGCGGCATATGCCGGCAGGTACGCATTGCCCGCGGCGTCGAGCGCCATGCCGCCGATGGTATTGGGCCGCGGCTCCCTGCTCGACGCGCCCACCGCGACTGCAAAGCGTTGTGCGCCCGACAGGGCGTCATAGCGCGCGACGAAGCGCGCGCCGTAGCCGGCGTTGATGACCTGGCCGGAGTCGATGCCGGGAAAGCGGGTGGTACGGATGGTGCCGGCGACGACGTTGTCGCCAGAGCCGTCGACGGCGATGGACGTGATGTCGGCGACCGTGGGGTCGCCGCCCAGCGTGAACGCCGCGCTGACGAGCCACGCAGGCGCGGCAGCTTGCGCGACGGACCATGCGACGGCGATCAACGCCGGCAACAGCAAACGCAAGCGGCGCGGTTGGCCAACCGTGCGCGCCAGCAACAGCGCCAGGCGAAGCAACATGCGCGACGTTCCATGGAATCGAACGCCGCCGATTGTCGACGCGCGTGCGCAGCTTGCCTATCGTCCGGATGGATGACCCCGGCCGCCGTCATGCGGTCGGTCAGTCGTATTCCTCCGAGCCTTGCACCCAGATGAACGACTGGATGTCGATCTGGTCGCGCGGCTTGAGATCGCGGACGTCATCGCGCACCTGTCGGCCGAACTCGAGCAGGCTGCGGTACGTCGCGAAGTCGGGCCGCGACCGGTAGCGGAAATCGAAGCCGTATGTTTCGGCCGCGACGCGCGTGACCGTAGGCTTGAGATACAGATGCACCTTCGGCTGCGCGATGAACGGAAAGATGGTCAGCACGGGCCATGTCAGGACGCGGGTCTGCCGCCGCGGCAGGTTCGCCACGACGTCGCGCCACGCCTCGAAACGTGCCTCGAGCGGGCCGTCGCCATGCAACAGCGCGAACAGGCCTTCTGCGAACGCGCGCGCCCCGGCCGGCGGACGAAGCGCGTCGCGCAACGCCATCTTCTCGAACGAGAACAGCAGGTTCGTGCGCGACTCGATGCTGGTCGCCAGGCGGGCGATCGTGGCATGCTGATCCTGGCGCAGCAACGCCTCGAAAGCCGCGGGCGCCAGCGCTTGATGCCAGCGCCGGTGCGCCTGCCATTTGTAGTCGCGTTCCCAGTCGACGTACGTAGCGTCCCGGAAGCCGCCGGGGAACATGCGCAGGAACTTGCGACGGCAGCGCGCGGCGCCCTTCGACGCCGCCGCGATGCGACGCGCGCCACCTGGCCGGACGGATGCCGCCGTGGTGGTCGACATGATGCGAGCGCTCGCAATTACGATGGTATCGCCACCGTATCGGTCGCCACGCCTGCGCGGTATCCGGCATGGGCCCAACCCGCCGTAGGACGAGGTCGGACGTCCGCCACGACGCCCGCGCAGCGCGAGATCACACCGCGATCGCGCATCCGATGGTGCGATCCCGGAGGCGCGCGGGATCAATCCGCCAGTGCGATCTCCACCCGGCGGTTGCGGCGTCCTTCGTTCCGAATGCGCACCACCCGGATCGCGCCGATCTCGGCGATGTTGCGCACATGCGTCCCGCCGCACGGCTGCAGGTCGATGCCGGCGATGCGCAGCAGCCGCACACGACCGGCGCCGCGCGGCGGTTGGACGCTCATCGTCTTCACGAGCTCGGGGCGCGCATCGAGCTCGGCGTCGGTGATCCAGACGGTCTCCGTGTCGACGGCGCGACCGATGAGGGCATTGGTCCCTTCCTCGATGCGCGCGGGATCGAGCGCGCTCATGTCGATGTCGAAGTCGAGGCGCGCCTTGTCGGGCGCGATGTTGCCGCCCGTCACGGGCGCGACGACGACGCACGACATCACATGGAGCGCCGTGTGCAAGCGCATCAGCGCGTAGCGGCGCTCCCAGTCGAGCGCGAGGCCGACACGCTCGCCGACGCCAGGCGTCGCGGCGCCCGGAGCGAGCACGTGCAGCACGCTGCCGGGCGTTTCGCCCTTGCGCGTGTCGAGGATCGCGACGCGCGCGCCGTCCGGGCGCACCAGCTGACCCTGGTCGCCCGGCTGCCCTCCGCCCAACGGATAGAACAGCGTGCGATCGAGCTCGACGCCCGCGGCGTGCACGGCGGTCACGCGGGCCTCGGCCTCGCGCAAGTAAGCGTCGTCGCGAAACAGCAGCTCGGTGGTCATCGCAGGCCTCCACGGCGCCGGGGCGGACATCGCCCCGTCAAACCGCCATTGTCGCGCACATCCGCGCGTGCATGAGCCCGGCCCGCGGGCCCCGCGGCGCCGGTAAACTTGCCCCCATCGTCACGACTTCGTCCTGCACAGCGGTACGCCCAGGCGCTACGTCAACGTCGCCGACAGCGGCAATCGCCGCGTGCAGGCGTTCTGCGGCGACTGCGGCACACCGATCTATGCCTGCTCCTACGACGATCCCACGGCCTACGGGCTGCGCATCGGCGCGCTGGCCGAGCGCGACGCGTTGCCGCCACGGCGCCGCATCTGGTGTCGATCCACGCTGCCGTGGTCGCAAAGCCTCGAGGGCCTGCCGCCGCGGGCGACAGAGTACGCGACGCGCAAGGTGCCGGAGGTCCTGGGCGCGAGCGCGATGCCGGTATGCGCGTGGGTGAACGGGTGGTGAGCCGGATCCTCGTCGGCACGTCGTCCTGGACCGACAAGACGCTCATCGAGTCCGGCCGGTTCTACCCGCCGAGCGCCACTACGCCGGAGGATCGGTTGCGCTTCTACGCGTCGCAGTTTCCGCTGGTCGAGATCGACAGCAGCTACTACGGCATTCCCAGCGTCGAGAATGCCCAGCGCTGGGTCGATCGCACGCCGGATGGCTTCGTGTTCAACATCAAGGCGTACCGTCTCTTCACGCGGCACCAGACCCCGCTCGCAAGCCTCTCGAAGGACGTCCGCGCAGCGCTTGCGCCACGCGCGAAGAAGACGGTGTACGACACCGACATCCCGGAAGACGTGTCGCTCGAGCTGTGGCGCCAGTTCCGGGCGGTGCTCGACGTGCTGCGTGCCGGCGGCCGCCTCGGCGCCGTGCACATGCAGTTCGCGCCGTGGGTCGCGTTCCATCCCGACACGTTCGCCTATCTCGAGCATTGCCGCGCCATGCTGGCGGGCTACACGGTGGCGGTGGAATTTCGCAACAAGACGTGGTTCGACACCGCGCGGCATGCTGCGCGCACGCTTGCCTTCGAGCGCGACAACGGACTGGTCAACGTCGTGGTCGACGAGCCTCAGGGCATCGCCAACACCATTCCGTCGGTATGGGAGATCACCAATCCCGAGCTGGCGGTCGTGCGCTTGCACGGACGCAACCATGCGACGTGGAACCGCAAGGGGCTGGTTGCATCGTCGCAGCGCTTCGACTACGACTACGGTGCCGACGAGCTGACCGACATTGCGCGGCACGTCGACACGCTGGCGCGCGGCACGGCGACGACGCACGTGCTCTTCAACAACAATTACCAGGATCAGGGCCAGCGGGGCGCCGCGGCGCTCACCCGCCTGCTCGCAGCGCGCGACCGCGACGCCTAGAAGCGCGTGTGCAGGCCGACTGCGATGCCGCCCGGCATGAGCTGCAGGAACAGCGGATCGTTGCGCTTCGCGCTCCAGTAACCGAACGCCGTGCCGATGGCCCAGCCGGCGAGGACGTCGGTCTGCCAGTGCGCACCGCTCTTGACCCGCGCGATCGCGTCATATGCCGGCAGCACCTCGAGTGCCCAAACCCACGGATTGTCCGCGGCGTAGTTGACGATGAACGGCGTGACGAACGACGCCTGCAGCGTCACTTCGCTGCTCGGAAAGCTGTGGCAGCACCCGCCGTGGTTGAACCAGTCGTTCGGGTCGTCCGTTTGCGACGGGCGCCGGCGGCCGAAGATGCGCTTGCCCGCTTCGGAGGCCACCTGGCCGAACACGGACGAGTCGATCGTCTCCCAAAACGTGCGGCCGAGCTTGTCGTCGCCGCCGAGCCACAGCGCACCACCGATCTCGGTGGCCCAGACGCCGTAGCGGAGGATGTTTTGCGTGCTGCGCGACCAGATACCGTTCTGGTCGACGGTGACCCGGTGGTCGAAGTCCGCATGGCACGAGGTGCCGAATGCCAGTGCTGCGAGCGCCCACGCTGCGGCGCGCGATCGAATGCCCATGACGCGCTCCTGAAGACGGCCCATTCTCGCAGCGCGCACGAGCAGGCGAAACTGATGCCAGCGGCGCGGTGGAGACTTACGTCATCAGGACCATTCCGGCACGGACGGCACGCGCATCGTTTCGATTTGCGGCAGGTCGAACCCGAAGTGCGCAGCCACCAGGCGACGCAGCGCCGCTCGATCCGCGAGCTGGTGGGAAGCCGCCTTGCCCTGGTGCCAGGTCGTAACGTCGCGATTCATCACGCTGACGCGGCCCTCGGGCGTCAACGCGCGCATCAGGATGCGATTGACGAAGCTCGACTGTGGATGCGTGGCCGTGTAGTGGTTGCCGAGCTCGAAATCGACCGCGTTGTCGCGCTCGAGCGTCGACACCCAGCAGTCGATCGTGCCGTCCGGACCGCGTGTCCTGAGCACCCAGACGTCGTCCTCGCGGGCCATCCAGTGCGTCTCCGACCCCACATGTACGGCAGTGTGCGGCGCCAGCGGGACCGGTGCGCGCGGCGCCAGCGCGCCGAAGCCCGGGTCGAGCACGAAGCTTCCTTCGGGCAACGCGACGGTGAGGAACATGTGCGTACGCGGCGATTGCGCACGTGGTGCGGCGATGACCACCCGCGCCGTGTGGCGCGCGACCGCAAACCCGAGGCGCTCGAGCACGGCGCCCAGGAGCGTGCCGTGCTCGAAGCAGTAACCGCCGCGGCGGGCATGGACGAGCTTGGCCTGAACGCTGCCCAGATCCAGCCGCACGCCGCGACCGAGCAACACGTCCAGATTCTCGAAGGGAATGGCGGCCATGTGGGCTGCCAGGATGCCGCTGAGGGTTCGATGGTCGGGCGCCAGCGCTCCCGACCAGCCGACCCGTCCAAAGTAGGCGTCCGTGTCCATGGTATTCATCACCTTGCTCGTTTGTTCACAAGGCGTGAGCGCTGATACCGCTGTCGCGCACTGTTACAGACGCTCATGCGCGGCCTGAATGGTTTAGACCCAAGCTCTTGAGTTCGCGGCATTGGCGAAAGCTCGCATGCTATGTGCTTGTCATGCGCCAAGCCAGCACTCTTTGTAAGGAGACGACCTTGAAACCGACGCGCACTGCTCTTGCCGTCCTCGCCGCCTCGCTGCTCACCATGGGCACCGCCTCGGCGACCATCGTCTTCACGCCCGGCAACCATCCGCAGCCCCAAGAGGAGAACATCCTCTTCAACGGCCCGGGGTCGATCTCGGGGCCGGCGTCTTCGGTCGCCGGCGTGGGGGGCGCGTCCGGCTGCGTGGCGACCTTTGGCGGAGCGGGTGAGAACCTGGTGACGCCAGCCTCCGGACAGGCCCGCGTCGAAGCGGTGGACGGTGGCTTCACGGCGCTGTCCGTTTCCTTCGGCTGCACGGTTACGGACATCATCTTCTCGATCAACACGCTTCAGCACGGCACGCGGGCTACGGCCACGGTGATGGTCGGAGCCGATACGTTCTCTTATACGTTCGGACCAGGTGACACGTTCCTCACGATCGTGGCAACCGGCGGTGACACCATGTCGGGCTTCTCGCTGTCCGGCAGCGCCGACATCGCCGATATTCGTCAGGTGCGCATCAGCGGCTCCAGCCTGCTCGCCGTACCGGAACCCGGCACGCTCGCGTTGCTCGGCGTCGCCATGCTCGGACTCGGCGTCATGCGTCGGCGTAGTTAGACAAGCTCATGCCCCAGAAAAACGGCCCCGCGCGGGGCCGTTTTCATTTGCCTTGCCTGGCGGGCAAAGCAACTGTGCGGTGATGGCTACGGCTTGTGGACGTGCACCATCCCGGTCATGAACGGATGAACGGTGCACAGGTATTCATAGTCTCCTTCCCGATCGAACGTGTGGTCGAACGTGTCATCGGTGTCCATGCCCTTGGAGGCGAAGCTCTTGTCCTTGCTCGTGACCGTATGCGGCGCCTCGTCGTGGTTGGTCCATACGATCCGCGTTCCCGGGGCCACCGTGATGTCCTTCGGTCCGTAGGCAAACTTGGCGATGTCCACCTTGACCACCTGACCCGGCGACGCTGCAAGCGCGACGAGCGCAGGCACCACCAGCAGCGCACACGCCATCAGTGCGCGAGCGGAGGGCCGGCGCAGCGACGCGAAGCGCGGGCGCGCCGAAGGGCGGGAGGCGACAGGTACGTGAGCGCGCGGCGTCATGCGCGCCTCCCGTCGAACGGCTGGTCGATGAGCGCAAGCTCGCGGCGCCCGCGCACCACCTCGATGCGCCGCGTGCCGAGCACTTTGGCGAGCTCGCCGGCAGCAACGGTGACCGGCCCTGGCTCGCCGATGCCCTCGGCACCCGGGGGCGGCAACGGATAGGCGAGCGACATCGCGGTATGCAGCGCGACGTTGCCTTCGACCTTCTGCAGCACTTGATGGATGTGCCCGTTCAGCACGGTGACCGAGCCGAACGGCCGCAGCAGCGCCATCGCCTGCGCTGAATCCGCCGTGCCCCATCCCCAGGGCTCCCACACCGTCCACAGCGGGATATGGCCCAGCACGACGATCGGCGTCGAGCGCGACACGCCGGCCAGGTCCGTCCTGAGCCAGGCGACCTGCTCCTCTCCGAGCGCCGCCATCGTGCCCATCTTGAAATTGAGCACGTTGTTGAGGCCGACGAAGTGCACGCCGCCCTGGTCGAAGCTGTACCAGGACTTGCCGTTGCCGTCGTGATCGAAGTAACGCAGGTAGCCCGTGGCGCCTTCGTCGATGGTGTCGTGCTCGCCGGGAACGGTATGCACGCGATCGACGCGAAGCTCCTGCAGCAGCTCGCGCGCGCGGCCGAATTCCTCCGGCTTGGACAGGTGGCTCACGTCGCCGGTATGCACGACGAACGCCGGCACCTGCGGGAGGGCGTGGATATCCGCGATCGCATGGCGCAGGCTCCCCACCACGTCGGGATTCGCGTCCTTGCGGAAGCCGATGTGCGTGTCGCTGATCTGCACGAACGTCATTGCGTTTCCGCTCGCGGTGGGCGGCGTGCCGTCGCTCGTGGCGCCGAGTGCGCGGGGAACGCCACCTGCAACGGTCCATACGACGGCGGCGCCGGTCCACGAGGCCAGGCAGCCGAGCGCCTGGCGACGGGTGATGCGGTGATCGGGCGAAGAACGGTCGTGCGTGGTCATGAAGCCTCCTGGTGGTCGGTCGACGGGCTGCTTACCGTCTAGATCGGCGATCGGGCACCGTTATTCCCGTTATCGCGCAGAACCGTCGTGGACGAGTCGCGCCATCAACGCCGCGACGGCCTCGGGCTCGGCGTCGGAGACGGCGACCCAGTCCATGTCGCGACCGCTCGCGCGCACGACGTTGAAGCCGCGCACGACTCGCATCGGCCGCACGAGCGCGAGCGATGCGGCAGGGCGCACGAACACGTCGATGGTGTGATGGCCGTAGCCGTACACGAGGGTGGCGACCCGGTGATGGTCGATCGTGTCGATGCGCCCGCCGATCAGCGGAAAACCGTCCGCGGCCAGGTCGTCGACCGGAGGTGAATAGTCCAGCCGTGCGGACAGCCAGGGCTTGACCGTGTGCCGGTCCGACGATGCCACCTCGATCAGACGGTTGCCGAGCGCCGCCCGGGTGTGCGTCGATGCGGCGGCGACGACGAAATCGTCATCGGCGCGCGACTCGAGCACCACGGTGCCGACGCTCCACGCGAACAGCGTCGCCGCGCAACCCGCGAGCGCGCCACCGCTCATCCAGCGCCACCGGGCGCCGGACGCACGACCGGCCTGCGGTGCCGCTGCCTGCACGGCGCTGGCCATCGCCCGCACGCGCGCCTGCAACGCCGCGGGCGACGTGAACACCGGCACCTCCGCACGGATGCGCGCGCGCAGCGACAGGATGTCGGCGTAGCGTGCGGCACAGTGACCGCATCCCGTGAAATGGCGCTTCAGCGAAAAACCCCGGAGCGCGTCCACCTCGCCATCGGCATAGGCGCCGACGAGTGTTTCCGCTTGCTTGCAGTTCATGGTCATCTCCAGGGCGTCAATTGGCCGCACGCAACAGCGGCGAGCCGTGCAGCAGCGCGCGCGCACGCGCGAGCCGGGACATCACCGTGCCGATCGGGATGTCGGCCACGCGCGCGATCTCCTTGTACGAGAGCTCTTCCATCTCGCGCAGGATCAGCACTTCGCGATACGCAACGGGCAGCGCGGCGATCGCCTGCGCAAGCGTTCGCGCCTCGGCATCCCGCATGAATGCCTGCTCCGGGTTCAGCGCATCGGGATCGACCGCCGAGTCGATCGCCGTGCCGTCGTCGGGCGCGATTTCGGCCGGACGGTTGCGTTTGCACCAATCGTAGAACGCATGGCGGACGATGGTCAGGAACCAGGCGCGCGGGCTGTCGCCCTTGAGCGAATCGAGGTACTTCAATGCGCGCAAGCACGCCTCCTGGACGACATCCTCGGCATCGTCGACATTGCGCGCGAGCCAGCGCGCGAGGTTGTACGCGGCGTCGAGGTGCGGCATGACGAGCCGTTCGAAACGGGCAGGGTCGGACAAGCGGGGCTCCTGGTGTCTCATGCCTGACCGACATTGCGCCGGTTCTATTCCCGTCCGCGCCTAGAAGGCGTACTTCGCGGAGAGCTGGAGCCGATCCAGATGACCCTTCTGCCCATCTTCGGTCTCGCGGCTTGCATGGATGAGCTCGACCCCCAGATCCGTGCGCGGCACGGGCGTCCAGATGAGATTGGCGTGCGCCGACTGCGTGCTGCGGTTGGTCGTCGCAGCAGTCCCCGCGGGGTTGCGCTCGCTCGCGCTCGAGAGGACGACATTCGAGCGCCAGGCGTCGGACCACCAATGCCGATAGCCGGCGTACCACCCCACCTGCTTCGCGAGGCGCACCTGGCCGTCGGCGCCGATCACGCCATCGGGAAAGAAGCCGTTGGAATAGCGTCCGATCGCATTGCCCGCGCTCAACGCGAAGCGCACGTCGTCCTTGCCGCCGAGCGGCACCACGCCGGCCACGCTCAGTGCAGCACCGCGCGCCTGGCCCGTCGCGGCGGGTGCGGCATGCGAGTCCACCCGGATCTCGCGCAGCAGCGCGGAGACGGCCACTTTCGCCTTTTGCGCGTTGAGCACGAGCTGCCCGGTCAAGTCCGGCATGCGGTCGTCGTCGGCCCGGAAGGACGCGGCGCTGCCCGGAATGGCGAACACGGATTCCGGGTTTTCGAGCGCGACGGACCATTGACCGGAGGGCATCCCGCGCTGCGCTTCGAACGGCTGCGTCCAGCGGACCTGCGCCTGGCGCGCGAAGATCTGGCCGACCGGCCCGCCGAAATCGAGCGTTTCCGGCAGTGCCGGCACGTACATGAAGTTGGTCCACGTCTGGCCCGCCAGCAGCGGACCCAGCGCCCCGTAGGCGTGGCGCAGGCGCAGGCCGTGCGAGTTGCTGACGCTCTCGTTGCCGTCCGCGCCGTAGAAATCGCCCTCGACGTAGGTGACGGCATCGCCCCATGAAGTCGGCGTGCTCGTCTTGAAGAACAGCCTGGACTCGCGCGCACCGAACTTGACCTGGCTGCGCTCGTTGTCACCGGCACCCGGACCCACCGCGATGGCATTCGGCTGCAGGAACAGATCGGCGGTGCTGCCCGTCCCGGCGCTGGGGTTGCTGAAGACCGCGTCGAGCTTGACATAGCCGCCTACGGTTACCGATGTGCTCGAGCCAGGCAGCTTGAACGACCCCTGGGTCGCGCCGCTGGTGACGGCGTGGGCCGTTGCATCGGTCCGCGCTTGCTCCGCCGTGGCGAGCTGGCGTCGCAGCTCCACGACCGCCTGGTCGAGCACGTCGATGCGTGCGGTGAGGTCCTGCGGCAGGCTCGATACGTCGGCCGCCGCGGCGCGCGCGATCAGGACCAGGGTAGTGATGGAGCACGCGCGAAGCGCGCGAAGGGCGTGGTGCGACGGCATGCTGGTTTCTCCTGCGGCGACGCGGCCGCGGCCGCAGCGCCGCGCGGAACGCGCGCCGGGACATCGGCGAACGACGCCTATTGGTTGTGGAAATGGGCCGCCGCCTCATCGCAGCGGCCTCGCGGCCGTGCGATGAGCGTGCAGCTAGCGCAACGGGGAGACCGCGCGCATCACGCGCCGGTGTCGTCCCGGAACGGATTCGTGCGCGACGTGCCGGACGGGCGCGTGGCGAGCAGGATGGGTCGCTCGCTCACGCCGTCCTTCGCCGGCGACTTGACGACTGCGCCCGGCTGCTCCGCGCGTGGCGCGCGAGCGAGGTTGAACTTGCCGAGGCTGTAGTCGAGGTTGTTGAAGTAGGCGTACGAATCGCCGGTGTACATGCTCATGCTGCTGTCGTCCGCGACTGCGACGCGGGCAGCGCCGAGCGTGAGCGATGCGATGATGACGACCGATTTGCCGACGGACAGGAATGTGCGACGCATGTGGTGCTCCTCTGGAAGGGCGGGGGGCGGAGACGCCGTCCATGTCGACGACAGCTCCGATCGGGGCGATCACCCGCACCGTGACGTGCTTTCCGCCGGGTGGCGGAGCGGTGCTGCGTGATCGCTTACCATGCCCAACCGTCGGCAGACGGCCGTTATGCGCGGTGGAATAACGCCGGCAATCGCGCGATCGCATGCGCCCGCCGCCGGAAGGCGGTCCCGACGCGGTGCGTCGCGGCTACGTGGATCGTGCGGCCCGCAGGACGCGGAGTCGCCAGGTAGTGGCCGACGCGGCGGGCGCGCCGCTCGGCGGTCGGCGGGCAGGGCGCGCGGGCATCAACGCCACGCGCACCCCGCCAGGCAAAAGCTCAGCCGCCGGCGTTCTCGCCGACGCGGCTCGCTTCGAACAGGAACCAGGAGCGCCGCTCCGCCTCGTCGATCCAGACTTCGATCAGGCTTGCGGTCGCCACATCACGATGCTCGTCGCAAAGGTCGTGCGTTGCGCGCATGTGGCGCACCAGGTCGTCGTTGTCCGAGCGGAGCTCCGCCAGCATGTCGAGCGGCGTGACGAAGTCGGCATCGTTGTCCTGGATCCGTTGCACGCGCGCGATGTGGCCGATCGAGCGCAGCGTCGTGCCGCCCAGCTTGCGCACGCGCTCGGCCGCGACGTCGGTGGTGGCGAAGATCTGGTCGGCCTGCTCGTCGAGGAGCAGGTGGTAGTCCCGGAAATGCGGGCCCGAGACGTGCCAGTGAAAGTTCTTGGTCTTGAGATACAGGGCGAACAAATCCGCGACGAGCGCGTTCAGGGCAGCGGAGAGGTCGCGCCGGGCCTCGACGCCGAGGCCGGACGGCGTACGCAGTTGAGCGGGGACCTTCGTGCGAACTTCGTGCATGCGAGCCTCCAGGGAACGGTCGGGTGAACGATTCTATACCCGCGTGCGTGCGCACCTACCTTGCCCGCTGGCGACAGGCACGTTTCGGCGGCACAATCATGCCGTCGAACAAGGCCGCGCCTGAAGGAAACGCATGTCCATCACGTTCGCCCGTCACGAAGACCGCACCCACATCCACGATCCCATTGCGTTTTACGCCACCACGGTAGACGGCCGCGTGCTGTGCAAGGTTTCCGTCGCCACGCTGCGTCAAGCGGATGGCGACGAGAACGCGCAGGAGACCGCACGCGAGCTGTGGAATCGCTATGTCGACATGGTCGAGGA
>Ga0308176_10002340_pt1 | contig 11899 bp, 3 predicted proteins | sample PhyCR2_3_FD_203890 | JGI IMG/M metagenome (GOLD analysis project Ga0308176, IMG submission 203890) | Soil microbial communities from UC Gill Tract Community Farm, Albany, California, United States - DLSLS.C.R2 | ecosystem: Environmental > Terrestrial > Soil > Agricultural land | place: USA... | reverse complement strand
GCGGCCTGTATGTTACGTCGTTGGAGCGCGGCCGTCGCGTTCGCCGCCGCACTGCTCATCGTCGCGCTGCCGATGATCCGCTTTGCTGCCAATCCCGCAAATGGATACCGCGAGCACTCGCGCAGCGTGTCCGTTCTGAACAAGCCCCCATGGACCGCGCTGAGCGGCGCGGACAGAGTCCGGCGGGTGACACACCTGTACCTCGATTACTGGGACCAGCTCGCCTTGCACCCACGTATCGACTATACCGATGGGAGCGGCACGACCGCGATCGTGCCGCCGGCGCTCGCGGCGCTCGCGGTGCTCGGTGTCCTGTTGGGAGCGGTCTACCGCCGGAGCACGCCACTCGTATGGTTCGCGCTGCTCGTCCTTCTGCTCCTGCCGTTCGCGGCGGTCCTGACGATCGATGCGCTGGCGCGGCGCACCTGTGCGAACGCGCCGTTTGTTGCGATGTTCGCCGCACTGGGCGTCGTCGAGTCTCTGCGCATGCTCGCTCACCGGGCCGCGTCGATTCGATATCCGGCGTCCGCGATGCTTCTCGCGCTCGTTGCCGTGTGCATCTATCAAAACATCAACGGTTATTTCGTCACGTTCGCGGCCTCGGCGGTGAACCCCTGGGTGTTCGCCCGTGAGATGGCCGACGCATCCCGATACATGAGCGGGCTGCCGAACGGGACCCATGTGTATTTCTACTCCGGCCGCTGGTCAGGCAACTACGAGACCCGGCGGTATCTTGCGCCAGGCGTGGAGGCGGAGGACCGGTCGAGCGAGTTCGGCCATTACAGCCTGAGCGTCGCACCATCGGATGCACATCCCGTGTTCGTCCTGCTGAATCCCTACGAGAACCGGGTCGGTGAATTGCGCCAGAGATATCCTGGCGGACGCCTCGTCAAGCGCTTCGCTCCGGGGGGCGAGGTGTCGTTCATTGCGTACGAGCCCTTCTAACAACGCTCTCAGTTCGGGTCCCCGACGAGGATGAACCCGGCCCAGTAGTACGGGTGTGCATAGCGCTTCGTATGCAGGAGATCCAGGGCGGCAGCGCGAAGGGCGTCGGCCTTCGTTACTGTGCCGTCGGCGAGGCGCCGATGAAAGCCCACGAGCAGCGCGGTCGTACTCTTCGACTCCACGCGAAACTGGCTGACGACCGTCGAGCGCGCGCCGGCGGCAAACAGCGCCCACGTCGTCCCGATGATGCCTTCGCCCGGCGCGGTGCGGCCGCGTCCGGTGTCGCATGCGGCCAGCACCACCAGATCCGCGGTGAGCCTGAGCCGCATGATTTCCCTGGCTTCGAGCCGTCCGTCTTCCGCAGGAATGCCGGCCGACGGGGTCAGAACCAGGTGCGAATAGAGCGGGCTTGCCTCCTCGAGCACGCCGTGCGTGGCCAGGTGCAGCACACTGTAGCGCGGCGCCTCGGTCTTGAAGCGAGCCTCGGTCGCGGCGTCACCGACGAACACCGCGGCACGTCCTGGACCGTAGATGTCGCGAATCAACCGTACCTGGTCGGCGGCTTCCGGCAGCGCCTCGAGTTCGGGCGAGTCGAACTGTGTCTTAGCCATCGCGAGCACGGTGCGCGGGCGCGTCGATTTCGGCAATTGCTGAATCTCGCGGAGCGCGGCCATCGACGGCGCGTAGGAGACCGCGGCCGTTTCCACCACAAACCCTTCGGGTCCGCGGAGCGCCTGGAACGGCACGCGCCACAGCACATCGTCTGGAACGACGATCAAATGCGTGACACCGGCCAGGCGCTTGCGAAACGGGCCGAGTAGCGTGTCGTAGAGCCCGCGCGCGTCGCTGGTGAAGGCGAAATCGTGGGAGCCGATCTCAGTACGGAGGTGATCGACGCGGCGGATCAGCGAGGCGTGGTCGACGTCGAGCACGCGTCCGTCGGCGGTGACCCGCGCGCCGTCGCGAGTGAGCAACAACGCAAACACCTGCTCGTCCGCGACGACGTACTCGACGACCGCCGTCGCTGAGTCGGTCACGATGCGGGCCGCCTCGCTAAAGGTGAGCGGACTCGCTGTGGCGGGAGCCGTCGCCAGCTCGGGGTGGCGGGCTGCGAGCGTTGCCTCGAACGCGTCGACGGCCTCGCGCGCCGCTTGACGAGAGGACTCGAGCACATCGATGCGGGCGGCATCGCCGCCGGCCTGCACCTGGTCGGCGATCCGGCGGTTCAGCGCGAGCACCTCATCGTGCAGCCGGCCTCGCTCGCGTCGTTCGGCGTCGGAGAGCAGTCTGCCGTCGTCTGCGCGGACGCTCCCGATCAACCGCGTGAGAACCCGCGCCTTCGAACGCTCCGCGATGCTGACGGCCTCCTCGATCTCGTGTCGCTCGATCGAGAGCGAGACCAGCTCGTGGTAGGGCAGCAGCTTGTCTTCGAAGAAATGCAGCCCGAGTCCTTCACTTCCGGGCGCACCGATCGCGATGTGTTCGATCGAGTCAATCGCCTGATTCAGGAGCGCCTTCGCATCTGCAGCAAGCCCGAGCCGCCGATACGCGCGCCCAGCGATCGTCTGCGCCTTCCAGAGCAGGTCGGGCCGCGCGCGAATGACGGGGGAGTCGAGCGCCTGGCTGGCGAGGTCGAGCGCCGCCTGAGGGCGGTCTGCCGCGAGGCGAGCCGTCGCAAGCGACGTCAGCGATTGACAGATGCCGGCCTGGTCCCCGAGGTCGCGCCGAATCGCGAGCGACTTCGTGAACAGACGCGATGACTCGACGAGGTGCCGATCCGCGAGCGCCATCTCGCCAAGATCGTCGAGGATCTCCGCTTCGCGATAGCGGTTGCCCGTCCGACGAACGACGGCCAGGCTCTGGCGAAAATCCGCCGCCGCGCGAGCGCGTTGACCGAGGCGCCAGGCCGCCGCTCCGATGTTCCGAAGGCCCTCGGCTTCGACACTGTCGTCGCCCATTTTCCAATCGCGGTCCAGGTGAAGACCACGGCTGAAGGCGGCAATCGCCAGCTCGTACTCTCCTTGCGAGAGATACACGAGCCCGATGTTGTGCGTCGTTTCGGTAATCCCGGCTCTCTCGTCCAGCGCCATGCGAATCTTCAGGGCTTGCTGGAAGGATTGGAGAGCCAGGTCGTATGCACCCGAGGCACGATAGAACTCCGCGATCGTATCCAGCGACTTCGCGACGACGCTCTGGTTACCTTCAGCACGTCCGAGCGCGAGCGCCCGTCCGCTGTACTCCAGCGCAGTCGCGTTGTCTCCCCAGTACGAGTAGACCTGCGCGATGTTGTTCAGAACGATCGCACCGCGCGGACGATCACCGAGCGCGTCGAATGTTGCCAGTGCGCGGGTCAGGTGATCGAGCGCCGCGGCGTATTCACCACGCACCTTGAGCACATTGGCGATGTTGTTCTCGGTGCGGGCCGCACGGCTCCGATCGCCGTCCGCGGTCGAGATGTCGAGGCTTCGCTGAAACGCGTCGAGCGCGTCATCCAGACCATTCAGCCACCAGTAGACGTTGCCGAGCGTGTTCAACGCCGCTGCGAGGGCCGCCGGATCGTCGATCCCTTGCAGCACCTCCACACTCTCTTTCGCGGGCGCCAGCGCGGTGTCGGGCGAGTAACCCTGCAGGACCCCGGCGAGTTCCTGCAGCGCGACGCCGAGCAGCCGGGCTGCTCCCGAGCACCGCGCCGACTGGACCGCCAGGCGGTAGGCGACGAGTGCGCGGTCCGTCGAATTCGGGACGGCCGCCCGTCCGAGCTCGAGCAGCGCTTGGCCGTCGGCCTCAATCTGGCTGCATGGCACCGCTTCCTCGTGGCCGATCTTCGTGGCGGCCACGATCTGCTGCGCGCGAAGGCGCGCCGGCGTCGGATCGGCCTGTGTGGCCAGACCTGACGCGACTGACCAGAGACAAGCGGCCATGCCGATCCGAGCTGCGACGCCCATGGAGAAAGGGGACGGGTAATATGGCACGCCGGCGTAGCCGCCGCAAACACGAAGGTCGCGGGAACGCTCCGTAGGGTTGCTTTCTGATAAGTCCCAAACTCCAACGTATAAATCTAGCGGGTGCCTGGCCGTGGTTGCCGGCTGTGAGTATCGCGAAACGGGTGAGATCACGACGGCTCTCGCAGAGACGGAGAGCAACGGAGAGACGCCGAGCGACGCCGGTCGTCGCCGCGGCGGGGGAGCGGCGCGGGTGCGCGCGCGGGTGGTGGGGAGAGATCCGGGAGACGCGCGGCGAAACCGACCGAGCGCCGTTCGCCTCCCGGATCTCTCCCCACCTCCGTTGGCCGGGCGTTGCCCGGCCAGCTCCCCGTCGCGAGCCGTTCACAGCGTCGGCAGCCTTCTGCGGCCTCCCTTCGTCTCGGGTCCGTTCGGCGCCCTCTCCGTACCTCGGCGACCTCGGCGTGCGATCGGCGTGTCAGTGAACGCCGTTCGGTTAACAGAGTCACCGGACAGGCTGGTCTGCCCACCCGGTAATCAGTTACTTTCTAACTCCCAAATCGTTCAATTTTGGAATTGGTACTTGGGAATTTTCACCCGCTTGATTCGATGATTTCAGTGATCGTGCCTGGCGTCTACGACGTGCTCAGGGTGTGCGGAGGAGCCGAAGACGATCCAGCGAGCGTCGGGCAAGATCGACTCCCTCGTCTGTCGGCCCCACCTGCTCGAACTGCCGGATTGCGTCGTCGACGATTCCGGCGTTCATGTCGAGGATCCCCAGCAGGAGATGCGGCTCGGGCCGTTGTGACTGAACGCGTTCGAGGACGTCGGCGGTGTGCGCGTCTACCACGTGGAACTTCGCCGGGGGCATTGGAGCGACCGGCGCGATGATGGTCCTGTTGTTCCGGCGCGCCGCAACCTGCCACACGTATGTCCGATCGCGAAGCAGCGGACGGTCGGGGGTCCAGGTCGCGTGATCGACCGGTGCGCTGCGCGTCACTTCGTTCGATCGCTCGTCGAACACGGTAACGACGTACGACTCCGCGCCGGCGAGCGGGCGCCATTGGAATGTGGGGCGATCGTCTGCGGTCGCGGTTGCAACGGGAGAAACTAGAGCGAAGGCGTCAACCGTGGGCGGCGCCGGAGACATTAGCGTTTCGCGGGAGCCGGTCAGGTCGTTCATGTAATCGGGCAGGCGTCCGACGCCCGCCTCGAGCGACGCGCGAGCCGGCGCCTGGTCCGACGGACTGAGTTGCGCCAGGCCGGCAGTCGACGCGCTCTCGTTCTGGCGGGTCGGATGCGCAAGCCAGAGCACGGTCGGAATGAGAGCCGCGATGAGAATCGCCGCGGCAATGGCCAGCGGCCGCGCACGACGCACAGGCCGGCGTGACCAGCCGCGCAGGTCGTCGACCTGCTGCGAACAGGTCGCACAATCGTGCAGATGCCGTCCGAGCGTCGCACGCTGCGACGGCTCGAGCTGCTCGCTGGCCGCGAGGTGAATCTCTTCTTCGGAGAGATGCATTCCGGGCGAGGTCAAGCGGCTTGTGACGGCATCGGTCGAGCGGAACAGGTCATTGAGCGCGGCGCCGCGGGCGCGGCACTCAGCACACTGCGCCAGATGATCGTCCGCACGCATCAGATCATCCGATCGCAATCGCCCTTCGGCGAATTTCTCCAGCTCGACGTCAGTGAGGTGAGTGCTCATACGTCGCCTTTCAGGGACGTTGAAAACGGCAGGAGATTACCGGCGCGGTTCCGGGCGTCATTGGACACTCGTCCAACGCGGTTCAGCAGGCGCTTGCGTGCGGACACGCGGAGATTGATGACTTGCTGCCGCGTACAGCCCAGCCGCGCGGCGATGGCCGCATCGTCCAGTGGAATGTCGCGCCAGAGTTCGAAGAATTCACCAGGCGGGATCTCGAGGACGCGCGCCACCTCACGAAGGGTGGCGACGCCAGCGATCGGCAGCAGCCACAAAATGCCGGATCCCCTGGGGTCGCGCAGGTTCAAGAGGAGCGCGATTCTTTGCCGTACCGGCAACCGGCCGACCTCTTCCCAGATTTGCGCCAGGAACCTCCGCTGATCGATCGCTTGTTCCTGGTCCGGCCCGCGCGCGCTCGCCATGAACGACGCGTCCGCGACTCCACGCGGCTCGACGACGCGCGCAGCAGCGACAGCGACGAACGCCTCAAAACCGATCGGACCGGCGGATCCGTCGACCAGGTCCACGATTGCGCGCGTGAGGCGGTCACGCTCCATCGACAGCCAATCCTCCTCGATGGACCGGCGACCGACCGCCTGTTCTGCGGCCCGGTCGATGGGGCGCCCGCGCCATTCGGCCCGGCCGCAGACGACCTCGTCGCCTGACGTCCACAATGCGAGCCGCCGGTCTGTCGAGAAGATGTAGCGCAACCGATTCTTCAATCGGGCGCGCTGAGGATGACGGCGCCGAATCTCGTGCGCGCATGCCGAGCGGACGACGGTGGCCGCGTAGCTCTCGAAATTGACGATCGGATCTCCGTCCCCCTCTCTCAGCCGCCAGAGGCGCTCGACCAGCGTCGTCAGCGCGTCGCCGACGACATCATGCTGGTCCCGGGGCTCGAATGCCGCAGCGCCTGGTGTGAACGCGCGCAGCTTGCGCGCGACGATCGCTTCCGCGAGCGGAAGGGCATGCTGCTCGACGAGGTCCTGCAACTCCTGCTCTGCGCAAGCGAGGTCAGGCGCCTCGACGAAGCGCACCAAAAGGGGGTCCAGCATGCAGAAGACGAGCAATATCTCATGCGCTTTCAATCACTTGCAAATGCCGCCCGCGCGCCGCTACTTGACCTGCTGCTTCAGTTTTGCCGACGTGCTCGCCAGGTTCGCGGCATCGCCGCCGTATGACGCGGTGATCTGGTGCGCTCCCTTGCCGAGGGTTGAGATCGTCCACGTCGCGACACCGTTCACGAGCGTGGCTGTCCCCAGCGTGATCTTGCCGTCGGAGAGTGTCACGATGCCGGTCGGCGACGAGCCCACCACGGTTGCGGTGAACGTGACGGTCTGGCCGACCGCGGATGGCGTGATCGACGAAGTGATCGTGGTCGTCGTCGCCGTCTTCGCGGGCGCAGGGTTCACCACCTGCGAGAGCGTCGAGCCGCTGGACAGGTTGTTGGCATCGCCGGCGTAGTTCGCGGCGATCGCATGCGTGCCCTGACTCAACGAGGACACCATCAGGGTCGCCGTCCCGCTTACGAGGGTTGCGGTTCCGAGCACGGTTGCGCCGTCCATGAAGCTCACCGTGCCGCTCGGAACGTACCCAGCCACGGACGCGGTAAATGTCACCAACTGACCCGCGGTCGATGGATTGCTCGACGATACGACGGAGGTGGCCGTGGTAGCGCGATTCACGGTCAGCGTCGCCGTTGCCGTGTTGCCCGCGCCGCCGTTGCTCGAATTCACGCTGCCGGTCACGTTGTTCTTGGCGCCGGTGTTCACGGCCGTAACGTCCACGAGGATCTGACAACTGCCGGCGGCCGCCACTGAACCGCTTGCCAGCGAGACGCTCGCGGCAGCCGCAACCGCCGTCACCGTGCCACCGCAGGTGTTGCTCACCTGAGGCGCGTCGGCGATGACGACGCCTGCGGGGAGTGGATCCGTGAACGCGACGCCGTTCAGCGGGCTTGAAGTGTTCGGATTCGCCAGCGTGAACGTCAGTGTCGACACCTGCCCGACTTCGATCGACGTCGGACCGAACACCTTGGCAATCGATGGCGGCGCAACTGCGGGCACCGTGACAGTGATGCTGTTCGACGTTCCCGTGACCGCAGTCGCGTCGGTCGCAGTGATCGTCTGCGCCCCTGACGTCTGCAGGGTTGCGCTGAACGCGCCCGCGCCGTTCGACAGCGTCGCGTCCGCCGGCAGTGTGGCTCCTGCATCAGTGCTCGTGAAACGGACCGTGCCGGCATAGCCCGTCGCTGTGCGGTTGACGGCGTCGAGCGCAGTGACCGTGAACGTGAACGCCGTCCCCGCCGCTGCGCTCGCCGGCGCGGTGAGCACGAAGTGTGTCGCGGGACCTGGGCCCCCGGCCGATGACGTCTGCTGCTCGAACGCGCCGATGTCGCAGCGCGCGACCCCGTCGCCATCGCCGTCCTGCGGCCGCGGCAGGTTGCGTTGATCGTTCGCGCTGCACGTCGACGGACCTGAGGCGCCTGGGTTCCCGTGGTCGATGGCCGGACTCCCCGCTACAAGGGCGTGCGTCAGCGTCGGACCGCCGTTGTCGGCGAGCGGAGCCAGAACTGTCGTAAACAGGTCACTGGACGTGACGGTGAGATCGCCCGTTCCGGCAGGGCAGCCGGTCCCTGCGCCAAACAGGTTGTAACCGTTGGTGACAATGGAGCCGTTGCAATCGACGTCGGCCGTCTTCGTGGAGTTACCGGCGACGATCGAGTTGTCGATCGACGTGGTCCCGGCAGTGGTCTGGATGCCCCCGCCCGTGGACGGGCCGTTCGCGGTGACAGTACTGCTCGACAGGGATGCGACGGCATCAGCGGCCACCGTCGCGAGCGCGGCGCCCCCATTTCCGCTGATCGTCGTGTTCGCGATCGTCGCCGTGCTGTTTGTCGAGACCCAGACGCCCGCTACCTCGAAGCCGGTGTTGCGCGTCAGCGTGCTCTGGGTCAGGTCGAGGCCGGTGCTCGTGCCTGGAGTCGATGACTGCAGGGCGATTGCGGCACCATTCACGGCGACGTTCGACGCCATTGTCGAACGGGTGATGGATCCCTGAGCTCCTGAGATGAACATGCCGCCCCCGACCGTCTGGGTCGACTGATTGGAGCTCACGATCGCATCGGCGATGTTGAAGGTGCCGCCCGCAATGCGAATTCCACCGCCGCCTCCGATCGGTCCCGTCGCCGTGTTGCTCAAGACCTGCGAACCGTCCGTCAGCGACAACGACGACTGGGAATAGATTCCGCCGCCAGCCAAAGCGGTTCCGTTGGTCAGGGACCCGCCATCAACCGTGAGGGAGACCCCATCGTTGTAGACATGTCCGCCAGACGCCGTCGCGCTGTTCGAGTCCATCGAAACGTCCGTCAGCATCGCGGTGCCTTCATGACGGTTGGCGATGGCCCCGCCGTTCTGCGCGGTGTTCGCGCCGATCGAGCCGCCGTTCACGACGAGCGTGCCCCTGCTGGAAATCGCGCCGCCGTATGCCGCCGCCGTGTTCGACGAGATCGTCGGCTGGTTCAGCGTGACCGCGCCACCCGAGAAGCTCCCGGAACCGTTGGCGATGGCCCCGCCGCTCCCGCTGCCGGCGCTTCCGGCGATGTTGCCGGTCATCACGCCTCGCGTGAGCGTGAGCGTGCCGCGGTTGAAAACGCCGCCGCCCTCGCCGGTGTTGGGGGCGGTGTTGTTGGACACCGTCACGTCGACCAGCGTCACGTCGCCGCCTGCAGCCGCGCCGCTGCCGTTCGCGATGCCGCCGCCGCCCCCATCGGTGAAGTAAGTTCCATTCGCGACATTTTGCGAGACGGTGCCGCCGGTCATCGTCAGCAACGGCGAGGCGGCTATGCCTGCTACTCCCGCCTGACCACCCGTCGATACGAGGATGCCGCCACCGGCTTTTGCGGCGACATTTCCCTGAGTTGTGTTCGTGCCTCCAATCGTGACGTTCGTCAGCGCCGCTGGACCGTAAGTCGCGATCGCGCCACCGCTGCCTTGCGTTGCGTTGGCCTGCATGATCGTGTCTGCCATCACCAGTTGCGCCGCGTTGCCGACGTTGTTCGTGAGGAGATTGAGAATGCCCCCGCCAACGCCTGCCGGGGCGCCCGCGGGAAAGGTGTTTCCCCCTACCGTGCCTCTGGTAATGGTCAGAACGCCGGTGTTCTCGATGCCGGCGCCGCTTGGCGCTACGTTTCCGTTGACGGGTGAATCGGTCAACGTCATGACGCCACCATTCCAGACGCCGCCAGCTTCTCCAGTCGCAAAATTGCCCAGGATGAAGGTGCTGAGCACGTTCGTCGTACCGGCGTAACCGGTGACGAGGCCGCCACCGATCAATCCGGATCCAGCAGCCGCGGAGTTGGCTTGAACAGTCGACGTCCCCAGGTGCAATGTGCCGTCGTTCTCGATGCCGCCAGCGGATTGCGCGGTGTTGGAGTAGATTCCGGTCGCGGTAATCGTCGCCACGCCGGCGCTTCCGATATAGATGCCGCCAGCATTCGCGGCGGTGTTACCCGAATAGCTGGCGCCGCTGAAGGTCCCGGCCCCGACGTTGCTCTGGTCGACCGTCAGCTGGCCGCCGGCGAGTATGCCGCCGCCAGAACCGTCTGCAGAATTCTCAGCGATCAGGCTGCTGTTGCGGACCGTGATGTCGCCGTCGTCCGCCGAGATGCGACCCCGGCTCGCAATCCCTCCGCCGCTCCAGTTGCGAGAGGCATTGCCGATGACTCCCACACGATCAAGGACGAGTGACGCACCGCGACCCTCGAGCAGGATTCCGGCGCCGGGCCCCGAAACGCGCCCGTTCCGAATTGAGAGTTCGTGCAGTGTCAGCTGCCCACCCTTTCTCACGAAGAACACGCGCATGTCCAGAACGCCAGTCCCGCTCGCGCGGCCGACGGTCGCTCCGCGGCCTTCGATCCGGATCGGGCTGGTCACCGCAGGCAACGCGTCGTCTCCATTCGAGTCTGGAGCAGCTTCGTAGACGTCCGCGTACAGATGTGACGACGCTATCGGCAGCACGATCACGTCAGGTCCGGGGGCGCCGGCGGGGCACCCGCCGAACGGGGCGTCCGTGTTCGCAGCGACGATCGCCTGACGCAGCGTGCACGCGTCGTTCACGTAAATGACGCCCGCGGGCTGGAGAACGACGACGGCGACATTGTTGGTGAGATCCGGATCCGGGAGGTTCGCGCTCGTGATTTCCGCCCTGACGGCGGCGGCGTAGTCGGTGAGGGTCGCGACCACCTGTAACTCGCTGGTGCCACCGGCCGCGAGCGGCCCGATCGTCCAGATGTCGGTCAGCGGATCGAATGATCCCGAGGTCGCCGAGACAATCGCCAGGTTGCCGGAACGACCGAAATTGACGACCACGCCGTCAACGGCGTGCGGCCCATTGTTGCGCACGTCCACCGTGAAGGTGACGTTCGTGCCGATGGCTGGAAGTGCGGGTGCCGACGCGATCGTGATTGACACGTCGGCTGCATCGCCGATCACCTGATTCAGCGTGGTCGACGCACTCGACAGGAAGTTCGAGTCCCCCTCATACGTCGCGGTCAACGGGTGTGCGCCCGCGGGCAACGCGCTGAGTGTGATGGACGCGGACCCGGCAGTGAGCGCTGCCGTCTGGATGGTCGTTGAGCCCTCGCGGAACGTGACGGTGCCGGTTGGCTGACCGCCATACTGCGGTGAGACGGTTGCAGTGATCGTGATCGCTGTCGCGACTGGCGCCGGGTTCAAGCTCGAGGACAGATTGGTCGTCGTGGTCGCCTGGCTGATGCTCTGCACCACGGCGGCGGCGGAGCTTTTCGCAAACGTCGAATCGCCGCCGTAGGACGCGGTGATCGAATGCGAGCCGACCAGTAGCGTGGCTGTGGAGATGGCCGCAGTTCCCGACGCGTCGAGCGATGCTGAGCCGATCGGCGCAACGCCATCGAAGAACGTGACGAGTCCGGTCGGCGTGCCGCCGCTCCCGGTGACCACAGCGGTGAACGTCACCGACTGTCCGTACGCGCTCGGATTGAGCGACGCCGCGAGAGTCGTGGCCGTCGGTGTCCGGAGGTTGGTTGGCGGAACGACGGACATCGCGATCACGCCCAGGAGCTGGCGCCCGCCGAGCGTACCGCCGAAATCGCTCCACACGGTACGGAAGCCAGGGGTTGCGGACGTCGGCCCCTCGACGCGGCAAATCGAATCGGCGGAGTTCAACCCGTTGCTCCCGTCGCACGCACCAATCAGGATTGTCCCGTCCGGGAGGACGACAACCGGCAACTGCGGGTGCGACGACGTACTGCCCGACTGGCCTTGCGTGCCTC
>Ga0308176_10002338_pt1 | contig 11908 bp, 7 predicted proteins | sample PhyCR2_3_FD_203890 | JGI IMG/M metagenome (GOLD analysis project Ga0308176, IMG submission 203890) | Soil microbial communities from UC Gill Tract Community Farm, Albany, California, United States - DLSLS.C.R2 | ecosystem: Environmental > Terrestrial > Soil > Agricultural land | place: USA... | reverse complement strand
GCCCGCGGCGCCGCGGGCGCCGCCGCCTGCCGCCGCCCTGCTCGGACTCGCCGTTGCCCGAATCGCGGCGCTGCTCGGCGGGCTGCCCGCCGCGCGACTCGATGCGCCCGCCGCCGACGGCTTCGGGCGCCGCTTCGGAGCCGGCGTCCGTGTCGAATTCCGACTCCTCCGCGGCGCCTCGGATGCCGCCGCCCTCCTCGCGCTGGTCGCGCTGGTCGCGCGGCTCCTGCCGCTGGTCTTGTCGCGGCCCGCGGTCTCGCCCGCGGCCCTGCGGCTGCTGCCCGCGGCCGCGGTCGGATCGCTCCCTCGCCCGCTCGTCCTCCCGGCGGCGCTCCTCCTCGCGCCCTTCGACCGCGTCTTCCACGTCCTCGCCGCCGAAGCCGTCGCCGGCGCGGGCGGATTCCATTTCCTCGCGGTCGCCGCGGCCTTCGCGGTCGCGGCGGTGGTCGCGCCCCCGCTCCGCGCCGCGGTCGCCGCCCCGGTCGCCGCGGTCACGTCCGCGGCCCTGATCGCGGCGGTCCCCGCGCCCGCCGCGGGCCTGCTGGCCGTGTGGGCGCGTGCCGAGCTGCGTCGTGTGCGGGAGCGCCGCCTGGGTCATGCCCAGCTCTTCGAGGATGACCAGCCCGTCGCGGCCGTCGAACAGGTCCAGCCGCATCTCGTCCAGGCCCAGCGTCGGGTCGGCGCGGATGACCAGCCGCTTGGCCGTGCGCTGCTCCAGCGTGGCGAGCTGCGTCCGCTTGCGGTTCTGGAGGTAAAAGCTCACCTCCGGGCAGACGCCCAGCTCCGCCCGGACCGGCCGCGCGTCGTTGAGCGCGATCGCCAGCCGCCGCATCACGTCCAGCGACATGCTCTCCGGCGTCTTGACCAGCCCGGCCCCCTTGCAGTGCGGGCAGTCAAAGTAAATGGATCGCTTGAGCGACGGTCGCATCCGCTGCCGCGTCAGCTCGATGATTCCGAACTGGCTCATCCGCAGGACCTTGGTCTTGGCCCGATCCCGCTTGAAATTCTCGTGCAGCCGCGTCTCCAGCTCCCGCCGGTGGCGCTCGTACCGCAGATCGATGAAGTCGCAGATGATCACGCCGCCGAGGTCGCGCAGCTTCAGCTGGCGAGGGATCTCGTCGGCCGCCTCCATGTCGGTCTTGAACGCCGTCGTCTCGGCGTCGCTGTGGTCGCGGAACTTGCCGGAGTTGACGTCGATGGCGACGATCGCCTCGGTCGAGTCGATCACCAGTGACCCGCCGGACGGCAGCGGGACGTGCCGGCTGTACATCTGCTCGATCTCGCGCTCGATCCCGTATTTGTGAAACAGCGGGATGGGCTCCTCGTACAGCTCGACCTTGTTCTTCGTCCGCGGCGCGCTGATCTTGACGAACTCTTTGATCCGCCGCGCCACGTCCGGACTGTCAACGACCAGCCGGTCCAGGTCCGTGCTGAACACGTCGCGCACCGTCCGCGTGACCAGGTCGCCTTCCGTGTACAGCTCCATCGGCCCCGGGCCCGACTTCTGCTTCTTGTCGATGTTTTCCCACAGGCGGGTAAGGTACTTCAGGTCGCGCTCGATGTCGGTCTTGCTCTTGCCGACCCCGGCAGTGCGGATGATGAACCCGCACTCCTTCGGCGGCTTCAGCTCGTCCAGGATCTTGCGCAGCCGGCGCCGCTCGTCCTCGTCCTCGATCTTGCGCGAAACCCCGAGCTTGCTCATGCCCGGCATCATCACGAGGATGCGCCCGGGGATGCTCAGGTACGTGCTGAGGGTCGGCCCCTTGGTGCCGATGCCCTCCTTGATGATCTGGACGATCAGGTCGTCGCCGCGCCGCAGGCACCGCTGGATCGGCGGGCGGTCGCGGCGCGCCATCTTGCGGCCGACCGACTCCTGCACGTCCTCCCCCCGCCGGCCGAAGTAGGTCGGCATCAGGTCGGAGATGTGGAGGAACCCGTTGCGGCCGAGGCCGAAGTCCACGAACGCCGCCTGGATGCTCGGCTCGACGTTGGTGACGCGTCCCTTGTAAATGTTTCCCACGTGGCTGGTAGAGCTCGTGCGCTCCATGTAAAGCTCTTCCAGCTTGCCGTCCTCGAGCAGGGCGATGCGGCACTCCTCGCCCTCCGAGACGTTAATCAGCATTTCCTTTGGCATAATGAATGAGTTGCTAGTTGCTAGTTACTGGTTGCTGGTAATTGGAAATGTTCGCCCGGGTGGGGGGTGCGCCGGTCCGACTAGCAACTAGCAACTAGCAACCAGCAACTCTCTCTCCACCGTCCCCCCGATTGGTCCGTATCCCCTCACTGTTCCGTTAAAAGACGTCGGGGTCGATCTTCCGCAATTCGTCGCGCAGGTAGTGCATCACCTGCCGTTCGCTGTCGAAGCTCATCACCTTCCTCGCCACGTGCTTGGCGTGCTCCATCGTGGTCGAGCGGATGATCTTCTTGACCTCCGGGATGTCCGGCCCGTTCATGCTGAACGTCGTCAGCCCAAGCCCGAGCAGCAGCAGAGTGTACAGCGGTTCCCCCGCCATTTCACCACAGACGCTCACCCCAATCGTATTCCGCGCCCCGGCCCGAATCACGTCCCTCACCACCGCCAGCACCGCCGGGTGCGCCGGACAGTACAGGCCGGCCACCTTTTCGTTGGTCCTGTCCACCGCCAGGATGTACTGGATGAGGTCGTTTGTCCCGATCGAAAAAAAGTTCACCTCCTTGGCAAAATTGTTCGCCATGTACGCCGCCGACGGCACCTCGACCATCATTCCGATGGGAATGTCGCGGCGGAAATCCGCCCCCTCGTCCTCCAGCTCCTCCATGACGTCGTTGAGGATCATTTTGGCCTGCCGCAGCTCCATCAGCGTGCTGATCATGGGGAACATGATCCGCACGTCGCCCATGATCGAAGCCCGCAGGATCGCGCGTAACTGCCGCTTGAACATGGGGATATCGTGCAGACACATGCGGATGCTGCGATCGCCGAGGAACGGGTTGCGCTCGGGCACCAAAGCCCTGGCCTGGGTCTGCTTGTCGGCCCCCAGGTCCAGGGTGCGGATCACCAGCGGCCGGCCTTTGAGCCGCCGCACGGCGTCGGCGTAGGCGTCGTAATGCTCCTCCTCGCTGGGTTCGTGGTCGCTGGCCAGGTACAGGAACTCGGTGCGGTACAGGCCGACGCCCTGCGCCCCGCGGAGGACCGCGTCGTCCACCTCCTCGGGGAATTCGATGTTCGCCTGGAGGCTGACCACGTGGCCGTCCTTCGTCTCGGCCGGAAGCTCCCGCAGGCCCCCCAGCTCCTTTTCCAGGCGCTCCAGCCGCCGCTCGAATTCGCGGTGCTCGGCCAGCTGCTCCTCGTCGGGGTTGATGATGACCAGGCCGCGGTTGCCGTCGATGATCAGCGTGTCGCCGCCGCTCACCTCGGAGGTGATGTTCCCCAACCCCACGACGGCCGGAATCCCCATCGCGCGCGCGACGATCGCGGTGTGACTGGTCCGCCCGCCGGCGTCGGTCGCGAAACCCTTGACGTGCCTCCGGTCCAGCGACGCCGTCTGGCTCGGCAGCAGGTCGTGCGCGATCACGACCACGTCGGTCTTCAGGTGCGCCAGGTCCTCCCGCCTCTGCCCAATCAGGGCGTTCAACAGCCCCTTCTCGATGTCGTGGATGTCCTTCACCCGCTCCGAGAGGTACTGGTTGGTCATCCGCAGGAACTTGCCGGCGTAGCGCCGCATCACCACGCTCACCGCGTACTCCGCCGACACCTTCTGCGTGCGGATTTCCGCGGCGATCTGGCTCAGGAGCGACTTGTCCTTCAGGATCCCCAGGTGGAACTCGAAGATGCCGCCGATTTCCTTGCCGTGCTGGCTGGCGACGTCGTCCTTCAGCTTGCCCAGCGCCACGATCGCGGCGGCCACGCCGGCTTTGAGCCGCTCCACCTCCCCCTCCACCTGCCCGGCCTCGATCCCGCGCTTGGGAATGAGCAGATCCTCGGCGTCCAGCACGACCGCCGTGCTGATCACCACACCGGGAGAAACGCCTATGCCCTTCTTGATCTCCATCGTTCGATCCGAGGGGTCAAGGGTCGGGGGTCAGGGGTCAGTGAAGGCCTCTTCCGAACCCTGACCCCTGACCCCTTCTTCACTCCCCTTCTCCAAATTTATCCGCGAACAACTGCGCCAGCTTCTGGACTGCGGCCTCGGCGTCGTCGCCTTCGGCCTGGATCCGCAGCGGGGTACCCTCCGTCGCCGCCAGGATGATCATCTGCATCACGCTCTTCCCGTCGGCCTCGCACGGCTCCTCCCCGCCCTTGTACACGGTCACCGCCGACTTGAACTGGTTCGCCAGGTCCACGAACTGCATCGCCGGCCGCGCGTGCAACCCCAGCTTGTTCGACACCACGATTTCCTTCGAAGCCGTCGGCATACGTCGCAGTTGCTAGTTGCTGGTTGTTAGTTGCTAGTGAACGCCCCGCTAGCAACCAGCAACTAGCAACCAGCAACTCTCCCTTACTGCTTGCCCTGATCGGCCTCGTCGAGCAACTCTACGATCGCCTCGCGCGTGTCCGCCTGCTTGAGGAAACGCCGGAACATGTCCTTCTGAAGGTTGCTGAAGATGATGTTCATCGCCTGCAGGTGCTGCTGCGGCTGGTTCTCGGGGCTCAGCAGCAGCACGATGCTGTACACCGGCTGATGGTCCAGCGCCGCGAAGTCCAGCCCCTCGACGCTCCGGCCGACGGTCCCGGCCATCTTCTTCACGTTCGCGTGCTTCACGTGCGGGACGGCCACGCCCTTCCCGAAGCCGGTGCTGCCGTTCTGCTCGCGCTTGATCAGCGCTGCCACCACCTCGTCCACCGCGGACTCCGGCAGCGCCCCCGCCACCGCCAGCGACGCCACCAGTTCCCGAATCGCTTCGTTCCGGTCCGCCGCTTTCAATTGGGGAACGATCGCCTCGGACACGATAAATTCTTTCAGTTTCATCGACCCGTCGCCTTTCCGAACCCGCTCACTTCGCCTCCGCCCCGCCCCCCTGCCGCATCTCGCGCTTGTCCTCCCCCACCGCGTGCTTGCGGTTGCGGAACTTCTTCTTGTGCTCGCTCAACTGCCGCTCCAGCTTGTCCACGCACCCGTCGATGCACGCGTAGGCGTCCCCCTGGTCGTGGTGCGCGATGAACATGTTCTTGTGCTCGGCGTTGACGATCATCTCCACCTTCGTCGTGTCCTTCCCGGCGTCCAGGACCACTTCGATCTCCTGGATCCGGTCGTAGTACTTCAGCAGCTTGCTCGCCTTCTGCTCCGCGTACGTCCGCAGCGCCGGCGTCACTTCCATATGTCGAGAGGCTACGGTCACGATCACTGGGCCACTCCTTTTCCTGCCCCGCCAAATGCCTTCTTCCGTCCTACTCCTTCTTCCTTCCCAAGGCCCGCGCCCGATGCCCGGCGCCCGCGCGCCGGGTGGGCATTGTACAGGAAAATCAAAAAAGGCACTCCCCCGTAGTTCACCCCAGGTACTTCGCCGCCGTACTTCACCCCGCCGCCGCCTGCACGCGGAGTGCGAGCCGGCTCGCCTCGAACACCTCCGCCGTCGAAGGGCCCAGCCCCGCCCCCCTGCCTTCGATCTCCCCGAGGAACGCCTCCAGCGGCGAGTTGGGGTCGCTCTTCTCCACCTCCACCTCCCGCGGCGACTTGTCCTCGTGGCCGGCGATCGTCACCCGCTCCCCCACGCGCTCGATCACGCCGTCGGTGCCGTGGATGAGAAACCTCCAGTATTCCGGGACGGCGTAGCCGCAGCCGTCGGGCGCGAGATAGGAGCAGTCGCCCATCACGCCGCCGCCGTTGTCGAGTGTCAGGAGGAACTGCGCCCCGTCCTGAAATTCCGGGTGCTGTTTGACCTTGGCGTTCCACGCCCTCGCGCAAATGACGCCGGCGATCTCGCGGCCGGTCATCCATGGAATCGCGTCGAACGCGTGAATGCCGATGTCGTTGATCGTCCCGCCGTGCATGCCCGGCTCGAAGTACCACATCGGCCGGCTGCCATAAAGGAGCGGGTGCTGGGCGGTGAAGCTTACGGTGTGGACCTCCCCGATGGCGCCTTCGCCGATCAGCCGCCGGACGGTCCGGATCGAGCCGCTGCCGCGCATGTCGAGCAGGCAGCCGACCTTCAGCCCGCGGCTGAGGCGTTCGATCTCGTCCAGCTCGGACGTGCGGGTGCAGATCGGCTTGTCGGAAATGACGTGCTTGCCCCGGCGCAAGGCCTCGGCAATGCGGGCCCCGCGCAGGCCGTACGCGTCGCCGACCGCGACGGCGTCGCACGCAACCTCCCCGAGCATCGCGCGGTACGACGCGTGCGTCAGCCTCACCTTCCCCTCGCGCCCCAGCCGCTCGGCCGTCGCGGCGTCCTCCTCGCACGCCGCCACTACCTCAACCCGCGGGTCGGCCGTCGCGGCGGCGTAGAGCGACATCACGTGCCCGTGCCGAAATCCCACGAACGCAAGCTTCATGCGGCTTCCTCAATTTCGAACCTGCCCCGGCGGGAATCTTATGTCATTCCGCCGCGGCCGCTACGCGCTTACGGGAATCCCCCACGGGCGAACGATGTATTTCCCCCAGCGCCGTTTCGGCACTTCCCCCAATTCGCTCAGTGCAAACCTTCGCGTACCGTCCCACCAGTATCACCTCGTCTCACCACGGAGGTCGCATGAAGCTCAGCCACTTCCCCGCGCGCCGGCCGGTTCGCAACGCCTTCACGCTCATCGAGCTGCTGGTGGTGATCGGCATCATCGCCCTGCTCGTCTCCATCCTGCTCCCGACCCTCAACAACGCCCGCAAGGCCGCCGCCCAGGTCAAATGCGCCAGCAACATGCGCCAGATCTGCCAGGCCATGCTCATGTACATCAACGCCAACAAGAACAAGCTCCCTCCCTCGCTCGCCCGCAGCAACAGCGCCTGGCCGGACGGGTGGTGGTGGGCATCCGAATTGGTCAAGCAGAAGTACATCAATGCGCCCAACCTGCTCGACGACAAGGGCAAGGGCAAGCAATTCCGCGGCGACTCGGTCTTCCGCTGCCCCTCCGGCATCGACCCCGACGAGGGCAAGTCCGCCAGCGGCGGCGAGTGGCCGACCGACATCCGCAACAACGGCTACTCCGTCGAGGCCGTCCCGCCCGCCAAGCCCGGCGCCGTCGCCATCGCCACCTGGTACCAGCTCAACAGCCGCACCACGACCAACACGGCCAAAAACGGCGGCAGCGGGGTGACCCCGTTCCTGTGGATGAACGGTTCAGGTAACGACCCCGCCGCCATCACCGCGTTGCTCGGGGACCCCGCCTACCAGCGCAACATGTCAATGATCAAGAAGGCCAGCGAGATGATCATGATCGTCGAGGCCGGCGACAAGAACTGGTACGACACCAAAACGACCAAGCAGGCCAACCACCCGATCAAGCTCCCCCGCATCGGCGCACGCCACGGCAAGCGGACCGGCGACGGGCTGGACGCCTGGACCAACATCGCCTTCTTCGACGGGCACGTCGGCCTCTACGCGACGCTCCCCTTCAGCCTCAACGGCCCGTCGGCGTTTAACAGAGACACGATCTTCTACCTGAACAAGCAGCGCTGACTCCGACCGCCCGGCGTGACTCGTCTCGTGGGCGACGATATCATCGCGCCGAATGGTGCTTAACACCGTCCGCCGGCCGCCGATGTTGCTGCGCCGCCTGGGGCTCCTCCTGCTGTGCTTCGCCGTCTCACTGGCCGTGTTCCACGCCGAGACCTTCCCCCTCCACGAGGGCATCGCCTTCGGGGATTACGGCCAGATGGTCTGGGACCTCTGGATCGTCCACCACAACGCGACCCACGGCCTCAACCCGCTGCGCACGAATCTCGCGTATTACCCCGTCGGGGCCGACCTCACCCACCACTCGCTGGCCAGCGGGTTTCTCCCGCTCACCGCCGCCGTTCACCTGTTCACCCACGACCCGCTGTACCCTCTGTACGCGTACCACCTCGGCCTCTGGCTCTGCCGCGCGCTGGGGCTGTTCTGTGTGTACGGCATGCTCCGGGCGTGCGGCTTCTCCAGACTGGCGTCGGCGTTCCCGGCCGTCGCCTGCGCGTTCTGCGCGTTCTACCGGCACCACATTCACCTCACCCTGCTCAGCGGCGCGTTCATCCTGCCGCTCAACGCATGGATGCTCATCCGCTGGTACAAGGCCCCCTCGACCGGCCGGCTGCTGGCCGCCGCCGTGACGTTCGCCGCGTCAATCTACTTCACCGAGTTCACCGCCTTTTTCGCCGTGGCCGCCGCCACGTACGCCGCCCTCCTCGCCGCCACCGCCGCCGGCCGGGCCGAGATCGCCGACCGCCTCCGCCGCACTGCGCCCCGGGCATGGCTGATTTCCGGCGCCGCGGCACTCGCCGTCGCCGGCCCGTTCCTGGTCAATTTCGCCACCGCCCCGAAGGTCCTCAAGCCCGCCCCCACCGACCACTCGCTGTACTCCGCGAACCTGATGGCCTTCTTCGTCCCCGCGACTTGTCAAGGCTGCATCGGGGTGCCCAACCCGGAGCCCCCGCCGCTTTACGGTCACCTGTTTGACCCGCTGGCCAGTCGGATCACCGCGGGCCTGACCGGCACCGAGGCGTTCGTCGGCTACGGACTGTGCCTCCCCGCCTTCCTCGCCCTGCTGATGATCCGGCGGAACCCGCGCCACGTGAACCTGGCGCTGGCCGTCGCGGCGTTCCTGCTCGTGCTGGCGCTCGGGCCGACGCTCAAGGTGTTTTCAAGCGACACCGGCCTGCCGCTGCCCTACCGACTCCTGATCCACCTCCCCCCCTTCCACATCCAGCGCGGGCCAGTACGGATCGTGGCCGTCGCCGTATGCCTGCTGGCCGTCCCCGCCGCCGCGGGCGCCGCCCGGGCGGCGGAGGCCCTCCGCGCGCAATTCCGCCAGCCCCGCGCCGCCACCCTGGCCGCCGCGTCGCTCCTCACCTTCATGCTCGTGTTTTGCTTCGCCGAGGACACCGAGCCGCGCATCCACCTGCCCCCGTACGACCTGCCCGCCGCCGCCGCAAGCCTCCCGGATGGCCCCGTCGTCAACCTCCCGCTGTTCATGGAAGACGGTTTCGCGTGCGCGCTCCAGGTGGTCCACGGTCGGCCGATGGCCACCGGGTACCTGGCGCGCTTCAACAAGGCCCAGCGCGTCCACTTCATCCACCTCGCACAAGCCTGGCTCGACGGGCCCGGAACGTTCGCCACCTACATTCAGTCGTTGGGAATCCACACGATCCTGATCGGTTCCGCCGAGCACACCGACCCCGGCCTGCGCCTTGCCCCCTCCGTCGCCGCCGAGCTTTCAACACTCCGGCTCACCGTGATCGACCTCCGCCCGCACAAGCCCGTGCCCGTCTGTCGCTTCGGATCGGCCACAACGAGCGGCGCCGCGTGGAACGCCCCCGGCACGGAAATCATCCCCGCCGGCCATGACCTCACCTTCCACACCGCCGCGCCGCTCGCCGCCACGACCGTCGAGATCCTCGCCGACGCCAACGACCAGTACCTCGTCCGCCTCCTGCGCGCCGGCGGCGTCGTCTTCGAATACCGCGCGCCCCCGACGTACGGCGCCGGACTGCACTGGCGCTCCTCCGCCATCCCGCCCCTCCCTTTCGACACCGTCACCGTCACCCCCTCCGGCGGCGACGGCTCTTATTCCGTGGGGGCGGTCGCATTCTGGAACGAATGACCCTCAATCACCGCGAATGACCCTCCGCCGCCGGCGGTCTTTTGCTATAATCGGCAGCGGCGCCGGCGTGAGTGTCCGCGCGTCGCGCCCCTGCCGACCAACCCACCGAGAGGGAATACGCATGGCCGACATCCCCGACCTCGATCGCGAACCCGAGGCCGAACCACGCCCCTACAACGCCGTGACCCATTGGAACCTCCCCTACAACCGCAACGCACACTTCGTCGGCCGCGACAAGCAGATCGCCGACCTCCGCCGGCACTTCGCATCCCCCCGCCCGGCGTCGCACGTCCAGGCGGTGTACGGCCTCGGCGGCGTCGGCAAGACCCAGATCGCCCTCGAATACGCGTACCGCTACCGCGACAAGTACTCCGTCGTCTGGTGGATCAACGCCGACGAACCCGCCTCGCTCGCGCTCGCCTACGCCAAGCTCGCCGAGCGCCTGGGCCTGCGCGCCCGCGAGGGCAACACCGCGTCACTCGACGAGACCCGACACGCCCTGCGCCGCCTGCTCGACGGGCGCAACGACTGGCTGCTGATCTTCGACAACGCCGATTCCCCGGAGGCCATTCGCAATTACCTTCCCATCGAGCGCACCGGCCACGTGCTGATCACCAGCCGCAACCCCAACTGGCAGGCGATCGCCCAGCCCACCCCCCTGCGCGGCTTCGAGCGCGCCGACTCCATCACCTTCCTCCGCCGCCGCACCGGGCACATGAGCCCCGCCCAGGACGCCGAGGCCGACGCCAACCAGCTCGCCCAGGCGCTGGGCGACCTGCCCCTGGCACTGGAACAGGCGGCGGCCAACATCGAGCACGCCGGCATCTCCTTCTCCGCATACCTGCGCCGGTTCGAAACCCACTGGGGCGAGCTCCTCCGCATGCGCCGCCCGAGCTGGGAGTACCCCGACTCGGTTGCCATGACCTGGGAGCTGTCCTTTCGCCAGGTCGAGGAGACCTCCCCGCACGCGGCGCAGCTCCTTTACTTCTGTTCCTTCTTCGGCCCCGAGCCCATCGACCGCTCGCTGCTGGCCGCCGCCTCGGCGCACCTCCTCGACCCGCTGGCCGCGGTCGTCTCCGAGCCGACCCTCCTCGACGCCTCCGCCGCCGACCTGCGGCAGTATTCGCTCATCGAGGCCAACGAGCGCGCCGTCACGGTGCACCGGCTGGTCGCGGCGCTGACGCGCGACCGGCTCAGCGAAGAGGACCGCCGCGCCTGGGCCGCCGCCGCCGCCTCCACCGTCGCCGACGTCTTCAAGTTCAATTCGACCGACCTGCGGACCTGGGAACAATGCGCCGCCGTCCTCCCCCACGCCCTGGCCGCCGCGTCCCACGCGCAGGCCGCCGGCGCCGCGCCGGCCCTCACCGCCGACCTGCTCAACGACGTTGGCCGCTACCTCTACAAGCGCGCCCAGTTCGACCAGGCCAAGGACGCGCTCCGCCGCGCCCTGGCCCTCATGCAGGGCGTGTACGGCGAAAATCACCCGCGTCTGTCGGCGATCGTCAACAACCTCGGCCGCGTCCACCAGCGCCTCGGCGAGCGCGCCGAAGCCCGCCAGTACTTCCAGGCCGCCATGACGCTCGACGCCAACGCCTACGGCCAGGACCACCCCCACGTCGCCGAGGTCGTCAACAACTTCGCCATCTGCCTCCAGGCCGACGGCGACAACGCCACCGCGCTCGACTACTTCCAGTGGGCCCTGGCGGTGTACGAGAAGCATTACGGCCAGACGCACGCCAAAGTCGCCAACATCGTCAACAACCTCGGCTTCGCGCAGCTCGCCGTCGGCAAGGCCGAAGAGGCCCGCCAGCACTTCGAGCGCGCCCTCTCCATCGCCGAAGGCACCTACGGCCCCCGCCACCCCCACACCGCCGCCATTCTCGCCAACCTCGCCCAGGCCGACGTCGCGCTCGGCCGCGCCGCCGACGCCAAGGCGCTGCTCGAACGGGCCCTGCCGATTTACGAGAACAGCGTCGGCCGCAACCATCCCGACGTGGCCCGCGTGCTCTCCCTGCTCGGCGCCGCCCTCGCGCAGCTCAAAGACCTCCCCGGCGCATGCCAGCAGTACGACCGGGCGCTGGCCACTGAAGAGGCGATGTACGGGTCCAATAGCGCCACCATGGCCGAGCGATTGCTCGAATACGGCCGCGCCTTCAAAGCCGTCGGCGACCTCGACCGCGCCGGGTCCTGCTACGAACGCGCCAA
>Ga0308176_10002337_pt1 | contig 11909 bp, 6 predicted proteins | sample PhyCR2_3_FD_203890 | JGI IMG/M metagenome (GOLD analysis project Ga0308176, IMG submission 203890) | Soil microbial communities from UC Gill Tract Community Farm, Albany, California, United States - DLSLS.C.R2 | ecosystem: Environmental > Terrestrial > Soil > Agricultural land | place: USA... | reverse complement strand
AGATGAAGTCGCGCGCGTTGTACTGGCTGCCCACCACCCGGCAGAAGCTGCGGGCGTACGGCAGGATGATGTTCTTCTCCAGCAGCGGGATCAGGTCGCCGCCCTCGCCGTACTCCACGTAAATCAGCGGCAGCTTGTCCGGCATGATCGACCACTCGACGAACCCTTCCAGCCGGATCTCGAAGCTGTCGGACGAGGGGAACGTGATCACTTCGTCGCCGGTCAACTCGAACCGCTGCGAGCGGATCGACACCGGCATGATCCTCTTCTCGAAGGGGTTAATGTACCGGAAGCCCTCCGGCTCACTGCCCTTCTGCGTCCCCTGCTCGCCCTCTTCCACGAGGTACAGGTTGGGGTTCTTCGCCGGCCTCGAAGACATCAGCGTGACCACGCCGCGCTCGCCGGGGTTCACCTGGACGGGGTCCACCATCTTGATTTCGTAGGCGTACGGGTTGGCGTATTGGTTGTAGCGCCCCGGCTGGAGCAGGTGCGGCAGCGGCCCGCGCTGGTCCTTGGTCGGCTCCGCCATCACCTGGTCCGGCGGGAGCTTCTGGCCGAATTTCTTGATGACCACGCCGACCTTGCCGCTGGGGACGATCGCCGTCTGGCTGATGTCGATGACCTCGCGGTCGTAGTCGAAGGGGCTGTAGCCGAAGTAGGTGCCTTCGGGGTACACGTGCTCGAGGATGCCGTTGTAGTCCCCGTATTTCTTGACCCACGCGGCATACCCGCCGGGGTCCTGCGTCTGGTCCGGCGGGCCGGGGATGATGACCTGGTCGCCTTCAAGGGATTTGGCGCCGTCCTTCTTCACCAGGACGAGCACGTGGCCGCTGGGCACGTGGACCCGGCGGATCATCCAGAAGTACGCGAGGTACACGAAAGCTGCGATCAGCACCAGCAGGACGGCCTTCACCACGGGGCTGCCGTCTGCCCAAAAACTGCGCGGCAGCGGCGGCGGGCGATGTCCGCCGCCATGTTCGTCGCCTTCGTCCATCGCACCCGTGGCGACTCGGGGGGGTCTGATTGCTGGCATGTCTTACTCCGCGCAAAAAAGATTTGACTCTCGGACTCGCAACTCCACCGAAGTGGCACACCGATAGCCCGCACGCCCCAGACGGGATTCTACAACGTCTTCCCGCACCGCCGGCAGAACGCCGCGAATGTGGGATGTGCCGCGCCGCAGCTCGGGCAGACTTTCTCGGCGGCGGGAGCCGGCGCCCCGCCGGAACTCCGCCGCCGCCCGCCGCCGGCGCTCCAGAGGATCAGCGCGATCGCCGCGGCCAAGGCCGCGAACAATAACAGATTGGGAATTGGATCCACGACCACGGCGACCAATCCTCTCCATGCCCGGCAGCGTCGTGCCGAGGCGGGGCGGGGGCCATTATAAGTATCTGCGGCTTCTGGAAAGTGCTAAAATCCACGAAGTGGAGCTACAGGCCCATCACTGCCGGACGCTGCTCCGCGTCGCCCGCTCGGCCATCCGGGCGTCGCTGGAAGGGGCCGAACTGCCTTCGCTGGACGGTTCCGAAGAGCATTCCGACCCCCTGCTCCACCAGCCCGCCGGGTGCTTCGTCACGCTCCACGAGCTGTTCACACAGCGGTTGCGGGGGTGCATCGGACGGATGGAGGCGACGGACCCGCTGCTCCACGCGGTCCAGCGCTCGGCCGTCAACGTGCTGTCCGACCCGCGTTTCGGCCGGCAGCGCGTCACGCTGGACGAGCTGCCGCGCCTTCAGATCGACATTTCCGTGCTGTCGCCGCTGCGGCCGGCGGAGCACGCCCTGGATTTTGAGCCGCTGAGCGAAGGAATTTACCTCACGATTTCGCGCCGCTCGGGGTGCTTTTTGCCCCAGGTGGCGCGCGACACGGGTTGGACGCGCGAGCAACTGCTCGACCGCTTGTGCATCGAGAAGATGGGACTCTCCTGCGGCGCCTGGCGCAATGGGGACGCCCGGCTGATGAAGTTCACGACGCTCATCATCGGACCCGAACCGTTTGAAGAGATTTGAAGAGATTTGAAGAGACGGTTTAGTCCGCAGAAATATGGAAAACACGGGTGGCCGTCGTACAGTATTAAGCTCAGCGTGGCATTCAGACATTTCATTTTGATGAGCGTCCTCGCTGCCGTTGTCGGCATCGCGGGGTGCGACCGGGACGATTCGGTTCAGAGCTACCAGGCGCCCAAGGACCCGCCGCCGCTGCCGCCGGTGCAGACGGCCCAAGCCAGCACCGATGCGCCGATGGAATGGAAGGTCCCGGAGGGCTGGAAACCGTTACCGGCCGGGGGGATGCGCTTCGCCGCATTTGAGGTGGCGGCGGGGAACCCGCCGACAGAACTGACCGTGATCCCCGTCAGCCCCGCCCCCCTGCTGGCGAACGTCAATCGGTGGCGCGGCCAGTTGGGGCTGCCGGATATGGCAGAGGCTGATTTGCCGAAGGTGGTGACGCGCATCACGATCGACGGCGTCCCCGCCGAGCTGGTTGACCTCACGGCACCGGGGAAGAGGCTGCTGGGCGCGTTTTTCGTTCAAGGCGGGCGGCTGTGGTCGTTCAAGCTCGTCGGCCCGCCGGACGTGGTCGAGCAGCAGAAATTGAACTTTGACGCGTTCATACGCTCCATCCACTTCACCGGCGGCAGCGGTCAAGAGGCTGCGGCCCCGCCGGCGATGAGCACCGCCGCCGCTGGCAAGTCGGAATCAAATGCCCCCGCATGGTCCACCCCGCCCGGCTGGGAAAAGGACCCGCCGATGCCCATGCGGGCGGTCTCGTTCCACATCGGCTCCGGCGACAGCCGCGCCGACGTGATCGTCACGCGCCTGGGCAAGGAGAGCATGGGCACGTTCATCGACAACGTAAACCGCTGGCGCGGGCAGGTCGGCCTGCCGCCGGTGAGCGATCCCAGTTCCGCCCCGCCGCAGCAGACGACGGTCGGCGGAAACGCCGCGGCGTTGTTCGACTTCACCGGCCCCGAGGGCGCGACCGCCGACACGCCGGGCGCCAAGCGGCTGATCGTCGTGATCTCGCCGCAGGCCGAGGACTTCTGGTTCTTCAAAATCCAGGGGCCGGCCAAGGTCGTATCAGAGCAAAAGGCCGCGTTCGATTCCTTCCTCCAATCCTTCCGCTTCACGGGAACTCCGAACATAAAGTAAGAACATCATGAGCACGATTGCCAAGACCGTTCTGAGCGAGCGCCCGCAACCGCGGCCGGTATCCCGAAGCGCCGAAGGTGTAAGGACCGGGGGCCCGCTGTGGAATGGCTTCGTGCGCGCGATCAAGCCCCTGGCGTCGCTACGCCTCACGGTCGTGCTCCTGGCGTTGTCGATGATCCTGATCTTCGCCGGCACCTGGGCCCAGATCGACGCCGACGCGTTCGTCGTCCAGAAGAAGTATTTCCATTCGTTCTTCACCTGGATCTCGGCGCAGCTTTTCCTGCCACGGCCGAAGCCCGGCCAGCCGGGCATCCGCGGCGCGGTCCCCTTCCCCGGCGGGTACACGCTGATCTTCCTGCTGCTGATCAACCTGTTCGCCGCCCACACCATTCGTTTTAAGCTCGGCTGGAAGCGCGTCGGCATCTTCCTCATCCACGCCGGGCTGGTGCTGCTGATCTCCGGTGAAGTGGTCACGAGCCTCTTCGCCACCGAGAGCCAGATGCACATCGACGAGGGCACCTACGCCAACTACTCGATGGACATCCGCACGGTGGAGCTGGCGGTCACCGACCCGTCGCCGGCCGACCACGACAACGTGGTCGTCGTCCCCGCGGGGCGGCTGGAGCACAAGGGCACGGTCGAGCTGCCGAACGTGCCCTTCACGATCCGCCTGGATAAGTACTTCCCCAACGCCCACGTCCTCGGCCCGGCCCAGGCGCGCGAAAAGAACGTCGAGACCGCGACCTTCAACGGCAACAAGGACTTCGACGGCATGCAGCTCGGTGCCGAGGAACTGCCCCTGGTCAAGGGCACCGAGGACGCCGGCGTCAACCAGCCTGCGGCTTACGTGACCGTTCTCTCGAAGGACGGCAAAGAGCTCGGCCACTATCTGCTCTCGGCCGGCATGGGGCCCACCTCCGATTCACAGACCGTCACCGTGGACGGTCACGACTACAAGCTCGGCCTGCGCTTCAAGCGCATGTACCAGCCGTTCACCATCCACCTGCTCAAGTTCACGCACGACGTTTACACCGGCACCGACATTCCTAAGAACTTCGCCAGCCGCGTGCGCCTGGTGGACCCGGCGCGGCACGAGGACCGCGAAGTTTCGCTCTGGATGAACCACCCGCTGCGGTACGCCGGGGAGACGTTCTACCAGTCGGGGTTCAAGAAACCCGAAGACAATGGCGGCCGCAACGGCACGATCCTCCAGGTCGTGCGCAATCCCGGCTGGGTGATGCCGTACGTCTCGTGCACGATCGTGGCGATCGGCATGCTGATCCATTTCGGGATGCTGCTCGTGCGGTTCCTGCGGAGGCGCGCGGCGGCCATCGAGGCGGAGCGGGCGAGCGCGGCGGCGGCTGCGGTCCCGCCGCCCACTTCGAAAAAGGGTGGTAAATCGAATCGCGGCCCGCGGGAACTGGCCCCGGCGCTGGCGTACGAAACCGTCGTACCGCTCTGGAAGCGCCCCGCCGTCATGGTGCCGGCGGTGGTGACTGCCATCGCGGGCATCTGGCTCCTGACGCTGGGCAAGGCGCCCGAGCAGAGCGGCGAGTTCAATCTGAACGCGTTCAGCGCACTCCCGATCGTCTATGGCGGCCGGCCGGTGCCCCTGGATTCCGTCGCGCGCAACTCGCTTCGGTTGATGAACGCCAGGGAAACCACGGCAACGGCCGACGGTAAATCGGTCCCGGCGATCCAGTGGCTCGCCGACAGCCTCTCCGGCCGCGCGATCGCCCGAGACTACCGCATCTTCCGGATCGACCACCCGGACATCGTCTCGATGCTCAACCTGGATGCCTCCCGCACGCGTTTCTCGATCGGCGACATCGCGCCCAAGTGGCAGGTGCTGGCGGACCAGGACAAGGCCGCACGGGAAGGCGATAAGGAACACCTCACGGACGTGCAGAAGAAGATCCTGGAGCTGGGTCAGCGCGTGCACCTGGCGATCACGCTGAGCCCCGAAGGTTTGGGCGACTTGTTCCTCGCGCCGCCAACGTCGCCCGGCCAGGATTGGAAGCGCCTCTCGGAGATCGCGGCCGAAGTGCACGCGACCGGGCAGGTGAACCCCGGCGCGCGGATGATGGCCGAGGCGATTCAGGCGTACGAGCAGCAGGACCCCAAAACGTTCAACGACACGGTCGCACGCTACCAATCCTGGCTGGACGCCAACCTGCCCGACACCATGCGCAAGGTGCACCTGGAAGTGCTCTTCAACCGGTTCGACCCCTTTTACCACTGCATGCTGCTGTACGTCGGCGTGTTCGTGCTCGCCGCCGGCGCGTGGCTCGGGTATTCCGGCGTGGTCGCGCAGATTTCCGGCTGGTCCCGGACCCTCACACGCACGGCCTTCGGGCTGCTGCTGGTCACCTTCGCCGCCCACACGCTCGGCCTGGTGGCCCGCATCTACATCCAGGGCCGGCCGCCGGTGACGAACCTCTACTCAACGGCAATCTTCATCCCCTGGGGCGTCGCCGCCCTATGTATCGGCCTTGAGCGGATTTACCGCAACGCGCTTGCCTCGGCCGTCGCCGCCGCGTTCGCGGCGCCTTCGCTCATCCTCGCGTTGCACCTGGCGATGGACCCGACGCTCACGCCTACCGGCGACACCATGGAAATGCTCCGGGCCGTGCTCGATACCAACTTCTGGCTGGCGACGCACGTCGTCACCATCAACCTGGGCTACTCGGCCACGTTTTTGGCCGGATTTTTAGCAATCGCCTACGTCCTCTTAGGCATCTTCACCTCCGAATTGACCGGTCAACGCCGTGTCGCTCTGGTGCGCATGACCTACGCGATCGTGTGCTTCGCCATGTTCTTTTCGTTCGTCGGCACCATCCTCGGCGGCATATGGGCCGACCAAAGCTGGGGCCGTTTCTGGGGCTGGGACCCGAAGGAAAACGGCGCGGCGTTGATCGTGCTGTGGAACGCGATTGTCCTCCACGCACGCTGGGGCGGGATCGTCCGCGAGCGCGGCGTGATGCTCCTGGCGATCTTCGGCAACGCCGTCACCGCGTGGAGCTACTTCGGCACGAACATGCTCGGCGTCGGTCTGCACTCCTACGGCTTCATGGGAGCGGCCATTCCGTGGCTGGCCGGATTCGAGTGCCTGCAACTGTTCCTGATCGCGCTGGGGAGCATTCCGCTGCAACACTGGCGGAGCTACAGGGCGGAGGGAGCAAATGCTGCATGAAGAATGCAGAATGGGACGCGCGGTCAGCGGAGCACGCGGACGTCGCCCTTGCGCAGCGTGACGCCTTGATGGTCCAGGTGCTCGAGGAGGGGCACTAACACCCGGCGGGTGGTGTTTAATTGCTGGCGTAGCTCGCTGGCGGTGGCCTGGCCGTGACGCGAGAGGTAATCGCGGATCGTCTGGGTAGCGGCGGCGACGGCGTCGGAAAGCAAGACCAGCTCGTCCGACAGCGAGACCGCCTGCCCGGTGTCCAGGAAGAATTTGATCGCCTGCTGGGAGAGCGCGTCGCGGGCGAGTTCCGTTCGCGACGGCGGCTCCAACGGCTTAGCCGAGAGGGCGGCGTGGACGCGGCTGCCGGCGAATTGCAGGTGTGGGGGAAGGGCCGGGCGGTGTGCGGTGCGGCGGACCGTCGCGCCGGAGCGGGTGAATTCCATCCTGCACAGGTCTTCGAGGAGCGCGTCGAACACTTCAGCCAACGGAAGGCTTGCGCCGAGCGCTTGCCGAAGCTCGGAGACGCTCAGGCCGATCTGCTCGGGGCGGGCGCTGTGGTGAGCGTCGATGGCGGCAGCGGCGGCGGCGCGGGCGGCGGACCAGCGCCCCGCATCGACGGCCCAGTCGCCGAGCAGAACGACACTTGCTTCTGAGGCGAGGTGGGACAAGGCGGCGGCAATCTCGTCGGCCGAAAAGCCGGACTGCGACGGCAGCGCCGCGCGTCTCGCGGCGCCGCGCCGCGACAGTTCGGTCCTGATGAACGTCGTCGCGTCCGGGGCGGCCGCCCGCGCTTCGAGGAAAGAGCGGCGCTGCGGCGTGCGGAAGCCCTTCCGCTGGGCAAGCGGGTCGAGCACGACGCCGCCGCCGATCGTGTGCTGCTGGGGCCAATCCCGCAGGATGAAGCGGTCGCCGGCCAGCACGAAGATCGGCGATTCCAGCCTGAGCTGAGCGAGCCCACGCCCGCCGGGGGCGAGGGGTGCTCCGTCGGCCAGACGGACGCGGGCGGGAATGCCGGCGCTGCCGTGGTGGACGTTGACCCTGGTCCCATCCTTCAGCGGCGGCGCGTCGGCCGCGCGCCCGCTGCGCTCGAGCAGCACGTCGAGCGTGTCGGATGAAATGCCGGCCTCGGCCAGCGTCACCACGTCTCCGCGCCCGACCGAACGGGCGGCGCCGGCCTCGATACCGGAATCGACGCCGACGTCCGGCAGGTTCAGCGCGACCCGCGAGCCGGGCGGGACGGATTCCAAGTCCTGGTTGTGCGACTGAATGTTGCGGATGCGCGCCGCGCGCCCCGCGGGCTGAACGACGACGCTTTGCCCGCGGCGCAGGCTGCCGCCGGTCAGCGTGCCCGTGACGACGGTGCCGATCCCGCGCAGCGTGAACGCCCTGTCCACCGGCAGGCGGGGCTTTCCCGCGTCGCGCTGCGGCGGCGTGCGCGACAACGCTTCGGCCAAGGCGCGCCGCAGGACCTCCAGCCCCTGCCCCGAGACCGTCGAGGTTCCGACGATCTCGGCCTCGGCGTACGGCGTCGCCGCGAGCTTCTCCCGGACCTGACGCCGGACGGCCTCGAAATCACTCGCCAGATCGACCTTCGTCACCGCCACCACCGCTTGCGCGACGCCGAGGTACAAGAGGATCTGGAGGTGCTCCTCGGTCTGGGGCATCCACCCGTCGTCGGCCGCGACCACCAGCAGCGCCAGGTCGATCGAGCCGACGCCGGCCACCATGTTCTTGACGAAGTCCTCGTGCCCGGGCACGTCCACGATTCCGAGGCGGTAAGTCGCCGGGGGTTGGATCGGTGCCGGCGACGGCAGGTCGAGGTGCGCGAAGCCGAGGTCGATGGTGATGCCGCGGGACTTTTCCTCCGGCAGGCGATCGGGGTCGGTGCCGGTGAGCGCCTTGACCAGCGAGGACTTGCCGTGGTCCACGTGCCCGGCGGTGGCGAGGATGTACGGAACGGGCGTGCTCATGAACGCGTGTTGCTCATCACGCCATTGCCGAGCGCACGGCGGCGACCACGTCCGCGTCCTGGCGCGGGAAGATCGTGCGGAGGTCGAGCTTCAGCCGCCCGCCGGACGCGTAGCCGACGACCGGTGGACTCCCGCGACGCAGCGCCGCCGCCAGCGCGGGCAGGGGCATGTTACCCGGAACCAGGTCGAGCGTGGCCGACGGAATTACCGTGCGCGGCAGCGAGCCGCCGCCGACCTGGGATTTGCCTTGGCCGACGGCGGCGGTCAGCGGGAGGTTCAGGGCGTTCAGCAACTGCGCGAGCTTCTCCGCGCGACTCCTGAGCGTATCCGCGGGGATTTGGGCCATGTTGACGGTGGGAATGCCGCCGGCCCGGCCGGAAAGGTGCAGGTCCACGGTCGCTTCCAGCGCCGAGAGGACGAGCTTGTCGCAGCGGAGTGCGCGGAAGAACGGGTCGCGCTTCAGAGCGGCGACGTGCTTCGCCCGTCCGGCGATGACGCCGGCCTGCGGCCCGCCGAGCAGCTTATCCCCGGAGAAGCAGACCAGGTCGGTCCCGTCCTTCAACGACTCGGCCGGCGTCGGCTCGTGCTCGGTCGAGTCTCGGCCGGCGGCGAACGATTCGGTCGGAAACATCGCCCCGCTGCCCAGGTCCTCCACCAGCGGGAGGCGGTGTTTGCGCGCCAGTGCCGCCAGCGCCGTTCGCTCCGGGGATTCCACAAACCCCGTCATGAAGAAGTTGGACCGGTGGACTTTGAGGACGAGCGCGGTTTGCTTGCCGAGGGCGCGGGCGTAATCCGAAACGTCGGTCTTGTTCGTCGTGCCGACCTCGCGGAGCGTCGCGCCGCTGGCCTGTAGAATCTCCGGCACGCGGAACCCTCCCCCGATCTGCACCAGCTCCCCGCGCGAGACCACGACCTGGGTCCGCGGCAACGTGGCGGCAAAGTGGCGAAGGATCAGGACCAGCGCGGCTGCGCAGTTGTTCACGACCGTCGCGGCCTCCGCTCCACAGAGCAACGCGAGGTTGTGCTCCAGGTAACCCGCCCTCGCCCCCCGCGAGCCCGCCGCGAGGTCGTATTCGAGGTTGCTGTACCCGGAGGCGACGCGGGCGAGGTTCTCGACCGTCTCGGCCGCCAGCGGCGAGCGGCCGAAGTTCGTGTGGATGATGATCCCGGTGCCATTGATCACCGGCTGGAGGCGCTGCCGGGCGAGGTCGCGCAGCGCATGACGGATTGACGGCAGGAGGGTGGCGGTGTCGAAGTGCCTGGATTTGCGCGCGTCGGCGAGCCGGCGGCGGACCACCGAAAGCACTGTCGGCCGCGGCAGGTCTGTGGGGCCGAGGTCGCGGAGGACTTTGTCGACCGACGGGAGTGAGCGCAGCGGCGGGGAATCCGCGGAGGGTTTGGTTTTCGCGCGCCGGACACGAGTCGCTGCCACGGGCTCGGATGTTACGCGCGCGGCCGGCGTACTCAAAGCGTGCGGCCCAGCCGATCACCGGACGTCCACGCGTATGCCGTTCGGCCGACTGATGGAGCCGATGACGGCAATACTCGGCGATCGGCGGCCTTGGAGAATGGATAAAACGTCGCGGAGGTGTTTCGGGGCGACGCACAGGAGTAAGCCGCCGCTCGTCTGGGCGTCCGTCAGCAGAACCCTCATCGCCTCCGGCGTTTCGTGCCAGCGGACGATCGATTCCGCGGTCCGGAGGTTCGCCCGACTTCCGCCGGCCACGCAGTCCTGCCCGACGAGCTTAAATATCTCGTCCGACAAGGGCGGCACCTTGGGCGCCACAATCTCGGCCCCCACGCCGCTCGCGCGGCAGACGTTGGCCAGGTGACCGATCAACCCGAAGCCCGTCACGTCGGTCGCCGCCCTGACCAGTTTTCGTTCCGCCAACACCGCGCCCACGTCATTCAACCGCCGCATGACGTCGGTCGCGCGCCGGGCCAGCTTCGGGGACGTGAGGCCGCGCTTGATCCCGGTCGTGGCAATTCCCGTCCCCAGCGGCTTGGTGAGCACGAGCAGGTCCCCCGGCCGCGCGGCGGCGTTGGTGAGCATTTTCCGCGGGTCAACCACGCCTGTCACTGAAAGCCCATACACGGGTTCCGGGTTCTGGATCGTGTGGCCGCCGACCAGGGCGCAGCCCGCCTCTTTTATCTTCTCCGCCCCCCCGCGCAGGATCCGTCGAACCGCCTCCGCCGGAACCCGCCCCGCCGGCACGCCCAGGATGTTCATCGCCGTCAGCGGCCGCCCGCCCATTGCGTACACGTCAGACAGCGCGTTCGCCGCCGCGATCTGGCCGTAGGCGTACGGGTCGTCCACGATGGGCGTGAAGAAGTCCACCGTCTGGACCAGCGCGCGGTCCTTCCCGATCCGGTAAACGCCGGCGTCGTCACACGTCGCGGCGCCCACCAGAAGGTTCGGGTCCTTCGCCTGCGGGATCCGGCGCAGCACCTGCGCCAGGAGCGTTTGGCCCAGCTTCGAGGCTCAACCCGCGCAGCTCGACAGCGACGTGAGCTTCATGATCTGCTCGCGCGTCATCGGCGTAACCTCCTTCCGTTTCTGTTCAGTGGGTATCGTCCACCCGCATTCGGTTGTCCAGCCCCGTTGGACACGGCTGCTCGACGCGGTGGTTGACGGCCGCCGCCGCAAGCGGGTACTGGTGAACGTGACGGGACCCGGGGTGAGCGCCGGCCGGCTTGTCGACTCAGGAGGAACGCCATGTATTACCGCTCGGTATTGCTGCTGGCCCTCGCCTTCGCGGCGGCGCCCCTTTTCTGCGAAGACGTACTGCCGAGCGGCGGCGGTCCCGCGCCGCTCGAGTTCACCCATTTTCCCGACCGGCTTCACGCGTTCGTCTTCCGCAACTGGAACACCGTTCCGGCAGCAAAACTGGCGGAGGTCCTGGGCACCTCTCCCGAGCACGTCCGCTCGCTCGCCGCCGCCATGGGACTGCCGCCGGAGGACCCGCTCCCCGGCGAGCATATCAAACGGCTCTACATCACGCTCATCCGCCGCAACTGGCACCTCCTGCCGTACGAGCAGCTCCTCACGCTGCTGGATATGACGCCCGCCCAGCTCGCCTACACACTGCGCGAGGACGATTTCCTATGGCACAAGCTCGGCGGCCTCAAGCCCCGCTGCGACCGCCTCGGCTACACGCCGCCAACCCCACAAACAACCGCGCGCGAAGCCGCAATCAAATCGCTGATCATCCAAACATTCGGCGACGAGCTGAAACTACCCGCCGAGCCCCGCTTCGAATTCCTGAAGACATTCACCCAACCGATCGCGAGTCCCCCGCCGCCCGCCAACCCGGCTCCTTCCCCGCCACGCTTCCTCTACTCCTATTTCGCCGTCTATGGCGATCCCCTTTCCGACCCTTCACTCGATCCTTACCCCGACGCGCTGCTGTCCCGCCTGCGCGAGCTCGGCGTCAACGGCGTGTGGCTCCACGTTGTCCTCCGCGACCTCGCCCCCTCGGCCGATTTCCCCGAATTCGGCGCCGGCTCCGATCGGCGTCTGCAAAACCTCGCCGGCCTCGTCGCCCGCGCCAAACGATTCGGCATCGGCATCTATCTGTACATGAACGAGCCCCGCGCGATGCCGGC
>Ga0308176_10002334_pt1 | contig 11913 bp, 9 predicted proteins | sample PhyCR2_3_FD_203890 | JGI IMG/M metagenome (GOLD analysis project Ga0308176, IMG submission 203890) | Soil microbial communities from UC Gill Tract Community Farm, Albany, California, United States - DLSLS.C.R2 | ecosystem: Environmental > Terrestrial > Soil > Agricultural land | place: USA... | reverse complement strand
CCGGCGCGGCACGAACGCCTCGACGACGACGCCGACGAGCGCGACGCCGAAGACGATCAGCATCGGCGACAGCAGGCCGTACTCGATGCTGGGCTTGGAGAAGTCGGCTGCGAGGTTCACTTGGCGGTCTCCTCCTGGGCACCGGCCTGCGCGGGTACGGCGGGCGCCGGGTCCTTCACGCCGACGTGCTGCAGCGTGTCGTGGACGGCGGGGTTGATGATCGACGTGAGCGGCTTCGGGTAGAACCCGAGCAGCACGATGAGGACGAGCAGCGGGGCCAGTGCGGTCACCTCGCGCACGCCGAGGTCCTTGAAGCCGGCGACCGCGGGCACGGTCGGCCCGGTCATCGTGCGCTGGATCATCAGCAGGATGTAGAGCGCGGCGAGCACGATCCCCAGCACCGCGAACGAGGCGTACCACGGGTTGTGGGTGAACGCGCCCAGCAGCACCAGGAACTCGCTGATGAACGGCGAGAGGCCCGGCAGCGACAGCGACGAGAGGCCGGCCACCAGGAAGATCCCGGCGAGGACCGGGGCGACCTTCTCGACGCCGCCGAAGTCCGGGATCAGCTTCGAGCCGCGACGGCTGATCAGGAAGCCGCTGACCAGGAACAGCGCGGCGGTCGAGAGCCCGTGGTTGAACATGTAGAGCATCGAGCCGGTCTGGCCGTAGCTGTTCAGCACGAAGATGCCCAGCACGATGAAGCCGAAGTGGGACACCGAGGTGTAGGCGATCAGGCGCGGGATGCTGCGCTGGCCGATCGCGGCGAGCCCGCCGTACAGCACGCTGAGGACCGCGAGCACGAGGACCACCGGGGTGGCCCACTGCGAGGCCTCCGGGAACAGCTGGAGGCAGAAGCGGATCATCCCGAAGGTGCCGATCTTGTCCAGGATGCTCACCAGCAGCACGGAGGTGCCGGGGCTGCCCTCCTCGGCGGCGTCCGGGAGCCAGGTGTGCACCGGCACCATCGGCGCCTTGATCGCGAACGCGACGAAGAAGCCCACGAAGAGCCAGCGCCCGGTGACGGTGGAGATGTCGATCTTGCTGAGCTCGGTCAGGAGGTACGTCGGACCGGTGGCCGTGCGCGAGGAGACGACGTACAGGCCCACCACCGACGCCAGCATCAGCAGGCCGCCGAGAAGCGAGAAGAGCAGGAACTTCACGGCGGCGTAGGAGCGCCGGGGACCGCCGAAGCCGCCGATCAGGAAGTAGATCGGGATCAGCGTGGCCTCGAACAGCACGTAGAAGAGGAACACGTCGGTCGCGGCGAAGACGCCGATCGCGAGGCCCTCGAGCGCGAGCATCCAGGCGAAGAAGGCCCGCACGCCCCATCGGCCGTTCTCGCCGTCGTTCCAGGAGGCCAGGATCACGACCGGGGCCAGGATCGCGGTGAGCAGCACCAGGGTCAGGCCGATGCCGTCCACGCCGAGGGCGTAGTGCGCCCCGAACGCGCGGATCCACTCGTGGTCCTCGCTGAACTGGAAGCCGCTCGTACCGGTGTCGAAGCCGAAGCCGACCACCGCGACGACCACCAGGGTCAGCAGCGAGAACCCCAGCGCGACCTGCTTCGGCAGCTCGGCCCGGCCACCCTTCGGCAGCACGGCCACGACCACTGCCCCGACGATCGGCAGCAGCAGAGCCGTGGTCAACAAGGGAAAGCCGTTCACTGCGACACCACCATCAGCTCGTCGTTCCAGGTCTCGTTCACGCGAAGTTCACCGCCAGCAGGGCCAGCACGACGAGCACGGCGCCACCGAGGACGGACAGGGCGTAGGACCGAACGAAGCCGGTCTGCAGCCGCCGGAAGGTGCCGGACATCCCGCCGAACGCGCCGGCGGTGCCGTTGACGACGCCGTCCACGCCGCGGTCGTCGAAGGTCACCAGGCCGTTGACGAACCGGTCACCGGGGCGCATGAACAGCTCCTCGTTGATCGCGTCGCCGTACAGGTCGGCCCGGGCGGCCTTGGTGAACACCGACACGTTCGCCGGCGCGGTGCGCGGCACCTCGTTGCGGCCCACGGTCAGCCAAGCGATCGCGATGCCGACCGCCACGGTGACGAGGATGACCAGCGACATCAGCAGCACGTTGATCTCGCCGTTCGCGTGCGGCTCGGCCCCGGCCACGGGCTCGAGCCAGTGGTCGATCCAGCCGCCGAAGACGAGCAGCCCACCGACGGCCGACAGCGCCGCCAGCAGGATCAGCGGCACGGTCATCACCTTGGGCGACTCGTGCGGGTGCACGCCGTCCGCCCACCGCTTCCGGCCGAGGAAGGTCATCAGCATCACGCGGGTCATGTAGAACGCGGTCACGCCGGCACCCAGCAGGGCGGCCAGCCCGACGACCAGGTTGTCGGCGAACGCCGCCTCGATGATCTTGTCCTTGGACCAGAAGCCCGCGAACGGCGGCACCCCGATGATCGCGAGGTAGCCGACCGCGAAGGTCAGGAACGTCACCGGCAGCGCCTTCTGCAGCGCGCCGTAGTGCCGCATGTCGACGTCGTCGTCCATCGCGTGCATCACCGAGCCGGCACCGAGGAACAGGTTGGCCTTGAAGAAGCCGTGCGCGAGCAGGTGGAAGATCGCGAACGCGTAGCCGGCCGGACCGAGGCCGGCGGCCAGCATCATGTAGCCGATCTGGCTCATCGTGGAGCCGGCCAGGGCCTTCTTGATGTCGTCCTTCGCGCACCCGATCACGGCGCCCCACAGGAGCGTGACGGCGCCGACCACCACGACCGCGGTCTGTGCGACCGGCGCGTAGTCGTAGATGAAGTTGGACCGGACCACGAGGTAGACGCCGGCGGTCACCATCGTCGCCGCGTGGATCAGCGCCGACACCGGGGTCGGGCCCTCCATCGCGTCGAGCAGCCAGGACTGCAGCGGCACCTGGGCGGACTTGCCGCAGGCGGCGAGCAGGAACAGCAGGCCGAGGATCGTCATCGTGGTCTCGTCGGCCCGGCCCGCGGCCGCGGAGACGCCGGCGAAGGTGACCGTGCCGAAGGTCGCGAAGACCATCATCGTGCCGAGCGCCATGCCGACGTCACCGACGCGGTTCACGACGAACGCCTTCTTGGCGGCGACGGCGGCCGACGGCTTGTGCTGCCAGAAGCCGATCAGGAGGTACGACGCGAGGCCGACGCCCTCCCAGCCGAGGAACATGCCGAGGTAGTTGTCGGCGAGCACCAGCATCAGCATCGCGGCGACGAACAGGTTCAGGTACGCGAAGAAGCGTGCCCGCCGGACGTCGTGCTCCATGTAGCCGACGGAGTAGACGTGGATCAGCGCGCCGACGCCGGTGATCAGCAGCAGGAACACGGCCGAGAGCGGGTCGTAGAGCAGCGCCATGTCGACCTTGAAGCTGCCCGCGTCGACCCACGACCACAGCGTCTGGCCGATCTGGCGCGACCCGGTGTCGCGGCCGAGCAGCGCGAAGAACGCGACCAGGCTGATCACGAAGGACACGATCACCGTCGCGCAGCCGAGCAGGTGCGCCCACTTCGACGTACGCGTGTTGCCGAGGAGAAGGACCACGGCGGCACCCATTGCGGGCAGCGCGATGATCACCCAGAGCAGCGAGAAGACCCCGCCCGCGGCGGACGGCGCCACCACCGGGACGGACTCCTGCAGGGGAACGAACATGTACCTCTCCTCAGTACTTCAGCAGGCTCGCGTCGTCGACCGAGGCCGAGCGGCGGGTGCGGAAGATGGTCATGATGATCGCCAGCCCGACCACGACCTCCGCGGCGGCGACCACCATCACGAAGAAGGCGGCCACCTGGCCGTCGAGGTTGCCGTTGACCCGGGAGAAGGTGACCAGCGCGAGGTTCGAGGCGTTCAGCATCAGCTCGACGCACATGAACACCACGATCGCGTTGCGGCGGGTGAGCACGCCGACGCAGCCGATCGTGAACAGGATCGCGGACAGCACCAGGAACGGTGTCGCGCTCATGCCTGGTCCCCTTCCTCGGGTCGGGAGGTGTCGCTCGGGTCGCCGTCGATGCCGCCGCGCGGACCGGAGCCGCGCACCGGCAGGTGCGAGGTGCCGTCGCCGATCGCTCCGGTGAGCCGGTCGATGTCCCGGGTGGGCGCGGTCTTGACGGTGCCGTGGGACTGCAGCGTGCGGGACACCGAGATCTCCGACGGCGAGCCGTCCGGCAGCAGGGCCGGGGTGTCCACCGCGTTGTGCCGCGCGTAGACGCCCGGCGCCGGCAGCGGGCCGGGGTGCTTTCCGTGCTCGGCGTACGCCTGCATCCGGCGCGCGGCCAGGTCGCCCTGGGTCGGCTTCGGGGTGAGCCGCTCGCGGTGCGCCAGGACCATGGCGCCGACGGCGGCCGTGATCAGCAGGGCGCTGGTCGCCTCGAACGCGAAGACGTACTTCGAGAAGAGCAGCTGCGCGAGACCGGGCACGTTGCCGGCCTGGTTCGCGGCGGCCAGCCCCTGGACGGCGCCGACCGAGAGCTGGCCGAGGCCGAGCACGATGACCAGGCCGAAGAGCAGGCCGACGACGATCGCCATCACCCGCTGGCCGCGGATCGTCTCGACGACCGAGTCGGACGCGTCGACGCCGACCAGCATCAGCACGAACAGGAACAGCATCAGGATCGCGCCGGTGTAGACGATGATCTGCACCGAGAACAGGAACGGTGCGTCCTGCACGAGGTAGAGCACCGCCAGCCCGATCATCACGACCGCCAGCAGCAGCGCGGCGTGCACGGCCTTGCGCACGAACAGGATGCCGAGCGCGGCCGCGACCATGACCGGCGCCAGGAACCAGAAGGCGACCACGTCAGACCTCGCTCTCGTCGGCCCGGCGGGTGCGTGGCGTGAACGCGCCCGTGTAGTAGTCGCTCTCGTCGTCACCGAGCTGCATGGCGTGCGGCGGCTGCTCCATCCCGGGCAGCAGCGGGGCGAGCAGGTCGGACTTCTCGTAGATCAGGTCCGCGCGGTTGTTGTCCGCGAGCTCGTACTCGTTGGTCATCGTGAGCGCCCGGGTCGGGCACGCCTCGATGCACAGCCCGCACAGGATGCAGCGCAGGTAGTTGATCTGGTAGACGCGGCCGTAGCGCTCACCCGGGGAGAAGCGCTCGTCCTCGGTGTTGGAGGCGCCCTCGACGTAGATCGCGTCCGCCGGGCAGGCCCACGCGCACAGCTCGCAGCCGATGCACTTCTCCAGCCCGTCCGGCCAGCGGTTCAGCTGGTGCCGGCCGTGGAAGCGCGGGGCCGTCGGCTTCTTCTCGAAGGGGTACTGCTCGGTGACGACCTTCTTGAACATCGTCCGGAAGGTCACCCCGAAACCCGCGATCGGGTCCCAGAACTGTTCCTTGAGAGTGGGCACTACTCAACGCTCCCGTCAGCGGTGGCGGTGGACGACACGGGTCGGTTGCTCGAGGACGCGGTCGCCTGCCCGGGCATGGGCGGCACCGGGTAGCCCCCGGCGAAGGCGTCGAACGGAGCGGGCTCGGTCTCCGGCACGGCGCCGGCGGCCTCGGCGGCCTCCTCCTGCTTCTCGCCGACGAACATCAGCACCAGGAACAGCACCACCACGACGCCGATCGCGCCGAGGAGGTACTTCCGGTCGAAGCCGCCCTCGAGGCTCGCCGCGCGGATCGCGGCGACGGCCACGATCCACACCAGCGAGATCGGGATCAGCCGCTTCCAGCCGAACGCCATGAACTGGTCGTAGCGCAGCCGCGGCAGCGTCCCGCGCAGCCAGATGAAGATGAAGATGAAGAACATCACCTTGACGATGAACCACAGGAACGGCCAGTAGCCGTGGTTGAACATGTTGTCGTTCACCGCCGAGAGCGGCCAGGGTGCGCGCCAGCCGCCCAGGAACAGGGTGGTCGCGAGGGCCGAGACGGTCACCATGTTGACGTACTCGGCGAGGAAGAACAGCGCGAACTTCAGCGAGGAGTACTCCGTGTGGAAGCCGCCGACCAGCTCGCCCTCGGCCTCGGCGAGGTCGAACGGCGCGCGGTTGGTCTCCCCGACCATCGCGATCGTGTAGATCACGAACGACGGGATCAAGATGATGCCGAACCACAGCCGGGACTGGGCGGCGACGATCTCGCTGGTGGACATCGAGCCGGCGTACAGGAACACCGCGACCAGCGCGAGGCCCATGGCGACCTCGTAGGAGATCATCTGGGCGCTCGAGCGCAGGCTGCCGAGCAGGGAGTACGTCGACCCGCTGGCCCAGCCGCCGAGCACGATGCCGTAGATGCCGATCGAGCTGATCGCCAGGATGAACAGCACGCCGACCGGCATGTCGGTCAGCTGGAGCTGCGTGGTGGTGTCGGTGAACGGGATCCGGACCGCCGGCCCGAAGGGGATCACCGCGAACGCCAGGAACGCCGGCACCGTGGACAGCACGGGCGCGAGGATGAAGATCACCTTGTCCGCGGCCGTCGGGATGATGTCCTCCTTCAGCGCCAGCTTCACGCCGTCCGCGAGGGACTGCAGGAGACCGAAGGGGCCGTTCACGTTGGGGCCGATCCGGTGCTGCATCCGGGCCACGACGCGACGCTCGAACCAGATGTTGAACAGCGTCAGCACCACGAGGATCACGAAGATCAGCACGGCCTTGACGATGATCACCCACCAGGCGTCGTTGCCGAAGCCCTTCACGTTGTCGGTGCCGGCTCCCTCCGCGGCGGCCGAGACCAGCTGCAGGACCGGTGCGGCGAGCAGGTCACTCATGCCTGCGCTCCCTTCGAGGCGAGACGTACGACGGACCCGGCCGGTGCCGACCAGCCCGACGTCGTCGGTGTCCACACCACCCCGTCCGGCAGGTCGGCCACCGCGACGGGCAGCGTGGTGGTGCCGCGGTCCCCGGAGACCTCGACGTGCTCGCCGGCGGTGAGGCCGAGCGCGTCGAGCGTGCCCGGGGAGACCAGCGCGACCGGCGCGCGGGCCGTCGCCTTGAGGTAGTCGTCGCCGTCGAGCATCCGCCCGTCGTCGAGCAGCAGCTTCCAGGTGGCGAGGGTCACCGCGTCGTCCGTGTGCGCGGGCGCGACCTCACGGGCCGGGTGCGCGGCGGCGTCGAAGAGGGCCCGGTCGCCGTCCCAGGCGCCGACCTCCTGCATCTCGGCACGGGCGCCCTCGACGGTCTTGAAGCCGAGGTCGACGCCCAGCTCGTCGGCGATGCCGGCCAGCACCCGCAGGTCCGGAAGCGCGTGCGAGTCGCGCAGCACCTTCTCGAACGGGCGGACCCGGCCCTCCCAGTCCACGAACATGCCGGCCTTCTCGGCGACCGGGGCCACCGGGAAGACGACGTCGGCGACCTTCGAGACGGCGCTGGCGCGCACCTCGAGGCTGACCACGAAGCCGGCGTTCTCGATCGCGGCGGTGGCCGCGGCCGGGTCGGGCAGGTCGACGGGGTCGACGCCGGCCACGACGAGCGCGGCCAGCTCACCGGCGGCGGCCGCGGCGACGATGGCATCCCCGTCGCGTCCGGGCTCGTGCGGGACGGTGGTGCCCCAGACGGTGCCGAGGTCGACGCGGGCGGCGGCGTCGGCCACCGGCCGGCCACCGGGCAGCAGGCCCGGCAGGCAGCCGGTCTCGAGCGCGCCCCGCTCACCGGCCCGGCGCGGCACCCAGGCGAGCCGGGCGCCGGTGGTGCCGGCCAGCGTGAGCGCCGCGGACAGCGCACCGGGGACGGTGGCGAGCCGCTCGCCGACCAGGATCACGCCGCCACCGTCGAGGGCGACCTCGCCGTCGTGCGCGAGCGCCTCGAGGGCGGAGACCTCGTCGCCGGGGGCGGTCCGGATCAGGGTGCCGTTCATCTTCTGCAGGCCGCGCGAGGTGAAGGGCGCGATCGAGACGACCTTCGTGCCGCGCTTGCGGCTGGCCTTGCGCAGCCGCAGGAACACGATCGGGGACTCGTCCTCGGGCTCGAGGCCGGCGAGCACCACCACGCTGGCCTTCTCGAGGTCGGCGTAGGTGACGTCGAGCGCCTTCGCGACGACGTGCGACGCCAGGAAGTCGGCCTCCTCGGCCGAGTGCGGGCGGGCCCGGAAGTCGATGTCGTTGGTGCCCAGCGCGACGCGGGCGAACTTGCTGTAGGCGTAGGCGTCCTCACCGGTCAGCCGGCCGCCGGTCAGCACCCCGACGTTCCCCTCGGCAGCGGCCAGGCCGCTGGCGGCGACGGCGAACGCCTCCGGCCACGAGGCCGGGCGGTGCTGCCCGGTCTCCTCGTCCCGCACGAGCGGCGTGGTGAGCCGGTCCTCCTGCCGGGCGTACAGGAACGCGAAGCGGCCCTTGTCGCAGTTCCACTCCTCGTTCACGTCCGGGTCGTTGCCGGCCAGCCGGCGGGTGACCTTGCCGCGACGGTGGTCGGTGCGCAGCGAGCAGCCGGACGCGCAGTGCTCGCACACGGACGGCGTCGAGACGAGGTCGAACGGGCGGGAGCGGAAGCGGTACGACGCGGAGGTCAGCGCACCCACCGGGCAGATCTGGATCGTGTTGCCGGAGAAGTAGGACTCGAACGGCTCGTGCTCGTAGATGCCGACCTGCTGGAGGGCACCCCGCTCGATGAGCGCGATGAACGGGTCGCCGGCGATCTGCTCGGAGAAGCGGGTGCAGCGCGCGCACAGCACGCAGCGCTCGCGGTCGAGCAGCACCTGGGCCGAGATGTTGATCGGCTTGGGGAAGGTCCGCTTGGTGCCGCCGCTCTCGTAGAAGCGGGACTCGCCGCGGCCGTTGGACATCGCCTGGTTCTGCAGCGGGCACTCGCCGCCCTTGTCGCAGACCGGGCAGTCGAGCGGGTGGTTGATGAGCAGGAACTCCATGATCCCCTGCTGCGCCTTGTCCGCGACCTTCGAGGAGACCTGGGTGCGCACGACCATGCCGTCGGAGACCGCGAGGGTGCAGGACGCCTGCGGCTTGCCCATGGACATCAGCTCGCCGTTGCGCGGCGCCCACACCTCGACCAGGCACTGGCGGCAGGCGCCGACCGGCGCGAGCAGCGGGTGGTCGCAGAACCGCGGGATCTGCACGCCGATCTGCTCGGCGGCCCGGATCACCAGCGAGTCCTTGGGGACCGCCACCTCGACGTCGTCGATGGTGACGGTGACCATGTCGGTCTTCTCGACGCTGGTCGAGCTAGTCGAAACCGTGCTCATGCAGTGGCTCCTGCGGGGGCGAAGAGGGTGGAGGCGGCCGGGTCGAACGGGCAGCCGCCGTGCTCGAAGTGCGCGATGTACTCGTCGCGGAAGTACTGGATCGACGACGTGATCGGGCTGGTCGCGCCGTCCGCGAGCGCGCAGAACGACCGGCCGAGGATGTTGTCGCACTGGTCGAGCAGCGTCTCGAGGTCCGACTCGTCGCCCTGGCCCTTCTCGAGCCGGGCGAGCGTCTGCACCAGCCACCAGGTGCCCTCGCGGCACGGCGTGCACTTGCCGCACGACTCGTGCTTGTAGAACTCGGTCCACCGCAGCACCGCGCGCACCACGCACGTCGTGTCGTCGAAGACCTGGAGCGCCTTGGTGCCGAGCATCGAGCCGGCCTTGCCGACCCCCTCGTAGTCGAGGGGCACGTCGAGGTGCTCGGCGGTGAGGATCGGGGTCGACGAGCCGCCGGGGGTCCAGAACTTCAGCTCGTGCCCCTCGCGGACGCCGCCGGCGAGGTCGAGCAGCCGGCGCAGGGTGATCCCGAGCGGCGCCTCGAACTGGCCGGGACGCTTGACGTGCCCGGACAGCGAGTAGAGCGTCATGCCCTTGCTCTTCTCGCTGCCCATCAGGCCGAACCAGTCCGCCCCGTTGCGCACGATGCTCGGCACCGAGGCGATCGACTCGACGTTGTTGATCACGGTCGGCGCGGCGTACAGGCCGGCGATGGCGGGGAACGGCGGGCGCAGCCGCGGTTGGCCGCGGCGACCCTCGAGCGAGTCGAGCAGCGCGGTCTCCTCGCCGCAGATGTACGCGCCGGCGCCGGCGTGCACGGTGACCTCGAGGTCGAAGCCGGAGCCGTGGATGTCCTTGCCGAGGTGGCCCGCGAGGTAGGCCTCCTGCACGGCGCGCTGCAGCCGGCGTACGACGTGCAGCACCTCGCCGCGCACGTAGATGAAGGCGTGGTTGGCCCGGATCGCGTAGCAGCTGATGATCACGCCCTCCACCAGGGTGTGCGGCGTGGCCATCATCAGCGGGATGTCCTTGCACGTGCCCGGCTCGGACTCGTCGGCGTTCACCACCAGGTAGTGCGGCTTGCCGTCGCCCTGCGGGATGAAGCTCCACTTCATGCCGGTCGGGAAGCCCGCGCCGCCGCGGCCGCGCAGGCCGGAGTCCTTGACCAGCGTGATGACGTCGTCCTGGGACATGCCCAGGGCGGTGTCCAGCGCGGCGTACCCGCCGGACTGCTCGTAGGACTCCAGCGTCCAGGGCCGGTCGGTGTCCCAGCCGTCCGACAGCACCGGGGTCAGCACGTCGGCCATCTCACGACCCTCCCTTGGGGTTCTGCTTGCCGCCGGCGTCCTCGCCGACGGTCTCGGCACCGGACTCCTCGACGACGTTCTCGGACCTGGCGCGTCCGACGGCGGTCTGGGCGCCCAGGTCCTTGCGGCGGCCGGTGGCGGCCGCCTCGCGGCCGGTCTGCTTCCGGGCCTGCTCGGACTCGGGTGCGGTCCAGCCGTTCTCGCGGGCGATCTGCAGGCCGAGCAGCGAGGCCGGACCGGCTGCCGGGCCCTCGTCGGCGCGGTCGTCGGGGAAGCCGGCGAGCACCCGCTCGGCCTCGCGCCAGGTGCAGATGCGGGGACCGCGGGTGGAGCGGACCTCCCGGCCCTCGCGGAGGTCGTCGACCAGCTGGGTCGCCGACTGCGGGGTCTGGTTGTCCATGAACTCCCAGTTGACCATCATCACCGGGGCGTAGTCGCAGGCCGCGTTGCACTCGAGGTGCTCGAGGGTGATCCTGCCGTCGGCCGTGGTCTCGTCGTTGCCGACCTCGAGGTGCTCCTTCAGCCGCTCGAAGATCGCGTCGCCGCCCATCACCGCGCACAGCGTGTTGGTGCAGACGCCGACGTGGTAGTCGCCGACCGGACGGCGCTTGTACATCGTGTAGAAGGTCGCGACGCCGGAGACCTCCGCGGCGGAGAGGCCGAGGATGTCCGCGCACGCCTCGATGCCGCGGGAGGTCACGCGGCCCTCGACGCTCTGCACGAGGTGCAGCATCGGCAGCAGCGCCGAGCGTGGCTGCGGGTAGCGCGCGGTGATCTCGCGCAGCTCCGCGAGGACGGTCTCGTCGAGAGGCGACGACTGGATCTCGGTCAACGTCGGGGTCCCCTCGGAAGCGTGAACGGAGTGAGCGGAGCGAGGGCAGTGAGCGGTTCCGTGGGGTGGCTCATCGGTCAACTCCACCCATGACGGGGTCGATCGAGGCGATGGCGACGATGACGTCGGCGACCATGCCGCCCTCGCTCATCACCGACGTCGCCTGCAGGTTCGTGAACGACGGGTCGCGGAAGTGCGCCCGGAACGGCCGGGTCCCGCCGTCGGAGACCACGTGCGCACCGAGCTCGCCGCGGGGCGACTCGACCGGCACGTAGGCCTGGCCGGCCGGGACCCGGAAGCCCTCGGTCACCAGCTTGAAGTGGTGGATCAGCGCCTCCATCGACTCACCCATGATGTGCCGGATGTGGTCGAGGCTGTTGCCCATCCCGTCGGTGCCGACCGCGAGCTGGCTGGGCCAGGCGATCTTCTTGTCGGCGACCATCACCGGCGCGCCCTCGAGCCCGGCCAGCCGGTCGGCGCACTGCTCGACGATCTTCAGCGACTCCCACATCTCGTCGAGCCGGATCCGGAAGCGGCCGTAGGCGTCGGCGGTGTCCCAGGTGCAGACCTCGAAGTCGTAGTCCTCGTAGCCGGAGTACGGCTGCATCTTGCGCAGGTCCCACGGGTAGCCCGTCGAGCGCAGCACCGGGCCGGT
>Ga0308176_10002333_pt1 | contig 11917 bp, 27 predicted proteins | sample PhyCR2_3_FD_203890 | JGI IMG/M metagenome (GOLD analysis project Ga0308176, IMG submission 203890) | Soil microbial communities from UC Gill Tract Community Farm, Albany, California, United States - DLSLS.C.R2 | ecosystem: Environmental > Terrestrial > Soil > Agricultural land | place: USA... | reverse complement strand
CCAACGACCTTCTGCCTACAACCGCCTTTGCCACAGAACTTCGGCGCGCGTGGCATCAGTACCTCAGCTAGGGCTTCTCAGGAGGGAACACAGTGATCACGCCAGGGGGGCGCAGGAGGTAGCGCAGCTCTGCTAGGTGGGCCTCGCTCATGCCATGGCGGGCCTCCTGGAGGGAGGCGTACAGGCGATGGAACTCCCCCTGGGTCAGTGCCCCTCGCCCGCTGCGTGACCAGGCCGGGCTCCTGTGGCCCTCACGTGGAGGTTGCTGCACAGGCCCTTCACCATGGCCGGGCTGACGTACTTGCTCAGGTGCGCCACGCAGCGGTCGAAGTCCCCCGGCACTCCCCACCGGATGAGGGCCGATCCCTCCCCGTGCGCCCAGTACTCCATGAGGCGCTGCGTGCTGGGTCCCTGGTTCCCGTGGTTCCCGACTGCGACCATCGCCGGTCCTCCTCTCGAACGGGGCCGAGATGTCGACCTCGTGGCTCAGGAGCATGGTCGCAAGGTGCAGCCGGTCGCGTGCGCCGGTCTTGCGCAGGATGGCCTTGACGTGGCTCTTGACCGTGTCCTCGACGATCCCGTGGTCGACGGCGATCAGCCGGTTGGTCTTGCCTTCGAGGAGGGAGTCGAGGACCCGCTTCTCGGCGACGGTAAGGGTGGCGGTGGTGGGCACCGGGGGATTCTGCCTTGCCGGGAGGCCCACAGGAGGTGACGAACGCAGTCAGGGCAGCGAGCCAGCGCCACGCGGTGTCGCACGCATGGCGCTGGCTCCTCGGTCACAGCGCTGCCAGTTCCCGAGCTACCGAGACCAGGGAGGAGTACTCGACGGCCTCGTTGACCGCCGAGGACATCCAGCCCTGCCAGTGGAACAGCCGGACCTGCGCCGTCTCGTCCAGGGACAGGCCGGGCGTCATCAGGTTGGCGATCCAGACGCAGCGAGCCGCCTCCTCCGGCACGTAGGGAGTCATCCGACGTTGACCCCGTGGTCACGCAGCCAGGCGATCGGGTCGACCGGCGAGCCATGGACGCGGCCACCGATCCAGACCTCGAAGTGCAGGTGCGGACCGGTGGAGATCCCGTTGGTGCCGGTGTCGACGATGTGGTCCCCGGCCGAGACGTGGTCGCCGATGCCCACGGTCAGGTGGTCCATGTGGCCGTAGACGAAGTCGACCTGCTGGCCGTCGATCTGCGAGGAGATCACGGTCCACAGGCCGAAGCCGCTGGCCGGGCCGGAGAACTCGACCGTCCCGTCCGCCACCGCGTAGCCCGGCGTGCCGATGGCAGCCCGCAGGTCGATGCCACGGTGGGCGGCACCCTTGAACTCCTGCGTCACGGTCATCGACGACAGCGGTGCCACGTAGCCCGAGGCCGAGGACGGACCGGCCGTCTTGGTGTCGGGGGCAGCCGGTGCCGGGTTGGCCGCCGGGACGGTCAGCACCTCGCCGGGGTAGATGAGGTCGGGGTTGGACCCGACCACGCCGACGTTCGCCTGGTAGAGCGTGTCGGTGGTGATGCCGTAGCGCGGGGCGATCTTGGACAGCCAGTCGCCGCTGACCACGGTGTAGGTGGAGTCGAAGCCGACGCCGACGCCCACCGGGACTGAGGAGGATTCCTCAGGTGCGGTGACCTGGGTCACATCGGCCGAGTAGCCACGGACACCGGCCTTGCCGGAGCACACGGGCCAGGCGTTCCAGCCCTGGACGGCGAGGGTCTTCTCGGCGATGGCGATCTGCTGGGCCTTGGTCGCCAGGTCGGCGCGAGGAGCGTAGTCCAGGCCACCGAACTCCTCCCACGTCGACTGGGCGAACTGGACGCCGCCGTAGTAGCCGTTGCCGGTGTTGATCGCCCAGTTGCCCGAAGCCTCGCACTGGGCCAGGGCGTCCCAGGCGCTCTCGGGTGCGGCGTGCGCCGTCCCGGCAGCGAGCAGGGGAGTGGCACCGGCCGCCACGGCGGTCGCGGTGATGGCCTTGCGGCCGAGGTGTCGTGACGGGGGCTTGGGTGCCCTGTGCTTACCCATTGAGGGGTCCTCCCACGGGGATCGGCGCGCTCACCTCGGCGCGTTCGGCGAGGAGCCGGTCGATCAGCTTGGTGTCAGAGACGATGGCTGCCGAGAGGGCGGAGATGCGCTCTCGACCGGCTGCGCGGCGCGCGACCGCCTGGTGCAGCTCGTGGTCGATCTGGTCCGTGGTGCGAGCCATCCTGGCCCCCTCTGGACTGGGGAAGATCCGGCGGTCGCGGACCAGGCTACGGAAGAAGTGGCTCCGGTTTGGCATGTTTGCCCGTTGACGGGGTAGTGCCTGGGGTTTGCGTCACGTAGGGCATCAGGCGCGTGGTGAGCTTCTGGTCGCTCACCAGGCGCGACGTCTTGCGTCCCCGCTCGTCGACCTCGGCCAGCAGCTCCTCGGCCGCCTTCAGGTCTTCGTGGACCGCGACGGCGAGGTCTTCCACCTTGTGGATCCGCCGGACCAGCAGCAAGATCATCAGCAGCAGGGTCAGCAGCGACAGGACGAGCAAGCCGCCTCCGATCAGTTCGCGGGTTGGCACGGGCACACCTCCCAGGTGACCTGGCGGTCGACCCCGGTGACGACGAAGGTGTAGCCGGTGCCCTCGCACATCGGGCAGCCGTTGAGGGTGTGGACCGGGCACGGGGGCTTGCGCGGCGTGGTCCAGGTCAGGTGGCAGGTGCAGTCGCTCACCGCTGCTCCTCCTCCTCGTCGAGGAAGATCGCCGTCCCACCGACCCAGGAGTGCCTGACCCACTGGTCGGCCGACACCCGATGCGCCTCCAGTGCGCGGGTACGCCGGGCCAGCACGTGGCGGGGAGCCTCCGGGTCGTCCTTGGCCCACTTGGCGGTCATGCCGCCACCGCCAGGTCGTCGGACTCCGGCAGGTCCAGGTCGACCCCGCAGGCGCACAGCGCGTCGTGGATGCGGGTGCGGAACAGGACGATGGCCGAGCCAGCCACACCGCCGGTGAAGGCGCACGCGGCCAGGAAGCTCAGGGCCGTCCAGTACATGTGCCGGTAGCGGCTCACCACTCGCTCCCCTCGGCCATGGCGATGCAGTTCGCCAGCCACATCTCCAGCCGGATCGCCTTGTTGGTCAGGACCATGGCGATCTTGTGCGCGGGGTAGAGCAGCGGCGCGAAGTCGGTCAGCGGGCGCAGCGGGTCGGCGAGGAGCTTCAGCGCGTCGGTCACCACCACCACACCCCCTCGTCGCACTCGGCGTCGGGCTGGCAGTCCAGCTCCACGGTCTGAGCGGCCCAGAAGGCAGCCAGGGCGTCGGCTGCGTTGTCGCAGACCTCGCCGATCCGGGTCATCACCGGGGCGACGTAGATCGCCGTCGCGGTCACGGTGAAGGTGACGCGGGGGTCGACGGCCACTACAGCTCGCCCCGCTCGTGCTGGGCGCGGAGGTCCGCCAGGCGGATCATGCCGCCGATGAGCGGGGCGGCCATGATCGAAGCTGCGATCCAGGCGGTGATGATGATCATCAAGATCACGGGTTTGCTTCCTCGGGTGGTGGTGGGTGGGGCTGGGACCTCGGCGCAGTGTGCCCGAGCGGGCCGGGGGTCGGAGCGAGGACAGTTGCTCCGACCCCCTGTGCGCCTCTAGGAGGCCCTGATCTCCTCGGCGACGGCCCGAGGCAGGGGGATGGCCCCGTAGGGCCGCAGCGGGGCGCTGGGGGCAGCGGTTGCCGCATCCCGCCGCTCCTGGGCCATCAGGGCCAGCCGCAGGTGCTCGATGGCGCGCTCGGCCTTGCGCGCGACGGCCCGCACCGAGGTGTTCTCGTGGTCGATCCCGGCGTTGAGCACGCGCTCGGGGTCGGCCTTCTCGATCGACGGGGAGCCGGTGACCGGGGAGGCGAGGTACTGCGGCTGGAGGCGGCCGGTCCAGTCCAGCGCCCAGCCCTGCTCGCCGACGACGGCCTTCGCCTGCTCCCGGCCCCAGCCGTGGATCAGGCCCAGCTCGGCGACGAGGTCCAGCGAGTAGCCCCGGCGGAACAGGTGGACGATCCGCTCGTACTGGCCGGGGCGCAGCTCCTGGGCGGGCTTGCGGTTCATCGTGCGATCCCTCTCGGTGGTGGTGGTGTGCCGGGTCAGAAGGGCGGCTCGCCACCGTCGTCCCCGGCGGGGATGACAGTGCCGCCCAGCAGGTGTGAGATCAAGGCCACGCCGTATGCCGTCCACGCTTCGTCCACGTGTCGCGTGTCGACACTCCGGCAGGCATGGTCGGCCAGCACGGGCCTCTGGACGGACGCGCCCTTGATGTGCTCCACGGTGCGCCGCACGAGGTAGTCCTCGGTCGCCAGGAAGTAGGTGGCCCGCCCCTCCAGGATCGCCGCCAGCTCACCGGCCTGGTTGAGCGTCGCCGGGTCGACGTGGCGGTCCAGCCCCCCGACCGTCGCGGCCAGCACCGGGCGGTTGCACCGGGCGCAGCGGATGAGGGTGGGGCTGGTCGTGATCAGGAACGGGCCGTTGGACACGGTGCGGGGCATCTCAGGCCTCCATCAGGGTCAGAGGGTCAGCACAGGGTCAGCACGATTTCGGGATCTGACCCTGGGATTTCAAAGGGCTGAACAGGGCGGATGTCCCGACAGGGACAGAAGGGACAGTTATCTGCCATCCCTACGTACACGTGCATGCGCCTGCATGCGCGCACGCGCAGGGGGACACCTTTGGCTGGAGCCCGCCCTTTGACCCTTGCTGACCCTGCCCCGGCCCGTGATCGTCACGCTTGGTACCGAAGCTGCTCCGGGATCAGGTCCGTCCCGTCCTCGCGGTCGGCCCGCATGAGGGTCACGTTGGTGTAGAACCTCTTGCCGTTGGACTTCGCCGTCCCGGCACCGCGCGCCTTCATCTCCCGCCCGAAGACGTTGGCCGGGATCGGCTTCTCGCCCTCGGCGAAGCACCACTGCTCGTAGACGTGCCGGACGTCCTGTGTGGCGAGCCGGACGTAGTCCCCGCCACCGAAGCGGATCCGCTCGTCCACGAAGCGGCCGAGGTGGTCCTCCTCCTCGGCGTAGTCCTTGGTCGCCGCCTTGACCCCGGCAGGCTCGGCCAGCCCGCCGATCTGCCGCCGTGCGCCCTCGACGATCCATGCCAGGATGGCGGGGCCTTCCTCCCGGACGAGCTGGTCGGCCAGGCCCTCGATCCGCTCGGCCTCGGGCACCGTGCGCGTGAAGGGCACCATGCGGACCCGACGCCAGAAGGAGTCACCACCGGCCGACACGCGGGGCAGGTGGTTGCCCATCAGCCACAGGTGGTGGGTGGGCTCGAAGGTGAAGTGGTTCTGGAACAGGAAGCGCGCGGTGAGCCGGTCGCCGCCGGTCAACAGCTTGACCTTCTGCTCGTTGAACCGGGCGTCGGGGCCGACCTCGGAGCACACCACCAGGCGCAGGCCGGACAGGCGGGCCACGGCCGACTCGTCCTCCCGGCCGCCCAGCAGCAGGAAGTCCGCCGGGGCCGAACTGGCGTAGTCCCCGAGCACCCGCAGCAGCACGTCCATGAAGACGCTCTTGCCGTTCGCGCCGGAGCCGAACAGGAACGGCAGGGCGTGGTGGGTGACCTTGCCGGTCGCCGAGTAGCCAGCCATCCGCTGGACGAAGCCGATCAGCTCGGGGTCACCCGCGAACGTGTAGGCCAGGAAGCGCAGCCACTTGGGGCAGGGGAGGGAGGGGTCGACGCCGACCGCCGTCATCCTCGTGTGCAGGCCCCTGGGCTCGTGGGGGCGCACCTCGCCGGTCAGCAGGTCGACGATGCCGTCCGGGGTGTTCAGCTCGTAGGGGTGGGAGTCGAAGTCGGCGATGCTGACCTCGATCCGGGGGTCGGTCTTGGCGAGGCCGACCGCCTTACTGATGGCCGAGGCGGACAGGCTGCGGAGCTTGTGGGCGTAGAGCGCCTTCTCGCTGTGGTCCATGGCCTCGGCGAGGGCACGCATGGCCTGGATGGCGGGGGAGGACGACGCGCTCACCTCCCACCGCCCGCCGGTCCAGCGCAGCCAGGCGTCCCGATCGGGGGCGTAGCGAAGCCGGGGGTACTCCACCTCCGCGAAGCGCAGCGCGTTGCCGTGGTCGGTCAGATCGAACGCCGATGTGGTAGGTGAGGCAGTTTCCTCAACTGTCACACCAGTCACAGGAGTCCCACTGGGCAACAGGTCGAGCACGTCCTGGGCCACGGACCGCAACGCGCCGACGTCGGTCTTGGGCCGCTGGCTCCCGTAGCCCTGGCCGCGCAGGTCCCGCGCTGCGGCCGAGAAGTCGCCGCCGTGGTTCATCCACGTGTAGTAGGCGAAGCGGGTGTAGCTCTGCTCTGCCTCCAGCCCGACCGAGGAGCTGAAGACGAACAGGTTGTCGTTGCCGTCGTAGTTGACCGTCGCCGAAGCGCCGTGCCGGGGGTCCTTGCCTGGCCGGGTCCAAAGCTCCTTGTCCCCGTCGCGGCCCTTCAGCCTCCACCCGTCCGCCGTCAGCAGCTCGCCCCAGGTGGTCCGGGCCTCGTAGTCCTGGCCGGGGGTCAGGTCGCCCTCGACGACGGTCCGCGCCTCCCGGTGCTCGACGACCACCTCGGGGATCTCGTCGAAGGTCCGGGCGACCGCGTGGATCAGGTCGCGCTCCTCGGCGGTGAAGGTGACCACCTGGCCGGGCGGGCCGGTCAGCACCACCCAGCTCGCGCCGGTGGGGTGGACCTTCCCGCCGGAGGGGGCCACCACGACCCAGCCCCCCTCCCCGCGCGTCTCGATCATGGTGTCGCGCGCAGGCTTCCCGTCCGGGGTGAGCGCGGGGCGGCTGGCGAGCTTGGTGTTCCCGGCGATCGGCCCGTCGACCCGGTAGACCCAGTGGATCCCGCCGGAGGGGGTGCGCTCGGCGTAGGTCTCCATCAGCCGCTCGGCCACCGAGGGGTCGTGCGCGGCGATGGCGTCGTGGAGCTTGGTGATCAGGTCGGCGGCCTTGCCCTCGACCTCCAGCATCTCGGCGTTGCCCGAGACCGAGCCCATGAGCAGGCCGATGCCCTCACTGGCGACCGCCCAGGAGATGACCTCGGCCGGGGTGGGCCGCTGCTCCTGGTAGTGCTTCCAGCTCGACAGGCCCACGGCCTTGTTGCCGGTGTTCGAGGCGGGCAGGACGCAGAAGCCAGCGGTGTGCCAGGCGGCGGCGGCCTCGACGAGCGGGTTCACAGAGCGGCCCTCCGAGAAGGTGGGGGGGTGGTGGTGGAAGGTGCCAGGAGACGCGGACGCCCGGCCGGGCGAGGCTAATCCGGCCGGGCGTCCGAGGGGTGCGACTACTGCTGCTGACCCGCCAGCATCTTCTCCACGAGCGCGCGGGCCTCCGGGGGCAGGGAGTCCAGGTTGGCCGCGCCCGCAGCCGCAGGGGCCGCCACGGCGGGCTGCTCGACCACCGGAGCGGGCTGGATCATCTGGCCGAGGCCGGGGATCTGCGCCGAAGGCTGCGGGGCGGTGATCACCGGGGCGGCCTGCTGGATGGCCGCGTTGGCCGCGTCGGCACCGGCGGCCTGGTACTCGACTTCGTAGACCTTGGCGTAGAGGCCGCTCTCGGTCTTGACGTCGCCGGTGTAGGTCACCGACAGGAAGTCGCGGATGTTGAGCTTCTTCCCACCGACCTGCCGGACGGCGTCGCGCACCTTGCCCTGGAGGTCGCGGCTGGCGATGTAGACCTTGCGCTGGCCGTCGTCGGCCGGGTCCGCCGGGTCGCGGTGGCTGGTGAGCAGGGTGACCACGGCCTGCATCTTCGGGTCGCCGTTGGGCCAGGTGTCCAGCTCGTCGGTCGGCTTGCCGTCCTTGAACTTGCGCGCCTGGACGGCCTCCAGCTTCGTGATCCGGCCGGAGTAGTTGTCGCCGGGGGACTTGAAGGTGGCGGCCTGGATGCCGGACCCGAACAGGACGTCGTTGGGGTCGTAGGCGGGGGCGGTCATGGTGGACAGATCTCCTTGCTGTTGGGGTGGGGTGGTGCAGCCTGCCAGGAGGTACTGACAGGACGAGGGGGGCCTACCGGCGCGCGGCCGGGTACAGCAGACGGAACAGGAAGCAGTAGATGCGCTGCTTCATCACCGGTCGCTCTTGCCGCCGGTGCAGATCCAGCCCTGGCCGGAGTCCAGCTCGACCGCGCCGGAGTAGCCCTGCTCGATGCAGGCCTCCGTCTTGTGCTGGGTGCGCTCGCGGCTGTCGACGACCAGCCGGTTGCACGAGACCAGGGCCAGCACGGCCACGATCAGGACGCCCAGCCCGCCGAGGACGGACCCGGTCAGCTCCTTGGCGTTCATCACTTGATCCCGAAGTAGGCGCGGACGGCGGGGGAGTCCAGGTCGTTGCCGCCCTGGGCGATGAAGCGGTGCAGCGAGACGAGGGGGATGCGGAAGCCACGGCCGACACGGACCGAGGCCAGCTCGCTGGCGTGCACCAGGCGGTAGACGGTCATCTTCGACACGCCGAGGTAGCGGGCCACCTCGGCGACCGAGACAAAGCGCCGCCCGCTCTCCAAGAGGTCGTTCACTTGCCGAGTCCTTCCAGGCGGGCGATCTCGCGGTTGACGTACCAGCGGGCCTTGCGGAGGTCTTCCAGCTCCCTGGCCGGGTCCTTGGTCCCGGCGCGGCAGAGGTACTTCACCGCGTTGCCCCGGCTGAAGTTCAGGTGCTCGGTGATGTCGATGACCTCGGCCCCGTTGGACCAGCCGGTGGCGTAGTGCGCCGGGTGGTTGACCGGGTCGCTGGTCTTGGTGCCGACGCCGAGGTTGGTGACGGTCATCAGTTCCCTCCGCTGGTCTGGGTGTCGATGTCGGGCAGGATCTCCTCGGGCCGGAAGACGACCTTGTAGTGGTAGGCGTCCTCGCGCGCAGGCCGGAGCTGTTCGGCGAAGTAGGTGACGTTGTCGCTCAGGCCGAGGAAGTGCTTCTTGTACTGGTCCGGCCCGGTCTTGCAGGTGATCGTCACCTCGCCCGCGCGGTCGTTGTTGCCGATCGAGCACCGGCCCTGGATCTCCAGCAGGTAGTCGCCGGTGATCCCGTTGTAGAAGACGATCTGCCGCTCGATCTTGAAGTTGTCCGCGTCGGTCGAGATGTTCTCGCTGACGGTGTCGGCCTCGCTGGTGCAGGCAGCCAGTGCCAGCAGTCCTCCGGCCAGCACGGCGGCGGTGAGGGTCTTCCTCATCCCCGGTTCCTTCCTCTCAGATGAGACCGGGCACGCGCTGCGTGGCCGGGTCGACGTAGGTCTTGTCGGAAAACGGACCCCGGCAGCCCTCGGCCGGGTTGGTGGCGTTGCGGTCGAAGTAGGCGCACCAGCCGCAGTGCTCGGTGTCGCGGTCGAGCATGTCGAGCAGGGTCTCCAGCTCGCCCATGCCCTCGGCGACGTCCATGGCGGTCAGCAGCTTGTCGACCCGGCCCAGCGCCTCCTCGGCCACGGCGGGGTTGTACTCCTCGCTCCACTGCCAGGCGTCGCGGATCAGGCCGGAACGCGGCCACATGACGAGCTGGACCCGCTCGACCGGCAGGCCGAGGTTCGCCCAGCCCTTGCCGTACAGGTGAGCCTGCCACCGGTACTGCTGGCCGGGGTGCCCCTGCTTCCGGTACTTCTTGATCGAGGTGACGCCGGGGAACTTGTGGTCGATGACGGTGTGGGTCTCCAGGTCGTAGAGGTCGCAGTGCCCCTTCAGGCCGGTGCGGATCTCCACGGTCTGCTCGATCAGCCAGCGGGGGCCTTCACCGGCGGCCATCCGGCGGGCGTTGTCGGCGGTGAAGGCCGACTCCATCCACGAGTGGCAGGCGGTGCCCACGGTGGAGGTCCACTCGTCCCGGTTGTCGTTGGGCTTCGGTGCCTCCAGCAGCGCCATCGCCAGGCGGCGCTCGCAGCCGGTGCCGATCTCGGACGGGCCGATCGACTTCTGCTGCGAGCGGTCGGCACCTCGGGCGGCCCAGGTGATGACCTCGGTCAGGTCGGCGATGGCGGTCACCGCAGGCCTGCCCTGAGGAGTGCCTGAGCAGTCGGGTCGGCCGGGTGCATGGCGATCAGGTGCGCAGCCCAGCTCCGGGGGGTGACCCACCGGCGGACGCAGGGGTAGCACCAGCCCTTGGACAGGTCGAAGTGCCGGTTGAGGTCGTCGCGGGCGCTCACCGACGCCGCCCCCAGAACCAGCCGCGCTCGACGTGCTCGACGACGCCGGAGCCGATGGCGATGAAGGCGTAGGTCTGCGCGGTGCAGGCCCAGGGCAGCAGGACGTAGAAGGGCCGGATCACCGGGACGGCCTCGCCAGGTCGGCGGCGGCCCAGACGATGTGGTGACGGCGGCCGGACCATGCCCGCACGCCGGTGTCGACGATCAGCCCGGCCTTGACCAGCTCGTTGCGCCGGGTGCGGATGCCGGACTGGGACTGGTAGTGCGCGAGGCCTGCGTCGGCGCGGTGGAGGTAGGAGCTGACCAGCTCGGCGTCGGTGGCCGCCACGAGGTGGCGCAGGGTCTTCAGGACGGCGAGCTGGCTCCTGCGGAGCTGGTCCTCGTCGATCGACGCAGCGGCCTCCACGGAGGTGTCGGGGTCGGTGGTGCGGGCGGTGGGCATGGCTGTCCTTGGTCGATGGGGGGCGGGGATCGAGACGTTGCCACAGAGGTGCGACGGTCTGCTGGGACTCAGAGGCGAACGCGCCTGATTGCCCCTGAGCGGTCCTCGATCCACAGTTCCTTCTGCCGGATCTCGATCCGCTTGGTCTCGGCGAGGTTGATGCCGAGCACGTGGGCGAGGTCGTCGAGGACCCCCCAGATGGCCTTGCTCACCGGGCGTCGTCGAAGATCACGATGGCCGCGACCTCGGCGGGGTGGATCGACAGCGGCCACCGGGACAGGCCCTCGCAGTCCCAGTCGATGCCGACGAGGTCCCCGCTGGTGCGACTGTGGTGCACGGTCAGGTCGTTGACGTTGAAGGCGATCGTCGCGCCGGACTTGAAGGTGATCTCGGCCTGCTTCACGGGTACTCCTCGGGCGGGATCGGCAGTGGGTGGGGGAAGGGGACGGAGACGAGGGACTGACCGTCCGGCCCCCAGCCGTGGCGGTGTTCGAGGCCGCCACCGGCCGGGCAGTCGCAGAGGTGTCGGCTCCAGGTGATCAACGGGTTGGGCTCCATGAGCTGTTCAACGGCCGAGGCGGCAGGCAGATGTGGTTGTCGCGGATCTGGCGGATCCCGGCCTGCCGCATCTCGGGCGGGGTCAGCCGGTGGAAGTCCGGCCGCCGGGTCATCCCGCAGACCGGGCACGTCCAGACCTCGGTGTCGATCATCCAGCCGGTGTGGGCGGCTCCTGCTCCCATGGTCAGTTCTCCTCGTAGTCGGGCTGGTACCGGGAGATCGCGTCGATCTCCTCGGGGCTGTAGAAGACGACATGCCGGGACGGCCAGTCCTCCAGCGCGTCGGCCAGGCGGCGCAGGCCGACCGGGTCGTCGTTGAAGTGGCGCAGGGTGTCGTTGCAGCCGTAGCACAGCAGCATCCGCACGCACTGGCCGCAGCTCTCGTTGCCGGGGCAGCAGGTGTGGTCGTGGTCGACGGCCAGCCGCCGGGCCTTGGAGCCGGGCATCCGGCCGCAGCCCGCGCACGCGCCCTCCTGGTAGTCCAGCATCGCCGCGTAGCCGCCGGGCGGGAGGCCGAACTGGCGCTCCTTCTTCCGGGCGTGCTCGTCGGCCCTGCTGGCCTTCTGCCGGGCGATGTGGTGGGAGTGGCAGCGCGGTCCGGGGAACGGTGCCGGACGCAGCGGCCGGACCTTCCCGTCGCGCGGTGCCTCGCTCAGCCGCTCGGTCAGGCAGTCCTTGCAGGCGCGCTCGTTCTTGGCCGTCACCGGTCGACCCCGACGACGCCGAGGGGGATCCGCATCAGCCGGGCCATGGTCAGCACCTCGCGCCAGAAGATGGCGGCGGCACCCTTGGCGTCGGCCGG
>Ga0308176_10002332_pt1 | contig 11919 bp, 13 predicted proteins | sample PhyCR2_3_FD_203890 | JGI IMG/M metagenome (GOLD analysis project Ga0308176, IMG submission 203890) | Soil microbial communities from UC Gill Tract Community Farm, Albany, California, United States - DLSLS.C.R2 | ecosystem: Environmental > Terrestrial > Soil > Agricultural land | place: USA... | reverse complement strand
CGCCTTCCTGGCAGGGCCGGAGCGCATGGACCAGGTCGAGGTCGTCTCGGTCGACGACGGCGAGATCGTGCTCTTCTGGGACGTCTCCGGCGCAGAGGCCGGCAGCTTCGTCCGCGCCCTGCGCGCCGACCTCAGCCAGCTCGACGCCGGCGATTTCATCCAGCGCTGGTCGCAGGTCGAGGGCCCCGGCCAGCTCTAGCCGACCAGCCGCGCGAAGAGCTGGGCGAGCTTCGCCGCGGGATCGGTCGTGACACCGGTGTGGACCGGCGAGGCCTGGACGACGGTGGATGACGGCGCGGCGATCCAGTTGAAGCGCTCGGAGGGCTCCATCGCAGCGATCGGGCCGCCCTGCGGGTCGCCGGCGGCGACGCGCTCGAGCGCCTCGAGGTGGCGGGCGACCGGCTCGGGCTCGCACCCGGGCGACAGCGCCTCGAGCCGCTCGCGGTCCAGCGCGACCTGTGCGGCCAGGAACCCCGCCTGGCGCGCGAACAGCACGACGCCCGCGTTGAGGAACTCGGCGCGCTCGACATCGGGGACGACGCGCAGGACGCAGTAGGCGAACGGGGTGTCAGGCAAGGAAGGCCGCCCTCTCCTCCAGGAACGAGACGTAGGACGCGGTGGGGATGTCGAGCCACTGCGGCGGCACGGGCGACACGATCGCGGATGCGTCGAACGACGGGCGCGGCCGTTCGCCGGCGATCGGCGCCAGCACGTGGTCGGCGATCGCCGTGAAGTCCCGCCGCGCGGCCGCTGCGATGTCGCCCGCGTGGTGCGGGAACAGCGCGGCGCCGTGGTCGATCAGCCACAGCCGGTCGTGCCACACGAGCAGGTTCGGGTTGCGCGGCGTTCGGTCGATATTGAGCGTCAGCTCGTCGAGCCACACGACGAGCGCGGCCGTCTCGGGCGAGACCGCGAAGGACGCGTCGTAGGCCAGCGCGCCCGGCAGGAAGTCCAGGCCCACGTTCAGCCCGGCCGAGGCCTCGATGAGCTCCTGGATCTCCGGGTCGGGCTCGGCGCGCCCGAGTACCGGGTCGACGTCCACGAGCACGATCTCCGGCACGTTCAGGCCCACCGCTCGCGCCAGCTCGCCGACGATGATCTCCGCCACGAGCGCCTTGATGCCCTGCCCGGCGCCGCGGAACTTGACGACGTACATGCCGTCGTCGTCGGCCTCGACCACGCCGGGCAGCGAGCCGCCCTCGCGCAGCGGGGTCGCGTAGCGGGTCGCGCGAACGGTGCGCACAGCGGCGCGCAGTCTTGCAGTTCCGCCTGCACCTGCCGATGATTCCTGGGTGGAACTCGACTCCGCGATCTCTGAGCACGCCTTCGACGAGGCCGCGATCGGCATGACGATCACGAGTCTCGACGGCCGGTTCCAGCGCGTGAACCGGAGCTTCGCCGCGCTCGTCGGGCGCGAGCAGGCCGACCTCGTCGGGGTGGCTGTGCGCGACATCACGCACCCCGACGACGCGGATGCCGATGTGGCTGCGATGCAGGCGATGGCCTCGGGGGTGCGGGAGTCCTACGACACCGAGAAGCGCTACGTGCGCCCCGACGGCACGATCGTCTGGATCCGCCTCGCCGTGCGGCTCGTGCATTCGGCCGGCGAGCCCCTGCACTTCCTGTCGCAGATGATCGACATCAGCGACCGCAAGCTGTTCGAGGAGGCGCTGGCCACGAGCGAGGAGCGCTTCCGCTCGCTGTCCACCGCCGCCCCGAACGGCATCTACGCCCTGGACCTCAAGGGCCGCCTGCTGTACGCCAACGACCGGCTCGTCGAGCTGACCGGCATGAGCCAGGAGCAGCTGGCCGGCGAGGGCTGGCTGGACATGATCCATCCCGACGAGCGCGAGCGCGTCGTGCGCGAGAGCGGCCCGTCCGCCGGCGAGCGGCGCCTCTCGACCGAGTTCCGGATGCTTCGCCCCGACGGCGAGATGCGCTGGATGCGCACCCGTGCGAGCCCGCTGCATGGCCGCAGCGGCGAGCACGCCGGGTTCGTCGGCTCGCTCGAGGACGTGACGAGCGAGATGGAGGCGCTGCGCCAGCTGGCCGCGCGCGAGGCCGAGTACCGGATGCTCGCCGAGAACTCCTCGGACTTCCTCGCGCGCCACGCCCCCGACGGCACCTACCGCTACGCCTCGCCGGCCAGCGTGGCGATCACCGGCTACGCGCCCGACGAGCTGATCGGTACGTCGCCGTTCCGGCTCGTCCCCGACGAGGATCGCGCGGCGACGACAGAGTTCGCGCGGCGCCTGACCGAGCGCGACGAGCCCGCGACGGTCGCCTTCCGGCTGCGGTGCAAGGACGGGCAGCTGCGCTGGCTGGAGACCACGGCGCGCGCGGTGCGCGACGACGTGGGCGTGCGCGAGCTCGTCTCCGTGACGCGCGACATCTCCGACCGCAAGCAGGCCGAGCTCGAGCTCTCCCACGCGGCGCTGCACGACTCGCTGACGGGCCTGCCCAACCGCGCGCTGTTCCTCGACCGCCTCGGGCTCGCGCTGCGGCGCACCGAGCGCCGCTCGGGCTCCGTCGCGGTGCTGTTCTGCGACCTGGACCGCTTCAAGGTCGTCAACGACTCGCTCGGCCACGACGCCGGCGACCGGCTGCTGGTCGACGTGGCGCAGCGCATCGGCGCCGCCCTGCGCCCGTCGGACACGGTCGCGCGCTTCGGCGGCGACGAGTTCACGATCCTCTGCGAGGACATCGCCGGCGAGATCGAGGCCGCGACCATCGCGCAGCGCATCGTCGACGTCTTCCGCGAGCCGTTCCAGCTCGAGGACGGCGAGGTCTTCCTCGCGACGAGCCTGGGCATCGCGATCGCGCGGGGGGCTGACGACCGCGCCGAGGACCTGATCCGCGACGCCGACGCCGCGATGTACCGCGCGAAGGAGCGCGGCAAGGGCCGCTACGAGATCTTCGACGAGGCGATGCGCGCCGACGCGATGGCGCGGCTGGAGACCGAGAGCGCGCTGCGCCGGGCGCTGGAGCGCGCCGAGCTGCGGCTGCACTACCAGCCCGAGATCGACCTCGGGACCGGCGAGATCTCCGGCTTCGAGGCGCTGCTGCGCTGGGAACATCCCGTTCGCGGGCTGCTCGGCCCGAGCGCGTTCATGCCGCTGGCCGAGGAGACCGGCCTGATCGTCGGCATCGGCGAGTGGGTGCTGCGCGAGGCCTGTGCGGAGGCCAGGCGCTGGCCCGAGCCGCTGACGCTGTCGGTGAACCTGTCGGCGCGCCAGCTCGCCCAACAGGACCTGGTCGCGATGGTCCGCCGCGCTCTGGCCGAGACCGGGATGGACCCCGCGCGGCTGTGCCTGGAGATCACCGAGAGCGCCGTGATGGAGTCGGGCACCGCGACGACCGCGCAGCTGCGCGCGCTCAAGTCGCTCGGCGTGTGCCTGGCAATCGACGACTTCGGCACCGGCTTCTCGTCGCTCGCCCACCTGCGGCGCTTCCCCGTCGACGTGCTGAAGATCGACGGCACGTTCGTCGCCGGCCTGGGCCGCGAGCCGCAGGACGCGTCGATCGTGGCGGCTGTCATCTCGCTCGCGCACGCGCTCGACCTGGAGACGGTCGCGGAGGGCGTGGAGACCGACGAGCAGCTCGAGATCCTCAAGGAGCTCGGCTGCGACCTCGCGCAGGGCTACCTCTTCGCGCGGCCGGCGCCGCCCGAAGAGGCACGGCGGCTGTCGCAGTAGCCTTCCGCGCGTGCCCGACGTGGTGATGCCCCGGCTGTCCGACTCGATGGAGGAGGGCACCATCCTCAGGTGGCTCAAGGGCGACGGCGAGCACGTCGAGCGCGGTGACGAGCTCGTCGAGATCGAGACCGACAAGGCCACGCTGCCCTACCTCTCCGACCTGAGCGGCGTGCTGCACATCCTTGCCCCGGCCGGCGAGACGCTGCCGATCGGGCGCCCGATCGCCACCATCGGGGAGTCCAACGGCGCGGCGCCCGGCGCCGCCGCCGCGACAGCGCGCACCGGCAAGGCGAAGGGCGATGTCACCGTCGAGGAGCTGAGCCGCGGGCAGCAGCTCGTGGCGCGGCGGGTGGCCGAGTCGCGCGCGACGATCCCGGACCACACAGTGACGGTCGCGATCGACATGGAGCGCTGCGCGGTGCTGCGCACGCGCGAGGACGTCGCCGCGACGTTCGGCGACATGGTGCTGAAGGCAACTGGTCTCGCACTGCGCGAGAACCCGCGCGTCAACGGCGCCTATCGCGACGGGCACTTCGAGCTGTTCTCGCGCGTGAACGTGGGGTTCGTCGTGCCGGTCGCCAACGGGCTGCTGGTCCCCACGATCTTCGACGCCGACGCCAAGCCGCTCGAGCAGATCGCGCGCGACAGCGCGGCGCTGGCGCAGCGCGCCCGCTCGGGCGCGATCACGCCGCCGGAGCTCAGCGGCGGGACGTTCACCATCTCGAGCCTCTCGGAGCAGGGCGTGCGCCGCTTCTCGACGATCGTCACCCCGGGCCAGGCCGCGGCGCTCGCCGTCGGCGCCGTCGAGGAGCGCGTGGTGGTCGTGGACGGGCAGGCGCTGGTGCGTCACATGCTGGAGGCCACGCTGGCCTGCGACCACCGCATCCTCTACGCCGCCGACGCGGCGCGCTTCCTGGCGCGCGTGCGTCAGCTGCTCGAGGATCCCGATGAGCTACGCGGCTAGCTCGGCCTCGGCGGTGCTCGGGTCCAGCGGCGCGCGCGGCGCGCGACGCAGGGCGAGCGTCCGGTGCACGAGCGCGAGCTCCAGCTCGGCGACGCGGCGATCCGAGCCGAGCAGGCCGGTGGCGCGGACGAGGTCGCGCGCCCGGGTGACCGGCCGGACCAGTGGCACCAGGCGGCTCAGGCGCGCCCCTGGCACCTCCAGGCGGTCGGCCATCGCGTCGCCCATCCAGCGCCGCGACAGCGCGCCGACGACCTGCGCGGCGATCGGCGAGGCGGGGCCGAGGTTCAGCCCGTGGTAGAGCAGCGCGCGCATCAGCCGCGGTGAGTCCTCGGTCGGCTCCCCGCCATGCGGGAGCGCGGCGTTCACACGGTTCTCCGCGTCGCGGGCGCTGACCGGCAGCAGGTCCTCGGGGACGCCCATCACGTAGCCGATCCAGCGCCAGAGGTGAGCGATCGCCTCGCGCTCGGATGGCGAGAAGCGCACACCGAGGTCGCGCATCGCGCGCGTCGGGATCACGAAGAAGCCGCCGATCGCCGTGGCGAACCCGCCGGCGGCGCTGATCGGCACGCCCCACGCGGGATCCCACTCGCCTGACTCGAGCAGGTGACGGCGCACGAGCGCGTGAACCAGGCGCACGCGGATGCTCGCCTTCCAGCCCTCCTCGCCCGGGTGCATGCCGCCCGGCGTGGTCACCGCGACGGCCCACCGCGACGTCTCGGCCAGCCGCCGCGGCGCCATCCGCTCGAGCCGCCCGGTCGCCGCGAGCGGCCGCACCAGGTCCGCGCTCTGGTACCCGAACGCCAGCGACCCGTATGTCAGCGTGAGGAACAGCATCGGCGCCCCGACCCGCCAGTACGCCACGGCCCCCGCGTCAGCCAGATCCAGATCCAGCCACGCCGGCGGCGCGCGCAGCGGCGCGATCAGCTCCCGGACTGAGGGGACAGTCCCCCCAGTCGGGTTCCGGACTGAGGGGACGGACCTCTCGGTCGCAATGGCCTGCTCGAGGAGGCGCCAGCCCTCGCCGCCGGGCAGGTCGGCGAAGGCGGCGACGACGGCGTCCGCGGCGGGGTCGCCCACGTGGCGTGCTGCTGCCAGCCGGGTTTCGAACGATCCGGACACGCTCGTTTCCTGATTGTGACAGACTCGCCGGCGTGTCCGCGACGCGCGTCTACGGAGGGGTCTCGGCGGACGAGCGCGTCGAGGCGCGGCGGGCGCGGCTGATGGAGGCCGCGCTCGACCTCATGGGCACCGAGGGCTGGTCGGGCACGAGCGTCCGGGGCGTCTGCCGTCAGGCCGGCCTGACGCCGCGCTTCTTCTACGAGAGCTTCGCCGACCTCGATGCCCTCGCGGTCGCCGTCTTCGACGACATCGCGGTGCGCGCGACGGCCGCGATCCTGGAGGCGGTGCGCGACGCGCCCGCCGACCCCGCCGCCCAGGCCCGCGCGGCGATCGCGACCTTCGTCGACCAGTTGACCGAGGACCCGCGGCGCGCGCGGGTCGCGTTCGCCGAGGCGCTGGGCAGCGAGGCGCTCGCGCGCCGCCGCCTGCAGGCGATGCGCGCGATGGCGCGCCTGATCGCCGACCACGGGCGACTGGCTTACGGCGCGCCGCCGGAGGCCGACACGCTCGTCGAGATCACCGCCTCACTGCTCGCGGGCGGCATCGCCGAGCTGCTCATCGCCTGGCTCGACGGGGCGATCGACGCCACGCGCGACGAGCTCGTCGAGGACTGCACGGCGCTGTTCATGGTGACCGCGGAGGGCGCGGCCGCGATCGGCCGCCGCCGCGCGCGGCGCCCTACTGGTGGTTCCCAGGCAGGCCTGACCAGGCGTGGGCCCCGAAACGATGAATAGTTCCGAGTTTCGGGGCCCGCGCGCCCCGCTTCTCGGCAAGAGCAGGAGGAACTACCGCTAGTGGCCGCCGCCGGTGAGGCCGCCGACCACGCCGCCGACGGCCTGCCCGACCTGATCGATCGCGTCGCCGGCCTGCTGCCCGGTCGCCGTGACGGTGTCCGCCACCGCGGGGCTCACCGGCTCCAGCGCGCCACCCGCGGTGTCGGTGACGTTCGTGACGGTCGAGCCGACCGTGTGAGTGACCGGGGCGACGACGTTCGACGGCGCCGGGCCGGAGCCGCCGGACGGCGAGGAGCCGCCGGAGGAGCCCGGGGACGGGACGCCGGAGGAGCCCGAGGAGCCTGGCGCGGGCGCCGCCGTGCCCGGGCGGGTCGCGCCCGGCCGGCGCGAAGCGGGGCCGCGCCGCGCCAGCGTGCGACGCGCCGCCGTGCGGTGGCGGACCGCCGGCGGACGCGCAGGCAGAGCGACGGGCGCAGGCGCGTTCGCCGCGCCCGAATCGCCGTCGGCCGCCGCCGTCGCGGCGATCTGCGCGCGCAGCGCAACCGAATCCGAGCCGTCGGCGCGGCTGACCTGCGGCCAGCCGTGGACCGCGAGCAGGACGCTCACGCTGAACAGCGCGATGACTGCCGCAGCGGCGAGCGACGTCCCTGCCCCCAGCGCAGCCAACAGTCCCTTCGAAGCCCGCATCATGAACTCATCGGCACGTCCGGCCCCACATTTGAGCCCACGCTCAGTCGCCGATCGGATTCGGCACGTGGTTGGGGTCCAGCCGCACGCTCGGCGGGCTCACGTCGGTCGACACGAACACGCACAGCGCATGGTCGCGGTCGGCGCCGGGGATGCACGTGCGGAAGAAGTCGTCGGACTGCTTCCACGTGTCCACCTGGCCGCGGTGGGCGCGGTACTCCGGCGGGGCGTTGACGGCGAAGTAGCGCCGTGCGGCCGCCAGCTGATCCGCCATCGCCCGGTTGGCGTCGCCCACGGCGCCCGCGTGCATGAGCCCGAGGATCAGCAACACCGCGCTCACCGCCAGGATGACCGCCGTTCCCGCGCGGTCGTCGGCGATCTCCACGGGCCGCCGGCTCCGCAACCGCCGCGAGATCAGCGGCGCGACCACCACGAGCGCGATCAGGTTCAGGAACCCCGCGAGCAGGATCCCCGAGACGATCGCCGTGCTGTCCCCGGCGACCGGGTTGACGTGCAGCAGGACGCCGTCCAGGAGCGTGAGGAGCGCGAACGCCGGCCACAGGCGCGCACCCCGCAGCCGCCAGCGCAGCCGCCGGGTCCACACGCGGTCCTCCATGACCCCAGGTTACGACGCGACATTGGGGTCAGACCCCTTTGTCGTGCCACCATTCATGCATGGACGATCTGCTCGTCTGCCACCTGGGCCAGATCGAGTACCGCGAGGCCACCGAGCTGCAGGAGCGCCTGCGCGCCCGCCGGCAGCGCGACGAGATCGGCGACGTGCTCCTGCTACTCGAGCATCCCCCGGTCTACACGCGAGGCCGCCGGACCGCGGACGGCGAGCTGCCGATGGGCGCCGCCTGGTACGCCGCCCAGGGCATCGACGTCGTCGACACGCCCCGCGGGGGCCGCGTGACCTACCACGGCCCGGGCCAGCTCGTGGGCTACGCGATCATGCGAACGGAGGACATCGTCGGCCACGTCCGGGCGATGGAGCGCGCGATCGTCACCGCGCTGCGCGAGCACGGCATCGAGTCGCGCCCCCGCATCGAGGACGGCCCGGACTTCACCGGCGTCTGGGTCGGCGAGCGCAAGATCGCCTCGATCGGCGTGCACGCGTCGAAGGGCGTCACGGCGCACGGCTTCGCCGTCAACGTCGACAACGACCTGCAGCCGTTCGAGTGGGTCGTCCCGTGCGGGCTGCACGCTCAGATGACCTCGATCACCAGAGAGCTGCAGACCGCGCCGCACCTCCCCTGCTTCCGCAAGCGCATGGGCCACGCCTTCACGCGCGAGCACGGCCGCCGCCAGCGGCTGGTCGCGCTGCAGCGGCTGCTCAGCCGCGAGCCATCGGTAGCCTGAGCGCGTGGCAACCAGATCGCGAGCCAACCCGGGCGGCATGGACGTGCTCAAGGTCCTGGGCCCCGAGGTCCGGCCGATCCGCGAGCGCAAGCCCGCGTGGTTCAAGGTGCCGCCGCCCGGCGGTACACGCTACCGCGAGCTGACGAAGCTGATCCGCGACGAGAACCTGCACACGGTCTGCCAGGAGGCCGCCTGCCCGAACGTCGGCGAGTGCTGGGAGCGCGGCACCGCCACGTTCATGATCCTCGGCGACACCTGCACGCGCCGCTGCGGCTTCTGCAACGTCAAGACCGGCCGGCCGACCTGGAACGACCCGCTCGAGCCCGCGCGCGTCGCTCGCACGATCGCGCGCATGGGCCTGCGCCACGCGGTCATCACAAGCGTCGACCGCGACGACCTGCCCGACAAGGGCGCGCGCATCTGGGCCGCCGTGATCCGCCAGGTCCGCCGGCAGGCGCCGGGCTGCAAGATCGAGTGCCTCACCCCCGATTTCCAGGGGCAGGAGATGCCGCTCGCCACGGTGCTCGCCGAGCGCCCCGACGTCCTCAACCACAACGTCGAGGTCGTGCCGCGGCTGTATTCGGTCGCGCGCCGCGGATCGACGTGGCAGCGCTCGCTGCGCGTGCTGCGCAACGCGAAGGCGATGGGCGCCGGCGAGGTCGTGACGAAGTCCGGCCTGATGGTCGGACTCGGCGAGACCCACGACGAGATGGTCGCCGCCTTCGAGGACCTCCGCGCGGCCGGCGTCCAGGTGCTCACCGTCGGCCAGTACCTGCGCCCGTCCGAGCGCCACCTGCCGGTCGTGCGCTACTGGCACCCGGACGAGTTCAAGGCGCTCGAGGAGGCCGCCTACGCGCTCGGCTTCGACCACATCGCCGCGGGCCCGCTGGTGCGCAGCTCCTACCACGCCGACGAGCACGTCCCCCAGGACGCCCCGGGCATCGGCCCGCTGGCCAGCGCCGCCGGCTAGACGTGTTCCCGCTCAAGGACAACATCCCGACCGATCGCTTCCCGGTCGTCACCGTCGTCCTGATCGCGCTCAACGCGATCGCCTACCTCTTCCTGCAGCCGAAGACCGGGATCGACATCTCCGGCGGGTCGCTGCACCAGCACGACCTCGTCCATTACGGCTTCGTCCCCTACGAGTTCACGCACTGGGGCCAGCACTGCGACCTTGTGCAGTCGGGCGCCGTCGCCTGCGAGGGCATGAGCGGCGTGAGCGGGCATGCCGAGCACCAGATCGCGACGTGGCTCACGCCGTTCACGGCGATGTTCACGCACGCGGGACTGCTCCACCTGGGCGGGAACATGCTGTTCCTCTGGATCTTCGGCAACAACGTCGAGGATTCGATGGGCCCCGCGCGGTTCGTCGTCTTCTACCTGATCGGCGGCCTCGCGGCGACCGCGCTGCAGCTCGCGTTCGGGCCGAACTCGACGACCCCGAACCTCGGCGCCTCGGGCGCCGTCGCCGGGGTCCTGGGGGGCTACATCCTCATGTATCCGCGTGCGCGCGTGGTGACGGTCGTGTTCATCATCTTCCTGTTCACGATCCTCGAGCTGCCCGCGATCTTCTTCCTCGGGTTCTGGTTCCTGCAGCAGCTGCTCTTCGGCGCGCTGACGGCCTCCGACACCGTCGCGGGAGGCGGCGTCGCCTACTGGGCGCACGTCGGCGGCTTCGTCGCGGGGCTGCTGCTGATCAAGGTCTTCGCCACCCGCCGCAGCACCGGGGCGGACGGGCCGCGCTTTCCGGTCTACTGATGCGCGAGCCGATCCTCGCGGTCGTGCTCGTCTTCATCGCCGTCCTCGCCGGCCTGACGATCCACGCGCTGGTGCAGGGCGGCCCCGACATCCTCACCGTGTTCTCGCTGCTCGTCCTGGCGCTGTTCGGATTCGGCGTCGTCGGGGCGCTGCGGCATCCTCCCGACGAGTGAGGGTCCGTGCCACCGCCATCGCAGCCGCGGCACTGATCGCCGGCTGCGGCTCGGGCAGCGCGCCGCTGCCGGTGCAGGCGCCGCCCGCGCAGCCGAAGGCACCCGCGGAGCCGATCCAGGCCGCCAACGGGCCGATCGTGATCGGCCCCGGACCGACTCCACTCGCGGTCAGGCTCGAGGCAGCGGACGTCATCAGCGTGCCGTTTCACCGGCCGCCGCGCGCGGGCCTGCTGTTCGACCTCGACACCGGCCGGGTGCTGTGGCGCCGCAACCCCACGCGAATCCTCCCGATCGCCTCGCTGACAAAGATGATGACCGCGCTGCTCGTGGTGGCCAACGGCCGGCCGGAGGCCCGCGTGCGGATCACGAAGGAGGCGCGCCAGGCTCCCGGGTCGCGCGTCGGGCTGCTGCCCAAGAAGAAGCCCGTGCGCCTGGAGTCGCTCCTGTACGGGCTGCTGCTTCCCTCCGGCAACGACGCCGCGCATGCGCTCGCCCAGAAGGTCAGCGGAAGCTCGCGCGCGTTCGTCACGGCGATGAACGCCCACGCGCAGGGGATGAATCTCGGCTGCACGCACTTCACGTCGGTCGACGGCTTCGTCGACGCGGGCAACCACTCGTGCGCGATCGACCTGGCGGCGCTCGCCCGCGCGGTGCTCGACCAGCCTCGCCTGGCGCGCATCGTCGGCTCACGCTCGGTCGTCCTTCGGTTCCCGACGAAGGGCGGCAAGCTCTACCTCTTCAACAACAACCCGCTGCTGCGCACCGGCTATGCCGGCACGATCGGCGTGAAGACGGGCTACACCGACGCGGCGGGGCACTGCCTCGTGGCGGCGGTGCGCCGGCACGGGCACCGCCTCGGCGTGGTGCTGCTGCACTCGCCCGACACGAACGTGCAGGCGCGGAAGCTGCTGAGCCGCGGCTTCCGCGCCCTGCGATAGCTAGCGGGCCACGCGCGGCCGGACCGGGTCGCGCGTGAAGCGCGGCTCCTCCTCGGGCGCCGCCGGCAGCGGCGTCGCGGGCTCCTCGCTGGTGTAGTCCGCGGCGACGGTCTCGTCGCCCGCGCGGTCGCGCGGAAGGACGAGCGTCAGCACGACCGTGACGAGCAGGTTCAGCGCGATCGCGAACAGGCCCCAGTAGGCCGTCAGGTGCCCGCCGAACAGGTGCACGGTCGCCACCGAGCCCTTGAAATCGACGTTCGCCGCCAGCACGGTGCCCCAGATCATGCCCGCGGCCCAGCCGGCCAGCAGCGCGCGGCGGTCCAGCCACCGCGTGTAGAGGCCGATCGCCACCGACGGCAGCGTCTGCAGGATCCACACGCCGCCCAGGAGCTGCAGGTCGATCGCGTACTCGGTCGGCAGCGCGATCACGAAGATCAGCGCGCCGAGCTTGACGACCAGCGAGACGAGCTTCGCCACACGGGCCTGCTC
>Ga0308176_10002331_pt1 | contig 11923 bp, 12 predicted proteins | sample PhyCR2_3_FD_203890 | JGI IMG/M metagenome (GOLD analysis project Ga0308176, IMG submission 203890) | Soil microbial communities from UC Gill Tract Community Farm, Albany, California, United States - DLSLS.C.R2 | ecosystem: Environmental > Terrestrial > Soil > Agricultural land | place: USA... | reverse complement strand
TGAACGCCAGTTGCCTGGCGCGGATGACGACATCCCACAGCCGCTCGAACTTCTTCCACCCGGCAGCATAGAAGAAGTGCTTCGCGCGGTGCTTCAGGGTGCCATGCGACAGCGATCCGCGCACGATCGACGGCCATCGATAGAACTCCTGGTACGCCCAGTCATACCCTTCCTTCAGTGCTTCCGGGCTCAAACGAGCCGGCCGGTAAACGACGTGGCGGGTATCGTAGAGATCCCAGTCGCAGGTGACGAGCCGGTGCGCGGCCTGCAGTTGCGCAAACAGCTTCGTCCCGGGATAAGGCGTCTGAATGTGGAATGTCGCCGTGGTGATGCCATGCTCGATCGCCCAGTCGACGGTCCGCCGAAACACACCCTCGTCATCATCGTCCATCCCAAACACGAAACTGCCGTTGATCATGATGCCGAGATCGTGCAGGCGCCGCGTGACCGCGGCGTAGTCGCGCCCAAGGTTTTGCCGCTTGTTGGCGCGTGCCAGGTTCCCCGGCGTCAGCGTCTCGAAGCCAACGAAGATGCTGCGCAGGCCAGCGGCGGCGGCGCGTTCGATCAAATCGCCGTGAAGGATGGAGTCAACCGTTGCGGCGCCCTGAAACAGGCGCCCCATGCCGCGCATCCCCTCGAACAGTGCCGCGGCGAAGCGGCGGTTGCCGAGTAGATGATCGTCGAGAAAGTAGAGATGCTTGCCTGGCAGCCTGGCGATCTCCGCCAGCGCGTCATCCACCCGTTGCGTATAGAACGATCGTCCGCCTTCAAAGAACGCATCCTTGTAGCAGAAATCGCAGTGCTGAGGACAGCCGCGACTGACGACGATCGAGTTGGGGACGAGATACAGACACCGGTTGATCAGATCGCGGCGGATCGGCGGAATTCGTTCGAGTGTGCGGTCGGCCGTCGAGACGTATCGCTGTGCGGGGCGGCCCGCGCGAAAGTCCTCGAGAAACCTTGGAAACGTCTGCTCGCCCGGACCCAGGAAGATCGCGTCTGCGTGCCGGGCAGCCTCGTCCGGAAGCGATGTCACGTGCAATCCACCCAGGACGACGAATGCGCCGCGCGCACGATAGTGGTCAGCAAGCGCGTAAGCGCGACGGGCGCTGGTGATGTAGACCTGGATCACAACGAGATCCGGTTGATCGCCGGTGTGAACGCGCGACACATGTTCGTCTTCGATGACGGCGACATCGTCGGGCCGCACGTAAGCGGCAAGGGTGGCCAGTCCAAGTGGCGGAAACAGCGAGTACTTGATCGGCCGCCAGTACGGGCTGGTTGCCTCGGTCAGCGCCGGAAGAATGAATTTCACTCGAAGTGGCCGCATAGCGACGCTCAATTCCTCGCAGAATTCGGTATACTTTGTATTGCAGAGTATACGCTATTGTCAAGTCAATCAGAAACTGCGCCCACAGTAGACGGCCCGGCTCGAACGTGAAATGATCGGCGCCGGATGAGGCCCGACGACGGTTCGTCAATCGCGTGCACCATCGCGCCGATGCTCTCGGTGCGCCGCGGCGCGCAAGCCGTCGAGTTCTACAAAGCGGCATTCGGCGCACGCGAGGTTTTTCGCGTCGAATCTCCCGACGGCGCCGTCGTGTCACGGCTTGCTGTCGACGGCGCGGAATTCTGGGTCGCCGATGAATCCCCGGAACATCAGAACTTCAGCCCGGAGTCTCTCAATGGAGGATCCGTTCGCATGATCCTGACGGTGGCCGATCCCGACGCCATGTTCGCGAGAGCGGTCAACGCGGGTGCGAAGGAGGTCGTGGCGGTGCAGGACGCGTATGGATGGCGGCTTGGCCGAGTCGTCGATCCATTTGGCCATCACTGGGAAATTGGCCATCCACTCGGTAGTTGACTTCCAGCCGCACGCGCCCACGCCACGTGGTGAGCTTGACGGGTTCGCCGGCGGCCGTGTTAGTGTTGCGCCTCCTCCTGTTGGAGCCGCCGCGTGATTCACGTTCATGATCTAGTCAAGACGTTCGGCGAGGTGAAAGCCGTCGATCACGTCTCTTTCGACGTCGCCGAAGGGGAGATCTTCGCGTTCCTCGGGCCGAACGGCGCCGGCAAGACGACGACCATCCAGATGCTGACGACGCTGCTCGCGCCGACGAGCGGGACGATTACGCTCGACGGCATCGATCCCCGTCAACACCCACACGACGTGCGGCGGCGGTTCGGGATCGTGTTTCAAGACCCGAGCCTCGACGGCGAGCTGACGGCGTACGAGAACCTCGAGCTGCACGGCGTCCTCTATCACGTTCCGCGGCGGACGCGAGTCGAGCGCATCGAACGCCTGCTGAAGCTGTTTGAATTGTGGGATCGCCGCCAGGGACTCGTGAAAACGTTTTCAGGCGGGATGAAACGGCGACTCGAGATCGCGCGCGGGTTCCTGCACACACCGAAGATCCTGTTTCTCGACGAGCCCACGCTGGGACTCGACCCGCAGAGCCGCAATCAATTGTGGACCCACGTCAAGCATTTGAACCAAACCGAACGCGTCACCGTGTTCCTGACCACGCATTACATGGATGAGGCCGATCGCGTGGCCCACCGCATCGCGATCATCGATCACGGCCGAATTGTCGCGCAGGGCTCGTCACAGGAACTGAAGGCGCAGACCAAGACCGATTCGCTGGAGCAAGCGTTCCTCGCGTTGACCGGTTCGACCATTCGCGACGAGAGCGCTGGCGCCGCCGATCAGATGCGTCAGGTGGCGCGGATGTGGAGACGCTGAGATGAGTGCGATCTACATCCTCTGGCTGAGGGAACTCAAACGCTACTCGCGCTCGCGGGCGCAGATTGTGGCATCGCTCGGACAACCGCTGCTCTACCTCCTGGCGCTCGGTTTCGGTCTCGGTCCGGTATTCGAGAAGGCGGGCCAGGGCAGTTATCTGCAGTTCGTCGCGCCCGGGGTGATCGGCATGTCGGTGCTGTTCTCGTCGATTTTTTCCGGAATCGGCCTGCTGTGGGATCGGCAGTTCGGGTTTCTGAAAGAGACGCTGGTCGCACCGGTGCCGCGCCTCCACATCATGATCGGCCGTACCCTCGGCGGCGCAACGGTGTCGATGATTCAGGGCGTGCTGGTGATCGTCATCTGCCTCGTCGCTGGTTTTCGGCCGCAGCATCTGTCGTCGCTGCCGATGGCGGTCGTGTTCATGGCCTTCATCAGCATCGTATTCGCCGCGCTGGGCACGACGATCGGATCGCGGCTGCAAAACATGCAGGGCTTTCAGCTGATCATGAACTTCCTGGTGATGCCGATTTTCTTCCTGTCAGGAGCCCTCTACCCGCTGACCAATCTGCCCAGGGGGCTCGTGGTGGCGACGCGGATTGATCCCTTGACCTACGGGATCGATGGTCTGCGCGGCGCCTTCATCGGGACCTCGCATTTCTCGCCGGGGACCAATGCTGCAGTGCTGTCGGTCATCGCGATCGTTTTTCTCGCGATGGGAGCCCGGTCATTCGACAAGATCCAGGTCTGATGGTCTCTCCGAGTAATCCGTTTGATCAGCGCGCTTGGCGAGAATCGGGTAGAGCAAACGCCATGATGCTGTCGTCGGAGACCGGCGCGCCGAAGAATCCACCGCCGGTCGAGGTGATCACGACGTACTGACGGCCGTCCTTCCCGAGATAAGTGCTGGGAGTCGCGTTGGCCGCCCCTCCCAGCTTGTAGGTCCACACTTCTTTCCCGGTCTTCGCATCAAACGCACGAAATCGCGCATCGTCTGTCGCTCCGACAAACACCAGTCCGCCGGCTGTCGCGATCGTCCCTCCATTGCCGGGCCGCCCCGTTTTCTGCTTGTCAGGCGGCAGGACATCGGTGATCCCGAGGGGAACACGCCACGCAAACTCGCCCGTATTCACGTCAACGGCAGTCAACTGTCCCCAGGGTGGTTGCTGGCACATCATGTTCATGCCCATGCTCGATACCGCGAAGCGGCCGCCGCCGGGAACCCCTTCGTAGGGTGCGTTGGGGTGCAACCGGTTGCCTTGCCCAATGGCCCGTGCCGGTCCCGTCGCACTTGGGTCACGATCTGTCATGCCCGCGAGCTGTCCGAGCTCGTTCGTGTTGACGAACAGGTAGCCAAGCTGAGGGTTGAACGACGTCCCACCCCAATTCACACCGCCGTGATTGCCAGGAAACTGCACACGCAGCCGCTTGTAGGCTTGTGGCAAATAGGGGCCGCCCATCTGCACACCCTCCATCAGTTTCCGGCACGCGGCTTCGAGTTCCGGGGTGACTGTCGCAACGTCTTCCGGCTTCATCGTCATTCGCGCGAGCGGTGCCGGCTTGAGGGGAAAGGGCTGCGTCTTCGACGCGCGTTCGAGCGGCACTTCGCTCGGAGGCACGGGCCGTTCCTCCACGCCGTAGATCGGCTTGCCGGTGACGCGATCGAGCAGAAACAATAGACCAGGCTTGTTGATGACTGCGACCGCCGGAATCGTCGTGCCTCCCTGCTTCACATCGATCAACGCAGGCGCTCCCGACAGATCGCCGTCCCACAGGTCGTGATGGACGACCTGAAAGTGCCACAGATACTTGCCGGTGTTGGCGTCGGCGGCGACGATGCTGGTGCTGAAGAGATTGTCGCCTTCGCGGTCGCCGCCATACTGATCGACCGAGGGAGCACCGAATGGCATGTAGACGATGCCGCGCTCGACGTCGACGGTGATGAACCCCCACACATTCACGCCGGATCGGTTCTTCCAGCCCTCACCCACCCACGTCTCGTGGTACTTCTCCCCGGGGCGAGGGATTGAGTGAAACGTCCACACGAGTTTTCCGTTGTGCGCGTCCCACGCGCGCACGTCACCGGCCGGACCGAGTGGCGGGTTCTCCTGCGTGCGGCCGCCAGTGATGATCAGGTTGCGGTAGATAGCCGGCGGGGAGCTCAGTCCATTGCTCCCCGGGAGGTCCTGCAGGATCTCTGGTGTGTTCAACTCGACGCTGCCGCTTTCGCCGAATTTCGGGTTCGGCTCGCCAGTCTTCGCGTTCAATGAAAACAGCCGACCGCGGCCGGTGCCAAACACAACCTGCGCAGGCGTGTCGCCGTCGCCGGCCCAGTACGCGACGCCGCGCGTCGATGGATCGTCAGCCGGCACTTTGAAGTTCCACAGCTCGCGACCGGTGGACGAGTCGAGCGCCACGACACGACCGTAGGGTGTCGTCAGATACATCGACCCGTCGACCACGACAGGGGTCGTTTCACCCGAGGAAAATCCAGAGGCCCCGCGCCCGCCGCCGCGTCCCTGACCTGCCGCCGCCGATCCGGGCTGCTCCACCGGTGCGGGACGCATGTGATACGCCCATGCGACCTGAAGACCGTTGACGTTGGCGGGAGTGAGTTGCGTCAGCGGTGAGAACCGTTGTCCGCCAGGATCGTGACCGTAGGCAGCCCAGTCGCTGGAGTTCCGCGAATCCGATCCGTTCGACTGGCCAGCAATCGTCGCGTATCTCGATGCAACCGCGGCGACAAGAGCCAGCGTCACGATCGCGAACACACTCCGCTTCATGAGGGTCCCTTTCCTTCGTCCATCGATCCGGCTGGCCTGTTGACCAGTTGTTCATAGTCGGTGGGGGTATCGATATCGCCGGCGACCCCGGGATCATCGACGTCGACTTCGACGATGGCCTCGCGGTGCGCGCGAAGAACCGCCTTCGCACCGACCAGGGGATCCGCGCGGCGGAGCTCGTCGAACATCGCGCGCGAGAATATAACGGGATGGCCATTGCGTCCCTGGTAGCGCGCTCGGACGATTGGTCCGCGCGTCGAGTTGAAGACCTCGAGCAGCCTCGCAACTGTGGCCGCGGCAATCATCGGTGCGTCCACCGGCACGATCAGGATCGCTCGAATACCCGGACGATCCGCCTTTCGCAATCCTGCCAGGAGCGAAGACAGCTGGCCCCCGCTATCCGCATCAGGGTTCTCGACCCACCGCGCGTGTGATGCGAGTGACTCGACTTCCGATCTGAGCGATGAATCATCCGGCCGTCCAATCACAAAGAGCGTCTCGACCCCGCCGCGATGAAGCGTGTCCACCAGGCGCGCGACAAACGTCCGGCCATCCGGAGCGCGCAACAGAGCTTTCGACCGTCCCATGCGCGTGGATCGGCCGGCCGCGAGAATGACGCCGGCGGTCATCGCCGCGATTCTAATTCCAGATTCCATGAAATGGCCATTCGCGGTTCGCGTTCGCGTTCGAGGTTCGGGGGGGAACCCTAACCCTTGTCGTTGTCTTGACTTCCAGATCGGAAGTCCCTACACTGGCCCCGCTTTCAAGCTCAGCGTGCGGCGTGATGCCGCCGCGGCAGGATTGCGGCAGGTCGTCGGCGCCTCCTCATGTCGGGCCGCCTCCGCCGGCCCAGATTCTCCGCTCAGAGCTTGGGCAGACCCACGAGATGATCTCGGGGGTTTCCGTTCATCGGAGGACACGGGTATGCCGACCGGGACGATCGCTCGCCTTCTGATCGATAAGGGGTTCGGGTTCATCCGCGATGAAGGAGGAATCGAACACTTCTTCCATCGCAGCTCGGTGCGGGGCGCGGTGTTCGAATTGCTGCGCGAAGGCCAGCGTGTTGAATTCACCCAGGAGGAGTCGGGCAAGGGACCTCGCGCCGGCGAAGTCCGTCTCATCGAAAGCTGACACCCACGCCTTTTTACACCCGGGCGGCGGGGCATGGCGCCCCGCCCGAACGGGATCCTTCATCAATTTGACGATTGGGCGTGCCGAGCCGTAGCTCGTTCGCAGCCATGGACGGGCCGCCTTCGCTAAAACCAGCGGCATGGCTTGCCGAGCCGTAGCTCGTTCGCAGCGATGTCGGCCCACCTTCGCCAAGGCTACGGTGGGCAGTCTTCGCCTGCATTCAAGAGCGAAGGCTGGCGGAAGCGCCTGGGAGTCGAACCCAGCCCGCCCACGTGAACGTAGGCAGCGACCGGTTTTGAAGACCGGGAGGGCCACCGGGCCCCGTTCACTTCCCAACCGTTTGTATTCTACTCGTCCAGCAGTTTCAGGAACGGCGCCGGGTCGGCGAGGTCTTGGTACACGATGTCGGCTCCGCTGTTGCGCAGCTGATCGACAGTGAATCCGCCCGTCGCGACCGCAACAGGAATGGCCCCGACGGCACGCGCACAGGCGACATCATGCGGCGTATCGCCGACGACCAGGATCCTCGACGGATCGATTTCGGGCAGACCGCAGTCCCTCGCGCGCGTCAGCGCGAACGGCACCAGCTCGTTGCGATCGGCTGAATCATCTCCAAAGGCGCCGCACCTGAAATAGTCCCACAGGCCAAAATGCTCGAGTTTGATGCGGGCCCCTTCCCGGAAATTCCCCGTCAACAGCCCCAGGAACACATCGTCACGCCGATTCAAGATCTCGAGTAACTCCCGGATTCCAGGCATGACCGCTTTCACGCCGCCGCGCGCGCCAAGCGATTCAAACGATTGCAGCCGCCCAGGCTGCTCGATTTCTGCCCGGAGGTGTTCGATATAGCGGTCGCGGAGGAGGCCGAGCAGGCCGTCATCGAGCGAGTGGCCGGCGCGGGCCACCACGTCCGACAGAATGATTCGGTCGGTTCGCCCGGCAACCGGAATCCCTTCGAGCCCCTGCGGGTGACCGACGATCTCTTCGCAGGCGCGGTTCATGGCGCGAATACCCGCGCCTCCCGTGAGGACGAGTGTGCCGTCGATATCAAAGAGGATGAGGGTGCGCATCGTGTGTCTGAGCCGATCTACAATCGCCGATCAGGAGGCTGATGAAATGAAATTGTCAAACGTGCCGGTTGTTGCCGTCACACTGTTCCTCACGGGTGCCGCCCTGATCGCTCAGGCGCCGACACCAGCGGCAAAGCCTGCAGCGACGACCCCGATGCACGCGCATGCGGCCATAAAAGGCGACGGCATCACCGGCACCGCAGATTTCGCCGAACGCAGTATGGGCACCGGCAAAGTGGTGGACATCACCGTGACCGTGTCCGGCCTGAAGCCTGGCATGCACGGCGTTCACCTGCACGCGGTCGGCAAATGCGAGCCGGATTTCACAGCCGCCGGAGGCCACTTCGATCCCGGGCCGGCCGGCAACATGGATCCCGATGCCAATCATCCGTTTCATATGGGTGACATTCCGAACCTGCAGGTCGGCGCCAACGGGCGCGGAACGATGAAGGTTTCCACCACCCGCGTGACCCTGTCGGACGGTCCGTTGTCCCTCTTCGATGCCGACGGCAGCGCCATCATCATTCACGGCAATCCCGACCAGGGCATCACTGGCGAGCCGAAGTCGGGCGTGAGCGGTGGGCCGAGAGCCGCGTGCGGAGTGATCACGAAGTGATGCTTGTCAATGTTCAATGTTCAATGCTCAATGTTCAATGACGCAGGGATTCAATTCGGCATTGAGTATTGTCAGCATTGAACATTAATCCTTGAACATTGCGCGTCAGCGCCCTCGCCACCATGAGCGCCGGGCGGCGATCAGCTGCCCGGTGGCTCCCTGCAAGGTCAGCGTGTCGTGGGCCGCGGCCGATGCGAACTGCAGATCCTGAGTGACGGCGACCATCGTGAGCGTTCGTCCATCGCAGACGCGTGCGACGGTCGATCCGAATGCTGCTCCGGCGTTCCCCTCGAGCGCCGCCGTGGGATGTTCCATCAGCAGCAACCTCGGGCGCAGTGCGATCGCACGCGCAAGATGGACGCGGACGCGAACGGCGGGGGGGACGTCTCCGGCGCGCTGCGACAGGTACTCACGGGCGATCTCGCATTCATCGGCCAACGCCTCGACCCGCACAATCGTCTCGGGCGGCACCGGATCGATATCGAGCGCAAACGGCAGCGCAAGATTTTGCGCAAGCGTCGCGCCTTCGAGTAACACTGCACGCTCGCTGACGATCCCAAACGAGTCGAGCGATGCCAGCCAATCGTCGCCATCGGATACGTCCGACGTCCGGCGACCGAACACCCGGACCTCGCCTTCATCAGGAAGCGATGCGCCGGTCACCAGGTTCAACATCACCTCAGCGCCCGCCGCATCGATGCCTGCCAGCGCCAGCCGCGCCCCGGCGGTCACCGACAACTCGGCAATCCGCAACGGACGCAGCGCGTTGTAATTCTTCACCACGCCGCGCATTTCAACGGCCGGGTGCGAGGTCACGGCCGTCTTGCCTCGAGCGCCGCGAAATCGGGCGCCGGCAACGTCACGCGCCCGAGCGCCGTGGCGCGGCGCCCCACATCGCCGTGAAAATCCGATCCACCCGATACGGCCAGGCCGTGCTCGGCCGCCAGGCGCCGATAGCGGTCCTCTGTCTCAGGAACGTGTTCGCTGTGTCGCGCCTCCAAGGCCTGCAGCCCGGACGCCGCGAGCCGCGGAATGATGTGATCCAACGCAGTCAAACCCGGATGTGCCATCGACACCAGGCCGCGCGCCTGTCGCACGACGGAGAGTACGGCTTCGGGCGGCGGACCGCGTCGCGGCACGAATGCGGGGCGGCCCGCCCCCAGCAGCCGCTCGAACGCGTCGTCACGATCTCTGACCCATCCGCCGCGCACCAGCGCATCGGCAATCTGCGGCCTTCCGACGCTGCGACCGCCGCCGACGATCATCGGTGCCACCAGCGCGTCGGCGTCGATGGCGTATCCCAGAGTCGCGAGGCGGCTTCCGATCTCGCGGATGCGGTCGGCGCGCTGGGCGCGCTGGGCAGCGAGAAAGTCGATCAGGGCAGGACACGCAGGATCAACGAAGTAGGCCAGCATGTGCACGTCACGGCCATCCTCGACGGCGGTGATTTCGACACCGGCAATGAGCCTGATGCCGTGTGGTCCTGCAGCCGCAATCGCCTCGGCGAGACCAGCGCACGTATCGTGGTCGGTGACGCTGATCGTTTTCAGGCCGCAGGCCGCGGCGCGCGCGACGAGAGCGGCAGGGTCGAGAAGACCGTCAGACGCGGTCGTATGGAGGTGAAGATCGATCAAGAGAACGCGGCGGGCTGGCGGCGCGGCCGCCGTTTCACAACACGGCGGGTGCGATGCCGCCGCTGACGCTCGACCAGGGACCGATATTCCCGAATCAGAAGCTCGAGATGCGCGCGCTCCTCGTCGGCAAACTCGAGGAAGATCTTCTTGCCCTCTGAATCCTGGAATTTATCGCCGTACCGTTTGAAGAAGCGATGCGACCCGCGCTCGCACTTGATGCCGATCACCAACGCCTGCCGATCGTCGACCCCGTTCGAGAGCCGTTCGGTGGCGGCGGCAAATAATCCGTTGGCCGCCCCCTTGAAGAACAGAAACGTCGGCCGCGACTCGAGCTGCGGATCCTGCTGTAGCAGACCGCGATAACGGGCTTCGAGTGTCGCCAGATGCGCCTGCTCCTCGGCGGCAAGCTTTTCGAAGATCCGCCGTGCGCGGCTGTCGCGGGCCACTGACGCCGCCCGCGAATAAAATTCCAAACCACTTCGTTCCGTCGCGATGGCAATCCGCAGCGCGTCGCGCGCGAAGACGAGTTCCTTGGCGCCGCCCTCGATCGTCGAGGCCCGTCCGGTGCGGCACGACTCGCACGTGCCGTGGATCTGCAGGACGCTCTGCCGCGCCGTAAAGTTTCGTGCCGCGGCCACCTCCTCGAGCAACGATTCGATGTCTGAGCTGAGGAACTCGAACGATCGGTTGCAGGACTTGCAGATCAGATGAAAGTGCCGCGGGTGGCGATACGAGTGCTCGAACCGGAAGCGGCCTTCGCCGAAATCAACCTTTCGAGCGATGCCGGCATCGACCATCCACTGCAGCGTCCGGTAAACGGTGGCGCGGCTCATTCCAGCGGACGCCGCCGGCGGATCGGACCGCGACGACTCTTCGCGTCGAATCAGATCGACGAGATCGTCCGCGGTGAGGTGTCCCTCCTGGCGGAGGAACACGTTGACGATGAGATCGCGTTTGGTGGAGCGCTTACTGCCAGCGGAGCGGAGACTGTCGAGATAGGCGGCAGGTTCCATAGTGCGTGAACCGTTCACCGCCTGTCCTTGGACCGTCCTACACGCTGAATGACGAGCCGCAACCGCAGGTCGACTTCGCGTTCGGATTCTTGATCGTGAAGCCGCCGCCGGTCACGTTGTCCACGAAGTCGACTTCCGCGCCGCGCAGGTAGCGCGCGCTGATCGGGTCGACGAGAAGCTTGACGCCGTTGGACTGGATCACCGCGTCGGTCGAGGCGTCGCCTTCCCCCTCGTCGATCATGAGTCCGTACTGGAATCCTGAGCAGCCGCCGCCTTGGACGAATACTCGGAGACCTGCTTCGACTTTGTTTTCTTCGGTCAGCAGCTCGGTAATTTTTGTCGCCGCTGCCGGTGTGACATTAATCATTGTGATGGGTTCTCCCGGAACGAAACCGTCCATTTGATTATACTGGCCCTCGGGTACTACGTTCAACGGCTCACCGATGGTACGTACATCATTCGAGTGCCTTAAGTCGCACCCTTACTTGTACTTAGACGCTTGGCCAGATGCCCTGGTCCCCGGGCGGCTGACCTCCTTTTTGCCTCGACCTCAACCATGACGATTCACTACGCCCCAGCCGCACACACCGCCAACAGCCTGCTTCAGCAACACACCGTACGCCGCATCTGGGATCGCGACATCACTGTGTGGAATGCGACGCCCGGTGGCGCTGACGCCAAATCAATCGACAGCCGGCTGGGCTGGCTCGATGTCGCAACGACCGTGAAGCCAGCGGTCGAGCGGATTGCTGCTCTCGCTGATGCCGCCAGGAAAGAAGGCATCCGGTCGGTGTACCTCCTGGGAATGGGTGGCAGCAGTCTGTGCGCGGAAGTAATCGCCTCAGTCTTCGGAACGGCGAGCGACTCCCCGCGCCTGACGGTGCTCGACACCACCGATGAGCGCACCATCACAAATGCCGCCCGGCAATCCAATCC
>Ga0308176_10002330_pt1 | contig 11924 bp, 7 predicted proteins | sample PhyCR2_3_FD_203890 | JGI IMG/M metagenome (GOLD analysis project Ga0308176, IMG submission 203890) | Soil microbial communities from UC Gill Tract Community Farm, Albany, California, United States - DLSLS.C.R2 | ecosystem: Environmental > Terrestrial > Soil > Agricultural land | place: USA... | reverse complement strand
GCATCTCGTCCGGGGCGGCCAGCTGGAGCATCGACGTCCGCAGCACCGCGCTGACCATGTCGCCGGCGCCGGCGACCGCCAGGCAGAGGACGGCGAGCCACAGCGTCGGGGCCACGCCGAAGCCGACGATCGCCACACCCCAGACCGCGATCGCACCGAGGACCACCGCGCCCTGACGGTCGACGCGCGTGACCCAGCCCGACGTGAGACCCATGACGAGCGCGCCGATCGAGAGGCCGGCGAACAGCCAGCCCAGGCTGTTCGGCGAGCCCGCGAACCGGGTCGCCGACAGCTCGGGGAACACCGCCTGCGGCCAGGCGAACAGCATCGCGATGATGTCGACGACGAAGGTCATGAGCAGCACCGGCTGGGTGCGCAGGAACGCGAAGCCCTCCCCCACCCCGCGGATCGCCGTCCGCAGCCGGAGCGGGCCGGCCGTGCCGCCGGGCGGCAGCGGCGGCAGCCCGCGCAGCAGCAGGGCCGCGACGACGAAGCCGGCCGCGTCGACGGTGTAGGCCAGGAAGATGTCGCCCACCCCGATGAGGACGCCGGCCAGCAGGGGCCCGACGATGACGCCGGCCTGGCGCACCGTCATCGCGAGCGCGTTGGCCGCGGCGACCCCCTCCGGGCCGACGAGCACGGGGATGACGGCGCCGCGGGTGGGCTGGTTGACCGCGGCGAAGCCCGAGACGCACGCGGCGAGCACCCACAGGACGGCGAGATGGCCGCCGCCGGGCAGCAGGGCCTGGACGGCGAGCAGAGCGCTGGTTCCGGCCGCACCGACCGAGGTGATCAGCATCAGCCGGCGGCGGTCCATCGCGTCGGCGATCGCGCCGCCGAGCAGCCCGAAGACGATCAGCGGCACGAGCGCGACGACCGAGGTGACGCCGACCAGCAGCGACGAGCCGGTCAGCGCGTAGACCTGGTACGGGACGGCGACCAGCGTCATCTGCTGGCCGAGCATCGTGGCCGCCACCCCGCCGAACAGCCGGCGATAGGACGGGTTGCGCAGCGGTGCGGTGTCCAGGGCCCAGCCGCGCCGCCCCCCGGTGGCGACCGGTTCCTCGACGGCCTGACCGCCCTCGACGGGATCGACCGGATCGCTCACGGCGCGAGCCGCTGCACGATCCAGCCGCCGCCCTCCGCCTCATCCCGCACGAACCGGATCCGGTCGTGCAACCGGTCGGCCCCGCCCTGCCAGAACTCCACCAGCTCGGGCAGCACCCGGTATCCACCCCAGGCCGCCGGGCGCGGCACCGGGCCGTCGGGCGTCTGCTCGTCGAGCAGCCGGACCCGTTCGGCGAGCTCGTCCCGCGAGGCGACGACGGTCGACTGCACTGAGGCCGCCGCGGCCAGCTGGGCGCCGCGGGGCCGCGGGTCCCACAACCCGTCGGAGGCGGTGTCGCCGATGCGCTCCACCCTGCCGGTCACCCGGACCTGCCGCTGCATCGGGTGCCACGGGAAAACCAGTGCGGCCCGCGGGTTGACCGCGAGCTGCGCGCCCTTGGCCGAGGCGTAGCTGGTGCCGAAGATGAACCCCTCGGCGTCGTAGCCCTTCATGAGGACGATGCGCGCGTCCGGCGCTCCGTCGGCATCGGCGGTGGCCACCACGACGGCGTTCGGCTCGGGGAGCTCCGCGGCCACGGCGGCGGCGAACCAGCGGTCGAACTGCTCGACCCAGGTCGGCGCGAGATCGGCCTCGTCGAGCCGGCCGGCGGAGTAGTCCCTGCGCATGCTGGAGAGGTCGGCCACGACCGCCATGCTGACACCCGGGGCCGACTCGGGGCGCGTCCGGCTCCCGCGCCCGCTCCGGTCCGGCGGCCCCGCCTGCGGCGGGAGCGGCGCCACGGCCTAGTGTCCACGGGCAGAAGTGCGCGTATTTCCCTACCGCACGTGGTCCGCGCGCAGAGGAGCATGCGAGATGGCCGACGACTTCGTACCCGGCCTGGAAGGCGTCATCGCCTTCGAGACCGAGATCGCCGAACCCGACAAGGACGGCGGCGCCCTGCGCTACCGCGGTGTCGACATCGAGGACCTCGTCGGCAACGTGACGTTCGGCAACGTCTGGGCGCTGCTGGTCGACGGCAAGTTCGGCCCGGGCCTGCCCCCGGCCGAGCCGTTCCCGATCCCGGTGCACACCGGCGACGTCCGCGTCGACGTGCAGGCCGCGCTGGCGATGCTGACGCCGATCTGGGGTTACCGCCCGCTGCTCGACATCGACGCCGAGGAGGCCCGCGAGGAGCTCGCCCGGGCCGCCGTCATGGCGCTGTCCTACGTCGCCCAGTCCGCCCGCGGCATCGGCATCCCCGCGGTGCCGCAGCGGCGGATCGACGAGGCCGCGACCATCGTGGAGCGGTTCATGGTCCGCTGGCGCGGCGAGCCCGACCCGCGGCACGTCGCCGCCGTCGACGCGTACTGGACCTCGGCGGCTGAGCACGGCATGAACGCCTCGACCTTCACCGCTCGCGTGATCGCCTCCACCGGGGCCGACGTGGCAGCGTCCCTGTCGGGGGCGATCGGCGCGATGTCCGGCCCGCTGCACGGCGGCGCCCCCTCTCGCGTGCTGCACATGCTCGACGGCGTGGAGGCGAGCGGCGACGCCGAGAAGTACGTGAAGGACCTGCTCGACCGGGGCGACCGGCTCATGGGCTTCGGCCACCGCGTCTACCGCGCCGAGGACCCGCGGGCCCGCGTCCTCCGCCGCGCCGCCGAGGACCTCGGCGCCCCCCGGTTCGAGGCGGCCCTCGCCCTGGAGAACGCGGCCCTCAAGGAGCTGCGCGAGCGGCGCCCCGACCGGCCGATCGAGACCAACGTGGAGTTCTGGGCGGCCATCGTCCTCGACTTCGCCGAGGTGCCCAGCCACATGTTCACCTCGATGTTCACCTGCGCCCGCACCGCCGGCTGGTGCGCGCACATCCTCGAGCAGAAGAACACCGGCCGGCTGGTGCGCCCGTCGGCGCGCTACATCGGTCCCGATCCGCGCAAGCCCGAGGACGTCGAGGGCTGGAACACCATCAAGACCAAGGCCACCACGCAGGTCGCGCCGGCCTGAGCGCCGCCATGTGACCTGTCGACGGCCCGGTTCCCGCCTCCTGCGGCCCGGGCCGTCGCCGTCTGCACCCACCACCCGAGAGGCACTACCCGGATGAGCATCACCATCCCCGCCGAGCTCCTGCCCGCCGACGGACGGTTCGGCTGCGGCCCGTCCAAGGTCCGCCCGGAGGCGCTGCAGGCGCTGGCCACCGACGGGGCGGCCATCATGGGCACCTCCCATCGGCAGGCGCCGGTGAAGGGCCTGGTCCGCCGGGTACGGGAGGGCCTGAGCCAGCTGTTCGACCTGCCCGACGGCTACGAGGTGGTGCTCGGCAACGGCGGGACGACGGCCTTCTGGGACGCCGCGATCGTCGGTCTCATCCGGCAGCGCTCCGCCCACGGCACCTACGGCGAGTTCTCGGCGAAGTTCGCCTCCGGGGTGGCCGAGGCGCCGTTCCTCGACGACCCGGTCATCGCCAAGGCGGAGCCCGGCTCGCTCGCCCTCCCCACCCCGTCGGCCGGTGTGGACGCCTACGCCTGGGCGCACAACGAGACCTCCACCGGCGTGATGGCCCCGATCACGCGGCCACACGGCACGGAGGACGCCCTCGTGCTCATCGACGCGACCAGCGGCGCGGGGGGACTGCCCGTGGACGTCTCGCAGACCGACGTCTACTACTTCGCCCCGCAGAAGAGCTTCGCGGCCGACGGCGGGCTGTGGGTGGCCCTGATGTCGGGCGACGCACTGGCCCGGGTGTCCGAGATCAAGGCGTCGGGGCGGTGGATCCCCGGCTTCCTCGACCTGTCGATCGCCGTGGACAACTCGTCGAAGGACCAGACCTACAACACCCCGGCCGTCGCGACGCTGTTCCTGCTGGCCGACCAGATCGACTGGCTGCTGTCCCTCGGCGGGCTCTCCGGCGCCGTCGAGCGCACCCGCACCTCGTCGGACCGGCTGTACGGGTGGGCGGAGAAGTCGGAGTACGCGACGCCGTTCGTGAGCCTGCCGGACCAGCGGTCCCTCGTCGTCGGCACCATCGACTTCGCCGACTCGGTCGACGCCGCGGCCCTGGCCAAGACGCTACGCGCCAACGGCGTCGTCGACGTGGAGCCCTACCGCAAGCTGGGCCGCAACCAGCTGCGCGTGGGCATGTTCCCCGCCGTCGACCCCGACGACGTCAGCGCCCTCACCGCCTGCATCGACTACGTCGTCGAGCGCCTGTAGACAACCTGTACGGCTGCTGCCAGGAAGCGGCGGTACCGTCGCGTCGACGTGCCCAGGAAGCCGACCGGAGCCGGCTGCCCATCGGAGGAACCGTCCGGTTCCCGCGGCCTACCGATCTCTCGGCTGGAGGTGAGCGTGGTTCCCGATCCCGCGTCGGGGCCCGACATCGGCGACCTGTTCGCCGCGGGCGGCGAGGCGGGCCGGATCATGGCCGCCTTCGACTGGGCGAGCACGTCCGTCGGTCCGGTGGAGTCGTGGCCGGCCAGCCTGCGCTTCGCCGTCCGCACGGTACTCGTGTCGCGCTTCCCGATGGTGCTGACCTGGGGGCCGGACTTCCTGCAGTTCTACAACGACGCCTACGCGCCCCTGATCGGTGCGAAGCACCCGGCGATCGGCGAGGACATCCGGGTGACCCTGTCCGAGGGGTGGGCCGCACTCGAACCGCCGATCGAGCACGCGATGACCACGCTCGAGGCCTCATGGCTGCCCGGCCTCCTGCTGCCGCTGGAGCGCTCGGGGTATCTGGAGGAGGCCTACTTCACCGTCTCCCACGCCCCCGCCTTCGACGACGACGGCCGGGTCGCCGGGATGCACGCCGTCTGCACGGAGGTCACCGGTGAGGTCCTCAGCGCCCGCCGTCAGCAGCTGCTGCACGAGCTGGCCATGGCCGGTGGGCGGCTGGCCGACGAGTCGACGACGGTCGAGGCGATGTGCGGGGCGCTCCGGCAGGATCCGCTGGACGTGCCGTTCGCGGCGGTCTACCTCTCCGACGGGCCGGACGGGGCCCTCCGGCTGACGGCCACGGTCGGCTGCGACGCCGCCGGGCTGCCCGGCACGGTCAGCACGGACGGCGCGGAGCTGGCCGGCGTGGCCGAGCGGCTCGGGGTCGCGGGCGGACCGTGGGGGGATCCCGTGACCTCGGACGTCGTCCTGCCCCTGGCCGCCAACCGCGATGCCGCGCCGCTGGGCCTGCTGGTGGTCGGCGTGAGCCCCAACCGCGGCCTCGATGCGGCGTACCGCACCTTCCACGAGCTTCTCGCGGGCCAGTTCGCCGGCGCCGTCGTCAACATCCGGGCGTTCGAGACCGAACGCCTCCGCGCGGAGTCGCTGGCCGAGCTCGACCGCGCCAAGACGACGTTCTTCTCCGACGTGAGCCACGAGCTGCGGACGCCGCTGACCCTCCTGCTGGGCCCGATCCGCGACGTCCTGGAGGACCCCGCCTCCCCACCGTCCGACGACGTCCGTGAGCAGCTCGAGCTGGCCATGCGCAACGGGCAGCGGCTGCAGCGGCTGGTCAACGACCTGCTCGACGTCGCCAGCATCGAGGCCGGCCGCGCGACGCCGGTGCGGGTGGAGACCGACGTCGCCACCTTCACCGCCGAGCTGGCCGGCATCTTCCGCGCGGCCACCGAGCGCGCCGGCCTGCGACTGTCCGTGGACTGCCCTCCCCTGGGACGCGCGGCCTGCGTCGATCCGCGCATGTGGGAGAAGATCGTCGTCAACCTGCTGGCCAACGCGGTCAAGTACACGTTCGTGGGCGACATCGACGTCTCACTGCGGGCCGACGGCGATTTGTTCGTGCTGACGGTGGCCGACACGGGTGTGGGCATCGTCGCCGACGAGCTGCCGCAGCTGTTCCAGCGGTTCCACCGTGTGCCCGGCGCCGCCGCCCGCACCCGGGAAGGCACCGGCATCGGCCTGGCGCTCGTGCACGAGCTCGCGGCGCTGCACGAGGGAACCGTCTCGGTCCAGAGCGAGCCCGGCGTGGGCAGCACGTTCACGGTGACCATGCCGTTCGGGACGGCGGACTCGTCCGACGAGGCCGGTGCCCGGTCGGTCGGACCGTCGGACGCCGCCCGCGGAGAGGCGGCCAGCTGGGAGCGGGACACCTTCCGCCCCGGCGGCGAGCACGAGGCACGGTCGGGCGCCGGCGTCCTCGTGGTCGACGACAACGCCGACATGCGTGCTTACCTCGCCCGGCTGCTCGGCCCGCACTGGCGGGTGCGCACGACCGCCAACGGCGAGGAGGCGCTGGCCGCCATCGCCCACGACGCCCCGGACGTCGTGCTCACCGACGTGATGATGCCGGGGGTCGACGGCTTCGAGCTGCTGCGCGCCATCCGCGCCGACCCGGCCACCACCGGCATCCCGGTGATCATGCTGACCGCGCGCGCCGGCCAGGAGGCCTCGGTCGAGGGGCTCGAGGCCGGCGCCGACGACTACCTGGCCAAGCCGTTCCAGGCGGCGGAGCTGATCGCGCGTGTGCGGGTCGCGCTGGAACGGACGGCCGGGCGCCGCACGACCGTTCCCGCACCCCGGCCGGTCGCCGACGCGGCCGCCGTCGTGGAGACCGGCCCGCCGTCCGACGTCGTCCCGGAGCGGGCCGGACCTCCCTCGCCCCGGCGACCGGACGCACGGCCCGGAACCGGGGCGGTCACGGCCGCCGCGCAGTGGCGGCTGCCGTCGGCCGCCTCCTCGATCCCGGTGCTGCGCCGCCGGATGCGCGCCCTGCTGGAGGGCGCCGGCGTGGACCCCGACCGCGCCTACGACCTGCTGCTGGCCGCGACGGAGGCGGCGACGAACGCCGTCGAGCATGCGCAGGACCCCACGGAGCCCTTCATCGACGTCTCCGCGACCGTGACCGGAGGCGACGTCCGGATCGAGGTGCGCGACCACGGGCAGTGGCGGGAGCGCGGGCCGAGCATGGACCGCGGGCGCGGTTCGACGCTGATGAGCGCCTTCGGGGAGGTCACCGCCACACCGAGCCCGGAGGGCACCACCGTGGTCATCAGCAGCGTCGGCGACGAGCCGAGCTCCACGGCGGTCGGTTAGGCGGTCAACGCAGCAGCCAGGTGTCCTTGGTGGCACCACCGCGGACGGCGCTGGTGACGCGCGAGCCGGGTGCCGGCGCGATCCGCGTCAGCGGTGCGGGCAGCACCCGCGGGTCCGGCGCGGCGACCGAGAACACCCGCAGGTCCGCGTGCCGGGGCTGGAGCCCGCCCTCGACGAGGGTCGGCACCGTGGAGAAGTCGACCGGCTCCTGTGCCACGAACCGGTGCGGCGCGGCCGCGACCTCCGCCTCGACCTGCGCCAGCTCGGCCGCCGAGCAGTCCGGCCCGAAGACGGTTCCGCGGCCCCCGTACCCGGCGACCGGCTTGAGCACGAGCTCGTGCAGGCGGTCGCGGACCTCCGCCCACTGGGCCGGGTCGGCGAGCACCCAGGTGGGCACCGACCCGAGCAACGGCTTCTCGCCGAGGTAGAAGCCGATCATCGCCGGCACCCACGCGTAGGCCGCGGCGTCGTCGGCCACGCCGTTGCCGGGGACGTTCGCCAGCCCCAGCCGTCCGGCACGCACCGCCTCGGTGAGCAGCACGTCGACCGGCTGGCCGATCGGCGTCAGGTAGGCGCCGAGCGCGGCGTCGTCGAAGCGGCGGTACAGCACGTCGACGGGCGTGCGGACGCCGCCGGCCAGCACCTCCACGCCGCCGTCCGTGCGAGGCCAGATCTCCGAGGCGCGCACCAGCGGCACACCGAGCGCCTCGGCGAGCAGACGGTGCTCGAACCAGGCGCCGTCGGTCTCACCGGCCGAGAGGACGGCCAGCCGCGGCGGGCCCTCGCAGAACGGCGGCGCAGCGGCCCGGAGGCCCGCGCGCAGGATCGGCACGGCGTCCCTGGGGTCCACCGGCGCGGGCCCGTTCCCGCCGAACAGCTCGGGGACGACGACGCGCGTGCTCTCGCGGTTGGCCAGGGCGTAGCCCAGGCCGGCGGGAACCCGCAGGTCATCGGCGAGGACGGTCCACGTGCCCGGCGCGGTGCGCACCAGGTCCGCGCACGCGACGGCGGCACGCGGCTGACCGGCCCAGGCCAGCGCGACGGCGTCGGGATCGCGTCCGGGGCTGTGCGCGACGGCCCACTCGGGAAGGACGCCGGCCCGCACGATCTCGGGGGCGCGGTCGGAGTCGCCCCGCCGTCGCCCGGCGGCCCGGTAGGCGTCGGCGAGGAACGCGTTGAGCGCACGGTGCCGCTGCTCGACTCCCGCTGCCAGCTCGATCCACTCGCGCAGCGGCACGATCCGCGGCACCGGGTCGAGGGGGAACGGGTGCACCCGCTGCCGGCCGTCGGTCCAGCCGGTGACGCTGAGCCCGCGGGCCGCCCGCTCCCCGGCCAGCGCCGCCGACGCCGCGGCCAGGCCGGAGCCGCCCAGCCGCTCCAGCACCGGGCCCAGGGCGGCGTACCCCCCGGTCAGGCGGCCGTCCCGATCCACCGCCTCGTCGGCGGGGGCGGCGGGATAGCCGCTGAAGACGGAGCCGCTCACAGCCAGCGATCGAACCAGGCGACCACGGCGGCGCTCAGCTCGACGACGTGCTCGCGGTCGACGATCGTGTGGCCTTCGCCCGGCAGGAGCAGCAGCTCGCTGCGCGCGCCCAGCGCCTGCAGCGCCTGGTGCGCCTGCACGGACTCGGCGACGGGCACGTTGGTGTCCCGGTCGCCGTGGGCGAACAGCACGGGCGAGGTCAGCCGGTCCAGCACGGTCATCGGGGACAGCGAGGCGAGCAGCTCGCGGTCGGCCACGGGGTCGCCGTACTCGGTGACCGACGCCGCGGCCATCCACGGCTCCGTGCCTGCGAAGAAGGTGCGCAGGTCGCTCATCCCGGCGCCGGTGACGCCCGCGGCGAACAGGTCGGGCCAGCGCGTCAGGGCGACCAGCGTGAGGTAGCCGCCGTAGGACCAGCCGTGCGCCCCGACCCGACCCGGCTCCGCGATCCCGGCGGCGACCAGTTCCTCGACCGTCGTCCGGACGTCGTCGAACGACGTCTCGCGGGCCGGGCCGTCGTCGGCGGCCATGAACGTCCGGCCGAACCCGCCGGAGCCCCGGACGTTCGGCGTGAACACGGTGAAGCCCGCGGCGACCAGGCTCTGCGCGAGCGCCGAGTAGGCAGGCCGCTCCTGACCCTCGGGGCCCCCGTGGAAGCTGATCACCGTGCGGTTGGGCCCGTGCACGTCGGCCGGCACGTAGAGCCAGCCGGTCAGCGGCATGCCGTCCGGGGCCGAGTACTCGTAGCGCACCGGCGGCACGAGCGCATGGCACTGCGGTCGGAGCAGAGCCGACGGCAGTGGCGTCGGTGCGCCCTGCTCCGCGAGCGGAACGACCCACAGGCCCCGCGGCGCGCGCGGCCCGGTCAGCTCGGCGACCATCGTCGTCCCGTCCGCGGCCAGGGACCATCCCGGCATGACCGGCTCGGGCAGTGCAACGGTCCGGACCAGCGCGCCGTCGGAGAGGGCGTGCACGCAGAGCTCGGTCACCTCGTCCACGGTCCAGACCGCGAGCACGGTGCCGTCGGAACGCAGGGCGTAGCCGTCGAGGTCGGCGTCCGGGCGGTACAGCACCGTCCGGCCCTCGCCCGGCTCGCCGTCGGGCGAGAGCGGGACGGCGACGAGACCGGCCCGGTCGGCGCCGGGCGGCCCGGGCAGCGAGGCCCGCAGGTAGACCGAGGCGCCGTCCGGACCGAAGCGGCCGTCCTCGGACGCGACGCCACCGGGAGCGTCCACCGGCAGGATCCGGCGCTGCTCACCGGTGGTGACGTCGGCCAGCACGATGTGCCGGTAGCCCCGCGGACCGCGCCGGGCCAGCACGAACCGGCCGTCGGCCGACACCGCGGTGACCGACAGGAATCCCCCGCGGGCCAGGACGCGCCGGTCGCCGGTCAGCACGTCCACCAGGACGACGTCGGCGTCCGGGCCGTCACCCGGGGCGATGGAGCAGACGTAGTGCTCCGGGCCGGTCCAGCTCCCGGCGAACACGGTGGCGCGCGGGTCCGCGCCGGCGAGCAGCCGGCGGCCGGAACCGTCGGGCCGGACGGCGTGCAGTTCCGCGCAGATCGAGCCGCCGGGACTGACGAGGTAGGCCAGCCATCCGCCGTCGGGCGACCAGGCGACCGAGACGACCTCCTGATCGGCGCCGGAGAGGACGACCGGGGGCGCCGTCCCGTCGACGGCGGCGATCTCGAGGCGGGGGATGCCCGACCGGTCGGTGACGTAGGCGACGCGTGCGCCGTCGGGCGACAGGGCCGGACACCAGGCGCCGGCGGCACCGGCGATCTCGGCGACGGCGCGGGCGACGTGGTCGGGCAGCGGGCCGGCGGCGACGTCGTCCGCGGGCGGGGAGGGCGCGACGGACCGGTCGGTCAGGGGGCTGGTCATCGCACCTCCTCGGGTGGAACTGGGGTCGGTTCTCGCAGGTCACGTCCCGCTGCGCGTGCCCACTGTGCCGAGCTCGCGTGTCGAGGACGTGTCATTGCACCTCATCGGCGCCTCGCAGGGGGTTCCGCACCCCCCGCGCGAGGGACCGACCGCCGTTTCCGGCGCGCGCCACGCCGGGCGGCCTGCCGGACCGGCCCCCGGCGCGCCGTTAGCCTCGGGGCTCGTCTCTGTCAGGATTCGAGTCGCGCACGTTGCAGGAGGTCGCCCATGCGCTCGCTGCGCCTCGTCGCGCTCTCCGATGACGGGAAGAGCCTCGTCCTGACCACCGACAGCGGCGACTCCGCCGAGGGCGAGAGGTTCGAGCTGCCCATCGACGACCGCCTCCGTGCCGCCGCCCGCGGCGACGCCCGGCGACTTACCCAGATCGACGTCGACCTCGGCACCGAGCTGCCCCCGCGGGTCATCCAGTCGCGGATCCGCGCCGGGGAGACGCCCGAGCAGGTGGCCGCGGCGTCGGGCACCCGCGTCGAGCGGATCATGCGCTTCGCGCACCCGGTGCTCCAGGAGCGCGCCCGGGTGGCCGAGCAGGCGCAGGACGCCCGGGTGCGGCTGTCCGAGGGCACGCCGGGCACCCCGCTGTCGCGCTTCATGGCCGAGCGGCTGCGGCTCCTCGACACCGACGTCGACGACGTGCAGTGGGACGCCCACCGCGACCACGACGGGGCGTGGCTGGTCACGGGTCAGTGGCGGGCCGGCGACAAGTCGGGCACGACCCGCTGGACCTTCGACCTGCCCGCACGGATCGTCACTCCCTACGACGCCGCCACCACCGACTTCGCGGAGGGCACGCGGCTGGTCCGCGTCGTGCCCGACGTGCCCACCGGTCTGACCGGCATCCCGGTGCACCGCTCGCGGCCGGTGTCGATGCTGCGCGACAACGGCCGCCCCGAGGCGGGGGGCCGTTCCGCCGCCGACGCCGACGCCGACCAGGAGGACGACGACCACGCCGACCTCCTCGCCACGGACGTCCGCCCCGACGTCCCGGTGTCCGACCACTCCCCCGGCTTCGCGACGGGCGACGAGCACTCGACCGACGTGCTCCAGGCCGACCTGATCGACGAGGACGACGACGTCCGCGACGTGCATCCGGCGGCCGGCCTGCTCGACCACGACCGATCGGTCGAGGATCTGCTCGACGAGGTGGCCGACCACGACACGGTCGTGCTGGCCCGCGCGGAGGGCGATCCGGACGACGGGGACCCGCGGGCGAAGATCCCGGCGTGGGAGGACATCGTCTTCGGGGTTCGCCGCCACCGTTAGGCCCTCTGCAGGGGCCCGCCGCGAGCGTGCGAGCGGTGGGGGGCAGAGGGTCCTTATATCGTTCGCCTCGGTCACTACCTGCGCCTAACCTCGACCCCGCCATGGACAACGCCCCACATCCCGCGCCCTCCGACCGGGGCCGGCT
>Ga0308176_10002327_pt1 | contig 11929 bp, 12 predicted proteins | sample PhyCR2_3_FD_203890 | JGI IMG/M metagenome (GOLD analysis project Ga0308176, IMG submission 203890) | Soil microbial communities from UC Gill Tract Community Farm, Albany, California, United States - DLSLS.C.R2 | ecosystem: Environmental > Terrestrial > Soil > Agricultural land | place: USA... | reverse complement strand
GCAGGGCCGACAGAGTGCAACCCAAGGACCTTCTGGGCATCCGTCAGCGGGCGCGCACTTCCGCGCGCAGCACGTCGTCGCCGGCCACGACCCACACGACGTCCTCTTCCGCGGCTGTCACCTCGGCACATCCCGTGAACTCGCCGAACGCGGGCAGCACCCCCACTTCCCCGCCCAGCCAGAAGCAGGGAAGCCGCTCGCGCTCGCGCGCCGGTCCGGTCAGCGTCGCACACGGATGTAGATGACCGGCGAGGACGTACGCACCCGGCACGCGCAGCGGATGGTGCGAGAGCGCGAAGGGAGGTTCGATCACCGGACCGTCCACACACGTGATGCCGACTTCGGACGGCGGATCGCCGGCGCGCCGGTCGTGGTTGCCGCGCACGATGTGCATCTCACGCGAGCCGTGCGACGCGCGCCATGCGGTGAGCGCCTCGAACGTCTCGGGATTCCGGCCTTCCCGCGCGTGAAGGAAGTCGCCCAGAAACACGATGCGCTCCGGATCGCAGCGCACGATCAGCGCGTCGAGGCGTGCGAGCGCCTCGTGCGTGGTGCCCTTCGGCACGCGCACGCCGAGCGCTCGGAAGGTCGCTGCCTTTCCGAAATGCGGATCGGCGACGAGCAGCATGCGTCGCCGCTTCCAGTAGATCGCACGTTCGGCGCACAGCTCCAGCGATTCGCCCGCGAGCTCGATCTGCACGCTCATCCAGCCGCGCGCTCCAGCGCGAGCTGCATGCGCTTGATCCGGTCCGACAGCTTCTCGCTCGACACCTTGTTCCGCGTGCGATCCACCAGTAGCGGGAAGGAGAGCGGCGTGAACCGCTTCGGCCTCGTCATCACCACCCGCGACTCCGACAGACGCTGCAGCGCGGTGCCGAGCCGGCTGCGCTCGAGCTGACGCTCCAGCACTTCGCGATCCGCCTGCGCGAGGAGCAGGTTGTCCGGCTCGTAGCGGCGGAACACGTCGAAGAACAACCCGCTCGACGCCTGCAGCTGACGCGCCGTCTTTCCCGATCTCGGCAGACCGGGAAAGACGAGCCCCGCGACCCGCGCGATCTCGCGAAACTGCCGCTTCGCCATCTCCGCGGCGTTCAACGACGCGGGGATGTCCTCGGCCAGATGCTCCGGCGAGAGCAGATCGGCGGCCAGCGCTTCGTCGAGTGGGAACTCGTCGGGCGAGAGGAGCTCGATCCCCCAATCGTTCGACGACGTGGCGAAGGTGATCGGGCGGAGCCGCGACATGCGATACGCGAGCAGCGCGCCGAGCCCCTCGTGGACGAGCCGTCCCTCGAGCGGATAGAGAAAGAGATGCCAGCCGTCGCGCGACTGCATCCGCTCGATCAACAGCTCGCCGGCGCGCGGGATGGCGGACCACTTTCGTTGGATCTCCAGCAGGGGCCGCAACGCCTCGAGCTCGGCACCTTGGTACCGTCCCTCCGCCGCTTCGCCGAGCCTGTCGCGCAACAGCGACGCGAGCTCGCCAGACAGCGGCAGACGGCTGCCCATCCACCTGGGAATGGCGCCCTTCGTGTTCGGTGCGCGTCGCACCCAGACACGCATGTCGCGCACGCGCACGAACTCCAGCGGCGTTCCGGCGAAGAAGAAGCGCGCGCCCGGCGTCAGCCGCGCGGCGAACGACTCTTCCACCGAGCCGAGCACGCCGCCGCGCAGGTATTGCACGACGATCTGTGCGTCGCTCACGATCGTGCCGATCGACATGCGATGCCGGCGCGCCTGCTCGCGGTCCTCGAGCACATAGCGCCCGTCGCGCAGCTCGATCCGAGCGTACTCGGGATACCCGCTCAACGTCTCGCCGCCCGACTGTACGAAGCGGAGCGTCCACGACCACTCGGCGTCGGTGAGCGCCGCATAGGCGCGCGTTCCGCGCACCTCGCGCAGCAGCTCGGCGGGAAGGAACCCTCCGCCGAGCGCGACCGTCACGAGATGCTGCGCGAGGACGTCGAGCGGAACTTCGACTTGCGATCGCGCTTCGATGCGCCCGGTCTCCATCCCGTCGCGCACCGCCGCGACCTCGAGCAGCTCGAGCGCGTTCGTGGGCACGCAGGTCACCCGGCTCGCCGCGCCGGGCCGGTGTCCACTCCGGCCGGCACGCTGCAGCAGTCGCGCGACCCCCTTTGGACTGCCGACCTGCAGCACGCGGTCGACCGGACTGAAGTCGACGCCGAGATCGAGCGACGATGTCGCGACCACGCAGCGCAGCGTGCCGGCGCGCATCCCGTTCTCGACCCAGTCACGCGTCTTCCGATCGAGCGAGCCGTGATGCACCGCGATCGTCCCCGCCCACTCGGGCCGCGCCGCGAGGATCGCCTGATACCAGATCTCCGCCTGCGACCGCGTGTTGGTGAAGACGAGCGCGCTCGTCCCCTCCTCGATCGCCGCGACCACCTGCGGTACCATCTGGGTGCCGAGATGTCCGGCCCACGGAAAGCGCTCGATCACTGGCGGGATGAGCGAGTCCACGATGACCGCCTTCGACTCGGCGCCGCGGACGATGAGCCCGCGGCGCGCGTCGGGGCCGACACCGAGCAGCGCATCGCGCGCGTCGCCGAGATTTCCGATGGTGGCGGAGAGCCCCCAGATGCGCGCCGACGGCGCAAGCGTGCGGATGCGCGCGAGCGCGAGCTCCGTCTGCACGCCGCGCTTCGTCCCCATCAGCTCGTGCCACTCGTCGACGACGACGGCCGACAGTTCGGTGAAGATCTCGTGCGCGTCGGCGCGCGTGAGCAGGAGAGTCAGGCTCTCCGGCGTGGTGACCAGCGCCGTCGGAAGTCGCCGGCTCTGCCGCGCGCGCTCGCCGGGCTTGGTATCACCCGTGCGGGACTCGAGCGACCACGGAATGCCGAGGACGGTCAGCGGCTCGGCGAGTGACGTGAGTGTGTCGGCGGCCAGCGCACGCAGGGGCGTGATCCAGAGAACGCGCAGCGGCGGAGTAGTCGCACGGCGTACGCGCGAGCTGCGGCCGCCCGCCGATTCCGCTCGTTCATTCGCCGCCATCCACTCGAGCAGCGGGCCGCCCCACGCCGCGAGCGTCTTTCCGGTACCGGTCGCGGCGTGCACGAGACCACTCTCGCCGCGAAGGTAGGCCCGCCACACCTCGCGCTGGAACTCGAGCGGCGACCACCCCTTCGACGCGAAGTAGTGCTCGAGTGGAGCGACGTCGCTCACCGCGCGCCCTCGAGGATCGCGCGCAGCGTCTCGATGGTGTCCGCCTCCGACGCCGGCTTGTCCGTGCGCCATCGAGCGATGCGCGGGAAGCGAACCGCGACGCCCGATTTGTGGCGCGGCGAGCGCTGGATTCCCTCGAAGGCGAGCTCGAATACCTGCACGGGCTCCACCTGACGCACGGGCCCGAACTTCTCCACCGTGTGTCGCCTGATCCAGGCGTCGAGGGTGCGGATCTCGGCGTCGGTCAGACCGGAGTACGCCTTGGCGAAGGGTACGAGCGCATCGCCGTCGCGCACGGCGAAGGTATAGTCGGTGTGCAGCAGCGCGCGCCGGCCGTGTCCGGGCTGCGCGTAGATCATCACCGCGTCCACGCTGAACGGCTGCACCTTCCACTTCCACCAACTGCCTTTGCGACGTCCCACACCATATGGCGAGTCGAGTCGCTTGAGCATCAAGCCCTCGGCGCGCTGCTCGCGCGACGCGGCGTGCGCGGTGCGCGCGGCGTCCCAGCTACCGAGGGCGATCGTCGGCGACAGGACGAAGCTCGACAACAGCGACGACGCACCGGCGAGGGTGTCCGTCAGCTCGGCGCGGCGCACGGAGAGCGGCTCGCCGCGCAGATCGCGTCCGTCGCGCTCGAGCAGATCGTACGCCACCAGCACCACGGGCACATCGGCGAGGATCTTCGGGCCCAGCTTCTTCCGTCCGATTCGGCGCTGCAGTTGAGCGAATGGCATCGCGACGCCCTGCGCCCACGGCATGATCTCGCCGTCGAGCACCGTGCCGTCGGGCAGCGACTCCGCCGCTTCCACGAGCTCGGGAAAGCGATCGGTCACGAGCTCGCCGCCGCGCGACCAGACGTACGTCCGGCCTTCCCGACGAATCACCTGCGCCCGGATGCCGTCCCACTTCCACTCGGCCTGCCACTCCGCCGGCTCGCCGAGCGACTCGAGCTCTCCCTCGAGCGCGTAGGCGAGATAGAACGGGAAGGGCTTCGAGAGATCCGCATCGCCGCTCTCGGTGGCGACGAGCGACGTGAAGCTCTCGGCGGTGGGCGTCCAGTGACCGCTCAATCGGTGCGCGATCACACCCTCCTCGACTCCACTCGCACGCGCGAGGGCGCGCGCAACGAGCTGCTCCGACACGCCGACGCGGAAGCTTCCGGTGATCAGTTTGTTCCAGATGTAGCGCTCGGTGCCGGCGAGCTCGCGCCATGCGTCGAGCACGGCCACGCGCTGCGCGTCCTCCGTCATCGTCGCCAGCGGGAGCAGCCGCGTCTCGACCCACACGTGCAGCGGCAACTCGTCGCGCGACGCGTCCGTCGCGGCGCCGAGTGGCAGCAGCAGGGCGATCGTTTCGGCGAGATCGCCGACGGCGTGATAGCACTCGTCGAACAGCCACTCCGGCACGTTCGACTCCTCCATCGCCCACGCGGCGATGCGGCGCACGGGGATCAGCCGCTTCGGCCGTCCACCCGAGAGGAAGTACACCGCCCACGCCGCGTCGGCGGGCGCCGCGCTGGCGAAGTACTCGGCCATCGCGGCGACCTTCGCGTTCGTCGACGTCGTCGTGTCGATCGCCGAGTAGAGACGGGCGAACGACTTCACGCGATCGTGTCCTCGTCGGCGACGACGACCTGCTCGTCGTTCTCTCCCTCCCAGTGGCTTGCTATGGATTGTGAAGCGACTCCGTGCTCGTTCAGGTAGCGCACGACCTGCTCGCGATAGCCGTGGGTGACCCAGACGTTCTCCGCGCCCGTCGCGTCGATCGCCGCGAGCAGCGCGGGCCAGTCGACGTGATCGGAGAGCACGAAGCCGCGGTCGAGCGAGCGGCGACGTCGCGCGCCGCGAACCTGCATCCATCCCGAGGCGAACGCGGTGGAGGTGTCGCCGAAGCGTCGGAGCCAGGTGCTCCCCGCCGCCGACGGCGGCGCGACGATCAGGCTGCCCGCGTAGCTCGTGCCTTTCGGAAGTGAGGCGACGGGCGTCGTGTCGTGCAGCGCGACGCCCGTCGCGCGATAGTCCGCGGTGAGCCGCTCCACCGCGCCGTGGGTGTACACCGGGCCGATGTCCGCGCCCAGCACGCCGGCGAGGATGCGCTGCGCCTTGCCGAGCGCGTACGCGTAGACGAGCGACGCGCGCCCCTGCTCCGCGTTCTCCCGCCACCACGCGCGCAGATCGGCAAAGGTGTCCTCCTGTGCGCACCATCTATAAATGGGCAGACCGAAGGTCGACTCGGTGATGAAGGTGTGGCACCTCACCGGCTCGAACGGCGTGCACGTCGGGTCGGGCTCCGTCTTGTAGTCGCCGGAGACGACCCACACCTCGCCCCGATGCTCCAGTCTCACCTGCGCGGAGCCGAGGATGTGCCCGGCTGGAATCAGGCTGACGTGCACGCCGTCGATCACGCGCGGCTCGCCGTACTCGACCGTCTCGATCACCGCGTCCCCGCCGAGACGGGTGCGGAGCACGCGCTCGCCCTCGCGCGACGCGAGATAGTGCCGGCTCCCCCACCGCGCGTGGTCGCCGTGCGCGTGCGTGATCACCGCGCGATCGACCGGAAGCCATGGGTCGATGTAGAGGTCGGCGGCCGCACAGTAGAGGCCGCGATCGGTGATGCGAAGCAACGTGAGTCCGTCAGCTGGTGAGTCGACGTGCGCTACATCGCAGGGTCCAGGCCGGTTCTTCGCGATACGCGGTGTAGCGCGATCAGCGAGCCATGCGCTCGAGCACGCCCGCCAGGGTACCAGCGGCTCGGCGAATCTGTCGCTCGTCGAACCCGCCGTAGCCGAGCACGAGCGCGCCGCCGGATGCCGGAGCTCGCAGGTAGAACTTGGACAGCGCCCAGCTGCGGATGCCCCTGGCCATCGCCGCGTCGTGAGCCGCCACGTCGTCGATCCCCGGAGCGAGCCGCCCGAGCAGATGCAGACCGGCCGGATCGGGGGCGATCTCCAGGAGCCCCGAGAGCCGCACCGACGCCGCGTCGACGAGCGCTGCCTGACGCTCGGCACAGAGACTTCGCACGTGCCGGATGTGGCGGAAGTAGTGTCCCTCTCCGATGAAGTCGGCGAGCACGTGCTGATACGCCGCGGGGGTGTGGCGGTCCACCGTGGATCGTGCGGCGCGGAACACGTCCACCAGCTCGTCGGGCACGATCATGTAGCCGAGCCGTAGTCCCGACACGAGCGTCTTGCTGAACGTCCCCGCGTAGACGACGTGCGCACGCTGCCCCTTCTCGCGCTGCTCGGCCTCGAGCCCCTGCATGCAGGGGAGTGGCCGTCCGGTATAGCGGAACTCCGAGTCGTAGTCGTCCTCGATGATCCATGCGCCCGACGATCGCGCCCATGCGAGGAGCTGCAGGCGGCGTGATGCGCTCATCACCACGCCGAGCGGGAACTGGTGCGACGGCGTCACGTACGCCATCCGCGCGCCTGGCGCGAGCCGGCGTCCTTCGGCGACATCGAGCCCCTCGTCGTCGACGCGCACCGGAACCGGACGCGCCCCCGCGGCGAGAAAGGCCACGCGCGCACCGACGTAGCCCGGCTCCTCCATCCACACGTCGTCGCCCGGATCGAGCAGCACCTGCGAGACGAGATACAGCGCCTGCTGCGCGCCGTTGAGCACGAACACCTGATCGGCGGTGCAGCGCGCGCCGCGCGCGGCGCCCACGTACGACGCGATCGCCGCGCGCAACGCCGGCTCGCCGGCCGGATCGAGCTCGCCGAGATCGACGTCGCCGCGCCGCCACCGGCGTCCCGCGAGCTGCGCCCATCGTCGCATCGGGAACGCATCCATCGCCGGGACGCCGAGCTCGAACGGCGCGTGCGGCCCGTTGCGACGGATGAGGATCGATCCGGTCTCGAACAGTGCCTGCCCGCGCGCCGAGATCTTCGGTGCGACCGATGGCGCGGGGCGAGCCGGCGGCTCGGTCTTCGTCGGCGTGCGCGCTCCGGTGCGGCCGACCACTCGGCGCGCGCGCCGCACGCGTGGGACGGTGAGCATCGCATCCGGCACCACGTCCCGCGCGTGGGTGCCGCCGCCGCGCCGCCCCGCGAGATACCCCTCGCTGCGCAGCTGATCGAATGCGAGGAGGATCGTGTTGCGTGCGACGCCGAGGTCGGCCGCGAGCGCGCGAGTGGAGGGCAGCCGTGCGCCGCGCGCGAGCCGTCCCGATAGCATCGCGTCGCGCAGCCCCTCGTACACCTGCCGGTAGAGCGGCGTGGCGGACTGCGAGTCGAGCGCGATCTGCACGACCGGCGACGCCGGCCCCGGCTTCCGATTTGGCTCCTTCATAATGACACAATTTGGAGCTGTTAGTGGGTCCAAGCAACGGCGAATCTTCGACGTCCCTTCAACCCGACCGGGAAACCGACGATGACGCTCCTCGACCTCGCGCTGCTCCTCGGCCTCGCCACGCTGTGGGGCGGCTCCTACTTCTTCATCCGCGTCGCGGTGCCGGTGTTCGGGCCGGCCGCGCTCGTCGCGCTCCGCGTCGTCATCGGTGGACTCCTTCTCTATGGCATCGCCCGCGCGACCGGCCGGCGTCTCGAGATCCGGCCGCATCTGCCGAAGCTCGTCGTCCTCGGGCTGCTCAATGCGGCGCTGCCGTACATGCTCATCTCGATCGCCGAGCTGCACCTCACGGCATCGTTCGCGGCGATCCTCGGCGCCACCGTTCCGCTCTTCGCCGCCACCTTCGGGGCGCGTCTCCTGGGCGAGCGCCTGAGCGCCGCGCGACTGGGCGGACTCGTGATGGGCGTCGCCGGTGTCGCGGTGATGGTCGGATGGGGTCCGATGAAGCTCGACGTCGCCACGCTGCTCGCCGTCCTCGCGATGCTCGCCGCCTCGGCGAGCTACGCGGGCGCGGGGATCTACACGAAGCTGCGCCTGCGCGGTGTGCCGACCTTCACCCTCGCGCTGGGACAGCAGATCGGCGCGTTCGCGTGGCTGGTCGTTCCCGGCGCCATCCTGCCGCCGCGCACCACGCCGTCAGTCGCGGCGCTCGGCGCGCTCGTCGCACTCGGCGCGCTGTCCACCGCGGTGGCGTATCTGCTCTACTTCCGCCTCATCGAGCGCGTCGGGCCCACGAAGACCACGACGGTGACGTACCTCATCCCGATCGTCGGCATGCTCGGCGGGGCGTTCGTGCTCGGCGAGCCGCTCACGGTGGGGATGCTCGCCGGGCTCGGGCTCGTCCTTGGCAGCGTGCTGCTCGTCAATGAGGTGCGCATCGACGCGTGGCGTCCGGCCGCGATGATGTCGAGGAGCCGCTCGTGACGGGCGCGCCGTTCTCGCGACGTGCGCGCATCGCCGCGCTCGCGCTGTCGATCGCGCTCTTCGGCCGGTTCGCCCATGCAGCGATCGTCACCCAGCGCGAGACACCGCGCGAGTCGGCGCGCGTCGCGATCGAGGGCGCACTGCCACCGATGCGCGGCGACCGGCTTCGCGTCGCACTCGTGGAGATCACCTACGCGCCCGGTGCGGGCTCGCTGTCGCACGTGCACCGGTGTCCCGTCGTCGGCCACGTCGTGAGTGGCGCACTGCGCACGCGATCGGAAGGCGCGGCCGAGCACGTCTACCGCGCCGGAGAGAGCTTCCGGGAAGACGCCGGCCAGCGGCATCTGGTCTCCATGAATGCGAGCGACAGCCTGCCCGTGACCTTCCTCGCGTACTTCGTCTGCGATGGCGACGGCCCGCGGAGCGTCGCGCTCACCAGGGAGATCCCGCGATGAGACGAACGGACTGGGCCGCGCTGTTCGCGCGTCTCGCGCTCGGCGCGGCGTTCCTCTTGGGCATCGCGTCGCGCTTCGGTTGGTGGGGTCGCGGCGTAGGCTACGGGAGCTGGGCCAACTTCGTGAAGTACACGGGCGAGGTGAACGCCTTCATGCCACGCTCCATGATCCCCCTTCTCGCGGTCGCGGCCACGGCGGCCGAACTCTCGCTAGGTGTTCTTCTCGTGGCGGGCATTCGCCTGCGCGTCTCGGCGCTCGCGAGTGCGGGCCTGCTCGCCCTGTTCGGCATCGCGATGGCGATCTCCTTCGGTCCGAAGGAGCCACTCGACTATTCGGTGTTTTCTGCCTGCGCCGCCGCGCTGCTCCTCGCGCAGCGCTCGGAGGGTGGCGCGACACGCGCTTGACGTCACGGGGAGCGCTCAGCAGTCTCGTCACTCTACCGAGCCTCGAGGCTTCCCGGATGCGAGCGCGCTGCCCGTCGCCGGGAAGTCGCGTCGAATCGAGCTCACACGAGCGAGGAGCGCACGGCATGCATCACGTTCGACAGGAAGACCTTCCGTTCGCCGGAAGCTCGCACCAGTTCGTCGGCGCCGATCAGGGCAACGTCGACGTCTCCGTCTTTCTACTCAGCGCGTTGCCCGGCAAAGGGCCCGGGCCCCATCGCCATCCGTACGACGAAGTGCAGTTCGTGCGCGAGGGGCGTGGGCTCTGGAACGTCGATGGCAGGGAATTCGAGGCGGGCGCGGGCGACATCCTCGTCATCAAGGCGGGCGAGATTCACGGCTTCAAGTGCATCGGCGATTCGCCGCTCGTGCAGGTGGACGTGCATCTCAGCCCGCGGTTCATCCAGGAGAACATCACGGAAGGGGCGTGACGGACACGGTTACACGGTGTCGGCGGGCGGCGGCTGCGCACCGCGAACGCTGTGACCGCACGGTGTAGCGACAGGTTCATCGAGTACGCATCTCCAACTCGGTGATCTCATGCGAATCTCGAGACGGCTCACGCCGTCGGTTGCTGCTCTCTCGCTGCTCGCCGCCCTGGCATGCGCCGACGCCACGGCGCCGGCCAACCCATCGGAGGCAGCGGGCACCTACGTCCTCGAGAGCGTGAGTGGACGCGGTCCCGCATCGGGTGTCGTGGTCCTCGGTGCCGACGGGAGCGCCGAGCGCCGCGTGCGATACACGAACGTGCCGAACGAGGATGCGTACGTCGGGTCGTTCGAGATCACCGGCCCGAACATCGTGCTCACGCTTCACCCCGCGGGGATGCCGGCGTCGTACGTGTGGGAGCTGCATGGGCAGTGGAACGGCGCGCGCTTCTCCATCCACTATCCGGATCCAGCCGACGGCCCTGACATCGTCGAGACCTTCAAGCGGTAGACGCCGGCCTCGTCGCTGACACACGGATCGACTGACAATCCGACCGTGGCGCGTTAGCATCCCTGCAACGGGTGACGACGCGGAGCGCATGGCTCGATTCGAGGCGAATCCCATCGGGATGTTCCATACCGCCAACACCGACGCGCTGCGCGCGGCGGGGCTGGCGGGCGGTCACGTCTGGGTGAGCTTCCTCGACGACGCTCTCGAGCTGCGAGGCGATACGGGCGGCGTGCTGCGCATCGGCGCGACGGACGTGGAACGTGCGCGCATCGGCTTCGAGCCGGGCCGAGGGGGCGGCTACGCCGCGAGTCTCTGGCGAGCTGACGCCACCGAGCCGATCGTGCTTCGGCCGTCGGCCGGGACGAGAGCAGCCTATGCGCGGGCGATGCTCGCGCTCGCCGAGCGATGCGAGGCGACGGGCAGGATCGATCGCATCGAGTGTGGGAGCTCGCGGATCGAGGCGCTGTGGCCGGCGCTCCTCGTCATTCCCCTCGTGTTGATCACGCTGCTCATCGGGGCGTTCATCTTCATCGATCTGCCGTGGTGGGTTCGGACGCTCCTGCCGTTGGCGGCGATGGTGTTGTTCGGCGTGCTGCTCAGCACCGGCTTGACGCGCCACTGGCCTCGGTCCGTCTCCGATGCTCACGCGCTTCGACTGATGTTGCCGCCGCTCGACTGAGCGAGCGCCGGCTGGCTCGCCTCTCTCGAGTTCGATGCCGCAGGCGTCGTATCGGAGTGACACGAAAAGGGGTCTGACCCCAAGATGGGTCTGCCGGCTCGGGAATCCGGCGGGTCGGTCGGGTCGGGGCATGAGCCTTGTCGTGTAGATCTGCTTCCCGAACCGGAGGCTCGAATGGGCAAGTGCGACGTGTGCGGCAACGAGTACGACAAGGCGTTCCAGATCGTCACGGCAGGAAAGACGCACACCTTCGACAGCTTCGAGTGCGCGATTCACAAGCTCGCCCCCACGTGCGCGCATTGTGGCTGCAAGATCATCGGCCACGGCGTCGAGGCGAACGGGACCTTCTACTGCTGTGCGCATTGCGCCAACCACTCGGGCGCCAAGGGAATCGTCGACAACGCTCAGCACGCTCCTCGCTGAGCTCGACGATGAGCTCGCCATTGCGCGCCGGCTCGACTGCACGCCTATTAGCGGGTCATCGCTTCGCACGCGCGAGCCATCGGCGGCGGCGGACGATCAGCACCGAGGACGAGGGATGCGACTCAGGATGATGATGCCGTTCGCCTGCGCGGCGCTCGCGGTCGCGCTCGCACCCGGCTCGGCTCGCGCCGACGATGGGCGAGTGGGCCGCGGTTCGCCGACGGCCCCGACCGCGTACGGCGACGGCGACGAAGCAGCGTGCGATCTGGTGACGCGCGCCGAGGCGTCGCGCGCGCTCGGGATGACGGTGCCTGCCGGCGTGGAGAAGACGATCACGCTGCCGGTGCACGGCGCTGGCGCGCTGAGGGCGCAGTACTGCGTCTTCGGGTCGGAGCTCGTGATGGGGCGAGTGGCCCTGGGATCGAGTGGCCGAGTGACCTTCAGCCAGTATCGGCGCTCGCTCGCCCGAACGGCCGGTTTCCACGACGTGGCCGGCATCGGCGACGAAGCGTTCACCGCGCGCGGCCA
>Ga0308176_10002326_pt1 | contig 11930 bp, 8 predicted proteins | sample PhyCR2_3_FD_203890 | JGI IMG/M metagenome (GOLD analysis project Ga0308176, IMG submission 203890) | Soil microbial communities from UC Gill Tract Community Farm, Albany, California, United States - DLSLS.C.R2 | ecosystem: Environmental > Terrestrial > Soil > Agricultural land | place: USA... | reverse complement strand
CCTGCTTAGCAGCGGGGTAGCTAGCCTCGGCAAGATTGATCCGATTGGCGCGGTGATTTCTGGAATCGCCAGTCTTTTCGGCGGAGGCGGAAAGGCAACGCTCCCTGAATTAAACCGCTTTCAGCTACCGACGTCCCAGGAACAAACTATTTACGTCGGCTCCAAGGGCACTACGGCTTACCAAGGCAACTCCGTACAACAGGCAGCTACAACGCAGCCTTCAGGTGGCACCTATGGAGTTACCGGACAAGCGCAGAGCGGGCCAGCGAACACCGATCCGCAATGGTTTCTCGACAACAGCAATCATATTGCGCAGGCGGTTAGAAACGCCATGTTGAACTCGAATTCAATTAACGACGTGGTGTCGGAGGTTTAGAATGGCGGCGACATTTCCTCTGCTTAACTCAGGCGCGGTTGCACAGTACCCAACGGCCGTTGTAACCGGGCAGAATGTTCAGGCAATCCGCTTTCTGGATGGCTCCGACCAAAGATATTTGCAACAGGGACGGCAGCTCCGTGGCTGGCAGATAAAGCTCACCCTCCTGAATGAAGAGGAGATCGCCCGACTGGAAGCCTTCTTCGTTGCGCAGCAAGGTGATTATGCGCCGTTTAGCTTTCCTGATCCATTTAGTGGAGCCGTGGTGACCAATTGCAGGCTGGGCGCTCCGGGCATGGAAAGCACCTATGTGGGTGTTGACACAGGAGAGATGACATTGTGGGTGATAGAAACCAATGGGTGAATTATTTTTTCCGCAATTAGCCAGCGGCGCGTTGGCTCAGTATCCGATACAGAAGACGAGACTGGTGCCGACCATCAAGAACGTGCTTCTGGATGGAAGCATGATCCTTGCTTCGGAATTGAATTTTAACCCACATGCCTCGCGATTGCTCTTCCAGCTTAGCTACTCGAACTTGGAAACCGCCGACATGCAGGCCCTGCAAGCGCATTTTGAAGCTTGCCTCGGACCGCTTCGCGCGTTCACGTTCATTGATCCCACGGACAACATGCTGGCCTCAAGCTCGGACCTAACGGCTACTGGCTGGCAGCGGGGCGCAATTCAAATCGTTCCAGGAGCGACCGATCCAAATGGCGACGGCGAAGCCTTTGTGTTGACAAACGTAAGTCAAGCAAGTCAGGGGATTGTACAGACGTTAGCTGTCCCGGCGCATTATCAGTACTGCCTGTCTGCTTACGTCACCAGCACGCAGGCGGGAAGCGTCGTGTTGAGCCGAACTGGCACGAGTGCCTCAAATAGCACGGTAGTGCAGGTAGGGTCAAGCTGGACACGCGTGATCTCCAGTGGGCGGCTTAACGATGGAGGTACCACGTTTACGGCCGGACTGATCCTTATGCCAGGGCAGCAGGTGACCGTGTACGGAATGCAGTTGGAGGCGCAGTTGCAGCCCTCGCGATACCGCGCCACACGAGGAATGGGTGGCGTTTACACACGTGCGCATTGGGCCGTGGACGAATTTCCGATTATGGCGCAAGCGCCCAATCTGTTTTCTACTTCCTTCAGTATTGAGACCAACGTATAGGTGCACGCAATGGGAACAATAAATCAAATTAAGCAGCTTGCAGAAGCGGACACACCGCTCTTGTTTTTTCAGTGCGTGTTGCCGTCCGGTGATGCACAGTACTGGTGTACGCACTCCATTAGCTTCAATGGGCAGCGGTATGCGGCAAAGGTGCTGAAGCATAATTTGTTTGATCTTCAACTATCGGCGGATGACGCCATGGATGGGATTTCCCAGCTATCGCTTACTTTGGCGAATGCCGACTCCATCTTATCGGAGCTGAACCATGAAATTAAATTCAAGGGATCGCAGCTTACCGTCTACTTCGCATTTGCCGACCTGCCGAGCGAAACGATCACCACGGAAAGCACCGTGCTGTTCCGCGGCATTGCTGGTGATCCCGACGAGATAACCGAAGACACGCTTCGCCTGACCTTCAACAACAAGTTGAGCTTACAGCGGGTTGCAGTTCCCGAAGTGAGGGTTCAGCGGACCTGCCCCTGGAACTTTCCGACCACTCTGGAGCAGAGAACGGAAGCCAAAGACGGTGGGGCAAACGGGCGATACTCACGATTTTACCGATGTGGCTATTCGGCCGATCTCGTTGGTGGAGTGGGCAATCTAGATAACGGCCAGCCGTTTACTTCGTGCGATGCTTCGCGGGGGCAGTGCACGCAGCGCGGGATGTTCGATCGGGACAACTCAAATAACACGACCCGACGCTATGGGGGATTCGAGTTTGTTCCTTCGGCAATCAATGTCCGTACAGCGGGTGCGAAGACTTCGCATCTTTCTCCGTTACTGGAAAACTCCGCTTTGTATAACGATCCTGTGCCGGTTGTATACGGGACCGGTTGGTTAAAGGCTCCAGTCATTTTCGCGCGAAACGATGGAAACCTGACGCACATGGAAGTACTGATGGGGCTGGGAACGTTGCAGGCTCCCCCACAGGCGCCTACTGTTCTGAAGGCTGTAGTAAATGACGTAGAAATTCCGCAAGGTGTTGCCGGGCAAGATATGACGGTTACCGGCTGGTACAGCACCGTAACAGTCGGGTCACGCAAGGGCAATTTTAGCCCGGATTTCAAGGACGCGAATGGCACGTTTCTAGGTGATCCGTACGGAAGTCTCGCAGTCCTTTCCGTAGTCGTCCCGAACCGGATCTGCCCCGGAAAGAGCTTGCCGACTGTGGAAGTGCTGCTACAGGGGATCGGTTTGGACACCTACGATGCAAACGGTGCGCTTGCCAGCGTGAATGGGCCTGTCTATACCAATAATCCAGCCTGGGTGATTCTCGACATTCTACGGCGGTGTGGATGGACTTTGGACGAGTTAAACGTCCCTTCATTTGCCGCTTCGGCTGCTTACTGCGGTGAGCTAATCACGACGACAGATCTGAACGGCAACACCGCCACAATGCCGAGATTTCAGTGCAATTTAATCCTCAATACAAGGCAGAGTGCTGCTTCACTAGTGCGGGGCATTCGCGTGGCAGCGAGCTTGATGCTCCGGTACGGCGCAACCGGTTTACTGGAGCTTGTGCCGGAGAGCACGCTGGCCAAGCAACAGCCAGTTCTGCCGGACGGAAGCAACAGCTCCGAAATGCTGGATGGCGGATGGCCGACCTACGAATTCAGTGATGGCACAGGACCATTCTCGGGGATTGTGCGCAATGTGAACGGCAGTTCATCGGTCCGCATGACTTCCCGCAGCATCGCGGAGACTTCAAACCGCCTCAGCGTTGAATTTCAGGACGAAGGGAATGAGTACCAGCAAGATAGCCTGTCGCTGGTGAATTCCGATGATTCGGCGTTGATCGGCTACGAGATCAGCAGTCAATCGACTGCGCTCGGAATAGCAAACTTCAATCAGGCTACGCGGGTCCTTTTAAGGCAGCTAGACAAGTCGACCAAAGGGAATCAGTTTATTCAATTCCAGACTAGCTTCCGAGCCCTGAAGGTAAGACCGGGCGATATCATTGCCGTGACTTACGCGAAAGAGTTGATGCAGCGGGTGCCCTTTCGGGTTGTGAAGCTCTCGCCGTCGGTGAATTATCAGACCGTTACCATTCTGGCGCAAATCCACGATGATGATTGGTATAGCGACAGCACCGCTGTGCTGGCCGGAGCCGGACGACAGCCTGGATCCCACGTGCAGACACCGCGGCCTCTGCTAGGGACTGTCGTCAATCCAGACGGAACTTCGGATTTCGGGCTTCAGGGTGAGGTCCAAACCCTCGGCGATGGGACGGCTTTGCAAACCATAACGGTCAGTTTCGCTCAACCGGCAAAGCCGAATGCCAAGTCCGCTCATTTGCCACTCGTCAGCCTGTCCCCGGAGGCCTCCTCCACGGCGGGTGGAACTCTGGCTTCTGGTAAGACCTACTATTACGCGGTCAGCGCAGTCGATAGCAGTGGCAATGAAGGAGCCATTTCGTTTACTGTTCCCATTTCGATCCCGCCAGGGAATAATACCGCGACGATTACAGGGCTGAGTTTTCCGACGCCCACTGACAGCTTCCATGTATACCGGGGAAGCAATCCGCAGCTCTTGTACCGGATTGGGACGGTGAAGTTGGCACAGGCGAACTCGACGCCCACAGGATACACGTACACGGACACGGGGGAGGCGTCGCAGCCGATTGGCCCCCCAGATTCGAATTTCGACCATGCCAACTTCTATTACCGCGGACAGTATACGCCGATATACAAGGTGACAGCCGCGACCAGCAACACGATTGCGAGTGCCGACATGAACAGTGTGCCCTCCGCATACGCAAACACACCAAGGGTGGTCCGGATCGCGGCCGGAACGGGTGTTGGGCAAGAGCGCGCAGTTATCGCCAATGACACGACTTCGCTTACAGTGAGTCCGGCGTGGAGTATTACACCCGATGAAACCAGCTCGTTCGCAGTTGTCGATTCGTCCTGGAAGTTTGCAGCGGTGTCGACGACAAGCCCGGCGCAATTCCAAATTCCCTACCAGGCGGGGACAACAATCCAGATATCCGGTCGATGTGCAAATGTGCAAAACCAGGAAGGATCAGCGGACCTGTGCCCCATGACAATTTGGAATGTGAGTGGGACCACACCAGATACGGGTACGCCCGGTGTCCCCGTATTCACCCTGACGGCCCCTGGCGGCGGTAATCTGACAATCTCGCAAGTGGGCTTTCAGAGCTTTGCCGATACGGCTACGGTGACCAGCGGTGCAGTCAGGATATTTTTCTGGGACGAAGTTAGTGGGTTAAGTACCACCCTGTTCAGTCCCGTTGCGGCGGGTGACCGTTCAATTTCATTACCGGCTGGAATCACGCCCAGCCTTAGCGGTGTAATTCAGGTGGGGACCGAACTGATGATTGTCGGTCAACTGTCAAACCCGGCAACAAACTCCTATGGTGTGGATCGAACGACTTTGGGTACAATGCCGGTTGCTCATAACACGAATGAGGTCGTGCGAATACTGCAAACGACCTCGGTGGTCCTACCATTTGAGCGCGGATTTTTCCAGAACAAGGCGTCGGTTAACTACTTACATACCGTGAGTATGCCGGATTGCCGAGTCTTCGCAGCACAGATGTCTATGACAAATGTCTTTGGGGACGGACAGACGGCGACCAACTCCTACGTAGACGCGCCCTTAAGAACTCTGTCAGGAGGACAGTTCTCACTGCAACTGGGGGGATATCTGGCCACCCAGAGTAATGCAGCACCGGCTCTGCTCGTGCAGAATACTCACGCCGTCCGAGACATTTGGGCAAGCCTAGGGCAGGCGGCGCAAGGCTATTCCATTGGGGTTGAGATCCTGCAGAACGGGGTCCAATACTGCAGCTTTGTCATTCCTGTACAGGGTTCGTCGTCGCCGACGGGCTCGGTCGACCAGACCAAGCCGGCGTTGTACGTGGATGGTTCTTCTCTTCCGCCATTACAGGAAGGCGCGACACTGGCCATGAACGTGAGCTTGCAGTCAGCGGGAAGCCAGCTTAGCACTGGGCGAGATCTGACGGTGACCATCCGGTTTTGACACCGTTGGATTGCTTGGCCAACTTGCGGGGCATGCGCTGACGTCTTCACTCCATACAAGTGGATGCATCGGGCCGATTCGGACATAGCGCCAGCGCATCTTGCCGCCGTGAATCCGGTATTTGATGTATAGCGACGGTTAACATGGTCAGTTCATGATCTACGCCGTCGCGATCTCGCTGGTGGTCTTGCTGCTGTGCGGCATTACAGCGTATAAGACAACGCGAGTTAAGAATCAAACCGACTTCATGGTGGCGGGAAGAAGTCTCCCCTGGCCCGTTCTCGTCTTTACACTGCTGTCTTCCTGGATTGGGGCGGGCAGCTTGCTTGCCGGTGCCGAGAATGCATACCGCAATGGCTTCGCGGCGCTTTGGCAACCGGCGGGCGGATGGTTGGGCCTACTGATCATAGGCCTAGTGGCGGGCCGCGCCCGAAGCTTTGCGCAGTTTACTGTTCCCGATCTGCTGGAAGCTCGATTCAATTCCGCAGCGCGGGTACTTGCCACTATTGCTATCGTGATTTCCTACACCGTAATAACCAGCTATCAATTCATCGGTGGCGGCGATATCCTGCACCTTATTTTCCCTACAATCACAAGTCAAACCGGGCTCTACATCATCTCCGCTTTCGTTATTTTTTTTACTGCTTCCGCGGGCATGGCCTCTATTGCCTACCTGGATCTGGTGATTGGGTCGCTCGTAACACTAACCGTTATCGTGGCGGTCCCGGTCATGCTGAGCCGCGTAGGGGGCTGGCCTGCCGTGCGCAGTGCATTGCCGGCCACGCATTTTCAGATGCTCGGAAACCTGCACTTGAGTCAAGCGATGGGACTGATGCTGCCTACGATGTTGCTGTTGATCGGCAACCAGGGAATGTACCAGAAGTTTTTTTCCGCCCGCAGTGAGAGCGACGCAAAGAAGTCGGTTGTCGGATGGATCATCGGAACCGTGATTTTAGAAACTCTACTGATGACAGTGGCCGTGATTGCCAGTTCGAAGCTTCACACCGATAAGCCGCGCGAGATAATTCCCCTGGCCGCCAAGGTGGCCCTGCCGCCGTGGCTTGGGGCCATACTCTTAGGCGGCGTGTTTGCAAAAGTCATCTCTACCGCAAACAACTACCTCTTCTCGCCGGCGACTAATTTGATTCATGACGTGTACGAGCGGTTCATCGACCGCAATGCTACGCAGCGACGAACGCTGTTTGTCTCACGATTGATCGTAGTATTGCTGGGCGTCTTCGCGATTCTGCAAGCGACCCAGTTCACTTCAGTTTTAGAGGCTTCTCTGTACGCATATACAATCTACGGTGCCGCGGTCACGCCGGTGATTATGGCTGTCTTCTTTTGGAAAAGAACAACAACGGCAGGGGCGATTACGTCTATTGCGTTGGGAACTGGAATTACCATTGGTTGGAAGCTGCTGCAGCACTACGGGTCTTCCGAACTTAAACGCGGCATCGGGAATGTTGATGCTGTGTTTCCTGCTTTGCTTGCTTCCGTGCTTGCCCTGATCATAGTGAGCCTACTGACGAAACCCGCGCGGCGGGAGAGCACGTTGGACCAGCAAGAGCTTAGAATCACAGAGAATGGTGATTGAGCAGATACAGGATGCGCTCAAGCGGAATGGGCTTAACGGCTGGCTTTTTTTTGACCACCATCGTCGCGATCCGCTGGCCTATAGAATCCTCCAGCTTCCACCCACGCTCGAGCCGTCGAGACGCTGGTATTACTTCATCCCTTCCGATGGTGAGCCCGTGAAACTGGTCCACAGGATTGAGAGCTCCACCCTAGACTCGTTGCCGGGGAAAAAAGAGAGCTACTCAAGTTGGAGTGAGCAACAGGACAAGCTTTGGGGGCTGCTGAGAGGGCGAGGGCGTATCGCAATGCAGTACTCACCTCGCTGCGCTATCCCATATGTGTCCATGATAGACGCGGGTACAGCGGAACTCGTTCGATCGGCCGGCGTCGAGATCTTGAGTTCTGCTGACCTGGTTCAGGAGTTTGAAGCACGCTGGAGCGACGAACAGCTTCAAATGCACCTGGAAGCCGGAAAGCTGGTAGATCAAGTTCGACGCGAGGCCTTTGATCTGATACGTCATCACAATCGCTCAGGTCGTTATGTAACGGAGTATGAAGTCCAGCAGTTTATCCTTTCCCGATTCTCACAACTGGGGCTCACTACCGATCATGGGCCGAACGTCAGCGTGAACGGTAATGCATCCAATCCTCACTACGAGCCCGCCAGAGAGCTTTGTTCACCGATTCAACAAGACGACCTGGTGTTAATTGATCTGTGGGCTAAACTGATCCAGCCGGATTCTGTCTACTACGACATCACCTGGACCGGCTTTTGCGGTGGATCTATCCCCAGCCATATCCAGAACATCTTTGAGATAGTGAGAGATGCTCGGAACGCAGCGGTGCGGTTTGCGATTGAAAAAGCAGCAGGAATCGAGCCGTTCGCCGGTTACGAGGTGGACGATGTGGCCCGCCATTACATTGAGGAGCAGGGATTCGGGGAGTATTTCTTCCATCGCACAGGCCATAGCATCGGGACGGAAGTCCACGGCACGGGCGCGAATATGGATAACCTGGAATCGCACGACGAGCGGCGGGTAATTGCGAGAACCTGTTTTTCAATTGAACCGGGAATTTATCTACCGGGATTCGGCATCCGCTCCGAGGTAAATGTGTATGTGGGCGACGGATTTGGCCGCGTCACGGGTGAAGTACAGGAAAAACTGGTGCATATCTAGGCTATTTGTTACATTTCCGCTAATAACTCGCGTCAGGCATAGGGAGCATCAATTATTTTGATTGGAAGCTAGGCCTGAAAACAGGCTACAGTTTGATATGGCGACTGCAGCAATTTTCATGGAGCCCCCTACAACTCAAGTTGCGCTTCTTCATCGAATCAGCAGCATTGTCAGTTCCGAGCTTTCCCTGGACGAAATGTTGGGAGAGATCGTCGGCCTCACGGTTCAGGTGACCGGCTGCGATGCATGTCTGGTTTACCTCATTGAGCGGGAGACGAGCGAAATCGTACTCCGCGCGTCACAGGTTCCCCATCAGGTAGATCTTGGGAATATCCGAATGAAAATGGGAGAAGGCGTCACCGGTTGGGTAGTCGAGCACCAATCTGTGGTAGCTCTACCCTCCAACGCGTCGGCGGATACCCGTTTCAAACGCTTTCAGGCTCTTGTGGAAGATACCTATGAGGCATTTCTCTCTGTGCCATTGCTGAGTGGCGGAGAGGTGATCGGTGTTATCAACGTGCACCATCGGGAACCTCACGCGCATGACACAGATGAGGTAGCTCTACTGACCTTTGTCGGCGAGCAGATGGGCGGGGCTATTGCTAAATCAGTTCTCGCCGAAGAGAATGCCCGGCTGATGGAAGAAAGCGCGGAGATGCGGCGCCAACTGGAGACACGGAAGCTTGTCGAGAGGGCGAAAGGAATTCTACAGCATCGGCACAGCCTGACGGAAGAGGAAGCGTATCTCCGACTCCGAAACGAGAGCAGACGCCTACGCCGGCCAATGCGGGAGCTTGCGGAAGCGATAATTCTGGCAGAAGATCTTAGCCGCAAGAGCGAATACACCGAACAGGCTTAACGCCTCCCTCGCTACAATCAGGGTTGCAACGCGAGTTTCAGCCATTATTTCGTAATCCGCACCTGCTTACCATCGCCGGTAATTTCTGGCCTCGTCAGATAGATGAGGAGCGATTTCCGGCGGTTCGTAAGCAGTACAGGATCGATCGGCAAACGAGTATTCTGGTTTTCGAGCACCAGCCCACTGGTGTTCCACGTGGCCAGATTGTTTGTATCCATGGGTTAGAAGGATCAGCTGACGCGGGTTACATCCGGAGCCTTGCGCAAGCTGCCCTCCTCCGTGGTTTTGGCGTACATCGCATGAATTTGCGCACGTGCGGAGGCACAGAAGAACTATGCCAAACGATGTACCACTCGGGCCTCACGAGCGATACCAGGAGGATCCTCGAGGAGCTTGAACGGCGCCACCTTGGTCCTTCATTCCTCGCCGGTTTCTCCTTGGGCGGAAATGTGGCACTGAAGCTTGCAGGCGAGTTAGGGAAGACCGATCTGATCGCAGGCGTATGCGCCGTGTCAACCCCCATCGATCTGGCGGATTGCGTAAGGCAGATCGACAAGCCATCGAATGTACTGTATGCGCGGCGCTTTCTCCAGCGCCTTTGTGACCGTATCAGAAGAAAGAGCCGGCTTTCCAGGGACGTCTACACGACCGAAGGCCTGAACGAAGTAAAGACGATTTGGGAGTTTGACGACAGATTCACTGCCCCGTTATTCGGCTTTGGAACCGCCGCCAACTACTACGACACGCAGTCGGCAGTCCGCTACTTGGCTTCTATTCGCGTTCCCGCTTTGGCCGTAATGGCGAAGGACGATCCTCTCGTGCCGTTTCGCATCTACGAACACCCGGCGTTTCTCTCCAATCCCGCATTACAACTGCTCGCAACGGAGCACGGCGGACATCTTGGGTTTCTCTCGCTAAAAAAGCCCCGTTTTTGGCTGGATGGCGTTCTTTTAGATTGGATGGGCGAGATCGCGTCAGGAAAAAACAGCCCAGGTCACGGAACAAACATCGATCGCCTTACGTCTGTCTGAGGAGAATCTGCGTGACAAAACCGGGTAAATTCCGTCCGAGTGCCTCGTTCTGGGAAGCCGGACGCATCGCATTTGATTCTCTCCGAAAAAGTAAACTCCGAAGCTTTCTAACGTTACTGGGAATCATTCTCGCTACCACGACCCTGATCGCGGTCACCGCGCTGATCCACGGGATGAATCTTTACATCGCCGACAAGGTCTCAAATATGGGCGCCGACGGATTCCGGATTGTGCGCATGGCCTGGATTGGCAACTGGGATCCAAAGAAATTCATGGAGATGTCCAAACGGAATCCGCAGATTCGGCGCGAGGAGTATGACTTTATCAAGGATCACGCCACTCTGCTGAGTGGGATCGGCATTATGGCGTCCACAAACGGGCGGTGTTCTTTCGCCGGGCAGTCCGTAGAGGGCGTCAGTATTCAGGGTGTAACGGAAAATATACCAACCATCAATAACGTTCAGGTGGCCACAGGACGCACGCTGTCGGCGAACGAGGTGAGCCGGCACGCGAGCGTTGCCTTTATAGGTAGTGATTTAAAAGATCGCTTCTTCATGGACCGGGACCCGATCGGGAAGACGATACAAGTAGATGGCGTGCCGTTCGAAGTGGTAGGGGTCGCGAAGTCCCTGGGCAGTGTCTTCGGGCAGTCGCAGGATAACTTCGTGATGATTCCGATCGACAGTTACTTCAAGCGCTATGGCTCGAGACAGGGAATGCGTCTGGTGGCGAAGGCGATCGACCAGCAGCGTTTAATAGAAGCCGAAGATCAAACCCGGATGCTGCTACGCGCCTTCCGGCATCTTCGCCCGAATCAGGACGACACCTTTTCCATTCTCTCGTCAGATACTTTTGTGAGCTTGTGGCAGCGACTGACCGCGGCGATTGCGGCTACGGCGGTGGGGGTCGTATCGGTGTTCATGGTAGTCGGCGGAATCGTAATCATGAACATTATGCTGGCGGCCGTGACGGAGCGAACGCAAGAGATAGGCATTCGCAAGTCGCTGGGCGCACGGCGCCGAGACATATTAAATCAATTTTTGGTCGAGTCGGCGACACTGTCAGCCACGGGCGGACTGATGGGCGTTATCATTGCTTGGTCCCTCGCCGTTATCATTCGGAAAGCCACGCCCGTGCCAATGGCGCTACCCTGGTCGTCGGTCGTTATCGGAGTTGGGCTCTCGGCGGTAGTGGGGTTGTTTTTTGGCATTTATCCAGCCAGACAAGCGTCGAAGTTAGATCCTATTGAAGCGCTAAGAGTGGAGCGCTAATCGTGAACTGGCTAGCGATCGTCAACGGTACGGCACTTGCGTTACAAACCATTCGCGCCCACAAACTGCGCGCCTTCCTGACCGTGCTTGGCGTCGTCATGGGGACGGGCACCATCATCGGAGTCGGTTCGATCCTGACGGGGTTGGATTCATCTATCACGGCGGTGCTTCGCAGCTTCGGTCCAAATTCCATCATCGTCTTCAAATTTCCAGTTGGCTTTCGAGCGTCAAATCTGACGGCGGAGGAACGCACCCGTAAAGATCTAAATTACGACAACGTTCTGGACCTCAATGCACGGTGCGACGCCTGCGATGAGGTTTCGCCGATGCTGTTCACCAACAACAACTTTATCGATGCACGCTATGGCGGCAACGACATGTACGGCGTAAATCTGACCGGCGTTGACGAAGCGTATGCCGACCAGGGCCAAGCCGATATCCATGTTGGCCGCTTCTTTACCGACGAAGAGAA